>Ga0105047_10001357_pt1 | contig 43718 bp, 42 predicted proteins | sample MAT04_FD_78384 | JGI IMG/M metagenome (GOLD analysis project Ga0105047, IMG submission 78384) | Freshwater microbial communities from Lake Fryxell liftoff mats and glacier meltwater in Antarctica - MAT-04 (megahit assembly) | ecosystem: Environmental > Aquatic > Freshwater > Ice > Liftoff... | reverse complement strand
TACGCACCCGTTCGCCACTAGGTCTTCCCTTGTATTGCTACGCGGTGGACCTCGTTCGACTTGCATGTGTTAAGCACGCCGCCAGCGTTCGTCCTGAGCCAGGATCAAACTCTCCAACAAAAATCTGTCTAGGCCCACACCCGAAGGAGTGAGCCTGAACGATTTGGTTAGGAAGCTGAGTACATCACAGGGGAATACCTGTGTTTGGTAGCACTCAGATCCGGCAATATTAATTGCCATAAGCTGCTTAAGGCCTATGGACTTGTGAATTGACAAGACAACATCCGGTCTCGAACCGCGAGGCCCGAGTCCGTTGCTGCCCGCATTGGCGTTCAGTCTTCTCTTCTGTTTTCAAGGAGCTGAGGCTCTTTGCGAGCTCGCTCAGTGGCACTCTGCAGCCTGCGCTGCTGTTGGTGCCGGTGCTCCGGGGGCTTTGCGGCCCGTGCGGAGCGAGAAACAAAGCTAGCGGGGCAACAGCAGAGCATCAACCTGTTTGGGAAACTTTTCCGACAACAAAGTCCCGCTTGCCCTTGCGAAGGAGCACAAAACCGCCCTTGAGCAGGTCGGAGGCTCGTAACAGGCCATCCGAATCAAGGACCCGGTTTCCTGCCCGAACGGCGCCTTGGCCCAGTAGGCGGTTCACTTCGCTGGTCGACTTCACCACGCCGGCGGTGAGCAACAACTCGTGGACACGCACGCCCTCAATGTCGGCGTTGATGGCCACGCTGGGGGCCTCTGCTGCGACCACAGCCATCACCTCTGGGCTGGCGGCAGATGGGTCCGCGCCGAAGAGCACGCCGGCTGCCTGCGCTGCGTTAGCTGCGGCGGGCTCACCGTGCACCATTGTGGTCACCTCGTCAGCGAGTGCTCGCTGCGCAAGACGGCGTTCGGGCGCGGTGTCGTGGGACTCGAGCAGCGCAAGCAGTTCTTCGATCGGGCGCAGCGAGAGCATCTTGAGGTAAGTGCCCACCATCTGGTCTTCGGTGTGCATCCAGAACTGGTGGAACTGGTATGGGGACGTGCGGGACGGATCGAGCCAGACCGAACCGCCGACCGACTTGCCGAACTTGGCCCCGTCAGCCTTCAGCATCAGTGGATGGGTGATCGCGAACGCCTGCTGGCCGAGCCTGCGGCGGATCAGTTCCACGCCGGCGACGATGTTGCCCCACTGGTCGCTGGCTCCTGCCTGCAGTTCCACCCCATGTGCCTCGTAGAGGTGCCGGAAGTCGTTGGCTTGCAGCAGCATGTAGCTGAACTCTGTGTAGGAGATGCCGTGCTCACTCTCGATACGGCTGCGCACCGAGTCCTTCGCGGTCATCTGGTTGACCGTGAAGTGCTTGCCCACGTCGCGCAGGAACTCGAGCATGGTCAGTGGCGCCGTCCAGTCTGCGTTGTTGACCAGCGTGGCCTGGAAGTGTCCTGGATCAAAGTCGAGCAAGCGGCTGAGCTGTTCCTTGATGCACGCCACGTTGTGTTGCAGGGTGTCGGCGTCGAGCAGGTTGCGTTCCTCGCTGCGGCCGCCGGGGTCGCCGATCATCCCGGTGGCGCCGCCAGCGAGCGGGAACGGCCGGTGCCCCGCCAGCTGGAAGCGGCGCATGAAGAGTTGGCCGACGAGATGGCCGACGTGCAACGAGTCGGCCGTTGGGTCGAAGCCGATGTACAGACCTATCGGGCCCTCAGCGAGCCTGGCGCGCAGCGCTGCCATGTCGGTGGTGTCGTGGACAAGGCCGCGCGCATGCAGGTCGTCGAGAAGATCCATAGGGGTCATGTTGCCAGCTCGCGGCGGCAGTTTCCCACCTGTTTCGCCGCCCCGGCAGACGGTGACGAGAGCGGCTACCGTGCTCTTGGTGGATCCGGTCAGCGAGGTACAGCAGGCGATCGAGCGACAAGCCGTGTCGTGTGCGCACATCGGCTCTCCTCTTTACGCGTCGCTGCTGCACGGCCTGGCACACGACCACCGGGCCGGCGGGCTGACTCGTCAGTTGCTACAAGGGGTCAGCGATCGGCCGCATCACGACGCGTTGCCGTTGCGCTACTTGGCCACGGCGCACCACCTCGCGCTTGCGGGCATGGCGCCCGTGCTTGCCCGGCACTACCCGTCATGCGGGGGCACATGGGGTGGCAACGAGATCAGCGCTGACTTCCTCGCCGTGGTGGCCGAGCACATGGACGAGTTCCGCGCGGGCGTGTGCCGCAACGTGCAGACCAACGAGGTTGGGCGCGCGGCGATCCTCGCTGCCGGGTTCGCACACATTGTCCGCAACGGCGTAGGGGCATTGCGGACGCTCGAGGTCGGCGCGTCGGCCGGACTGCTTTCGCAGTGGCCGTTCTTCGCGTACGACGCGAGCGGAGCGCAGAACAGTCAGGACGAGGCGCAATTGACCTTCGGCCCGGCGTGGTTCGACCCATCGATGCCCACTCTCCCTGCCGACTTCGATGTCCGGGAACGAGCCGCGAGCGATGTGCACCCCATCGACATCGGCACCACCGAAGGGCAGCGAGCCGCACAGAGCTTCATCTGGCCGGATCAGGACGACCGCCTGAGGCGGCTGCGCGCAGCGATGGACGTCGCTCGCCTCCATCCGTTGACGGTGCAGCGGGCTGACGCTGGCGAGTGGCTGACCGATCGACTCCGCGCCCCCCTCCCGGACGGCATCGCCACAGTCGTGTTCCACGCGATCGTATGGCAATACCTGCCGCAGGCCACCCGCGACGCCATGCGCAGCGCGCTGATGGCAGCAGGAAACGACACCACGGAAGCAGCACCGCTGCACTGGCTGCGGATGGAACCGGCGACCTCCGAGTATGCCGACCTGCGCCTCACCTCATGGCCGTCAGTCCGCGAGACGTTGCTGGCACATGTCGGTTACCACGGTGGCAGCACCCTCTGGCTCGCCTGACGCCCCCAGGATGGGGGTTTCCCCGATGCGACAGGCGGCCCGACCGCAAACAATGGCGACATGATCCGCTATCGGCCGTTCCTGCGTTCCCTGCTCGCCGCTGTCGTGGTGCTGACCGCCACGGTCGGTGCCGTGGCCACCCCGACTCCTTCGCCCGTCAGCGCGGCTGGTAATGCGCTCTATTCAGGGAGCATCCAGTACTCCCAGGTCATCAGCTGCGCTGGCATCATCTTCGGTTCGCCCTACCCCGAAGCCGGTGCCGGTACCTACGTGGGCTTCTACGGCGACCCAGAAGCCGGCCAACCGGCCGTCAACCAAGTCTTCTACCTGCAGGTGTACGTCGCCGGGTTGGGGAACCCATGCGCCGGGCAACGATTCGGGCTGGATTTATCCCTGCCGCCGGGCCTGTCACTGGCGATCAGCGGAACCAACCCGGTCCGCTGCTTCGCGGGCGGCGCGGCGATCCTCGCCAGCCAGTGCCCACAGAGCCTCCCAAATTCGCCGTACCACCCGGGAGCTGTGTGGGTCCCCTCGGTCGACTCCGCCCGCGCCAACACCTGGCCGCTGCCACAGGGCGCGACCTGGGAGTTCCGCATTCCGGTGACCAGTAACTCGGTCATGTTCGGTTCCCAGTTCACCGCCAACGTGCAGATGCTGGACGGTTGGGACAACCCGTTGCTGCAGCCCAAGCAGAACATCTTCGTCTTCAACGGGACCAGTTCGGCTGTGCTCTATCCCTCGCAATCCACCGAGTTCCTGCCCGTACCCAACTCGGGGAACTTCACCGTGAAGTCGTCGGCCTTCATCTACAAGCCGTCAGGCCAGGCCGGTACCGCGTACTTCGACATCTCGACGAGTTCGACGTTCGCCACGATCGCGTTCACCGACCCTGCTGCGGTGCCTGTCAACATGCAGGCCCTGCTGGCCTGGAGCGACTGGGTGCCGGGACCCGGCGGGGGCTCCTTTGCCATCCAACCCAACACGCAGTACTACTGGAGAGTGCGCTACATACCGTCGGGAGGCGGGCTGGTGACCGGCGCGACCCAGACCTTCTCCACCCCGTCCAACGGCAACAACATCGTCGGCAACGGCACCGCCGCCTCATGCACCCTCGCGGCCCTGAAGGCAGCGTTCAACCAGTACACGCAACGGATCGAGTTCAACTGCGGCCCGCAGCCGATCTCGTTCCAGCTCGATCTCACGTACCTGACCAACGGTTCGGTCCAGATCGACGGCAAGAACAAGGTCACCCTGGTCGCCCCGCCAGGAAACCGGGTCTTCCAGGTGCAGAACGGCTCGCTGACGCTCAAGGGCTTGACGCTCACCGGTGGCGCGGTCCCTGCCGGCTGTGGCGGTGCCATCGAGGTGAACACCGGCATGCTGACGATGAACCAAGTGCGCCTGTTCAACAACAGCGCGCAGACTGGCGGCGGGCTTTGCGTCCACGACACAGCGTCGGCGGAGCTCTACGACAGCTCGATCTCTACCAATTCGTCGTCGTCCGGCGGTGGGGGCATCTACGTGGCCGGAAGCCTCTTCACCAGCCGAAGCGACATCTCTGGCAACACAGCAAACGCGATCGGTGGTGGCGGCATCTACGCCGCCACAGCTTCCGTAGATGTCTTCCATAGCTCGATCACCTGGAACCGCGCTCGCGGGACCGGCTCCAAGGGCGGTGGCGTGCTCACCGACGCAACGTCATACGTCAACCTGTACACGTCAACTGTCTCGTCCAACTCGGCGTTCAAGGGGGGCGGTGTGATGAATGAGGGCAATACTTGGATCACCTCGTCGACGATCGCCAACAACGCTGCCACCGGCGTCGGCCAGGCGGGCGGCCTGCAAAGCATCCTCACGACCCAGATCCGCAACACGCTGATGGCCTACAACAGTGGCAAGAATTGCAACGTTTCCAACGACCAGCGAGTCATCAACTCCGTTGGCAACAGCCTGGACAGCGACGGGTCATGCTCGCTCACCGGGCCCAACGACAAGTCGAACATCGACCCGCAACTGCGCCCGCTGTCCCTGAATGGGGGCTCGACTCGCACACACGGACTCAAAGTCACCAGCCCCGCGATCGACGCCGCAGACAACAGCTATTGCGGCTTCTACGACCAGCGCGGCGTCAGCGGGCCCCCCAACGACGTGCTCAGCAGGCCGATCGACAGCGACGGGAACGGCAGCATCATCTGCGACATCGGCGCCTATGAACTCGTTGCCGACAAGGTGTTCGTCGGGCTCACGCCTGCCCGCCTGATGGAGACGCGGCCAGCGACCGGTACGACCAACCCTGCGACCGGCATCAGCACGAACACGATGGTGACAGTGGACGGTGAGTCCCAGAACCTGGGCATCCGGGCAGCCGGCAGCACCACGCAATTGCGGGTCGCTACCCGTACAGGCATTCCCCCCGATGCACTCGCCGCCTCGCTCAACATCACGGTCAACGGTGCGTCCGGTCCTGGCTACGTACGTGTCTACCCGTGCGGCGAGACGCCACCGACGACATCGACGCTGAACTATGTGCCGGGAACCACCGCTGCAAATGCCGCTGTGGTCGGCCTCGGCGGCGATGGCACGGTATGTATCTTCACCAGCGCCACGGCCAACGTGATCGTCGACGTGAACGGCTACATGCCTGCCGCCTCGCGATACGGCACGCTGCCGCCGCGACGCCTGATGGACACTCGTCCGGCGGGCACCACCGACGACGGGATTTCCCAGCGAACCGGTGCACTGGCCCCGCTGGTCGTTCGTGAGCTGCAAGTGAGCGGTCGCGGCGGAGTTCCAGCCGGCACTGGCTCGGTGATGCTGAACGTGACCGCCAGCGGCACCACGGCCGCTGGCTACGTCACGGTCTACCCGTGCGGCGCGACGCCGCCGACGACGTCCAACATCAACGTCACGGCAGGCTCGGTGGTGGCGAACGCCGTCTTCGTCGGACTCTCCGGGGCGGGCAAGGTCTGTGTGATCGCCAATCGGAACACCGAGGTCATCATCGATGTGGTCGGCGCAGTGCCGACCGGCAGCACCATGGCGCCGCTCACCCCCGCCCGACTGCTGGATTCGCGGTCGACCGAGACCAACCCGGTCGACGACGGCGTCAACACCATCCGGCCCGCAGGGTCAGAGACCGAGGTGACCGTCACCTCGCGAGGCGGCGTCGCTGCCGGGGCCACGACAGTCCTGCTCAACGTCACTGCCACGGGGGCTGCTGGCCCCGGGTACGTCACGGTCTGGCCATGTGGCCAGGCTCGGCCCACCGCGTCGAACCTCAACTATGTGGCCGGGGCTACTCGGGCGAACCTCGTCATCGTCAGCGTGCCGAAAAGCGGACCCAAGGCCGGCAAGGTGTGCCTGTTCACTTCGGCGCAGACGAACCTCGTGGCCGACGTGCTGGGCCAGATCCTGTAGGGGTGCGTTCCGCCTGTTCGAAGATCGCACTCGCATGGCCGACGATCAACGGATCGACCGGGCCGACGCGCTCCAGATCCTTGCCTGCGTACTGCATCTTGTGCAGCGCGTACCGCATCGCGTTCAGACGAGCCCGCTTCTTGCAGTCGCTCTTGATCACCGTCCAGGGAGCATCGGCGGTGTCGGTATGTAGAAACATCGCCTCTTTCGCCTGGGTGTACTCGTTCCACTTGTCGAGCGACGCCAAGTCGATCGGGGAGAGCTTCCACTGCTTGAGCGGGTGCTGCTTGCGCTCGGCAAAGCGGCGCTGCTGCTCCGCGCGGCTGACAGAGAACCACAGCTTCATCAGATGCACCCCGCTGCGCACCAGATTTCGTTCGAACTCCGGGGTTTGGCGCATGAACTCCGCGTACTCGTCATCGCCGCAAAAGCCCATCACCTGCTCGACCCCCGCCCGGTTGTACCACGACCGGTCGAACAGCACGATCTCGCCGGCAGTCGGCAGGTGCTGCACGTAACGCTGGAAGTACCACTGGCCGCGCTCGAGGTCCGTGGGCTTCTCCAGCGCGACCACACGCGCGCCGCGGGGGTTGAGGTGCTCCATGAACCGCTTGATGGTGCCACCCTTTCCGGCGGCGTCGCGGCCCTCGAAGATGATCACCACCCGCTGCCCCGATTCCTTCACCCAGGCCTGCATCTTCAGCAGTTCAACCTGCAGCATGTACTTCTGCTGTTCGTACACCTTGCGCGAGAGCAAGTTCCGGTAGGGGTAAACCGCCGTCTCCCAGTCGTCGACGAGATCGTCGTCGGCCGACATCGGTACCGTGCCGAACACAACGTCGTCCTGGTGGGCCAACGCGCTGCGCAGCATCGATGCCTCCTCGGGCGACGTGCCTGCGAGCACCGCCTGCACCCACAACGCGACGGACGACAATTCGTCGCGCCCGGCATGCTGGAGCACGTCGCGGACTGCGACGAGCTTCGCCAACTTGGCAGCCTCCGCCGCCCGAGTCACCTCGAAGTGCTCGATGCCCGCAGCGGACAACGACGGTGAACGATCACCGGCGGCCACCGGACGTGGATCGGTTGGCTTGCTCATGCGCTCCCCCTCGGTGCAGCGTAGAACCTCGGCGCAGGCTACGACGAGTGACCACTGCGGTTTAGGACCGAACTACCTTGCCCAGCCGATGGCCAAATCAGCGGACCACGACTGCGGCGCGCAGTTGCGCCACCTTCGCACGGAACCGCTCGAGCTGGATGGCCACCGCTGCCGGACCCGCACCCCCAGCGGTGGTGCGCCGCTGCACGGCAACGCCGGGTGCTACCAACGCCGCCGCATCGGGCCCCAGGACCCGTTCTGCCGTGACCAGGTCGCGCAGTGGGCCCTCGCCTGCCAGGTGCCGGCGCACGAGCACGCCGACGATGGCATGCGCGTCGCGGAACGGAGTGCCGCGCTGCACGAGCCATTCGGCAAGATCGGTGGCCGACGACGTCTCGGAATCCGCGGCCGCCTGCATTCGTTCAGGAACCCAGGTGGCTGTCGTGATCATGCCGCTCATCGCTCCCAGCGCCAGCGAGATCTGGCCGACCGCGTCGAACAACGGCTCTTTGTCCTCCTGGTAGTCGCGGTTGTAGCTCAAAGGCAGACCCTTCATCGTCGCCAAGAACCCAGCGAGATGGCCGATCAGCCGACCAGCCTTGCCACGAGCAAGCTCGGCGATGTCGGGGTTCTTCTTCTGCGGGAGCATCGAAGAGCCTGTGGCATACCCGTCATCGAGCTTGGCAAAGCCGAACTCCTCCGAGGTCCACAGCACGAACTCTTCGCCGATGCGAGAGAGGTTGATGCCCACCAGTGTCAACACGAACAACGCCTCGGCCACGTGATCGCGTGAGCCGACTGCATCCAACGAGTTCTCGAAGCGAGCAGCGAACCCGAGCTGCCGCGCAGTGAAATCCGGATCCAGAGGCAACGACGAGCCCGCCAGCGCACCGGCGCCGAGTGGCGAGACATCGATGCGTTCGAGCGCATCCAGTAGTCGCTCGACGTCGCGACCCAACGCCCATCCATGTGCCAGCAGGTGGTGTGCCAGCAGAACCGGCTGGGCCCGTTGCATGTGCGTGTAACCGGGAAGGTAGACCTGACCGGCGGCCACCGCTCGCGCCAAGAGCACGTCCTGCAGATCGACGATGCGAGCGGCCACGGCCATGAGCTCACGCTTCATCCACCGCCGGACGTCGGTGGCGGATTGGTCGTTGCGGCTGCGGCCGGTGTGCAGCTTGGCTCCGGCAGGGCCGGCCAGCTCCGTGACCCGCCGCTCGACGGCGGTGTGGATGTCTTCGTCACTGGGAACGAAGATGAACGAACCGGCGCCCATCTCTTTGGCGACACGGTCGAGCGCAGCCAGAACTGCGTCGCGTTCCGCCTCGGTGAGGATGCCGACGTGGGCAAGCCCCTGCACGTGCGCGATGGAGCCGGCAATGTCGTCGGGCCAGAGCCGTTGATCGAACGACAGGCTCTCGGTGTACGCCATCAGTTCCGCTGCCGGACCCCCCTCGAAACGACCGTGCCACAACGCCTTCGCGGGGTCGTTGGTCATGACAGCCCAGCCAGGTCGCGCAGATGCGCAGCCAGCACTTCTCCACCGAGGTCCTCTTCAGCCACGCAAAGCAACGTATCGTCACCGGCCACCGTGCCCAGCAAACCGGGCATGCCGCTGCGGTCGAGCGCTGAGGCCACCACATGTGCGCAACCTGGCGGCGTGCGCAGCACGACGAGGTGACCGGAGCACTTGACTTCCGCCACCCACTCCCCCATCACCCTGCGTAGCTGCTCCTCCGGCGCGATGCGCGCCGGCTCGTACTCGGGGATCGCGTAGACGGTCTCACCGCCGGGGACACGCACCTTCACAGCCCCCAGATCCTCGAGATCGCGCGACACCGTTGCCTGCGTGGCTGCGATGCCATCGGCGGCGAGTAGTTCCACGAGCTGCGGCTGGTTGGTGACCGACTGCCGGGCCACCAGCTTGGCAATGGCCTGCTGGCGTTGCACCTTCGAGGACATGTCAGCGAGCTCCCATCAGGAATGCCAGCGCACCACGAGCAGCGTGCAGGCGGTTGTGCGCCTGCGCAATGACGTGGCTGTGAACGCCATCGATCACTTCGGCGGCAACTTCGAGGCCGCGGTACGCCGGAAGGCAGTGGTAGAAGCCAGCGCCGGGTGCGGCGCCGGCCATCAACGCCTCGTCGACCGTGAAACCTTCGAACGCCTGTACCCGTGCCTGCTTCTCCGTCTCCTGCCCCATCGACGTCCAGCTGTCGGTGTGCACAGCCGCGGCACCGACGACCGCCTCGGCTGGGCGGTGCACCTGCGCTACTCGGCCCGGGCCGAGCGCGCCCAGCCGTTCCAGCTCGGCATCGCTGGCGTGGTAGCCGAGCGGGCACGCCAGGGTGAGCGTGGCGCCGAGCGCGACGCACGCCTCGCCCAACGAACGCGACACGTTGTTGTAATCGCCCACGTAGGCCACGGTGAGCCCCTCGATGGACCCGTGCACCTGCACCATGGTCAGGACATCCGCGAGCGCCTGCAGCGGGTGAGAATGGTCGCTGAGCATGTTGACCACCGGCACCGAGCTGACCGCGGCCATGCGCACCACCAGGTCGTGCGAGAACACCCGAGCTGCCAACAGCCCGTGGTACCCGGCAAGGACACGCGTGACGTCCTCAACCGGTTCGCGGACGTCGAGACCGACCTCGTCGCCGCGGGTGTACACCGGGTGGCCACCGAGCTGGAACACGGCCATCTCCATCGAGTGACGCGTGCGATTGGAGGGCTTCTCGAAGATCAGTGCCGCCCCCTTGCCGGCCAGCACCTGCGGCAGACCGGGGCGCTGCGCGAGGTCCAGGATGGAACGCAGTTCATCGGCGGTGAAGTCGGTGATGTCGAGCAGGTGGCGGGTCATGATTGGAACTCCTGGAGGACCTCGGCGACGATGCCCACGGCCTCGTCGATTTCATCGTCGGTGACAGTGAGCGGCGGCGCCAGGCGCAGCGCCGTAGCCGTGACGGCATTGGTGACCAGCCCGCGCTCGAGCAGACGCGAATACACGGCCTTGGCGTCGAGCCCCGCGACCAGTTCGACTGCGAGGAGCAGGCCGGCGCCGCGAACACCAGCGACACCTGGCAGCGCAGACAGCTTGGTGGAAAGCACTGCCCCGCGTTCGGCGGCGAGGCGAGGTGCGTCGATGCGGCGCATCTCGGCGAGCACCGCACAGACGACCGCGGTGGCGATGGCCGTGCCGCTGTAGGTACTGCCGTGATCGCCGGGCTGAAAGACGCCTGCGACCTCGAGCTTGGCCCACATCGCTCCGACCGGAAAGCCGTTGCCCATCGCCTTGGCCATCGTGACGACATCAGGGACGATGCCCGCGTGCTGAAAGCCGAACCACTGGCCGGTGCGCCCAAAGCCGGTCTGGACTTCGTCGAGCATCAGCAACATGCCGCGCTCGTCACACAGCCTGCGCACATCGCGCAGATACTGAGGATCGGCGGGCAGAACCCCGCCCTCGCCCTGCACTGGTTCGAGCAGCACCGCTGCCACCGATGGATCGATCGCGGCTTCGAGCGCGCTGATGTCGTTGAACGTCACGTGGCGGAAGCCGTCGGGCATCGGCTGGAACGGTTCGTGCTTGGCCGGCTGGCCAGTCGCGGCGAGCGCGGCGAGCGTGCGCCCGTGGAAGCTGCCGTACGCGCTGACCACAACATGACGGCCGCGGCCACCGAACTTGCGGGCCAGCTTCAGTGCAGCCTCGTTGGCCTCTGCGCCGCTGTTGCAGAAGAACACCTGCCCGTGCTGCCCCGTGGCTTCTGCGAGCAGCGCGTTGACCTGCACCGCCGCACGTGCTGCTACCGGGTTGGCGAACAGGTTGCTGACGTGCAGCAACGTGTCGGCCTGTTGCGCCATGGCGACGGTGACCACCGGGTGCGAGTGACCCAACGACGTGACGGCCAGGCCGCAGAGGAAGTCGAGGTAGCGCTTTTCGTTGATGTCCCACAGCTCGGTGCCCTGCCCGCGGGCAAACATCACCTGCGGCGGACCGAACACCGGCACGAACGGACAGTGCTCCTGCCCGTGCAGTTCGTAGGCGGGCGTGTCGAATGCGTGTGCGTTCATTGGATCATCGTTCCGATTCCCTCGTCGGTGAACACTTCCAGGAGCAGCACGTGCGGGACGCGACCGTCGAGTATGTGCGACCGCCGCACCCCGTTTCGAACCGCGTGTGCGCAGCTCTCCACCTTCGGGATCATCCCGCCGGCAATCGTGCCGTCGGCCATCAAGGCGTCGAGTTCGTCGGGCGTGGTCTGGCGGATCAGGGTGCTTGCGTCGTCGACGACGCGACGCAGGCCCTCGATGTCGGTGAGGTACACGAGCTTCTCGGCACCGAGCGCCTCGGCGATTGCACCAGCGACCGTGTCAGCGTTGATGTTGTACGCCTGGCCATGGGCGTCGGTACCGATGGTGGCGACGACCGGGATGAACTCTTCGTCGAGCAGACCGGTGAGGATCATTGGATTGATGGACTCGACGTCGCCGACGAACCCCAGCTGCGGGTCGCGCGCCGTCGCCCGGATGAGGCCCGCGTCCTCGCCGCTGACGCCAACGGCCAGCGGGCCGTGCACGTTGATGGCGGCCACCAGTTGCGGATTCACCTGGCCGATGAGCACCATGCGAACGATGTCGACGGTCTCGGCGTCGGTGACGCGCAGCCCGTTGCGGAACTCTGCTTGCTTGCCCAGACGTGACATCAGGTCGTTGATCTGTGGGCCGCCGCCATGCACCACGACCGGCCGCATGCCAACCTGGTGCATGAGCACGATGTCTTGCGCGAACAGGGCGAGCGCGTCGCCCTCGGTGGCACCGGCGAGCGCGTTGCCGCCGTACTTGACGACCACCACCTTGCCGGCGAAGCGCCGGATGTACGGCAGCGCCTCCACCAGCATGGCCGCCTTGTCGGACGCTGCGGCGATTGTCATGGGTAGACACCCACCAGCGAGAGGCCGTCGGTCTCGGCCAAGCCGAGCGCAACGTTGGCCGCCTGCACGGCACCGCCCGACGCGCCCTTTGCGATGTTGTCGATGGCGCAGAGCGCCATCACTGTGCCGGTGCGCTCGTCGAAGCGCGCCGAGAGGTGCGCTGTGTTGCTGCCCAACGTTGCCTTCGTCGACGGCGGCAGCTCGTCGACCACGATGAAGGGTTCGCCGGTGTACGCCTCGCGCAGCGCGGCGAGCAACGCCGACGTGCTGGAAGGACCGGACGGGCGGGCGTAGCACGTGGCCAGCAGCCCGCGGCTCATCGGAGCGAGATGCGGGGTGAAGAGCACCTGCGCCCCCACCTCCTGCTCGATCTCGGGGGTGTGCCGGTGATCGAGCAACCCGTACGCGGTGACGTCCTCGTCGACGGTGCAGAACAGTGAGGTGTGCTTCAGCCCGCGCCCCGCGCCGCTGACACCGGTGATGCTGTTGATCACCACCCCGGTGGTCTCGATCAGGCCTGCGCGCACCAGCGGTGCCAGCACCAGCGAGGCAGCGGTGACGTGACAACCGGGGGTGGCGATGAGTTCTGCGCCGGGCAGCTCGGCTCGGTGCAGCTCGGGCAGCCCGAACACCGCTTGCGCGAGCAGCTCGGGCTGATCGTGGTTGAAGCCGTACCACTGTGGGTACAACGAGGCGTCCTTCAACCGGTAGGCAGCCGACAGATCGACCACGCAGCCGACCTTGCCGACGAGCTGCGGAGCCAAGGCCATGCTGGCCTCGTGCGGCAGGCCGAGGAACACGAGGTCGAGGCCCTCGGCGCGGGCCACCTGGAACTCCTCGAAGACCAGCGTCGGGTACCGAGCCGCCAGACTGGGGTACAGGGCTGCGGCACGAGTGCCCGCCTGCGTGTCGCCCGTGGCGTACACGACGTCGAACGCGGGGTGCTGGGCGCACAACCGCAGGAGTTCCGCACCGGTGTACCCCGATGCGCCGATGATGCCGACTCGAACCATGACGCATGACTATACGGACTTCTGCATTGTCATGCAACAACCGGGCCGCGACACCCTGACACCAGTCCGTTGTGCCAAAGCCACCGCGCGCTGCACCGGATGAACGCGGCAGACTGAGGCGGTGAGCGCGTTCGGACCCTCCCCGTCGAGCCCCTCCTGTAAGGGAATGCTGCTCGTCGCCACTCCCCCGCTGACAGACCCCAACTTCGACCGAACGGTCGTCTACATGCTCGAGCACACGCATGATGGTGCGGTTGGCGTCGTGCTCAACCGTCCGCTCGACGAGTCGCCGCCCGCCGAGCTGTACGCCTGGGAAGGTTTGATCAGCGAGCCGGGCACGCTGTTCAGCGGTGGCCCGGTCGACGACGACGCCCTGATCGCCTTGGCGCGCTTGCGCGAGCCGGTCGACGGCGCATGGAGTCGCGTCGCGGACGGTCTCGGTTCGATCGACCTGATGTTGGATCCCGCCGACGTGGCCGAAGGCGTGCTCGACCTGCGTGTGTTTCGCGGCTACTCGGGCTGGGGGCCACTCCAGCTGGACAGCGAACTGGCTCAAGCGGCGTGGATGGTTCTGCCCGCAGCGTTGACCGACGTGTTCGAACCGGACCCCAGCGACCTGTGGCGAACCGTCCTGCGCCGCCAGGGCGGCCGATTGGCCTGGGTGGCCAACGCACCCGACGACCTCAGCGCCAACTGAGCAGGCCGAACCCTTCGTGGTGTCAGCCGCGCAGGGTTGCGCCCATCTTGCCGGCGGCGGCCTCGACCTTGCTGCGCATGCTGGCGACGTCCTCGTCGGTGAGCGTGCGGTCGGCGGCCTGCAAGCGCAGACGGAACGCCAGGCTGCGGTGCCCGTCGGGGACGCCCTGCCCGCGATACACATCGAACACGACGAGGTCGACCAGCAGCGCACCGGCAGCCTGGCGGATGCCCTTGTCGACACGCTCGGCAGTGACCTTGTCGGGGACGATGAACGCGAGGTCGAGATCACTCGATGGGAAACGACTGGTGGGCTTCCACTGGGGCACCCTCGGCTCGGCGGCGAGCAGCACGGTGAGGTTCAGCTCGAGCAACGCCACCCGTTCGTCGACCTCGAAGGCCTCCGCGGCGTCGGGGTGCAACTCGCCGACAGCGCCGATGACATCGCGGCCCAACGAGAGCGTCGCGGACCGTGCCGGGTGCAGGCCTGGTGGCACCGTTCCCTGATCGAGGCGCGCACCCCAACCCATCGCAGCGGCGAGCTCTCGCCAGACCGCTACGGCTTCGGGAGCATCAGCGCCGGCGATGACGACCGCAAGCGCCTCGTACTCAGCCGGCAGCACGTCATCGCTGGGTGGGTACACGTGGCCGATCTCGAACAACGCGACGCCCGGACGGCGGTGTGACTCGTTGAAGGCGAGCGCCTTGAGCAGCCCCGGCCGCAGCGAAGTGCGCAGGATGTCGTCGCCAACGACCAACGGGTTGGCCAGACGGACGGCATCCGGCGGGAGGCCCGCCTTCTGCAGCTCGTCGGCAGCAAGGAACGGGTGCGGCATCGCTTCGCTGAGACCAAGTCCCAGCAGCACGTCGCGCAAGCGCCGACGGCGCTGCTGCACGCCGCTCAGCCCGCCCGGCAGAGTGCTCTTGGGCACCGTCTTGCCCAACAGTTCGTACCCGTAATGGCGGGCAACTTCCTCGACGAGGTCTATCTCCATTGCACAGTCCGGGCGCCACGAAGGCACCGCGACGCGCAGGGCATCTCCATCGGGCACGGTGGCAAAGCCGATGGGCTCGACGAGCCCGCGGATCGTGTCGGCGGTGAAGGCGGTGCCGAGCAGCGCGCTGACCCTGGCGGGGCGCACGACCACGGTGCGAGGCGCTGGTAGGTGCTCGGTGCGGGCATCCACTGCGCCCTCGTGGACCCGCAACTCGCGGCAGGTGAGGCGAAGCAGCTCGACGAAGCGGGCCACACCGCGGTCGATGCCCAGCGGATCCATGCCGCGCTCGAAACGAGCCGAGGCCTCGCTGCGCAGACCGCTGCGCACCACGCTGCGCATGATGGCAGCTGGCTCGAACCACGCCGCCTCGACTGCGATCGTGTCGGTGGTGGCCGAGATCTCCGTGTTCTGACCGCCCATGATGCCGGCGAGGCCGATGGGCCGGTCGTCGGCATCGCAGATCAGCAGGTCGTCGGAAGTGAGCGTGCGTGCCACGTCGTCGAGGGTGACGAGCACCTCCCCCTCGGCGGCGAGACGCACACGGAAGCCACCGCCACCCAGCGTCGCGAAGTCGTACGCGTGGTTGGGTTGATTGGTCTCGAGCATCACGTAGTTGCTGACGTCGACCACGTTGTTGATCGGCCGCATGCCGGCGGCAGCCAGGCGGCGGCGCATCCAGTCGGGCGAGGTGGCGATCTTCACACCGCTGATGACCACCGTGGTGAAACGGGCGCAGCGATCGGTGGCGACAATTTCGACGGTCGCGGTACGGACAGGCTGCTCAGACAAGGTCGCCGGCGGTGGTGCAGCGAGTGCGAGCCCGAGCTTGGCGGCGACGTCGCGGGCCACCCCGAGGTGCCCGTAGCAATCGGGCCGGTTGCGTAGGACATCGAGGTCGTAAACGACCTCCTCACCGAGGCCCAGCGCCTCGCCGTACGGCACGCCCAGCGCAGTATCGGCCGGCAGGATCAGGATGCCGCTGTGGTCGTCGCCCAGGCCCAGCTCGCTGGCACTGCACAACATGCCGTCGCTGCTGATTCCCAGGATCGGCTTGGGCTCGATGGCCCGCCCGTCGGGCATGGTGGTTCCAGGAGTGGCCAGCGGGATGATGTCGCCCGCCTGCATGTTGAACGCCCCGCACCAGACATGCCGTTCCACCCCGTCGCCGGTGTCGACGAACACACGGTGCACCTTGGCAGCGTCGGGGTGACGCTCGGTGCGCGACACCTTGGCGGTGATGACACCCGCCACCGAGCCTCCGACGCGGGCGACGTCTTCGACGGCGAGGCCGAGGTTGGTGATGATTTCTGCAACCGCGTCGGTGTCGTCGCCGACGGGTACCAGGTCGTTGAGCCAGGAGTGAACGATCTTCATGGGTGGGCCCTCAGAACTGCTCGATGAAGCGAACGTCGTTGATGTACATCTCGCGCACGTCGGAGATGCCGTGGCGCTCCTTGGCCATCCGGTCGATGCCGAACCCGAAGGCGAACCCGCTCCATTCCTCAGGGTCGAGACCCCCAGCTGTGAGCACGTTGGGGTGAACCATGCCGCAACCGCCCAGCTCGAGCCAGTCGCCCTTGGGTGTGCGGATGTCGAACTCGGCCGAGGGCTCGGTGAACGGGAAGTAGCTGGGCCGCAGGCGGCTGGTGAAGCCCTCGCCGAAGAACGCCTTGGTGAACGACTCGATCGTGCCGGCGAGGTCCGCCAGGGTGATGCCGCGGTCGATCACCAAGCCTTCGATCTGGTGGAAGACGGCCAGATGTGTGGCATCCGTGGTCTCGTTCCTGAACACGCGACCGGGCATGATCATGTAGATCGGGGGTTCCAGTTGCTGCATCACGCGGATCTGTACCGGCGACGTGTGCGTGCGTAGCACGGTGCTTCCCGGTTCGCCGTGCTCGACGTAGAACGTGTCGTGCATGCTGCGCGCCGGATGGTTTGCCGGCATGTTGAGCGCCTCGAAGTTGTACCAGTCGGTCTCCACCTCGGGGCCTTCGGCCACCTGGAAGCCGAGGCCGATGAACACATCCTCGAGCCGCTGCCAGGCCTGGGTCACCACGTGAGCGTGGCCGCGGCCAGGCTTGCGCGTGATTTCTGTGAGGTCGATGCGCTCGGTCTCGAGCAGCACGGCACGCTCCGCGCGGAGGAACTCGGCCATCCGCGTCTGCAAGGCGGCGACGACGGCCGTGGTCGCCTCGTTGAGCGCACGGCCGGCGTCCTTCTTCTCGTCGATGGTGGCGAGCTTGCCCAGACCGGCCTTCAGGTCGGTGAGAGTGCCCTTACGGCCCAGAACCTCGAGCTCGACTGCCCGCACGTCGTCGCTGCACGCTGCCTCGGTCAGGCGCCGGAGAGCGCCGTCGCGAGCCACACGAATCTGATCAATCATCGACTTCCTTCTTCCACCATCGAACGCTGGGAACCTATCGCTGACGTCGTTGACGAGCGACTTCAAATGCGAGCACCGTGGCGGCCATCGCCACGTTGAGGCTCTCTGCCGCCCCTGCGTGAGGGATGGTGAGCCACCCGTCGACCGGCGCATCGTCGGGTACACCGTGGGCTTCGTTGCCCACCATCACCGCGACCGGACCGCGCAGATCGGTGTCGGTGTAGGCGGCGCCATGGTGCGACGAGGTGGCCAGCACGCGCAGCCCAGCGGACCGAAGTGCCGCGATCTCGGCAGTGAGCACCGGGATGCGGAACAGTGAACCGGCCGTGGCGCGCACGACCTTGGGGTTGTACGGGTCGACTGAACCTGGCGTGAATACGACTGCCTGCGCACCCGCGGCCTCGGCGGAGCGGATGATGGTGCCGGCGTTGCCCGGGTCGCCGAGGTGGTCGGCGACCATCACGAAATCGACTGCCGACGGCAGCACCCCGACGCGCTGACGCACCACCGCAAGCACCGGCTGTGGGGCCTCGGTGGAGGCGACGCGCTCGATCACGTTGGGTGCCAGTTCGAACACGGGTGCCGACGACACGACGTCGTCGGCACCCGGCGCCACGAACTGCGCCTCGATCTCCCAGCCAGCAGCGATGGCCTGCGCCAGCAGCGAGGCCCCTTCGACGACGAACACACCTTCCTCGGAACGCGCACTGCGGCGCCCCAAGAGGCGCCGCAGTCGTTGAACCTTCGGGTTCGAAAAAGTGAGCTGGTTGCTCAGAGAGCAGCCTTGGCCGCATGGACCAGTGCCGTGAACGCTGCTGCGTCGGTGATGGCCAGGTCGGACATGACCTTGCGATCGACCTCGATGCCAGCAGCGCTGAGACCGGCGATGAACCGGCTGTAACTGATGTCGTTGAGGCGGCAGGCAGCGTTGATGCGCTGGATCCACAGGCGACGAAACTCGCCCTTCTTGGCGCGACGGTCGCGGAAGGCGTACTGCCCGCTCTTCATCACCTGTTCGTTGGCCGCCCGTACGGAGCGGCTCTTGTTGCCACGGTAACCCTTTGCCCGTTCGAGCACCTGCTTGCGGTGCTTCTTCGAGCCGACTGCGCGCTTTACACGAGCCATAGTTGTGTCTCCTTCTCCTCGTTCTGTTCAGTCAGCAGTCGGATCAGCGCTCGGCGAGCAGGCGCTTGATCTTCTTGGCGTCGCCAGGGTGAACCGCGACCATGCCGTCGAGGCGACGGGTACGGGTGGACGGCTTCTTCTCGAACAAGTGCTGGCGGTTCTGCTGCAGGCGGCGCAGCTTCCCGGTACCGGTCTTGCTGAACCGCTTGGCGGCGGTCTTGCTGGTCTTCATCTTGGGCATGGTGATTGTCCTGTGTGTCTGGCGGGCGGAGGCCCGCCGGGCTGGTCGATCGTTGGTGTCAGGCGGGGTTTGGCTCAACTGCGGCTTCGACCGCAGGCTCCGGGGCCGTTTCCGGTTCCGGGGCGGGGGCTTCGGCCACAGCTTCCGGAGCCGTTTCGGGCGCCGGGGCGGGGGCTTCTGCTGCAGGCTCGGGAGCCGTCTGGACCGCCGGGGCGGATGCAGCAGGTGCGTCATCGGTCGGGTGAGGTTTGCCCTCGTTCGGCTTCTTCGGCACAACCTTCTTGTCGGGCGCCAGGACCATGGTCATGTTGCGCCCTTCGAGCCGGGCCTGGGTCTCGACCTTGGCGGTCGGGCCCAGTTGTTCAAGTACCGCGTCGAGGATCTTCGAGCCGAGTTCTGGGTGCGCCATTTCGCGCCCACGGAACTGCAGTGTCACCTTTACCTTGTGGCCCTCTGCAAGAAAATCGTGCATGTGGCGCACCTTGGTGTCGAAGTCGCCCTTGCCGATCTTGGGACGGAACTTGACTTCCTTGATCGACACGTGGACGGTCTTCTTGCGTGACTCTTTGGCCTTCTGGCTTTCCTCGTAGCGGAACTTGCCGTAGTCCATGATCCGGCACACTGGCGGGGTCGCCATGGGCGCGACTTCGACAAGGTCGAGATCGGCCTGGCGGGCCAGGGAGAGTGCGTCCGGGAGGGCTTTGATACCCAACTGATTGCCGTCGGCTCCGATGAGACGGACCTCGCGGGCACGGATGCGCTCGTTGTACCGGTGTTCCGGTGTCTGCGGCGGTGCTATGGCTGCTCACTCCTGTGCAATGGGTGTGTCCCCTCCTGTGTTGGTGATGCGAAAGCCACCGAACACGACGGGGCACACCGCACCAGGCGGCATGCTACGCAATGTGTGTGACCCGGACGCACTCATTGGTGAACGCCAGCACGGCGGGCACCTGGTGGCCGGGTGGGGATGACCGCGGACGGCACCCCACTTCGCCTCAGTTGTAGGCCGGTAGGGTACCAAACGTGACTGCAAATGACGCCGAATTCGACGAAACACCGCTCGACACCGATCAGATCGACGATGCCCAGCAGGCCATCTACGAGGCCCGCACCCGACTGTTGGACGTGCCGGCCGAGGTCGTCGTCTCCAACCACGTGATGGGTCTCTACGAGTTGGCGGCCATCCACCTCAGCGCCGACCCGCCGGCGTTGCACGAGGCGGCGCTGGCGATCGACGCCGTCGGCTGCCTGGTCGAGGGCCTCGGCGAGCGGCTGGGAGACGACTCCGAGACACTCACCACTGCCTTGTCGAACATCCGCTTGGCCTTCGTCCAGATCAAGAACGCCCAGGCCGAGGCCGACAGCCAGCCGTCGCTGTAGACCGCTCATGCCGAAACGGCGCCAACCAGCTTGTCGATGCTGAGGGCACCGTCGAGGGTGTGACGGCTGCCATCGGAGAGGACGAGGATGCATTTCCTGTAGAGGCTTGCCGTTGTACTCGCCACCGTTGGGTTGCAGGTAGAACAACGTCCAAGTGCCCAGTTCGGATTCGTCGGGGTCGAGTGTGATGTCCAAGGTCTTGTGCGCCTCCTGTGCGAATTTTACGACAGTTCCTTTGCGACGGTTCGCCTGAAGCGGCCAGACGGCGCGTTGCGGACGTGGCCGTTGGCCACCGTGACGCCTTCGCCCGTCAGTAGTGCCGATTGCTCGCGTTCGTTGCCGGGTACCAACCGGCCAGCTGCATTCACCACTCGCCACCACGGCAGATCATCGTCGGTGGTGGCGAGAATGCGCCCGACCAAGCGGCTCATCTTTGGGTAGCCGGCCACGTCGGCGATGTCGCCATACGTTCCGACCTCGCCCTCTCGCAACGACCGGATCACATCGATGATCCGCTGGTCGCGCACGTTCATGCGCGGGTGACGGTGCTGGCTTCATAGCGGCCCAGCTTGCACAGCAGACCGAATGTCACCGCCGTCGACAACTCGATCGTGCGAGTCCCGTCGGCCAGTTCGATGCAGTGGAACGGGAACCGCACACCATCGGCACGTTCCACCTCGCCGAGGCCGACGGCATCGTCGAACGCGGTCACGACACCGTGGTGTGGGACATTCACGGAATGATCTTGGAGATCGGGAGTTCGAGGATGCCGGTGGCTCCTGCATCGACGAGCTCGGGGATCAAGGTGTTGATCTGCGTCTTGGAGACGACCGTCTCGACCGCGAAGCCTCCCTCACCTGCAAGTTCGTTGACCGTCGGCGACTTCATCGACGGCAGCAGCGCCAGCACCGCGTTCAACTGACCGGCGGCAACGTTCATCTTCACCAGCACTCGACCGCGAGCGTCGAGCGTGCCGTTGAGCAGCGTCATCAGTTGGCCCATGGCGTGCCGCTTGGTGGGATCCTCGTACGAGGCGCGGTTGGCCACGACCTCGGTGTAGCTCTGCAGGATTTCGCCGATGATGCGCAGGCCGGCCGCTCGTAGGGCGCGCCCGGTTTCGGTGATGTCGACGATGCAGTCGGCGATGTCGGGGATCTTGGCCTCACTGGCGCCGTAGCTGAGCCGGATGTCGGCCTCGATGCCCTTGGCGGCGAAGAAGCGACGGGTGAGTTCGGGGTACTCGGTGCTGACGCGCAGTCCGTGCGGTAGGTCTTCGATGCGCTGCACCGGTGAATCACCGGCAACGGCCACGATCACCTTGATGGGCAGCGCGGTGGCTTTGGAGTACTTCAGCTCGCCCAGGCTGATGATGTCGCTGCTGGTCTCTTCCACCCAGTCGCGACCGGTAATGCCGATGTCGAACAAACCCTCCGCGACATAGGTGGGTATCTCCTGAGGACGCAGGATGCGCACCTCGGCGATGCGCGGATCGGCGATCGATGCCTTGTACTCGACAGACGACGAACGGATGACCGGGAGATCGGCGGCCTCGAACAGTTCGAGCGTCGCTCTCTCGAGTGACCCTTTGGGCAACACCAGTTTCAGCACGGGTGAGAGGCTACCGGCAGCATGCTCAGTGGCTGGTGGGAGAATCGGCGAGCAACCGCAGGGCGTGCGGCAGCACGTCGAGGATTGCGCCCAATTGTTCGACACAGCCCTTGGGTGAGCCGGGGGTGTTGCAGATGATCGCTTGATCTCGGATGCCGACCACCCCTCGCGACAACCGACCCAGCGGGTTGACCAGACGCATGGCCTCCGCCAACCCCGGTGCCTCGCGTTCGATGATGCGACGGGCGCCTTCAGGCGTTTGATCGCGGGGCGCGAAGCCAGTGCCGCCGGTGCTGACGATCAGGCCGGCGAAACCGTCGGCCAAGTCGGCCAGGGCCGCTGCGACGTTGTCGGCGCCATCTGCGACGACCGTCTGCGACACGACCTTGAAACCGTTGGCCTCAAGCAGCGCTGCGAGCGCGGCACCGCTGATGTCGACGCGGGTGCCTGCGATGACGCCATCACTGACGGTGAGCACCTTTGCGAGAAGCGCGGGCTGTTCGCTCATGTCGTCTCCTGCTCAGGCGTCTCTGCGAAACCGCAGCATGATCATGCCATCGGTGTCTGCGTCGTGCGGTAGCACCCGCCAACCGTCGCCAAAGGGGCGCCACTCGCCCTCGGGGCGATCGGTGATCGGCCGGAAGCCGGCGGGCAACTGGTGCCCGGCGGCTTCGACGGACAGCAAGGTGCACACGCTGTACACCAGCGAGCCGCCGGGCTTCACGAGCGGCGCGCTCGCGTTGATGATGCGCTGCTGCAGCGCGACGAGGTTGGTGACATCGGAGGGTTGGATGCGCCAACGGGCATCGGCGCGACGACGCAAGGTACCCAGCCCGCTGCACGGTGCGTCGATCAGTACATGGTCGAACGAGGCGGGCGGGAACGGCGGAGCCGTGGCGTCGGCGGCCATCGCAACCACGTCGTTGGTGCCCAGGCGGTGGGCGTTCTCGACGATCAGGCCGACACGCTGGGGCTGCAGGTCTGCGGCGATGACCACGGCCCCCGTGGTGGCAATGCCGGTGGCCTTGCCGCCTGGGGCAGCGCACACGTCGAGCACGAGGTCCCCCTCATGCGCGGGCACCGCGGCCGCCACCCATTGCGAACCGAGATCCTGGATGTAGCCGTCGTCGCGTTCGGTGACCGACGGAGCCTCGTTCATCCTGGCGAGCGTCTTCATTGCATCGTCGGCACCCAGTTCGTCGATCAGGCGCTGCATGATCCAGTCGGGGTAGCTGAGGCGCACAGCATCCGAGGGCCAGGTCATCGGCGTATTGGACACCCGGCGCAGGACCGCGTTGACAAACCCGCGGGCACGCTTGGGGGCCAACTCGACAGTCTCTCCGACGGCGGCATGGGCAGGCACGCCGGCGAAATGAAGCTGGTAGGCACCGAGCCGCAGCACGGTGCGCACCTCCGGCGACGGCGTGGTGGACACGAAACGGTCGACGAGGGCATCGCACGCACGACGCATGCGAGTGGTGCCGTACACCAACTCGGTCACGAAGCGCCGATCGCGTTCCATCAGCTTGCTGCGCTCCAGTTCAGCGCCAAGCACGAGGTTCGCGTACGCGCCCTCGTGGTCGATGCGCTGCAGGCATCGGAAGGCAACCATTCGTGCGGACTGGGTCATTCGAACATCTCGTTGGGTTCTGGGCGTGCGCCACGGGCGAAGTCGGCAAAGGCCATCGGTGCCTTGCCCTCAGGTTGCACCACTACGAGTCGCAGACCGGGGACAGGCACTTCCAGCGACGGCTCGCCGATCGCGACCGTTTCAATCGACAGCACCTTGACCCGCTTACCACGAAAGACCGCCCAGGCGCCGCCCAGCCGCACGAGGCGGTCGATGTGGGCCGCCGGTTGCGACCAATCGATGCGCAGCTCGGAGGGCACGATCTTGGCCGCGTACAGCGGCTCGCCCTGTTGGGGCACAGGCACCGGCAACGGCGCGGCAAGGCAGCGCACCAGTTGCTGAGTGCCGACGGCCATCAGCTCACGGCGAAGTACATCGGCGGAGGTGGTGGCCGCTATGGGTACCTTTACCGTGTCGTAGATGGGCCCGGTGTCGAGGCTCTGCTCCAGCTGCATCAGGCACACACCCGTCTCCGTGTCGCCGGCCAGCAACGCGCGTTCCACGGGCGCAGCACCACGCCAACGCGGCAGCAACGAGAAGTGCAGGTTGACCATCGGGACCTCGGCCAGCACGTGTGGCTTGATCAGTTGCCCGAAGGCCACCACCACACCCAGCTCGATGCCGTGGCCGAGCACGTCGTCGACCACGTGGCTGACCGGTATGCCCAGCTCGAGCGCCGCAGCCTTCACGGGGCTGGGGCTGAGCTCGCCCCCACGACCGCGCCGCTTGTCGGCCCGGGTGACCACCAGGGCCACGTCGTGGCCGGCCGCGACCAGGGCCTGGAGCGGCGGCACCGACATCGCCGGGGTGCCGAAGTACACCAACCTCACTTCAGACGGAGGCGGCGACGCTGCGCCGGGGTGGCCGGGGTCTCCTGCAGCTTGCGGTACTCGGCCATCGCTTCCTTGCGTTGCTCGGGCGTCATCCGGTCGAACATCAGCACACCGTTGAGGTGGTCGATCTCGTGCTGGAACATGCGGCCCATCAGCTCGTTGGCCTCGATCTCGACCTCGTTGCCATCGATGTCGAGGCCGCGCACGAGCACGTGGTTGGGGCGCAGGATATCGACGTAGAGCTCGGGGATGCTGAGGCAGCCTTCGCTGTACACCCACTCGCCCTCGGCCTCGACGACCACGGGGTTGATGAGTGCCATCGGCGTGTCGTCGATGTCCCACACCACGATCTGCTTCTGCACACCAATCTGCGGGGCGGCCAACGCAATGCCGGAGTCGCTCTCGTAGAGGGTGTCGAACATGTCGTCCACGAGGCGCGCCACCTTGCCGTTGATCTCGGTGATGGCCGATGCCTGAGATTTCAGGACCGGATCTCCGAAGGTGCGGATGTGGTGCGCCATGAGCTGCAAGGCTATCGACCCATGACGGCCCCCGGTTCGCACTACTTCGATGAGGACCCGACGACCGATTCCTCTCCCCGCGACGTGGTGCTGCTGCTCCCCGACGTGCAGCTGACGTTGACCACCGACCGCGGGGTGTTCGGTTACGACCGCATTGACGGCGGGACCAAACTGCTGCTGCTGAGAGCGCCAGCCCCGGCCAAGACCGGGAATCTGCTCGACATCGGCTGCGGTACCGGCGCCATCGCGCTGACCATGGCTCGCCGCTCCCCCGCCGCCACCGTGTGGGCCGTCGACGTCAACGAGCGTGCCAGAGATCTGTGCCGCATCAATGCCGAACGCAACGGCATCGGCAACGTCACGGTCTGCGCACCCGACGACGTGCCCGCCGGCATCGCCTTCGCCACGGTCTGGAGCAACCCAGCCATCCGCATCGGCAAGCCGGCGCTGCACAGCATGCTGCTGCGCTGGCTCGGCCGGATGGCGGAGGACGGCGAAGCGATGCTCGTCGTGCACAAGCATCTCGGCAGCGACTCGCTACAGACCTGGCTGACGGTGCAGGGCTACCCAACCAGCCGGTTGGCCAGCAGCGCCGGGTACCGCATCCTGCGCTGCGTCACTGCCGGGCCGGGTCGACCTCCACCCGTAGCCGAGAGCCCTTCGGCCGCGGTGTAGCCACCAACGCCCGGCCGAGCACATCCCACGAGTCGGCGCGTAGCAGGGCCCCCTTGGCCGTCGTCGCGAACTCGAGACCGGTGGCGGCCGCGAACTCGGAGGCAGCGGTGCCCTCCACCGCCGCCAGCGCACGGAACGGGGGCAGGCCCAACAGACGTCGCCGGGCGAGCTCGCTCACCACCACCCTGCCGGGGTCGGCGAACCTCGCCGCCTGCAGAACCTCGTGGTCGGGCACGAACGTCTGCACCAGCACGTGTCCGCCGGCGGAACGCGGGCCGACGAGCCGGCCGGCCCGGACCAGCAGCGCCATCGCCTGCTCCGCCGCCCGATACCGCGGCGCCAGTAGCTCCGCGTCGAAGTCAAGGAACGCGACGACATCGACACCCCGCACGCGGTGCAGCACCGCCTCGGTACCCACGTAGACATCGGCGGCCGGCAGTTCGTGGCTCTCGCCGGTGACGGCGACGACCTGACGATTGGCCGCGGCCTCGAGCTCTTCGCGCAGCCGGGTCACACCCGGCCTGACCATCGCCATTGCCGACGACCCGCACCGCTGACAGACCAACGGCCGAATGGTGCCGCACCGCTTGCAGGCCAGTTGACCATCGTCGCCCTGGGCTACCGCCGCGTCGCAGTGCTCGCACCGCTGCAGCGCATGGCACGATCTGCAGGCCAGCAGCCTGGCCCGGCCAACCACGTTGATCACGCAGACGACCCTCGTGCTCGTGTCGCGCAGGTGCGCGATCAGCTCGGACGTCAGCAACGAGCGCTTCCACGGCTCCTCATCGGTGCGATCGACGATCTCCAGGAACGGCCAGCCTGCCACGCTCTCGGAGACCGACGGCTCCTGCACCCGGACACCTGCCCACTGCACGGCGGCCGCACTCGGGCACGGTGACAACAGCACGCAGGCGGCGCCAGCACGGTCGGCTCGCCGGATGGCGACGTCGCGTGCATGCCACGTGGGCGTGCGTTCCTCCTGCAGTGCTTCGTCGTGCTCGTCGAGCACCACCACGGTGTGCAAGCCGGGGCAGGGCGCCCAGACGGCGCTGCGGCCGCCCACGACCACATCGACGCCGGCGGCAGCGGCGGCCCAGTCGTCGGGCATCAGCGCAACCGTCAGGCCGGCCTTGCGCAGGCGACTGGCAATTGCCCGCGCCGCCAACGGCGTTGGGTGCACCACCAGCATGGGACCGCAGCGAGCGAGGTCGACCAGCATCGGCAACGGGTCGGTGAGCGGCGTGGTGCGGCGCACCCCGGACTCGACGGACGCCTGCGTGGTCACCGTGCGACGCATCGATGGCAGCGAATGCACCATCGTCGGCGGGTCGGCGGCGACCAGGAACGGCCGCAGGCGTGGCGCCCCCCAGCGGACCATCGCCCACTCGGCCAACTCGATCACTTCAGCGGAGGGCCCCCACGATGACCACTTGGCGATCTCGACGAGCCGCTCGAGCGGCACCGCTGGGTCGGGGGCGCCGAGCGCCACGACCCAGCCGCCGACGCGGCGGCCATGCAGGGGCACTCGCACCAACGACCCGATCGCCATGCTGGCGCGCAGCGGCTCGGGGACGAGGTAATCGAACTGCTTGTCGAGCCCGGTGACGTCGGGGACGACCCGAGCCACGAGCGGCGCCACGGCAGGCGCTGCCGTTTGCGCCAGGCTCACACGCCGACGGCGCGCATGAAATCGTCGAGGCGGCTGACCTGCTCCCAGGTGAACTCGGGCAGGTTGCGACCGAAGTGACCATAGGCAGCTGTCTTACGGTAGATGGGGCGCTTCAGGTCGAGATCGCGCACGATGGCGCCCGGACGAAGGTCGAAGATGTCGCGCACGGCGCGCACGATCTGGGCGTTCTCCACGGTCTCGGTACCGAACGTCTCGACCAGGATGCTGACAGGGTGTGCCATACCGATGGCGTACGCGACCTGGACCTCGCAGCGGGTGGCTGCACCGGAGGCAACGACGTGCTTGGCGACCCAACGGGCGGCGTAGGCGGCCGAACGGTCCACCTTGCTGGGATCCTTGCCGCTGAACGCGCCGCCACCGTGACGGCCCATGCCGCCATAGGTGTCGACGATGATCTTGCGGCCGGTGAGGCCGGTGTCGCCGTGAGGCCCACCGATGACGAACTTGCCGGTGGGGTTGATGTGCACGTCGTAGTTGTCGCCGGCGAACTGCTCGGGCACGATCGGCCGGATGACCTGCTCGATGAGGTCGGGCCGGATGACGGTGTCGCGATCGATGCCGTCCTGGTGCTGGGTGCTGATGAGCACGTGGGACAGTCGGACGGGCTTGCCGTTCTCGTACTCCACCGTCACCTGGGTCTTGCCGTCGGGCCGCAAGTACGGCACGGCGCCGGCCTTGCGGACCTCGCTGAGGCGCTCGGCCAGCCGATGAGCCATCCAGATGGGCATTGGCATCAGGTCCGGGGTCTCGTCGCAGGCGTAGCCGAACATCATCCCTTGGTCGCCGGCGCCCTGCAGTTCGAGCTGGTCTTCGGCGTGGCCGGTGGTGCGCACTTCCTCGCTCTTGTCGACACCCTGCGCGATGTCGGGGCTCTGCTCGTCGATGCTGACGATGACCCCGCAGGTGTTGCCATCGAAGCCGTAGAGGGCGTTGTCGTAGCCGATGCCGTTGATGACCTCGCGGGCCAGCTTGGGGATGTCGACGTATGCGTGTGTGGTGATCTCGCCGGCCACGACGCAAAGGCCGGTGGTCAGCAGCGTCTCACAGGCGACGCGGCCATTCGGGTCCTCGGCGAGGATGGCGTCGAGCACCGCGTCGCTGACCTGGTCGGCCATCTTGTCGGGGTGACCCTCGGTCACGCTTTCGGAAGTGAACGTAAAGCTGCTCACGGGGTGAGGCTCCTCATGCTGTGGGGGGGTGTGCGCGGTCGGCCATTCGGGCGCGAATCTCGACAACAGTATCGAGAACGGCCTTGGCAATGGATCTTTTGTCCGTGAGCAACACCGTCTGGGCACCGCCAGCGGCGCGCAGCAGGGTGACCTCGTTGGTGTCGTGCTGGAACCCGACCCCGGGTGCGCTGACGTCGTTGGCGACGATCAGGTCGAGATTCTTGCGATGGAGTTTCGCGGTCGCGTTGGCGAACAGGTCGCTCGTCTCGGCCGCGAAGCCGACCAGGACCTGACCGGCGGGCTTTGTGGCACCGAGCCCAGCGAGGATGTCGGGGGTGGGCTCGAGGGTGATCTGCGGTACGCCCTGGTCTTTCTTGAGTTTGCCCTCAGCAGCCATGACCGGACGGAAGTCTGCGACCGCTGCCGCCATCACGATGACGTCGGCGGATGGCGCAAGCTCGGTGAGCGCGGCCTGCATCTGGGCCGCCGTCTCAACTGGGCACACGACCACGCCGGCAGGGGCCGCCAGTTCGACGGTGGACACGAGGGTGACGCGAGCACCCCTGGCGGCGGCTTCGGCAGCGAGCGCGTAGCCCTGCTTGCCGCTGCTGCGGTTGGCGATCACACGCACGGCATCGATGGGTTCGCGTGTGCCGCCAGCCGACACGACGACGTGCACGCCGGCCAAATCGCGACCGGCCAGCACTGCGTGGATCGCGGCAAGGATGCGCTCCGGCGCCGCCAGACGGCCGGCACCGACATCGCCGCCGGCGAGGCGCCCTTCCTCGGGCTCGACCACGTGGACACCGCGGGCTCGCAACGTGGCGATGTTGGCCTGCACCGCTGGGTGCTCCCACATCTCGGTGTGCATCGCGGGGCACACCACCACCGGGGCACGCGTGGCCAGCAAGGTGTTGGTGAGTAGGTCGGTGCTGAGCCCGACGGCGTAGGCCGCGAGCAGGCGTGCCGTGGCCGGTGCGACCACGATGAGATCTGCGCTCTGCCCCAGCCTGGTGTGCGGGATGGGGCTCGCTTCGTCCCACAGGCTGGTCTGCACCGGCTCGCTGGCCAGTGCGGACAACGTGGTGCGCCCGATGAAGTGCTCGGCGCCGGCGGTCATCACCGGTACAACGTGCGCGCCAGCGTCGACGAGGCGCCGGCACACCTCAACAGCCTTGTAGGCCGCGATGCCCCCGGTGACACCGAGCACGAGGCGCTTGCCGGCGAGCATGGCGATGTGGGGTTGGTCAGGCCGTGGTGGCGACGTCGTCGCCCTCGGCGGCGTCATCGGCGGCAGCGGTATGACCCTGCACGATCTTGTCGGCGGCGATTTCCTCGAATGCGATGCTGAGCGGCTTACGAGCCACCGAGCTGACCTGCGGCGGCACCATGTGGCCGAGGCCATCGCCAAGCTGGTTGAAGTAGCTATTGATCTGGCGTGCACGGCGAGCAGCCAGCGTCACCAGGGAGAACTTCGAATCGACGCGGTCGAGGAGCTCCTCGATCTGCGGGTTGATCATCGTGTCGAACGAACGCGTGGACATCTGAAAGCCTCCTGAAAACAGCGCTGCAGTGTACCCGCAGGAATCAGCCCAGCATGCGATGGTGGCCGATGATCTGCATCATCTCGGTCACCGTCCGCTCCAGATCGTCGTTGACCACGACGTGGTTGGCGATGGCCATACCCACGGGTTCTTCGTCGAGCGCCTTCTGCAGGCGCTGATCGACCTTGTCCTCCGAGTCGCCCCGACCGCGCAAGCGCCGTTGCTGCTCGGCACGAGAAGGCGGCAGCACGAAGATGAGCACGGCCTCGGGATGCATGTGCTTCACCTGGCTGGCACCATCGACCTCGATCTCGAGCACCACGTCGCGGCCGGCGACGGGCTCGGGCGTGGGCGTGCCGTAATAGTTGCCGAGAAAGTCGGTCCACTCGAGGAACCCGTGCGATTCGATGCGCGCCTCGAACGAGGCACGGTCGGTGAACACGTAGGCAGCATCACTCTCACCCTGGCGCTGAGAGCGAGTGGTCCACGAGCGGCTCAGCCAGAGTTGCGGGTCGCGTTCCGCCAACGCATTGACGATCGTGCCCTTACCTACCCCGCCAGGGCCGGACACGATGAACACACGCGAGGAGGTGCTGGCAGTGTGGGCTGCCATGGCCTCACTTACCGAGCATGTCGAGCAACGCCAGCTTCTGCTGGGCGCCGAGGCCCTGCACGCGGCGATTGTCGGCGATGCCGACCTCCTCGATGATCTTGCGAGCCTTGACCTTGCCGACGCCCGGAAGGGACTCGAGCAATGACACGACCTTGAGCTTGCCGACCGTGCTGTCCGTGGAAGCAAGTGCTTCTGCGAGCGAAACGGAGCCCATCTTGAGCTGGTTCTTCAGTTCGGCGCGAGCAACCCGGGCCTCGGCGGCCTTGGCGAGGGCGTTGCTGCGCTGTTCGGGAGTGAGTTGCGGAGGTGTAGCCATGTTCCGACCCTAGCGCCGATGGGCCAAGGTGCGGTGCCAATCCGTCAAGCCAACGCTGCGAGACCACCACGATGAGCGAGGCCAGTGAGCGCAGCGGGGCTGCAACCACGCTCCGCGCACCACGCCAGCAGCGCTCGTTGAACATTCAGCGGCGCCGCTGGATCGGCGAAGGTGGCGGTGCCAACCTGGACTGCACTGGCGCCGGCGAGCAGCAGTTCGGCGGCATCCCACCCGTCAGACACTCCCCCGACGCCGATGATCGGCAACGATGGAAGTGCAGCGTACACATCAAAAACCGTGCGCACGGCAATGGCGTGCACCGGCCGACCGCTGTAACCGCCCCCACCTGCGCCAAGGACGGGCAGACCGCTGGCGGGGTCGAGCACCATGCCCAGCAACGTGTTGGAGAGCGTGACGACCTCGGCGCCGGCGTCGCGTACCGCTGCCGCGACCTCGACCACACGGTCCGTGTTGGGGCTGAGCTTCGCCCAACGCGGTCGACCACAGACAGCGGTGGCCGAGACGACCTGGGCAGAGAGTGCCGCGTCGTGGGAGAAGATGCCGCGACGGCCTTCCAGGTTCGGGCACGACAGATTGACCTCGACGGCAACCACTTCGGCGGGCGCGCTCGCGAGGAGCTGCGCAGCCAGCCGGTAGTCCTCCACCGAACGGCCCCAGATGCTGGCCACCACCCGGGCGCCGGTGGCGATGAGAGCTGGAAGCTCGTACTCGAGCCAGTGCGGGATTCCGGGCCCCTGTAGGCCGACGGCATTGAGCATCCCGGAACCAGCCGGATGCACTCGAGGAGCGGGGTTGCCTGCCCACTCGTACGCAGCCAGCGACTTCACCACCACTGCGCCCAGCAGTGAGAGATTCATGTAGCGCGCGAGTTCGGCGCCGTGGCCGGCCGTGCCCGAGGCGGTCATCACCGGTCCCGGCAGCTCAACCGAGCCGAGGCGCACTGCCGAGCCTGGGTGAGCGGCCGAGTCGCTCGTCACGCGTGGAACTCCTGCAACGACCGCACGTTGATCTCGCGACCAACCATCTCGGCCATGCCCTGCACTGCAGCCAGCGCGGCTTTCACCGTCGTCACCGAGCTGACGTGATGACTGTTTGCTGCCTTGCGGATTCGCTCACCGTCGGTGCGACCCCCACGACCCTGCGGGGTGTTGATCACGAACGCGATCCGACCGCTCTCGATCAGCTGCACGGCGTTGGTGCCGTCGCCGTCGGAGATCTTGCCGACGATCTGATCGACGATGATCCCGAACCGGCCCAGGTACTCGCCGGTGCCCTTGGTGGTGGCGATGCTCAGCCCCAACTCGCGCAGACGGGTGGCGACCACCAACCCGGCGGGCTTGTCGCCGTCGGCGAGCGACAGGAAGACCGTGCCGGCAGTGGGTAACAGCGTGCCGGCCGCCAGTTCGGCCTTGAAGAAGGCCTTACCGAAGGTGGTGTCGATGCCCATCACCTCGCCAGTGCTGCGCATCTCCGGGCCGAGTGCGGTGTCCACCTCGGGGAACCGACTGAACGGCAGCACGGCTTCCTTGATGGCAACGTGGCCGTGCTGGCTGGGTGGCCGCAGCAATCCCTCCTCGCGCAGCTCGGCGAGGGTGGCCCCGAGCATCACCCGACTGGCCACCTTGGCCAGCGGCACACCCGTGGCCTTGGCGACGAACGGCACCGTGCGGCTTGCCCGCGGATTGGCCTCGATCACGTACACCGTGGTGCCCAACACGGCGTACTGCACGTTGATCAGCCCCCGAACATCGAGCGCCTTGGCGATGGACTTGGTGTAGCTCTCGATGACTTCCACTACCCAGGTCGGCAACGTTTGCGGCGGGATCGCGCACGCCGAGTCGCCGCTGTGCACGCCGGCCTCCTCGACATGCTCCATGACGCCGCCGATGAGGACCTCACCGGTGTGGTCGCGGATGGCATCCACATCCACCTCGGTCGCGTCCTCGAGGAATCGGTCGATGAGCACCGGACGCTCGGCGGACAGCCCGCCTTCCTTGCCCAGGCTGCCGAAGCCGGCCAGCTCAGCCATCGCCCGTGCGAGATGGTTGCGGTCGTGCACGATCTGCATCGCGCGACCGCCCAGCACGTAGCTGGGGCGAACGAGTACGGGAAAGCCGACCGTTGCGACAATGGTGAGCGCCTGCTCGAGGTCGGTGGCCGTGCCACCGGGAGGCTGCGGGATGTGCAGCTCGTGGCACAGCACGGACCACTTCTCGCGGTCCTCAGCGAGGTCGATGGATGCCGGTGAAGTGCCCGCGATGATCTCGCGCGGCAGCAGCCCTGCCAGCTTCAGCGGAGTCTGGCCGCCGAGGGACACGATCACCTTCGGCGCCACTCCACCAGCCGCGGCTGTTTCCGCAGCGATCACGTTGAGCACGTCCTCGCGGGTGAGAGGCTCGAAGTACAGCCGGTCGCTGGTGTCGTAGTCGGTGCTGACGGTCTCGGGGTTGCAGTTGACCATCACCGTCTCGAAGCCAGCCTCGCGCAGAGCGAAGCTGGCGTGCACGCAGCAGTAGTCGAACTCGATGCCCTGCCCGATGCGATTGGGGCCGCTACCGAGGATGACGACCCGGGGGCGGTCGCTGGGGCGGACCTCGTTCTCGTCTTCCCAGGTGCTGTAGTGGTATGGCGTCTCGGCAGCAAACTCGGCAGCGCACGTGTCGACCGTCTTGTACGTGGGCAACACGCCGGCCGCTTCGCGAGCGGCGCGCACCTCCAGCTCGTCGTGGCCCCACGCGAACGCCAGCTGGGCATCACTGAACCCGAACTGCTTGGCCCGCTTCCACTGGCGCGAGGTCATGGCCGCCATGCCGATTGCGGTGAACGCGACCCGCTCCTCGACGATCTGCTGCATCTGGTCGAGGAACCAGTGGTCGATGCGGCACGAGTCGTGGATTTGGTCGGGGGCGATGCCACGGCGCAGGAGTTCGCCCACCTGGAAGATGCGTTCCGGCGTCGGGATGGCCACTGCGGCCAGCAGGTCTTCGTCGGTGCGCTCGGCAAGGTGCGCTTCGGCCGGGTCGCAGCCCAGGCCGTAACGGCCCTGCTCCAGCGACCGCAAACCCTTCTGCAGGCTTTCGGTGAACGTACGACCGATGGACATGACCTCGCCCACGGATTGCATCTGGGTGCCGAGGATGCCCTTCGTGCCGGGCAACTTCTCGAACGCCCAGCGCGGAATCTTGGTGACCACGTAGTCGATGCTGGGCTCGAAGCTGGCCGGCGTAGCGGACGTGGCCGTGGAGGTGATGTCGTTGGAGATCTCGTCGAGCGTGTACCCCACTGCCAGCTTGGCGGCGATCTTCGCAATCGGGAAACCGGTGGCCTTGGATGCCAGCGCAGACGACCGCGAAACCCGCGGGTTCATCTCGATGACGACCAGCTCGCCATTGAGCGGGTTGACCGCGAACTGCACATTGCTGCCACCGGTCTCGACCCCGACTCGACGGATACAGGCGAACGCCGCGTCGCGCATCTCCTGGTACTCGACGTCGCTGAGCGTCTGGGCCGGGGCTACCGTGATGCTGTCGCCGGTGTGCACGCCCATCGGATCGAAGTTTTCGATACTGCAGATGATCAGGCAGTTGTCGGCGCGGTCGCGCACTACCTCGAGCTCGTACTCCTTCCACCCGGCGATGCTCTTCTCGACGAGGATCTCGCTAATGGGACTGGCATCGAGACCGTTGGCGGCGATCAGTTCGAACTCGTCGAGGGTGCTGGCGATGCCAGTGCCGCGCCCACCGAGGATGTACGCCGGACGGATGATGCAGGGCAGCCCGATCTCGGCGAGCACCGTGCGAGATTCGTCCATGTTATGAGCGACGCCGCTGGGCGGCACCTTCAGGCCGATCTCGATCATTGCCTGCTTGAACTTGTCGCGGTCTTCAGCGGTCTCGATGGCCAGAGCGTTGGCGCCGATCATCTCGGGAGTGCCGGGCACACCGATCAAACCACGCGCATACAGCGCCATCGCCACGTTGAGACCGGTCTGCCCGCCCAGGGTGGGCAGCACCGCGTCGGGCTTCTCACGCTCGATGATCTTCGCGACCACGTCGGGGGTGATCGGCTCGACATAGGTCGCGTGCGCGAAATCGGGGTCGGTCATGATCGTGGCCGGGTTCGAGTTGACCAGGATCACCCGGTAGCCCTCGTCCTTGAGCACACGGCATGCCTGCGTGCCGGAGTAGTCGAACTCGCACGCCTGCCCAATGACGATGGGGCCCGAGCCGATGATGAGGATGGAATGGATGTCGGTGCGCTTCGGCATCAGACACCCGCCTTGCGGCTCGGAGGCTGGCCCATCAGACCGGTGTCCATCAGCGACGAGAACATCTGGAACAAGTACCTGCTGTCGTGGGGGCCGGGGCCGGCTTCGGGGTGGTACTGCACGCTGAAGGCCGGGGCGTCGAGCACTCGCATGCCCTCGTTGGTGAAGTCGTTGAGGTTCAGGTGCGTGACCTCGACCTTGCCCTCGAGGCTGGCCGGGTCGACGCAGAAGTTGTGGTTCTGGCTGGTGATCTCCACGTGGCCGGAGGCCTCGTGACGCACCGGGTGGTTGCCACCGTGGTGCCCGAAGGGCAGCTTGTATGTCTCGCCACCCAGCGCCCTGCTGAGCAGTTGGTGCCCGAGGCAGATGCCGAAGATGGGCACCTGGCCGACCAGTTCGCCGATGGCCTGCACCGCATAGGCAGCCATTGCCGGATCGCCCGGGCCGTTGGAAAGGAACACACCGTCGGGTGCCAGCGCGAGCACCTGCGCCGCAGTGGTGGACGCCGGGACGACTTCGACGGTGCCGAGTGCGCTGAGGTGCCGCAGGATCGTGGTCTTGATGCCGAAGTCGTACGCCACGATCTTGCGGCGGGCGGCCGTGTCCAGTGCGGGCACGGTGTAGCGCTGGTCGGTGGTGACCTGACCGACGAGGTCGACGCCATCCGTGCCAGGCTCAGCAGCGGCGGCAGCACGCAGGGTGGCCTCGTCGGCGGTGCCGAACGCGCCGGACATTGCGCCAGTGTCGCGCAGCAGGCGCGTGAGCCGGCGGGTGTCGATGCCGGCGATGCCGCTGATGCCGAAGCGGCGCAGCATCGCGTCGAGCGAGTCCTGCGCCCGGTGATTGCTGTGCCGACGGGTCATCTCGCGCACGATGACCCCGCGGCAGAAGGGCTTGACCGATTCGAAGTCGTGGTCGTTGACCCCGTAGTTGCCGATGTGGGGGTACGTGAAGGTGATGATCTGGCCCGCGTAGCTGGGGTCGGTGATCACTTCCTGGTAGCCGGAGAGCACCGTGTTGAACACGACCTCGCCACCGGCAACACCACCCAGCGGGTCGGCGCCGAACAGCTCGCCCTCGAACACACTGCCATCGGCCAGCACGAGCGCCGCCTCGCGAACGGTTCTGTCATCCATGGGGCGTACCCGCTCGCCTGTTCTGCATAACTATGCAGCCTACTGCACGATCATGCAGCATGGTGGGGTGTGGCACAGCAACCATCGGTGACTCCTGCCGTTCGGGCCTCACGGGACCCGTTTCACGGTCGCGGGCAGACTAGCACTCACCACCCGCAGGGCTCCTGCCAACTCCCACGTCCTGCAGAGTCATGCCGTCCGCCGCATTGACGACGCTCACAGTGGTGGCAGGAAGGAGGTTCATCGCTGCCGCTACCCGGCCGTTCACCATCAACACTGCGGCATGCGTGCCCACCAGCAATGACAGTGACCGGCTGGGTCCGCGAGGCACTTCCAGGTTGTACAGCGCGACATCATCAGTGCGGGCCAACGCGCGTCCGCCGGCCAATTCGAGTTCGAGGTACTCACCGGGGTCGGACTCGTCGGCGAATCGGAACGTCATCGTGTCGCCGAATGCAAGTGTTGCGTCGAGTCGCTTGCAGGCCATGTCACCCAGCTCGAGTGGAGCTCCGACACCCTCACCCTGGCGTCGGATCGTGTCGCCGACCTGTTTCCACCCGGCGGCGTCGGCGAACTGCACCTCACCATCGGCACTGCGGTCGCGCAGACGGTCGGCTGCCTGGTGAGTGAGGGCGATCGACTGCTTCGGGGTGGCAAACAACAGCTCGAAGTCTCGAGCGAGCAATTCGTCTGCTGGGGTGCCGTGGGGCATCGGGAAGATCGGGTCGAGGAGGAATGCAACAGGACGTGTCGCTTCGACATCGGACGCCCACAAGTCCCAACTACCCGGAAGGACGTATTCCGGACCGGTAGGCCCGAGGTAGATCTCACCCATCAGGAACGCCTTCCAGATGAAGCGAGTGGCGGAGACTCGTCGGTAATCGAGGAACGGCCACGGATAGTTCGTCCACGTCATGACCGGGTCGTCTGGTTTCGAAACCAGATCCAGGACCGCCTGCACCCCGCGCTCACGAGGATCGCGCGCCACCTCGCGGGCGTGCACCATGTCGTCGACGCCACGGAACGACACGGCGGCGCTGACACCGGTGCGCAATGACCCGCCACCGGTCCAGAGGACGGACAATACGACCAAACCGTACGCAAGTGCTGCGCCGACGAGCTTGGGCACACGCACCGATGTTCGCACCAGCACCAACAGATGACAGGCGAAGCCAGCGCACATCAGCATCAACGGCACCGAGGTGACCACAAAGTAGTGCGATGAGTAGCGCTGGGTGAGAACGATCTCCAACCAACCGGCGAGCCACCACAGCGGCAGCGCGACCTGGACGTGGCGCTGAGTGCGAGTCAGCCCCTTCGAACGCATCATCCCGGCGAGCACGAAACCGACTGCGCCCAGGTGGGCTGGGATGTGATCCACCGAGTACAGAACGAACTGCTCCCAGCCCAGTGCGAGCTGTTCACCAAACGTACGGCCGAGCGCCGACGACATGTATCGCCCATACACCCACCAACCGTCCCAGAACGGAGCCCACGAACCGCTGACGAGGTACCACAGCGGAGCCGACAGGAAGCTGGCCGAGGCGGCACCGACGAACACCAACGGAGCCGCCACTCGACGCCCTTGCCAGCGACCACGCGGAACGACCAGCCAGATTCGCCACGTCGTCACCAGACCCAGCCCACCGACCACCGCCGCCGACAGCGCCGTTGGCTGCAGGGTCTGGACGGCAAGACCCAGACTGATACCGGCGCCGCCGAGCACACTCCCCGCCCGACGCATCCGGCCGGACCACAGACCCGGCCCGGTCACCAACAGAAAGGCAGCACAGAGCAGGCCGACCGTCATGTTCCGGCTGTACAGCACCCCGGCGTAGTCCGCCCCGGACAGTGCGAGGTGGACGAAACCGATCCCTGCCGCTGCCCACGCCAGCCAGGGATCACCGTCGAACAACAACACGACCCGGCGACATGCGAACCCGACCAACAGCGACAACCCGACCACCATGACCGCAATGGCGAACCAGAACGTGTCGAATGATGTGAAGACCGCAGCCAACTGATACATCGCCGGCTCCAGCGGACCCTTGTTGTGCACCGAGTTCTCGTAGTACGAGCCACCGAACCGCATGGTGCGTTCAGCGATGTCGCGGGCGTACTGGGGATCCCAGTCAGCGGCGTGACCCTGGATATAGAAGACTGCCGCGACAAGGCCCGCAACGGCCAACGCAGTCCTGACAACAATGTGGGCAACCCTGAATCGACTCACGTGCAGCGTCGGCTCGGTCACTTCTCGGTTCCGCCGGCAATGCTGGCAACCTCGAGGTGCGGATAGAGATCATCGGCACCCTGCACGCAGCGAACCTCATGTCGGACCCGCTCGTACAACACCCAGAACTCGTTCTTGGCGACCACCTCGAAGTCGGTGGACACCTGCGCCCAGTCGACCGCCAACGTTTCGTCCAGTACGGGCTGGAGCATCACGTACTGGAGGTCGTTGGCGGCGGGAAGACACGCACGGGCTTCCTCCTGCGTTGTACCAACACCGTAGAGGACCACCCGGAACGGGTTGGGGAACTGGAAGATCTGCTCGCGGTTCGCAAGGTGCGGCGTAAGTGCGTGGTTGGCGGCCACGGACGCCGAGGAAGGCACCAGCTGGACCAGCTCCCGAGCAGCCGCTGCCACGGGATGACTGGGCAGCCAGTACGCCGGCTGATCACGACCGATCGGGTTCTTCGAGCGCGGCGTGAAGACCTGTCCGATCGGCACGACCCCCCACATCAGTGCTGACCACAGCGACGCCACCACTACCGTCGCCACCATTCGGCGACGCCACACCGGGCCGAGTAACTCAAGCGCATACACGGTGCCGATCACGATCGCGGGCACGGCGATCAGCGAGTAGTGGTACTCCAGGTGATACTGGTACCAGAACGTGCTGAGCATGTTGGTGCCGAGGACCAGCAGGCTGATCGCAGCAATGCTGGGCCTGCGGAGGAACACGAACGCCATCGGGAAGGTCATCTGCCAGAAGTAGAACGGCCGGTTGTCGCTTCGGAAGTGCTCGATCACATTGCCCGGACGCTCGACGACTTCCCGCATGAAACCACCAGGACCACCGAACGGAATCCGCCAGCCGTTGCGGGTGGGAACGCCGATCAGCGAACGCATCAGCACGTACATTCCGAGCAGCGTCGCCCCGACGGTGGCGGCAATGGTCGCCAACCCGATCCGGCGGTCGCGACGCATGGCCACCCACACGCCCAACGGCATCACCACGAGCGACACGTCTTCTTTGACCAGGATCGCGAGAACGACGAAGACCCAGTACAACCGCCACTTACGCTCGAGCGCAGCGTAGATGGCCATGCCCACGAACAACGCCAGGAACGCGTCGGGGTGGAAGTTCTCACGATTGGTCCAACCAACGGCTGGGTGAAGGAGGAAGCAGGCCGCCATCGCCACCGCCATCCCCTCGCTCGCCAAGCGGCGGCGGGCGGCGAGAAACACTGGCAAGGCACCCAGCCCGATGACGAGGCTCTGGATGAAGAAGAGCGTGCCTGCCACCGGGAAGAGGCGGTACACGGGGGCAACGAACAACAAGATCAGTGACGCATGGTCACCCATCAGATTACGGCCCATCAGCGTGACGAACGGTGCCTTCCCCTGGGAGAGCAGCCAGATTCCTTGTTGGTACAGGCCGACGTCGTAGCTGGACGTGCCCAACCCATGGTGCACGTCGAGCGTCACCTCGGTGAGCTTCCAGACGTAGACGCTCACCATCGCAACGAACACCGCTTGCCACATCGTGACTCGGCGGAAAGCACCAAGCAACGCCCTGCCTACACGGCTGGCCAACTTGGAGGGCCCGTGGGAGTTGTCCGGCTCCAGGGCGGTTTCCGGCTCCTGCGCTGGCGTGGAGCCCTCCACGGCGGCAGAGAGTTCGTGTTCCGCATCGGCGCGGACGTCAGCAGTTTCGGACACGTCGCAATTCTGCCTCAGGCGCATCGGCGGCGAGGGTCATCACGCGCTCATTCCGCCCGCAACACCGGCACCAGCGCCGAGAGGACGCCGTTGACGAACCGGCCGGAGTCGTCGGTACTGAACCGCTTGGCCAGCTCGACCGCCTCGTTGAGAATGACGGCGACGGGCACCTCGCGGCGACCCATCAGTTCGAAACCGGCGATGCGCAACACGTTACGGTCGATGGTGGGCATGCGCTGCAGCGTCCAGCCCTTGGCGTGGGCAGCGATCTGCTCGTCGAGCATGGGCTGGTTGGCCTCGACGCCCTCCACGAGCAGCGTCGTCAGCTGGTCGGCGGGTGAGATCTGCGCGGCGAGCACGGCCGATGCGGCGATACCCTTCGATTCGGCCTCGTAGAGCAGGATGAGCGCCCGTTCGCGAGCGTCGGTACGTAGGTCGTCGCCCGCTGCACGCGCGGCGCGGGTGTGCGGGCGGGCCATCTTGCTCAGACTCGGGTCATGTAGTCGCCGGTGCGGGTGTCGACCTTGATGCGGTCGCCCGGGCTGATGAACAGCGGCACCTGCACGATCTTGCCGGTCTCGAGCGTTGCCGGCTTGCGGCCACCGGTGGACCGATCGCCCTGTACGCCGGGTTCTGTGTCGGCGATGGTGAGTTCGACAGACGGGGGGATCTCGACCGTGATGATCTCGCCGTTGTAGTAGGCGATCTGGGCCACCGAGTTCTCGACCATGTAGTCGGCAGCATCGCCCAGCGCGGTGGGGGCGACGTTCTCCTGGTCGTACGTCTCTTGATCCATGAACACGTACGTGTCGCTGTCGCGGTACAAGAACTGCATGTCCTTCTTCTCCAGCAGCGCCTGCTCGACGCGGACGCCGGCGTTGAACGTCTTGTCGATCACGGCACCGTTACGCAGGTTGCGCAGCTTCGAACGGACGAACGCGCCGCCCTTGCCCGGCTTGACGTGCTGGAACTCGACGACCTGGTACAAGACCTTGTCGATCTCCAGCGTGATGCCGTTCTTCAGATCATTGGTAGAGATGGCGGGCACGGTGAATCCTTCGGAGATGCAGTGAGAACGCGGCATCCATCACTGGTGACGACCACCAGGTCTTCCACTCGGATACCGCCGAAGCCATCACGATAGACGCCAGGCTCCACGGTCACTACGTCGCCGACCTGCAAAGTGGCCTCGCTGGCACGGTTGGAGAACGGGTCCTCGTGGATCAGCAGGCCGACCCCATGGCCGGTGCCGTGGGTGAACCAGTCGTCGTAGCCGGCGGCCGAGATGACATCGCGGCACACCGCATCGAGTTCCTTCGCCGCCAAGCCAGGGCGCACCGCAGCCACTCCGGCTTGTTGCGCAGCAAGCACCACCTCGTACAACTCCTGCTGCAGTGCCGTGGGCTCACCGATCACGAACGAGCGGGTCATGTCGCTGTGGTACCCGTCGACCAGGGCGCCGACATCAATGATGACGGTATGACCCGACTCGATCAGCGTGTCGGTGGGGCGATGGTGCGGCAACGCTGCGTTGGTGGGCCCGGCGGCAACGATCGTTTCATAGCTGGGGCCGCTGGCACCCAGCTCGCGCATGCGGATCTCCAGCCGGTTACGCACCTGCGCCTCGGTGAGACCGCTGCCCAGATGCGGCGCCACCTCGGCCAGCGCCTGGTCGGCGATGCGGCAGGCATGCGCCATGGCCTTGATCTCGTCGGCGTCCTTGATTCGCCGCTCGGCCTCCACCACACCGACGACGGGGACCAGCTCGGTGCTGAACGCCGCGAGCCATGCGCTGTGCTGCATGACGCTCACGTGCGCCGCCTCGAAACCTGTCGTGGAGTGACCATGACAGGCTGCAGCCAGGTGAGCCAGGGTCTCAGCACCCGTGGCCCCCACAAGCACGTCGGCCTCCACGCCGGCGCCAGCGAGCTGACGAGCAGCCTGATGGCCGTAGCGGCCGTCGGTGACCAACGTGAGCCGGTGCGGGCTCACGATCACCCAGCCGTTGGAGCCGGTGAAGCCGGTGAGCCATCGGACATTGGTGAGGTCGCTGACCAGCAGCGCCTCGGACTCGGTGAGCCGAGCCCGGACCCGCTCGACGCGGTCGGCGATGTTCACGTGGCGGCCAGACGACGCGCAATTGCGTCCACCGCCAACTCGTAGCCGTGCATGCCCAGCCCCATGATCGAGCCGGTGGCCACCGGGGCGACGACGCTGGTATGACGCCACGGCTCACGGGCGTTGGGGTTGGAGATGTGCACCTCGATGATCGGGCCGGCAAACGCCGATAGTGCATCGTGGATGGACCAGGCGTAATGGGTGAACGCTCCCGGGTTGATGATGATTGCTGCAGCACCTTTGCGGGCGGCATGGATGGCATCAACCAGCGCCCCTTCGTGGTTGCTCTGGAACGCATCCACCGAATGGCCGTGGGCGGCAGCAGCGGCGACGGCCGCGGCGACGTAGTCCGCGAGCGTGGCAGTGCCATAGATGTGCGGCTCGCGTTGGCCGAGAAGGTTCAGGTTGGGTCCGTGAAGAAGCGCAATGGTGGCCACGGGCCTATCGTGCCACGCCTGCGCTCCACTCGTGCCGATCAATGCGGTACAAGACGTGCCGCTGGCCGTGCCAGCCAGGTGTCATCGGGTGATCGAACTCGCGAGCGGGATCCAGTCGTAGCCCGATCTTCTGCATCACCCGTTGCGACCTGAGGTTTTTGATGGTGGTGAAGCTGACGATCTCGTCGTTGGGCAATTCGACGTGCTCGAACCCGAAGGCGAGCACCGCCATTGCTGCCTCGGGTGCAAAGCCGTTGCCCCAGTGCCGCGCACCGAGGCGCCAGCCGATCTCGACGCAGGGCGTGATGCCGTCGGAATGCCAGCCGGGTGCGGCCAGACCGACGAAGCCGATCAACTGGTTCGTGTCGGTGCGCTCGGCCGCCCACAACCCGAATGGGCTCCGTTCCCAGGTGGCCGCCATGAGGTCCACCATCTCGTCGCTCTGCTGACGGGTGAGCGTCGAGGGGAAGTGCTCCATCACCACTGGGTCGCCGTTGAGTACCGCATAGGGCACCTTGTCCGCGTCGCGCCACTCTCGCAAGAGCAGACGCTCTGTACGCAGTTGCGGCGTCATGGAACGAGTCTCCCAGATGTCTACGCTGCACCGATGGGTCGAGGCCGATGGAGGATCACCCGCCCGGCAGCACTCGTGACGCCGGGCCTGGCAGTAGCAGGGTTGGGGCTCTGGCTGCACTCCATCGAGCCGCCAGCGGCTGCTCGTGCCGCCGACCTCTCGTACTGGCTGGGCGAAGACGATCGCTTCAACGATGCGCTCGCGGCAGTGAATGAGGCGGCTCTCACGGGTCGTATCGATCTGCGACGGGTCAACATCAACGTCGGCGTGTTTGCATCCGATGGAGAGGAGGACACGTTCGTTGCGCTCACCGCCCGCAGCGTGCCCAAACGGGGCGCCTACTACCGGCTCAGCGCCGGGTGGAACCGGCAGATCAGCGCGTTTGTCAACGACGGCGGCCGAGTGGCCGAGTGGCCGACACAGCCGGCCTCGCCG
>Ga0105047_10001356_pt1 | contig 43719 bp, 35 predicted proteins | sample MAT04_FD_78384 | JGI IMG/M metagenome (GOLD analysis project Ga0105047, IMG submission 78384) | Freshwater microbial communities from Lake Fryxell liftoff mats and glacier meltwater in Antarctica - MAT-04 (megahit assembly) | ecosystem: Environmental > Aquatic > Freshwater > Ice > Liftoff... | reverse complement strand
TGAAACTGAATCGAGATCACAATGCCGCTTTGAACATTCTGGCTAGAGGACTATCTAGCCTCAGCACCGATTCGTCGGTAGTAGCTGTAGAAGCCCCCGGCTTTAGCCGTGGGGAGTAGTCACTCTTCAGACCGAAAGGTGTGTTTGATGCCGAGGCGGCATCTGTGATATATAAGAGAGAGTAAAAACTACGTTCGCTCAGCACCCCTGCGCGCTGCAAACGATACCGTATTGCACCAACAGCATCGTCGCTGTTTAGCACTGCCTGCTTCGAACTTTCATTGATTCGAGACGCGTTTGCGTCGTTTTGCGTTTGTCACCAACCATCAATCTGGAGCGGAGAAACACCATGCAGCGAACGACCCAAGATTCAACCGCGGCGCTTGTCGCCGGCTTTCAGCAGGGACGCCTCAACCGGCGCCAGTTTCTGCAGATCCTGGCCGTCATGTCCGGCGGCGCGGCTTTGGCCGCGTGTGCCCCGGCCGGTCAACCGGCAGCACCGGCGGCAGGCGGGGTCGCACCCGGCGCCATAGAGCCGAAGATCCTGATCTATGGCGGGTCGCAGGACATCGGCACGATTGATCCGTCGGATCGCACCGACTACTCGATCAATGCCGTCACGCGCCAGCTCTACGACCGCCTCTTCCGCTTCGAGGGCGGCTGGCCGCAGCCCATCGAGCCGGGTCTTGCCCAGGAGTGGAGTGCGTCAGAGGACGGGAAGGTATGGACCTTCAAGATCACGGACAAGGCCAAGTTCCATGACGGCACGCCATTGACGGCCGAGGACGTGGCCTACTCCTATCAGCGGACGCTGCGCGCCAACAAGCAGCGCGCCAGCCTGTTGTCGGGCTACCTGGATGTCGACGGCATCGTGGCCACCGACCCCACCACGGTGGTGATGACGCTCAAGACACCCTATGCCGCGTTCGACCGCCTGCTGGCTTTCCTTGAGCAGCCCATCGTGAGCAAGGCGATCGCCATGGCCAACGAAAAGGACGGCGATGAAGGTGCGGCCTACCTGATCGACCATGAAGCGGGCAGCGGGCCCTTCAAGATCAAGAATTGGCAGATCGGCCAGGTCTATGAGTTGGAAGCCGTGCCGGATTATTGGCAGGGGTGGCCGGGCGATGGCCGCCTGGCCGGCGTCGTATGGAAAAAGACCGAAGATGTGGCCACGCGCAAGACGGGGCTGTTGTCCGGCGATTTCGACATGGCGGACACCATTTCGGTCAACGACATCGAGGAGATCAACAACAGTGGCGACAAGCAGGCCGATGTCAATTTCGGTTTGCTGGGCGGCTACCTCAAGATGAACACGCAGACGGGGCCGACGGCCGACCCGAACTTCCGCAAGTTCCTGGCCCATAGCTTCAATCGTCAGGCCTTTTCAGACTCGCAAAAGGGCTATGTCCAGTTGATGACCGGGCCGCTGCCCGCAGGCGTTGCTGGTTCCGACCCCAACCTGGAGCCGCAGTACCCCTATGACCCGGCCAAGGCCAAGGAATATCTCGACAAGACGCCCTACAAGGATGGTGGCATCGACCTCGACTTTGTCTACGTCAGCGGGCTCGACTTTGAAGAGGCTGCCGGCCTGATCCTGTTGGACGAGCTGAAGAAATACAATATTAACGTCAACATGGCACCCAAGAACTGGCCGGATATCGTCGGCGCCTGTTCCGCGCCCGAAACTGGCCCGGCAATTGGGTTTATCTTTGACCAGTTCCCGCCCCTCGCCGACACCTGGCTGGTGGAAAAGTACTCGAGCGGGAGTTGGGATCGCCCCACCGGTGGCAGCTTCCAGGCCTGCTCTTTCTACAAGAACCCGGAGGTCGACAAACTGCTGGACGAATTGCGTGTGACCACCGACCAGGCCAAGGCCACCGAACTGGTGAAGACGCTGCAGACCCTGATCGCGAGCGATGCGCCCGACATTCCGGTCTATGTGGAACCCAACGTCCTCGCCTACAACAAGAACGTCAAGGGCTACGAATACTTCGGTGACATTAGCGTCGACTTCTGGCGACTCTGGATCGAATAGATGAGCGGATGAGAGGGTGAAGTCGCTATTCACCCCCTCACCCCCTCCTCCTCTCCCTATGCTGCGCTACGTGCTCACCCGCCTCCTCTGGATACCGGTTGTGTTGATCGGCTTGTCACTGATCACCTTTGGCATTTCGCGCCTGGTGCCGGGCGACCCGGTGAAGTTGGCCGCCGGACCGCAGGCGCGGCCGGAACAGATTCAGAAGCTGGCCGCCGAATTCGGCCTGGATCGGCCGCTGCCCGAACAGTATCTGCGCTATATGGGCGGCCTGGTGCAGGGCAATTGGGGCTATTCGATCGGCAACCGCCGCCCGGTGCTGCCGGATCTGATGACATATTTTGCGGCCACGCTGGAATTGACGGTGGTGGCCACGATCATGGGGCTGCTCTTTGGCATCCCGCTGGCCGTTGTGGCGGCACGCTGGCGTGACCTGTGGCCCGACCATGTGTCGCGTATGGTGGCCATCGGGGCGGTCAGCATCCCGGTCTTTTGGATCGCGATCATCCTGCAAGTCATGTTTGGCCAGGTGTTGCACTGGTTCCCGGTCAGCGGGCGTTATGACCCGCGCCAGAGCTATCCCCAGACCTACACGGGCATGCTGCTCGTCGACACGCTGCTGGCCGGCAACGTGCAGGGCTTTTTTACCTCGCTGCGCTACATGTTTCTACCAGCGCTGTGCCAGTCGCTGGTCGTGATCGCGCTGGTCACGCGCCAATTGCGTGGCGACCTGCTGGACATGCTGCGCAAAGATTTTGTGATGGTGGCGCGCGCCAACGGCATCAAGGAACGCATCATCTGGACGCGCTACCTGATGAAGAACGCCATGATTGCGACCGTCGCCATGCTTGGCTTCGTGATCGGCTTTGAACTGGGCGGCAACGTGCTGATCGAGGCGGTGTTCGACTGGCCGGGCATCGGCCAATATGCCACCAAGGCCGCGCTGATGCTCGACTTCCAGGTCATCATGGGGGTCACGCTGTTTATCGGCGTCGTCGTCGTCTTTGTCAACTTATTCACGGACGTTTTGTACCGTCTGGTAGACCCGAGGATTCGCTTCTCGTGACGACTTCGACCTCATCGGCCACGCCTGGCTGGTGGGCGCGTTGGCGCGCCGACCACGCCAGCCAGCTTCACGACGCGCGCCGTGATGCCTATCGCTTTTCGCGCAACTGGCTGTCGGTCTTTGGCCTGCTGATCGTGATCGTGATGCTTTTTGTCGCCCTCACCGGGCCAGCGTGGGTGCCCTATCCAGGCGACGCCACTGGCGATGTACACATGGACCAGCGCCTGCAAGAGCCAAGCCGCACCCACCTCTTTGGCACCGACGACGCCGGCCGCGACATTTTTACACGCACGATTGTGGCCACGCGCACCTCGTTCGAGGTAGGCGTCATCATCCTGGTCGTGGCCATCCTGCTCGGCGTGACGCTGGGTGCGATAGCCGGCTACTATGGTGGGACGACCAATCAAGTCATCATGCGTGTCACCGACGTGATGCTCACCTTTCCCGGCATCTTCCTACCCATGGCGCTGGCGGCCGCGCTGGGGCGTGGCATGGTGCCGGCGATGTTCGCATTGTCGCTGACCTGGTGGCCTGGTTATTGCCGCCTGGTGGAGGCGCAATTCCTGAAAATGCGTGAGGATGACTTTGTCGCCGGTGCGCGTGCGATTGGCGCCAGCAAGACACGCGTAATTTTTCGTCACATCCTGCCCAACACGCTGACTGGCATCATCGTCAAGGCGTCGATGGACTTTGGCTTTGCCGTGCTGGCGCTGGCTTCGCTGGGCTTTATCGGCATCGGCATCCAGCCGCCCGAACCGGATTGGGGATCCATGATCGCCCTTGGCCGCCGCTTTATGCCGGGCGCATGGTGGATTTCCACCTTTCCCGGCATGTTCATGTTTATCATGGTGCTCGGCTTCAATCTACTGGGCGACGGCCTGCGCGACCTGCTGGACCCGAATGCGACGGTGAAATAAGCAATGGATCCACTCGTCGAAATTCGCGATCTGCATCTGGAGATGGTCACGCTGGATGGCGTCGCCAAGGTTCTCAATGGCGTCAACCTAACCATCCAGCGCGGCGATTTGCTGGGCCTGGTGGGCGAGACCGGGTGCGGCAAATCCGTCACGGCGATGTCGATCGCGCGCCTGGTGCCGCAGCCGCCGGCGCGCTATCCACGCGGCGACATCCGGTTCCTGGGCGAAAACGTGATGGAGAAGTCGGAAGATGCGTTGCGTGACCTGCGCGCTCACCACATCGGCGTCGTTTTTCAAGACCCGATGACTGGCCTCAACCCGGTTTTCACGGTCGAGCAGCAGATGGTGGACGCCATCCTCAGCCGGCAAGGCGCCCTGGACGCCACCTTTTTTGGGCGTAAGTGGCTGCCAGCCAACCGCGAGCGCCGGCGCCAGGCGCACGAGCGTGCCCTGCAGTTGCTGCGCCGCGTGGGCATCGCTGAACCGGAAAAGCGCATTCACGCCTATCCGCACGAGTTCAGCGGCGGCATGCGCCAGCGTGTGCTGATCGCCATGGCCATCTCCGGCCGTCCCGATCTGTTGATCGCCGACGAACCGACCACGGCGCTTGACGTGTCGGTGCAGGCACAGATTTTGCGCCTGATTGCCGAGTTGGTGCGTGAGATCAACCTGACCGTGCTGCTGATCACGCACAACATCGGCCTCGTTGCCCAACTGTGCAACCGGATTGCCGTGATGTACGCCGGGAACGTGGTCGAGACCGGGCCGGTGCGGCGAATTCTACGTGACCCGCAGCATCCCTACACGCGCGGGCTGTTGGAAGCCATTCCCACCGATGAAACCACGCGCGGCGCCCTGCAAGGCATCGCCGGCAACGTGCCCAACTTGTATCACCCGCCGCCCGGCTGCCGCTTTGCCCCGCGCTGCAGCTTCGCACGCGCCGAATGTGATCTTGCCGTCCCGCCGATGGTGACCACGGCGCCCGACCACCAGGTGGCGTGCGTTCTGCACGCGGAAGGCGTGGAAAGCGCGTGATGCTCCTGGAATTGCGCAACGTCACGAAGGTCTTTGCGCGGCGCGGCAAAGCGCCGGTGCGCGCCGTCGACGACGTGTCGCTGAGCATCGAAGAAGGGTCTACCTTCGGGCTGGTCGGCGAATCCGGTTCCGGTAAAAGCACCTTGGCGCGCATGATCCCGCGCCTGATCGAACCGACCTCGGGTGAGATCGTCTTTGAAGGGCGCAATCTGCTCCACCTCAACGAACAGCAGATGAACGCAGCGCGTGAGGGAATCCAGATCGTCTTTCAGAACCCCTACTCGTCGCTCAACCCGCGCATGACGGTGCGCCAGCTCGTCGGCGAGCCGCTGCTCGTGCATCGCAAGGCGGCGGGCGCCGTGCTGGACCGCCGCGTGCTGGAGATGATGGAACTGGTGGGCCTGAAACCCGAGTATGCCAATCGGTTTCCGCATGAGTTTAGCGGCGGCCAGCGCCAGCGGATTGGGATTGCCCGCGCCTTGATCTTGCACCCCAAACTGCTGATCCTGGACGAGCCGACCTCGGCACTTGACGTGTCGGTGCAGGCGCAGGTGCTCAACCTGCTGATCGATTTGCAGCAAAAGTTGGGGTTGACCTATCTGCTGATCACACACGACCTGGGCGTCGTGCACTACTTGTGCGACCGCGCCGCGTTGCTCTACTTAGGCACGGTGGTAGAAAACGGCACGCTGAATCAGGTTTTCCACCAGCCGCAGCACCCGTATACCCAGGCGCTCCTCCGCGACGTGCCGTCAGCCGACCCCGACCAACACATGCTCGACAACGTCAGCCTCGAGTCGGACATCTTCAGCGCCCACTGGTCAGGCAAAGGCTGCCGCTTTGCGCCGCGCTGCCCCGCCGTTCAAGTAGGGGCCTGCGCCACGCTGGAGCCGCCGTTGGTGCCCGTGGTAGAAGGGCATCAGGTGGCGTGTCACCTGGTGCATCCGCGGTTGGAAATGAACGGGTGAGATGGAGTGTAGCACCACTCTTTTGCGACAGGGTCGCCGGCGGCCGCGCAAAAAAAACTACATTTTGCACTGGAGGCTACTGGTGTATAATCTCCAACTAGCATTCCTGCCGCTGTTTTCAACCGCATCTTCAACACCTCGGGATCATTGAACTAACCACACCATCGCTGGCAAAGGAGGCATCCACTGTGGACTGGCAAAATACGATGCAAATCTTGACGACCAACGGGCCGACGCTGATCGCCCCACTCATCGTTAGCTTGGTCGCTGGCTTCATCCTCGGCTGGTTGCTGGCGTACCTGCCCGCGCGCCGCAGCAACAGTTCTCTGCGCGAGCAGAACACAAGGCTGGAATCATCGCTGACCAAAATCCGGTTCGAGGGGGAAGAGACACGCGGCCAGATCGATACGTTGCGCGGCGAACTTCGCAGCGTGACTGCCAGCCAGGCAGACCTGCGCAACCAACTCTTGGCAGCCGAAGAATCAAAGGCCGAAGTGGCGCGCACGATCCAGCAGCGCGACGCCGCTGTCGATGATCTCACGCGTCAGATAACGCTGGCACAGGACGAGTTCGAACAAGTGGAAAGCCGCAGCCACGCCACGCTGTTGGCGCTTAGCGCCGAGCTGGAATCGGCCAAGGCCAGCCTGGTCACAAAAGCGGCCGAAAACGACCGCCTGACCGGCGATTTCACCCACGCGCAGGCGGAGCTTGCCAATGTCCGGCAAGCATTGTTGGATCGCCCTCAAGTGATGGAGGCGCTGCGGGCCGCTGCCGACCAGGCATCACAGGAGGTTGCCGGCAAACAGACCGCACTCGATGAAGCCTACAGCCGTGCCGCCACCCTTTTACAGACGGTCGAGGAACGCAATGCCCACGTCGCATCCCTTGAGGCTCAACTGGGCGAGCGGCAAGGCGAGATCGACAAGACGATTGAACAGCGCCGCGCCCTGGAGGCGCGTCTGCAAAGCGTGCGCGGCGACGTGGCGAGCGAAATGGTGCGCGTAACCCAGGCGCTCATCAAGGGTAAGGACGAGCAACTGAGCGAGGCCAATGAGCGCTACGAAGCCCTGCTCATGGAGTTGACCGCGCTGAAGAGGGAAGAAAACTAGCTCTTTAGCGCAGTGGCTGCATCCTCCCACAACGATCGCGTCCGAAAAGGAGACGTTCGATGGACAACTGGCAAGAAGAAATTAGCCTCCTGGAGGCCAAAGATCACATCGCCTTTCTGCAAGACAGTCTCAGCACCCTATCTTCGATGAGCGCCGAGCTGACGGAACAGATTGACAGATTGAAGGGACAACTGGCAACCGCACAGGACCAACGCGACGCCGCCGTCTACGCCAAGATGCAGGTCGAGGATGCGGCCGAAGCGCAGCGCGCCGAAATGGCGGCCGGCGCGGCATGGGAAGCCAAAGTTCCCAACCTGACGCGGCTCGGCCAAACCTTGGCGCGGCTCCCAGGCTACAAAGCGGTGGCTGCCGATGCCGCCATCCGCGCGGCCCGCCTGCCAGTCGTGAGCGCAACCTTTCAAGACCTGGCCACGGTGAATGGCATTGGGGTGGCCTACGAGCAGCGCCTGTACAATGCCGGCATCGGCACCTACTGGGAGTTGGCCCACCTGAGCGACGATGATTTTGTGCGCATGCTGCACCTGAGCGACCAGCAGCAGAAGGGGATCGACTTGGACGCCATCCGCAGCGAAGCCAGGCGTCTGGCGGTCGAGACAGACGCCGTGGGTGCATTGTGGGAAGGCGAGACCCCCGACGATTTCGAACCGATCAAGGGCATCGGCAAGGTGTTCGAACAGCGTCTCTATGACGCCGGCATCCGCAGCTACCGCACCCTGGCGGCCACGACTGTGGAAAACCTGGCAGCGATCTGCCAGGCTCAGTCACCAGTGGCGCCCGATTTTGCGGCCTGGATCGAGCAAGCCAGGACCTTCTCGGCCAAACGCTAGAACAGCCGGGCACAAAATGGGCCAACGGCTTGTAAGGCGATTTGGCAAATCGCCCTACTGGCGTGCCACGCGCCGCAACCCAGGCTAGGCACCTCTCATTCTCTGCTCGACGGGCACAAACTCGCCTTCATAGCCAAAGTACTGCGGGCCGACGACCTTGAGCGCGGCAGGGGTGCGCCAGTGCGGGTGGCTGGGCATGGCCACTACCTTGACGCGGAAGCCGTACCGTAACCCTTCGGTCGTGATTGGCTCGCCGGTCTCTTCTTCGACCATCGTGATCAGGTCCGGCACACTGACGACGATGGCACCGTCCTTGGCCGCCATCAGGTTTTCATTCTGGAACTGGATGCTCATCTGGTGGCCCAGATCTTCGGCGATGCCGTCGATGATGGCTTCGCCGCGCGCAAAGCCGGCCACGGTGCGGCGCTGCACATCCACGATCTTGCCGTGGAAAATGACGTAGCCCTTGGTAATGTCACAGATGTGGTCTACCACGTCGGCGTGCGCGGCGCGGGCTTCGCGAATGCCTCGGCCAATCGACTCGGCCAGCGACATGGTGCCGTAGACGGCCGCTTCGCGTTGCTGGGCGCCCGAAGCGGCATAAGCGGCTATGTGGGCGGTGGCGCCCATGTTGACGGCGATGCTGCGGGCAAAGGTTTCCATCCAGCGGTTGTCGATGGTCGCCAGCACGGCGCTGTTGCCCTTCTCGTCCGCCATCGTGAACGGGGTGGCCGTGATGCCAAAGAGGTTATGCGTCACCATCTGGATTTCGGGGAAAGCCCGCCCCATGCCGTCCAGGTCGAGCAGCGGCATGTGCAGTTGGGCAGCCAGGGCGATCGGGATGGTCGAGTTGATGCCGCCGGCCTCGATGGAGTAGATGTACTTGATAGGTTTGCCGAGATAGCTTTGCACGGCGTTGAAGGCGTGTTGCGCCTCGCCGCCGCCGGGTATCTTCTCGACCATCACGGTCGGCGCGCCCATCATGGCGATGGACACCGACCATTCGTCGTCGCCCATTTCGTCGATGGTCACCAGTTCCACGGGGCCGTGGTCGCCGATGGATTGCGTAGCCATGAGTTTGCCGATATAGGGATCGCCGCCGCCGCCGGTGCCCAACACCGCTGCGCCCAAGGCGATATCTTCCACTTCCTGCACGCCGATCATTCGTCGCATTATTGGTTCTCCACACTCTTGATTGTCGATTTTCGGTGCGAACGCGCCTGTTGAGCCAGCGTGGGTGATCGCGCGCCGGTTTCGATTACTCTAGTCTGCCGCAGCTTTGGTTGCCGTGCTGGTCAACCGTGTCGCGAGCCACCGTTGGAAGGAACGCTTACTCTCCGTGCTTTTACCACCCTCGAATAGCCGTGAAATTTCGATATTTTCATCAAGACTCGGCCAGTGAATCACGTCGTCATTGTTGGCAAGAAGGTAATGATGGCCTTCGGCTGGCGTTCCATGCAGCAGTCGTGGAAACCAGGCCAATGGCGACGATAGCATACGGCCATCTTTGAAATAGACGTTGAGCGCACTATCCGTAACATGGACATAGTCAACTTGCGGAGGTTTGTGCAGGATCAGGAGTTGCGTCTCTGCGGATAGGCGAACATCCTGCTCCAGTTGGCCGATCAATGACAGCGAAATCGCCAAACTGCGACCATCGGCAAGACCAACGAGCAGTTGATCGTCGCGCACGGTAACGCTGGTTGGTTCGCTGCCGAGAACTAGCTTACTCAAAGTGCTCATACCACGCCTCAAGGAATTCTTGTCGATTCTCCGCAATCAGTCGAGCGATTTCGCTATTCTAACCCCAATCCTGCCACTTTCGCCATTGGCGTAAAAGTTACGTCCGGGTAGCCGAAGGCCCCTGGGCCGACGACTTTGAGTGCGGCGGCGGTGCGCAGTTTGTCTGAGCAGGGGATGCCCAAGATGGTCACGCGCAGCCCGTAGCGCAGTTGCTCGGTGGTAATCGGCTCGCCGGTCTCGGTTTCGATCACGCAGATCAAATCCGGCACACAGGCCACCACCGCGCCGCGCTGCTCGGCGGCGCCCCGCCAGGCGACCAGGTTCTCGTTTTGAAAGGCGACGTGCATCCGCTCGCCCCGGTAGACATCCACGCCTTCGGCCACCAGCTCGCCACGCGCAAAGCCGCCGGTCGTGCGGCGTTGCACATCCACCAACTTGCCTACAAAAAGTTCGCTGCCGCCGGTTACGCCGAGCACGGCAGCGGTCATCGGAGTTTTGACGGCGCGTGCCTGGCGCACGGCAGCACCCAATTGGCGGGCCAGCGAGAGGGTGCCACGCACCGCCAGTTGTTTCGCCTGGGCGCCCGTCATCACCGGCATCGCCAGTTCGGCGCGGCAGCCCATGAGGACGCACAGGTCGCGGGCAAAGCGCTCCAAGGCATAGGGGTCGGTTATCGTACCGATCACGATGCGGTTGTTGCGTTCGTCGACGAGCGCCGCCGGCGTGCAAGGCACCCCGCCGATGTAGTAGGTGCTCATCTGCAGTTCAGGAAAGGCGCGGCCCATGCCGTCGGCGTCGATCACCGGCTTGCCCGTGAGCGCGCCGGCCACCAGCGGTTGGATCGAATTGGAGCCGCCGATCTCGGCGCAGATGATGGCGTCGATTGGCTTGCCGACATACGCTTCCAGCGCCTCGATGGCCCACTTGGGTTCTTCGCCGGCCGGGAGCTTTTCCAAGCCGACCGTCGGCGCGCCCATCGTGCCCACTTCCGCCACCAGCGCCGTGTCGGACAGTTCGTCCAGGCTGATCACGGTGGGGATATAGCCCTCCGCCAGCAGGCTCTGCATGTGGATCTTGCCCAGGTAGGGATTGCCGCCGCCACCGGTGCCGAGGATTCCGGCGCCGATGGCAATCGATTCAACGTCGTCGTGCGTGATCTGCCACATAGGGTCGCCGTCTAGTCTACAGAAAGGGTGCCGACTGCTTTGACGCGGATGCGCGTGGCGTTGCCGGGCAGGTAAGAAAGCGGAATCTCTTCGATCTCGACGATCTCCACGCTGTCGGGCAGGGCGCCTTCCTTGAGGACGCGCTGCGTTGCTTCCGCCTTGGCCTGCGCCAGCGCCTGCTCGCGCGGGATGGCGTCGAGGCTGAAGACGCGATCTACCTCGCCGCCGACCTGGGCAATGGCGGCGCCGATGGCGTTGGCGACCGGGGCGTGGTCAGGCCGGTGCAGCGCAGACACACCGTTGAGGGTGTCGCCCACCAGGATGATGCCGCCGCCCACCAGGATCACCGGCACAGGCCCCGGGGCAGTCTTCACGCGATCGACGCTGATCTCGATCATCTCCGCCATGCGTGCGATGGTGGCCTGCACGAGCGTCTGGTCGAGGTGTTGCACGCGCGCGGCATCGCCGATGTCGGCCAGGCCGGCGGCCACGGCAATATCGGTGGCGGTCAGATCGCTGCCGCCAAAGACCAACGCACGCTCGGTGATTTCATAGCCCACGCTTTGCGGGCCGACCTGCAGCGGATCGGCCTTGACGTGACTGCCGCCGCCCAGGCCAAACGAGAGCACATCGGGCATGCGGAAGTTGGTGCGCACGCCGCCGATGCGCACGGCCACCGACGCCTCACGCGGGAAACCGTTGACCAGCACGCCCACATCCGAGGTTGTGCCGCCGATGTCGACGACCACGGCATCCTTCAAGCCGGAGAGGAAAGCCGCGCCGCGCATGCTGTTGGTCGGGCCAGAGGCAAAGGTGAGCACCGGGTACTTCTCCACAAAATCGGCGCTCATCAGTGTACCGTCGTTCTGGCTGATAAAGAAAGGCGCCGTGATACCCAGTCTGCTGAGCGCGTCGCGGAAGGACTGGACGATACGTATGGCAAGTTGCGAGAGGCAGGCGTTCATGGCGGCGGCGTTCTCGCGTTCGAGCAGACCGATGCGGCCGATTTCGTGCGAGAGGCTGATCGAGGCGCCGGGGATTTCCTCCGCCAGGATAGCGGCGACGTGCGCTTCCTGGTCGGGGTTGACGGGTGAAAAGACAGCAGAGACGGCGATGCAGTGAATGCCGGCCTCGCGAATCTTGACCGCTACGGCGCGGACTTCGTCATCGTCGAGCGGCGCAATCGGCCGGCCATCGAACTCGTAGCCGCCATGCACCAAATAACTGACGCCGCCGATGGCCTGCACCAGGTCTGCCGGCCAGTCGACAAAGGGGCGAAGGGCGGCGGTGGCAGGCAGGCCGATGCGCACGACGGCAGTGCGGCTGAGGTTGCGCCGTTCGACCACGGCATTGGTGAAATGAGTGGTGCCGAGCATCACCGCCGTGATGGCGTCGGGCGCTGCGCCGGTTTCGGACAAAAGCTTGGTCAACACAGCAGTGATGCCGCTGCTGACGTCGCGGGTCGTGGGCGACTTAGCCCACCCGGCGACGCGGCGACCCTCCATGAGAACGGCATCCGTGTTGGTGCCGCCCACGTCAATCCCGATACGCATGGATAACAATCTCCTGGTGTAATGCGTGCAACGCCAACGAGTTGGCGACGGAAAGTAGGTTGCAAGTTGTTTGTTTGGAGGGGTAGGAGGAATAGTAGCACAGGGGGAGAAGAATCCAATATTTCGGGGTATTGCTAGTAGATAGCGACCTCTACGTAGGAATACGCAAGCTGTCTACATAGCTATTTTCGTGGAACACCAAGAAGACTAGCCCGTAGCCGAGCAACACCAGAATGTCAGTAATGATGACCGCTGCCACGGACGCATCTGACCACCCAAAGCGTTTGTCGAAGCCCGGCAGCAGGTAGACAAAAAGGAAAATAAAGTACGATACGTTGATAATCTGCTTTTGTCTGGCCTCCTTTTCCCTCATCTGCATCCTGCGTTCCAGCAGCAAAGGATCGTTCTTGAGCAGATAGACAAGAACAAACACCATGGGGATGAAGAGAATCGCCAGGTATACCCAGGCTTCTCAGTAGTCAAGGGTCCCTACCGGCAGGAAAAATATGGCTATGAGCAGCCGGATGGCGACCAGCCGGAGCAGTTGAGCTTGCGTAAGCGGAGCACTGTTCATCATTGCCTCCGAAATCCAAACGATACCCTCAGCCAACGAATATGTTCATTTTTCGGCATGGTTCAGAGTCGGCGTTCGGCCTGTTCACACCGTGGTACGGGCAAAGCGAACCCTTGTCTCTGTGACAACGACATATTGGTCAGTTAAGCGGTCTGGATAGCCATCGAGTAGTTTACGAAGAGTCTCAATTTTACTGCCTGCTCGTTCATCATCAAGTCGAAGAAGAACGACACCTCGATGCGGGTGTTGCTCACGATAGATCTTCTCTCCGAAATCTTTGTCGTTCGTCAGCAGAATCCAGTTCTCTGTATACGCTTTCTGAATGACATGATCATCGTCCAGTCCGCGGGATTCATCGTACACAGAGAAAACTTCATGATCCTGCGTGCGTAGCCATTCGGCAACTATCCAGCCTATACACTCATCTACAAGGAAGCGCACAACTAGGCCATCTCCATTGCCAACGGCATAAAGGTCGAATTTTCCAGCGATTTGGTGGCAAAGAGAAAACAGGCCTGAATATCTTCCTGGGTTAGGCCTTGATATTCTTCAATAACCTCCGTAACCGTGGCACCATGCGCGAGTAGATTGAGAATAAACTCAACGGTCAGGCGTGTGCCTTTGATCACGGGCTTGCCAACCATGATCTTGGGATTGAGGGTGATTCGTTCAAGTAGTTGTTGGTCTTTCATGGCTTTGATCTCCCTACGCACATGATACACCAACGTGCGAGTTTGAAGAACTCCCGGGTGTATGCGCTCCCATGCGCCAGACTTGGCACTACACCAACACCGGTTTAGTAACGATATTAGCATGGCGCTGCACGCGATCCAGACGTAGGGGTCAAAAACGGGGGAAGGCTATTGAGAAGTCGTAGACTTTGGCCCACTATCCTTGCATTTCTTCCATGCCTTGGATAAAACACAAGGATGAACCCACGAAAAGCACTTGCGGCCGTCAACTACTCACTTGACCGACAAGCGGCAGTAGCGTTTATCGGCCCGCACCAGTGCAGATAAACCCTGAACCTCGATCGGCGCTACCGAACGGCCGTTTTGATTGTCCAAATTTCTGGACCTACCGTAACTGTCATCGGGGAAATCCGGGATGGCGTGTTGATTTTGTCTGCCGGCACGCTGACGACGAAGCCGCGCATGGCCAGCGGGTTCGTTCTCTGCGCCAAGAGCCAGGGAACTGCTGCTGCCAGGGAATCGTATGTGCGTCACTCAGGCGGCGTGGCTGGCTGTTGTCTCACGCCCCGCCCAAGGTTTGATTTTCTTCAGTGTTTCGGCAAGAGTCTCTTGGGCGACCTCGGTGTCGTAGGCCGCCTGCGCACGCAGCCAATAGCCATCGGACAGACCAAAGAACCGGCACAACCGCAAATCAGTATCAGCCGTGATGGCGCGCTTGCCGGCGACGATCTCACCGATCCGCTGCGCGGGCACGCCGATTTCCTTGGCAAGCCGGTATTGCGAAATGTCCATCGGCTTGAGAAACTCCTCAACTAACAACTCGCCAGGCGTCACGGGCTTCAGATCGCGCATGGTTTCTCTCCTAATGGTAGTCCACAATTTCAACATCTTCGGCGCCGGCGGCCGTCCACCGAAAACAGATACGATACTGGTCGTTTATGCGGATGCTGTGTTGACCGGCGCGGTTGCCGCTAAGCGCTTCGAGCCGGTTGCCAGGTGGCACACATAGGTCTTCAAGCCGATTGGCGATCTGCAACTGCCGCAGTTTCCGACGCGCAACAGTCTCGATGTTCACGAAACGATTGACCCGCCGACCGTTCGCCAGGGCCTCAGTGTCAGCGCTACGAAACGACACAATCATGACGAAATAGTAACGCGCCGCGTGATTGTTGTCAAGCCGACAGTGAACCCGTAAACTGGCAGCGTATGGTGGAGTGCAAGTTTTCGGAGTCGCTCAACGCGGATGCCTTGCAACAGGCGGTGGGCTATGACTAGGTAGAAGAAGCCGACGAAGGAACTCGAAGGAAAGTCGGACGAGGTGACTGCGGAACTCAGTATTGCCCCTAAGTCTGTGAAGCGCCACGCAGCTAACCTTGATGACCTCACCATTTGGCGGAAATGAGCAACACACCAACGCCACGGTGCGTTGCCATAAAATACGTGATTACTGTGCTGCGCTATGTGGTGGGGGTGCGCACGGATGCGACGCCCGCCCTTCTGCGCAAGGCTATCGATGCGGCGTCGATTGACGCAGGGGAGGGATTGATATCGAACTGGGTGGAAGATTTGATCGAACAGGGCATACAAATAGGCACGCAAAAAGGCAAGGCAGAAGGACCGACCGAAAGCAAGGCGAAAGAAGCCATCCGACTTGTCAAGAACCTGCTGCAGCACCGCTTCGGTCCGTTGGATGCGAACCTACGCGCGTACCTTGCACAACTCCCTGTCGAGCGCCTCGAAACGCTGAGCACCGTGATCCTGGACGCACGCACCATCGCCGACGTAAATGACTTTCTTGCTGGTAACTCAGCCCGAGGCGGCTGACGAACTTGGGTGGCAGTAATCCATTCGGCACAAAGTAGAGCGGCAGCCGTACACCAGACTATGTGCAAAAAGCCAGGGCGTCGTGCCAACTCACATACACGACCGGATGGTTCTCTTTGCCCGATGGGCTTTTGCCATTCTGCCAATGTTCGGTGGGAGCATGGCCGGTGGCATCCACAAACGCCTTGTACTGCTGATTCGTGACCGCCGTCTTGGCGATCCAGTATTCGTCCAGCTCGATACGCTGTGCGATGGATTTAGTTTTCCAGGTGGCGAGATTTAGGAGCAGGCGCCAGACTGAACGGAAAAGCCCGGCAAGGTATCACAATAGTACTTATTCTAGCCCACTTGCGGGCGCGTTTTCATCCGTCATTTGTCACTATACTTACCGGCAATCAGGCTGCGTTTGGCGCTGTGCCGGCATTATTCGGGCATCCAGGGTAGACGCTTCGCAGCAGAGGACGAATATCATCCACGCCGCCAAAGATGGCGGCGCTCCCAGGCTGAGTGGCTTCTGCTGTGCTGTTTGTCAAGAAACGAAGAGGTACCGTGCGGCACACGTCAATCGAAATTCGCGTTGCGCATAGGGTTTGCCGCATACTTGTGCGTATGTCACGTCGTTGGGTGTTCCGCACTGCGGTCATTGTTTGGTTATTACTCCCCGTGTTGGTGATCTTTGGACCATTCTTGGGGCCAGTCAAACCGGCCGCGCGCGCTGCGCCAGCCACTTTGGTCGGCCCCAATAGCCGCTTCGTCGACGTGCCCTATGCCGGTGACACGCTGACCGTCCACTACGAGGAGATGGGCAAGAGCGAGTCTGCGCTGGTGCTGCTCCACGGCTTTGCGGCCAGCACCTTTTCTTGGCGAGAGGTGCTGCCTACGCTTGGCCAATGGGGACGCGCGGTTGCCTATGACCGCCCTGCCTTCGGGTTGACCGAGCGCCCATTGCCGGAGACCTGGCAAGGCGACTGGGCGACGCAGAATCCATATTCAGCCGGCGCGCAAGCGCAACTCACCGTTGGCTTGATGGACCAACTCGGCATTGACCAGGCTGTGCTCGTCGGCAACTCTGCGGGCGGTGCAGTGGCGATGCTGACTGCGCTGGCGTACCCAGAACGAGTCAAAGCGCTCGTCTTGATCGATCCGGCGGTCTACAACAGTGGCAACCAATCGCCGATCGCGCACTGGCTGTTGAACACACCGCAGATGCGCCGCTTGGGGCCGCTGGTCGCCCGCCAGATTCAAGGCTGGGGGCTCAAGTTTGCGCGCTCCGCCTGGCATGACCCGACGCAGATCACCGGCGCAATCTGGGCAGGCTATCAGAAGCCGCTCCAGGTTGCCGACTGGGATCGGGCGTTGTGGGAACTGACTGCTGCCAACGCGCCCGCCGGCCTGCCTGAACGCCTCGCCGAATTGAGCCTACCCGTGCTCGTCATCACCGGCGACGATGATCGCATCGTGCCCATGGCGCTGAGCGTCAAGCTGGCGGCGGAACTGCCCAATGCCAAACTAGTGGTCGTTCCTGCCTGCGGCCACGTGCCCCACGAAGAGTGCCCGCAGGCAGTGCTGGATGCCATCCAAACATTTCTTGCCGGATTGGAGCTTTAGCCCATGCCCACACCCACATCCGCTGCCCATGCGCAGGCGGTGCGCGCCTTTTCCCGCACCGTGAGCATCCGGCTCCTGTTATGGAGTGTGCTGAGCATGGCCGGCGGCGCACTGCTCTGGCGCTGGGGCACTCCCTTTGGGAGGGGTTTCGGCGTACAATCCCTTGGCTGGGGCGCCGTCGATGCCGTGATCGCAGGAAGCGGCCTGGTCGGGCAGCGACCGTCGCGTGACACGCTGGCGGCAAGCGAGTCCGATCATGCGGCCTGCAAGCTACGGCGGCTGCTGTCGTTCAACGCGCTGCTCGATGTTGGCTACGTGGCCGGTGGGGTTTGGCTGGCACGCACCAAGGGCCGCGCCAATCCCGGCTGGCGTGGTCAGGGGTGGGGCATCGTCGTCCAGGGAGCATTTCTATTCTGGTTCGATCTCGCTCATGCGTTACGCGTGCCGCGCAACTGAGGGTGTCCGGGGGTGCAAGCAAGCGTTGTCGGGGCAACAATACGGCGTGCGGGGAGCTTTCCACGCGAGTGATTGGCTGATTTCTTAGACTACCCTTGGTCTATTTGCGCCCACGTGTACTAGCCCATTATAGACACAGTGGGGGGCGGCTGCCCTCTACACGGTGCAATGAGTTGTCATCTCGGGTATCGTAGCGACATGGAATTCGCTGAACTGGTACGGCTGGAGGCAGTGAGTATGAATTGCGGTGACGGAAACCACCTGAGGTAAATTGGGAGGTGATGCGGCTCAACCAACTCGAGCCAGATATCGCCATGGTGGACAGGATGCCAGCCAACCAACTCGATCTTTTCGGCGAGTACCGTCCTATCGTGCGGTCAGAACGCTGTTAACGCAGATACACCAGCAGGCATAGTGCGGCATAGCACATGCGCGATCACCTGCCCCGTCCTTTTTTCTGGTTTGACGCTGGCAGATCGATACGATAAACTGCTTACCCTTCGCACAATCAGAGGAGGTTGCTCATGCAGGCATTCGAGTATGCTCGCGTCGATAGCATCGGCGATGCTGTAGCATTGCTGGCCAAGGCAAATGGTCGTGCGCGTGTGCTGAGCGGCGGGACGGATCTGATCGTCGCGCTGCGCGATGGGCGAGTGCAGGCGGACCTGGTTGTCGATATCAAGTTCATCCCGGAAGTCAACGAACTGTCCTTCGATGCTGCCACTGGGCTGACGATTGGCGCGGCGGTGCCGTGTTATCGCATTTATGGGGATGCAGCGATCGCGCGCATGTACCCGGGCTTGATCGACGCGGCAAGCCTGATCGGCGGGGTGCAGATTCAGGGGCGCGCCAGTTTGGGCGGGAATCTGTGTAATGCTTCCCCAGCGGCCGACTCCATCCCGGCGCTTATCGTACACAATGCCGTCGCCCACATTGCTGGTCCGGACGGACGGCGCAGCGTGCCGGTCGAGGCTATTTGCACGGCGCCGGGGCGCACCGTCTTGCAGCCGGGCGAGTTCCTGGTTTCTCTGCACGTGCCACCGCCTGATTCTGGCTTTGGCGCGGCCTATTTGCGCTTTATTCCCCGCAATGAAATGGATATTGCTGTCGTGGGGGCTGGTGTGGCTGTGCAGCTTGACGATAGCCATACCCATTTTGTGGCAGCGCGGATTGCCTTGGCGGCGGTGGCGCCCACACCGCTCTTTGTGCCAGATGCGCGCGTGGCGTTGATTGGGAAATTGGTCAGCCAGGAAGCGATCGAGGATGCGGCGCGCATTGCCCAGGATGCGGCGCAGCCGATCACGGATATGCGCGGCACGGCCTCCTATCGCCGGCATTTGGTCGGTGTATTGGTGCGGCGCGCGTTGGCCAAGGCCCTGGCGCGGGCGGGCGCTGTGGTGGATTTGGCATAGCCATACCCACGTAGCTGAGGAGCTGTCATGCCGAGCAAAGTCATTGTTGAAACGACCGTTAACGGCGAAGCAACCGAGTTCCTGTGTGAACCGCGCCAGAGCCTGTTGGAAGCGCTGCGCGACACGCTTGGCCTGACGGGGGCCAAGGAGGGCTGCAACAACGGCAATTGCGGCGCCTGTAATGTGATCCTGGATGGCGTCCTCGTGAATGCCTGTCTTGTGTTGGCGGTGGAGGCTGAGGGCCGCATGGTCGGCACGGTGGAGGGGCTGGCTGCGGGCGGCGTCTTGCACCCGTTACAGCAAAAGTTCCTGGAACACGCGGCGCTGCAATGCGGCATCTGTACGCCGGGCTTTCTGGTGGCCGCCAAGGCGCTGCTTGACCGCAACCCCGACCCGAGCGAAGGCGAGGTGCGGCATTGGTTGGCCGGCAACCTATGCCGCTGCACGGGGTACGATAAGATCATCCGTGCCGTGCTCGACGCAAGTGACGTTTCGACATAATCGGGTCATGTCCGTAGGAGAGCTTTTTATGACCGCCACACCAGTGTATACCGTGATTGGCACGCGGCCGATTCGCCCGGATGGCGTGGACAAAGTCACCGGGCGTGCTGTGTACGGGGCCGATGTGAAGATGCCGGGGCTGCTCTATGGGAAGATCCTGCGCAGCCCGCACGCGCACGCACGCATCCGGTCGATTGACACGCGTGCCGCCCAACAATTGCCAGGCGTGCGCGCGGTCATCACGGCACAAGACCTGCCCGCGCTGGCCGACCGCAGGATGGACATCGGCGAAGCGGTCGTTAATTTGCGCTATGACGGCAACAACATTCTGGCGCGTGACAAAGTGCTTTATTTCGGCCATGCCGTCGCCGCCGTGGCGGCCGACAATATCCATGTGGCAGAGGATGCGCTCAGGCTGATCCAGGTCGACTATGAAGTGCTCCCGCACGTGATCGACGGCCGCGAGGCAATGGCCTCTGGCGCACCGATCTTGCTGCCGGAGTTGCGCACCGATGACATGGGCAAGATGGGTGATGGGCCTACCAACGTGGCCGCCCATTTGCGGCTCCAGCGCGGTGATTTGGCGCAAGGCTTTGCGGCGGCTGCGGTGGTGGTCGAACGCCAGTTTCACACGGCTACGGTGCATCAAGGGTACATCGAGCCGCACAGCGCCACGGCGTTGTGGAATCAAGACGGCCAGGTGTATGTCTGGTGTAGCACGCAGGGAAGCTTTGGCGTGCAAGAGCAGTTGGCTGGGCTGCTGGAACTGCCGGTCTCGCACATCACGGTGACGCCCACCGAAATCGGCGGCGGTTTTGGCGGCAAAAACAGTGTCTACCTGGAGCCGGTCGCTGCCCTGCTCTCGCTGCGCAGCGGTCACCGGCCGGTCAAACTAACCATGACGCGCGCGGAGGTGTTGAGCGCCACCGGTCCCACATCAGGGTCATATATTCGGGTGAAGATGGGCGCCGATCGCGATGGCATGCTCACCGCCGCTGAGGCCGAACTCATCTACGAGGCGGGCGCCTACCCTGGATCGCCGGTGAGCAGCGGCTGTGAAGTTGTCTTTGCGCCGTACAAGCTGGCCAACTTCCAGATCGATGGCTTCGATGTCGTCGTCAACCGGCCGCGTTCGGCGGCGTATCGGGCGCCGGGCGCCACCAATGCCGCATTTGCCGGCGAAACGGTTGTCGACGAGCTGGCGACGGCGCTGGGCATCGAGCCGCTCGAATTCCGGCTGCGCAACCTGGCACAGACCGGTGATTTACGCGTGGATGGGCGGACCTATCCGGTCATCGGCTTTGTCGAGACCCTGCAGGCTGCCATGCGCCACCCGCATTACCACACGCCCCTGACCGGCAAGCACCGCGGGCGCGGGGTTGCCGCCGGTGCCTGGTCGAACTGGGGCGGGAAATCGAGCGCGGCGGCGGCGGTCAATGCCGATGGCACTGTTACCCTGATCGAAGGGTCGGTGGACATCGGTGGCAGTCGCGCCTCGCTTGCGATGCAGTTTGCCGAGACGCTGGGCATCGCCTATGCCGACATCCATCCCTTTGTCGTCGGCACCTCCTCGATTGGCTATACCGAGGGCACCTATGGCAGTCGCACCACCTTCGGCACTGGCTGGGCGGTCTATGAACTGGGCAAGAAGATTCTGGCCGAGATGCGTGTGCGCGCGGCTGCGTACTGGGACGTGCCGCTCGATGCAGTCAGCGTCGATCAGGGGGTCTTTGCTGCCAACGGTGATCGGCTTACTTTCAAGGAATTGGCGAGCCGCATGGAGGTGCCCGTGACCGCCGCGACTTCGGTCTCCCCCCAGGGGTATGGACCAACCTTTGCCGTGCATATCGTGGATGTGGAAGTCGACATCGAGACCGGCAAGGTTGACATTTTGCGCTACACGGCGGCCCAGGACGTCGGCAAGGCCATCCATCCTGCCTATGTGGAAGGCCAGCTTCAAGGAGGGGTGGCGCAGGGGATCGGGTGGGCGCTCAACGAGGAGTATGTGTACGACGACCGTGGCCGGCTGCTGAACGCCAGCCTGCTCGACTATCGCATGCCCACCGCGCTCGACCTGCCCATGATCGACACGGTGCTGGTAGAGGTCGCCAACCCCGGCCATCCCTACGGCGTGCGCGGCGCCGGCGAAACCCCAATTGTGCCGCCGGCCGCCGCCGTCGCCAACGCCATCTATCACGCCACCGGCGTGCGTATGACGGAATTGCCGATGTCGCCGGGACGCGTGAGTGAGAGGGTATCCTCTCCTCTGGTATAATCACCCGCATGCCTATCCATCTTCTGCCACCCGAAGTGGCGTCCAAGATCGCGGCCGGGGAAGTGGTTGAGCGCCCGGCCAACGTCGCCAAGGAATTGGTCGAAAACAGCATCGATGCCGGCGCCACTGAAATTCGCGTGGAGATCCGGGAGGGAGGGCGCCGCCTGCTGCGCGTGAGCGATAACGGGCATGGCATTCCAGCGGCAGAAGCGTCGTTGGCGTTTGAGCGGCATGCGACCAGCAAGCTTACGACCGTGGATGACCTGGGCCGCATCGCTACCTTTGGCTTTCGGGGTGAGGCGCTCTATAGCATTGCGGCGGTGAGCCAACTCACCTTGGCCTCCCGTCACCAAGCCGAGGAGTACGCGCTGTCACTGCGCCTCGAAGGTGGCGTCATCCAACAGCAGAGCCGCGCCGGCGCACCGGTGGGGACGGTGGTGTCGGTCGAGCATCTCTTTTTCAATATGCCGGCCCGCCAGAAGTTTCTGCGTGCGCCGGCCGCCGAAGCCGGCCAGATCGGCGCTGTCGTGCAGCGCTTTGCCCTGGCGCACCCGGACCGTCGCTTCAGCTATACCAGCGAGGGGCGCCTGCTCTTTCAATCCACGGGGAGCGGCGATCTCTTTGACGTGTTGGTCAAGGTCTACGGTCTCGAAAGCGCGCGCCAGATGATTTCGATAACCGGCACGGCGTCGCCGTCGACCATTTTGTTGGCGAGTGCAATCCCCGATGCCTCGACCGACATCGATTTCATGGCAGATGTTAGCCTTCCCGCCGCGCACGGGCTGGACGACCCTCCTGCCGTCGCACGTCAGACGTCACTGGCGGTCGCCGGCTACGTCAGCCTGCCGAGCCTGACGCGCGCCAACCGCAGCGCGATTGAGTTGTTTGTCAACCGGCGCTATGTGGAGGACCGCAGCCTCACGCATGCCATTGTGCAGGCGTATCACACCTTGCTACCGGTGGGCCGCTATCCGCTTGCCGTGATCTTTGTCGACATCGACCCGGCCACGGTGGACGTCAACGTACACCCGCAGAAGACGCAGGTGCGCTTTGCCGAAGAGCGCCGCGTCTTCTCTGCTGTGCAAAAAGCCGTGCGCCGTGCGGTGGTCGCCGTGGCGCCGGTGCCCGACCTGGCCGTCGACGACGAGGGGCGTCTGGCGCCCGCGTCAGAACGCAGCGATGCGCCCGGCGGCGACATGTCGGCGTGGTCCGTTCGGCGTGATGCGCTGCTCAATGCCGGTCACCAGCGCTCCTTGGACATGTACGTCCCCTCCGGGATGCCGCAGCTGCCGCCGCCGGCGTCGTCTGTCGATGATGCCCTTGACGACGATCCACAATCCACGACGCCGTCGAACGCGATCGATCCGTATCCCGCCACGCGCAACACGCCGCTCGCCCCGCGTGCTACGCAACTCCCTCCCCTCCGTGTGGTAGGCCAGATCGGCGCCACCTACATTATTGCCGAAGGCCCCGACGGCATGTTTCTGATCGACCAGCACGCGGCTCACGAACGGATCCTCTATGAGAAGTTTCTTGCACAGCGCTATGGCACCCTCGATGGCGCCGTGGCGCAACAGCACTTGCTCGAACCCCTGACCCTGCACATCGGCACGCGTTTGGCTGGGCTGGTCGCTGCCCATCTGGCCGAACTGCGCCATGTCGGGTTTGATGTCGAGCCTTTTGGCGGCGACACTTTTCTGGTGCGCGCCGTGCCGGGGGCGCTGGCCGGCGAGGACCCGCTGCGCATCGTGGAGGACATTGCCTCGAGCTTAGGCGAGCGGCGCAACCTGGTCGGCGAGGAATTGGAGGACGCGCTGGTCAAGATGGTCTGCAAACGCGCCGCCATCAAGGCTGGCCAACTGCTGAGCGACCTCGAAATGCAAGAACTCATCCGCCAGTTGGAAGCATGCCAATCCCCGCGCACCTGCCCGCATGGTCGCCCTACGATGATCCAACTGGCGGCCAGTGAACTCGAGAAGGCCTTCGGGCGGATCTAATCAATGTGAAAATCTACCGCTTTGCTTTGCTGCTGGTTCGTAAGCTGTGATAAGATAGCGAAATTCACGAATGAAGGGCTGCCGGATGTTTCATCTGCGGCCAATCCGAAAATGACTTGAGGGAACTATGTCCTTTACTGTTACGACTGAACTACATGATGATCGCCAACTGGCGGTCACGATTGTCGTCGACCCGCAGCGTGTCGAACGCGAACTGCGCAAGGCGGCCGCCAAAGTGGGTGGTCAGTACCGCATCCCTGGTTTCCGCAAGGGCAAAGCGCCCTACAATATCATTGTCCAGCAGTTCGGCCTGCCGAACCTCTACAATGAATTTGTCGAGGACCTGGGCCAGGAGCTTTTCCAGGAAGCAATCAAACAGGAAGGCATCGAGCCTTTCGCGCAGTCTGCGCTGGAAGATATCCAACTGGAGCCGCTGACCTATAAGTTGTTGGTGCCGCTGGATCCGGAAATTCTGCTGGGCGACTATCGCAGCCTGCGCATGGACGATGTCAAGCCAGGTGTAGACGATGCCGAGGTCGAGCGCCGCCTGGAGGCGTACCGCGAGCAATATGCCGGCTGGCAGGATGTCGATCGTGCCAGTGTGTATGGTGACATGCTGACGATTGATATCAAGAGCGTCATCATTCCTGCCGAGGGCGACGAAGTCGATGAAGTCGATGAAGACGATGAAGTCGATGAAGTTGACGAAGGCGACGAAGGCGATGGCATCGATGAAGACGACGAAGGCGACGAAGGCGATGGCATTGACGAAGACGACGAAGGCGACGAAGGCGATGGCATCGATGAAAGCGATGAGATCGTGGTTCTCGATGAGATCGACTGGGACGTCACGCCCGATTTGGAAAACCCGATGGAGCCGCCCGGCTTTGACGAGCAGTTGATCGCGCTGGCTGCCGGCGACACACACGAGTTTGTGTTGGGCTGGCCAGCCGACGGCCAGAGCATTTATGCGGGCAAGCAGGCGCGCTTTGTGCTCACGGTCAAGACCGTGCAGGCGTACGAAAAACCAGAGTTGAATGACGACTTGGCCAAACTGGTTGGCCCCGACTTTGAAACGGTCGAGGATCTGAAAAAGAACATCCGCGAGAGTGTGGAAGCCGGCGAGAAAAACCGGATCGAGAGCGAGTTTGTGACCCAGGTCCTGGATGCCGTCGTCGACATGAGCACGCTAAGCTACCCGCCGGTCGTCATCGAGGATCAGATTGACGGCATGTTGGAGGATACGGAGCAGCGTCTGCGTCAGTTGCGCATCGACAGCCTCGATACCTTCCTGCGCCAGACCAACCAGAGCCGCGAAGAGTATCGTGAGCATTTGCGCCCCGAAGCGACCAAGGTAGCACGCCGCAACCTGGTGATTTCCGAGATTGTGAAGTCGGAAGACATCCGTATCAGCGACGATGAGGTGGAGGCGCGCATCGTGGCGATGGTGGGCGGCGGCGAGGATGCGAATGAAGCGCAACTCGAGTCGGCCGCGGCGCTGGCCAATATGCTGCGCCAGGGCGGTGGTCGTAATATGATCGTGAGCCAACTGCTCACCCAGAAGGCCATCAATTACCTGGTCGCCATTGCGCGTGGCGAAGAACCGGAACTGGCCGCCGAGAGCGAAGCCGTTGCTGAGATCGCCGAAGGTGTGCAAGTCGTCGATGTCACTGAAGTTGCGGAAGCGGGCGAAGCCGCCGAAGTCACCGAGACCGGCGCCGCCGAATAAACAGCCGGCACGCCAGCGATCGCTAACGGAACGCAAACGTGCAATTGGATTGCGCTTACATTGTCGCCGCAAGGCGTGACGTATCGTTATCAATGCAGACAATTGTTCTGCCATGGATTGATGACAAGAGGGAAAACTAATATGATGAACCCTATGAACGTAATTCCAATGGTGATCGATAACTCCGGGCGCGGCGAGCGAGCGTATGACATCTACAGCCTGCTGCTCAAGGAGCGCATCATCTTTTTGGGTACGCCGATCAGCGACCAGGTCGCCAATCTGATTGTGGCACAGTTGCTCTACCTGAATGGTGAAGATCCCAATCAGCCGATCAATATGTACATCAACAGCCCCGGCGGCAGCATCTATGCCGGTCTGGCTATCTACGACACCATGCAGATGATCCAGGCGCCGGTAGCGACGTACGCCGTCGGTGTGACAGCCAGCATGGGCACCGTGTTGTTGGCAGCCGGCGCCAAGGGCAAGCGCTATGCGCTCCCCCATGCCACCATCCACATGCACCCAGCCAGCAGCGGCGCGCAAGGCTACACCGAAGATGTGCGTATCGCCTTTCGTGAGCAGGAACGCGTGCAGACCCAGCTCTTTCACCTGGTGGGTGCCCATTCGGGTCACACCTGGAAAGAGATCGAGGAAGAGTTCGTGCGTGACCGTTACATGAATGCACTGGAAGCCCGCACCTTTGGCCTGGTGGATTCGGTGCTCGGTGACACGAAGCATCTGATCGTCATCACCAAGGAAGGCCAGATCACTTTTGCCGATGACACACAGAAGGCGCTGAACGGCGCGAGCTAGCAATGTCTTCATCTGATAACCAACATTGTTCGTTTTGTGGTAAGGACAAGTCCGATGTTCGCCGCCTGATCGAAGGATCAGACGGCGTTTACATTTGTGACGAGTGCGTGCTATTGGGCGCCGAGATCATGGCCGAAGAAGGGTTGATTGCCGGTGGGGCGTCGCGCCCCGTTGGCGCGACGGCGCAAGGCTCGCGCACCATTCCCAGCCCGCGCGCGATCGTCGACCATCTCGACCAGTATGTGATCGGCCAGGAACGCGCTAAGAAGGTGCTTTCGGTGGCGGTGTACAACCACTATAAGCGCGTTTTTGGCGTGCCGGCCACGGGGACTAGCCGCCCCCCCATCGAACCAGATGACTCCGGCGTGGAACTGTCGAAGAGCAACGTCATGTTGATCGGTACGACGGGCAGCGGCAAGACGCTGCTGGCGCAGACGTTGGCCAAGATGCTCGATGTACCCTTCACGATCGCCGACGCCACCTCGCTGACCGAAGCGGGCTACGTGGGCGAAGATGTGGAGGCGATTCTGGTTGGCCTGCTCCAAAACGCCAACTGGGATACCGCGCGCGCCGCCTATGGCATTGTCTACGTAGACGAGATCGACAAGATCGCGCGCAAAAGCGGCGACAATGCCAGCATCACGCGCGATGTCAGCGGCGAAGGCGTGCAGCAGGCGTTGCTCAAGATCATCGAAGGCAACATCGTCAACGTCCCCCCTGGCTCCGGGCGCAAACATCCGCAGCAGGAGTTCATTCAACTCGACACCCGCAACATTCTCTTTATCTGTGGCGGCGCCTTTGCCCACCTGGCCGACGTCGTACGCAAGCGCGTGCAACACCGCGGGGCGTTGGGCTTCGTCGGTGAGGAAGTGCTGGTAAAACCCAAGATCGCCTTGTCGTTGGCGGACGCACAGCCTGCCGCGCTCTTGCCAGACGACCCGACCGAACGGCAGCGCGAGTTGCGCATTCGCAAGATGGAAAAAGAGAGTCGCGACGAAAGCGACATGTTGCGCCAGGTATTGCCCGACGACTTGCTCATCTACGGTCTCATCCCGGAATTTATCGGCCGGCTGCCCGTGGTTGCCAGCCTGGAAGCGCTGGATCGCAAGACCCTTGTGCGTATCCTGACTGAGCCCAAAGACAGTGTGGTGCGCCAGTATCAGCGCCTGTTTAGCATGGACAACGTCAAGCTGGAATTCGAGCCGGATGCATTGGAAACGGTAGCGACCGAGGCCTTCTTGCGCCGCACCGGCGCGCGCGGGCTGCGCAGCATCGTGGAAGATGTGTTGCTCGACGTGATGTTCGAAATTCCGAGCCGCGAAGACATCGTGCGCTGCGTAGTGACGAAAGAGACCTTCACGCAAAGCCGCCCGCCAATGCTGTTCAATGGCTTCGGCCAACCCGTCTTTCTTGGCCGCGAGTTGCGCTCGGCCGCCTGAATTCGCGCACGTGTAGGTGTCCTGATTTTTCGTTCATGCCCCTACGGTCACGCCAAAGAGCGTGGCCGTCAAATCGGCCGCCGTGAATTCCGGGTCGAGCGGGTAAATCGGGCGCACTACACGCTGGTAGTCCAGCGACGGAATATCCTGGTTGACGGCGCCCGGCGTGAGCGCAAGCAGCGCATGGCGGGCGGCACGGCGCAGATCCGGTTCAAGATAGCCGATCTTGACGGCAGTGATCTTGTGCGCCGCCGGCTCAAGCCCCAGGTTTTGCATCTCTTGGACAAAATGATAGGGTTTGCGCCGGTTGGTGATGATGATGTTGACCCCGCCGCTGCGCAGTACAGCGATCTCGCCGCCCACCGGATCGCCCGCGAAGAGAGTCACCACGGTGCCGCGCACGCACAACGGTTGCGCATGTACCGAGTCCAGCTTGCCGCCCAGCCAAATCTCCACTTCACAACCAACACCTGCCGCGCGGCAGGCCGCCACCGCCGCGGCATCGGTGATGCTGGCATAGATGGCGGACAGTTGCCCGCTCGCCAACAGGGGATTGGCCAGCAAGCGGCTGACAAAATAGGGGACATCGCCCACCCCACCCGCGGTCGGATTGTCGCCGGAGTCGCTGATGAAGATGGCGTTGCCGGCGAAAGCCACGGCCTGGTCGATGCACCAGTCGGCACTGCCGGGCGGCGCCACAAAGTCAAAGGCGTGGCGGGTTGCCCAGTAGCGATTGGCGATCTTTTCTGCCTCGCGGCGCACGTTGGCGGCGTTCGTGCCGGTTACGACCACCGTGGCGCTGCTGCGCGGCTCGTCGGCCCACACATAGCCGACCCACAGCGACGCATCCAGGATTCCCGGCACCGGATCCGATTCCTGCAGGCTGGCATAGACGCTCTTGCCTGGTTCGACCAGGGTGCTGGTGCGTTCGCCGGGCAGGATCACCGGGATGCGCACCCAGGCGCGCAGGGGCCGAATCTGATGGTCGAGACAGTGCAGCAACAGCGCGCACGCTTTTTCGCGTGTCTCCAGGTAATCGTCATGTGGGGCGAGGCGGTAGGCCGTGAAAATATCCACCAAGGCGACCAGGCGCGCCGACACATTGCCGTGCAGGTCCATCCCGGCCGAGATCAGGCACGCTGGCCCGACGAGGGCGCGGATCGCCGCCGCCAGATCGGCTTCGGCGTCGTCCATGCCCAACACATTCATGGCGCCATGAATGTCCAGATAGAAACCGTCGAGCGGCAGCACCGCCTGAATGCGGTCGAGCAGTTCCTGTTTCAGGACGATGTAGTCGTCGTGCATAACCGGGCCGCCGGGAATCGCTTTGGCGTGCAGACAAGGCAGCCATTCGATGTCGCCGCGGCCGCGAAAATTCCAGTCCGGCATGAACGGATAGCGCTCGATCAACTCCCCGCCGCGCACGATCCAGAAATCTTCGAGGGTGCTGGGAAGCGGCGAGAAGGTGCTGCTCTCGATGGCAATGCCACCGATGCCGATGCGATAGCGTTTGGTCGAAAGATTCTGCTCGGACATTGGGTGCTCCTCTTGATCAGGACGGCAGCAGATTGCCGGCCAGTTTATGCAGGGCGGCGATGATTTTTTGATCCGTCACCGCAAATGGATACGTGTCTAGTTCGTCCAGCCGCAGCCAGCGCCAGTCGGCGCAGCCGATGGCTTGTGGCTCACCGGCCACATACTGAGCATTGAACCCATGCAAGGTGATGCGGAAGTGGGTGAAGGCGTGGGGCACCGTGATGAACTGGTCGGCGACGTCGATCTCGATGGCAAGTTCTTCGGCGATCTCCCGGCGCAGACAAGCAGCCAGATCGGCGTCGTTCGCCTCCAACTTGCCGCCGGGGAATTCCCACAATCCACCCAGCAGCCCCTTGTGCGGGCGCTGGGCAATGAGCAGCGGCGAGCGCAGCGGTTCCTCCTGCCAGATCACGCCGGCGGCGACGTCGTAGTGCGGTGTCCGTTTGCGCGGCGGCATCACGGGCCGATCGGCCTGCGTGCCGTTGGCGGCGGACAAGCAGAGGTCGGTCAAGGGGCAGAGCAGGCAGCGTGGCTTTTGCGGCGTGCACAGCGTGGCGCCCAATTCCATCAGCGCCTCATTGCACGCACCCGCGGCATTGGCCGGCGCCGCTTCGACCACGGCGGCGGCCCACTGCCAAAGCTGGTGCAGCGCCGTGGTGTGATTGATCGGCTGCTCCAGGTCGTAGAGGCGCGCCAGCACGCGCTTGACGTTGCCATCCAGGATCGGTTCGGGTTGGTTAAAGGCGATGCTGAGGATGGCGCCCACGGTATAGGCGCCGATGCCGGGCAGCGCCAGCAATGCTTTGCGCTGGCTGGGCACGCGCCCGCCGTACAGATTCACGACTTGCTGCGCGGCCTGGTGCAAGTTGCGTGCACGCGCGTAATAGCCAAGTCCTTCCCACGCCTTGAGCACTTCCTGCAGATCGGCTCTGGCCAACGCCGCGATGGTGGGGAAGCGTGCCATCCAGCGCGTATAGTAGTCGACGACGGTGTCGACCCGGGTTTGTTGGAGCATGATCTCGCTGATCCACGCCGCATACGGGTCGCGCGCGCCGGCCGGCGCGTCACGCCAGGGCAAGGCACGCGGCTGCACACCGTGCCACGCCACCAGGCGCTGGGCAATCAGCACCGGCTTTGCATCGACGGTGGGCAACACTATGGGCCGGGAACGACTCTGGGCAAGAAGTAGCACTGGGCCAAAAAGGTGGCGGCCAGGACGCCGACCACCAGCACCCAGATCCAGGGCGGAAAGCCGCCTTGCGCGCGCTTCTTGGTTGGCTTGGGTCTGGGTAAGTCGGCCTGGCAGCGCCAGCACACGGTCTTGTCTTCTGGGTTCCAGGTATTGCAGTTTGGGCAGTTCATGGACAGGTCCTCAACTTGATGGTTGACGGTATGGTAGCACAGAGCCACGCGGCCAGTGAAATTGTTGCAGGGTCTCACGTGCGGAAAAGCGGCTCCCCCCAATGGTTCGACAGGCGCGGCCTTTTGTGCTACTGTTTTCCTATGTCAGCGTCGCTTGAATTGACCACGCCCACCTTCCGCCGGCAACTCGACCAGTGTATCCACTGCGGCCTCTGTCTGTCGGCTTGCCCAACCTATAGCGTCTTTCATACGGAGATGGACAGCCCACGCGGCCGCATTGCGTTGATGCGTGCCGCGGCCGACGGGCGGATTGCGCTGGACGGCGCGTTCGCCGAGCATCTTGGCCTCTGTCTGGGCTGTCGCGCCTGCGAGACGGCTTGCCCCTCCGGCGTCGAGTATGGCGCGCTGCTCGAGGTTGCCCGCACCGCCATCGAGCAACAGCGTTCGCCCGGACTGCTTGAGCAAGGGATACGCTGGCTGGGCTTGCGCCAGTTGATGCCCCACCGCGGCCGGCTGCGCATGGTGGCGCGCCTGCTCTGGATCTACCAGCAGCTTGGGCTTCCTGCGCTGGCCAGCCGCCTGCCGTTGCCGGCCACGCTGCGCACGATGGAAGCGATGGCGCCGCCGATCAAGCTCACCTACATGGACGAGCGTCGCCCGGCGCCGGCCACCGGCCCGTCGCGCGGCGCAGTCGCCTTTTTCACCGGTTGTGTGCAAGATGCGTTCCTGAGTGGCGTCAATGCGGCCACCGTGCGCGTCTTGCAGCGCAATGGCTATACGGTCCATTTTCCACCGGCGCAAACGTGCTGCGGCGCAGCGGCGTTGCACACCGGCGAAGCGGCCCTGGCGCGCGATCTGGCCCGGCGCAACATTGACGCCTTTGGCGGTGGCGAATTTGTGGCCATCGTCAACAATGCCGGCGGCTGCGGCGCCACGCTCCAGGAATACGCCGATCTGTTGGCGGATGATCCAGGTTATGCGGCCCGCGCGCGGGCGTTTGTCGACAAAGTCCAGGACATCAGCGTTTTTCTGACCGACCATTTGCATCATCCGCCCACCGGGCGCGTGCAGGCGCGTGTCACCTACGTAGATTCGTGCCACCTACGGCACGGCCAGAAGGTCAGCAAGCAGCCGCGTGCCCTGCTCAGGGCGATCCCGGGGTTGGAATTGATCGAGCTGGCCCAGCCGGACATGTGTTGCGGCAGCGCCGGTGTCTATAACCTGGTGCAGGCGGCGACGGCCAACCGCGTGCTCGACGCCAAGATCGACGACATCCGGGTTACCCAGGCTGGGATAATCGCCACCGCCAATACGGGCTGCTATATGCAGATGGTCTACGGTGTGAAGCGTGGCGGGCTAAACGCCGTGGTCATGCATGTTGTGGAATTGTTGGACAAGTCCTATGCCAATGCAGGTTGAGCAATGACCCAAGCGCTGCCCATTCAATTGTTTGCAAGCCACCAACTGATTACCGACCCAGTCGAGTTGATCACCTTCGAAGTCGACGCCGGGTTTGATCGCGGCAAGCCGGATGGCGTCGTTTATGTCGAATCGACGGCCGATGTGAGTCGTCTGTTGCAGTGGGCGCACCACGCCAGGGTTCCGATCGTGGCGCGCGGCGCCGGCACTGGGCTTTCGGGTGGCGCGGTGCCCGTCCGCGGCGGCATCATCGTGGGCTTTGCGCGGCTAAACCGTCTGTTGGAGATGGATACGATTGGCCGGTCGGCGGTGGTCGAACCCGGTCTGGTGAATCTCACGCTGGACAGCGCGGCCAAGGCCGTGGGTCTCTACTTCCCGCCGGATCCATCTAGCGGCCGTGCGGCCGTGATTGGCGGCAACATCGGCGAGAACTCGGGCGGGCCACACTGTTTCAAGTATGGGGTCACCACCAACTACGTCACCGGCCTGGAGGTCGTATTGGCGGATGGACAGGTAATCGGCGTGGGGGGCCGGGCATTGGACTACCCGGAATACGACCTGTGCGGCCTGCTGGTCGGCAACGAGGGGACGTTGGGCCTGATCACGCGCTGCACAGTGCGCCTGATCAACAACCCACCGGCGGTCAAGACCCTGATGGTCTCGTTTCACTCTGACGAGGCAGCCGGCGCGGCCGTGTCCGCCATCATCGCCGCCGGGTTGATGCCGGCGGCGTTGGAGATGATGGATCGCAAGGTCATGGGCATGATCGAGTCCTTCGTGCCGGTGGGGTTGCCGGTGGAAGCGGAGGCCGCGCTGATTGTCGAGGTCGATGGCTATGCCGCCAGCCTGGACAGCCAGGTCGAAGAGATCGCCGACATTCTGGTGGCCCACGACGGGTATGACCTGCGCATTGCCCAGAGTGAAGAAGAGCGTCAACGTATCTGGTATGGTCGCAAGAGTGCCGCCGGTGCGTTTGCGCGCCTGTCGCCGGCATTTTACCTGGTCGACGTGACCGTGCCGCGCAGCTTTTTGGCGGCAACGCTGCGTGAGATCACGCAGGTGCTCGACCGGCATCAGTTGCCGACCGGGCATGTCTTCCACGCCGGCGACGGCAATCTGCACCCCTGCATCCTGTGTGACCCGAAAGACAAGGCGATGATGGCGCGGGTGCTTCAGGCCTGTGAGGAGATCGTGGCCATTTGCATTGCCAAGGATGGCAGCATCACCGGGGAACATGGGGTCGGCATCGAGAAGCGGGACTATATGTCGATGATGTATAGCGGCGCCGAACTGGCCGCGCTTGGCGATGTCAAAGCGGTTTTCGACCCGCTGAATTTGCTCAACCCGGGCAAGGTACTGCCCGACGACCTGCCTCCAGTAGAACGCGTGGCGCCCGTACTGCCGGCCGCCGCTGTGTTTGCACCGGCCACGGCCCGCGACGCGGCGGCCGGGCTGGCGGCGCTGGCGGCGGCCGGCACGCCAGTGCGTATCCACTCGCTGGCCGATGCGCACAGCGATCAGATGCAGGTCACCACAAATAATCTGGGGGGCGTGCTGCGCTTTGCGCCGGACGATCTCTACGTCACCGTGGGTGCGGGCATGCCGCTGCTGGAATTGCAGGAGCTCTTGGGCAAGGCGAACATGCAGGCGCCGCTGGCAACCCCTTGGCCGTTGGCCACCGTGGGCGGGCTGGCGGCAGCCAACGTCAATGCGCCGCTGCGCATGAAATATGGCGGCTGGCGCGACAACCTGCTCAGCACCACGGTGGCGCTGGCTGACGGTCGTGTGATCCGCGCTGGCCGACCGGTGGTCAAGAATGTGGCGGGATACGACATCACCAAGCTGTTCGTTGGTTCGTACGGTACGTTGGGGTTGATGTGCGATGTGACGCTGAAGCTAGCGCCGCTGCCGCGTTTGCGGCGTACGCTGTGCGTTACCGTCGACGATCCGGCGTCCGGGTTGGCATGGGCCCAAGCATCCTCCGCGCATTGGTTGACGGTTGCGGGCGTCGTGCTCGCGCAAGCTGTGGCAATGCCCGCCAACCCCTCCGCGCCGTGGCTGCTGGCCATCACCTTGGAAGGGTTGGCGGAGGATGTGGAGGCCGAGCAGGCAGCGCTGGCCGCCCTTTTGCGCAAGGCAGGCGCCCCGGATCCGGTAGCGGTCGAGCAGCAGAGTGCGACCGGTGTTTGGAGTGAGTTCATTCACAGCGCAGAGGCTGCGCCTTGTCTGGTGCGCATTGGCATCCCACCTCGTCAAGTACGCGCCTACTGGGCAATGGTTGCCGACACAGCGCGTGCGTGCGCTGCCTGGTGTTGTGATGTCGCCGATGGCCTGCTCTACGCAGCCCTTGCGCCGGCCGAAGGCGATGATGCCATCTTTTCATGGCTGGACAATGTACGCCAGCCGGCTTTGGCGTTGGGCGGGTATGCGGTGGTCATGACGGCGTCTGACGCCAATGGCCCAGCACTCGACCGGTGGGGATATCGTCCCGATGGGATTGATCTCATGCGTCGCATCAAAGCACGGTGGGACCCGGCTGGAATCCTCGATCCGGGGGTGTTCGGGTTGTAGTTCAGCCACGAACTACACAACGGATTCAAATTCGTGCAATTGGTCCGTTGTGTAATTCGTGGCAGCGCTTGGGCGATTGTCAATCTCCTTGGGCCTAGCGGTTCACCGCCGGTAGATAGACGTGGGGGAGTGCCGGCGCGGTCGTCTGTGCGTAGAGTGCGCTGGTCACGGCGAGGTCCTCACCTTCCGCCCACTGCGCTGCAAACAGGATCGCCACGTCCGTGACCTCCGGATCTACAGCGAATGTGAAGGTAGATGAGACCACGGAACCCGGCGCCAGTTCGAGGGTTTCGGTAATGCCCTCGCCGGCAGATGGGATTTGCGCGGCGATTGCCCCATCGAGACTGTCAAGGTCCAACGCAGTACCAGGGTCGAGCAACTGCAAGGCAAACAACGTGATGGTCACGCCGGTTGTGTTGCTGAATTGCAGATCCAGGGTGTCGCCGGCCGGCCACCCCCATGCCAGCGCCGGCGCTGTCGCGTCGGGAGCGAGCACGGTTGTGCCGGCTTCCCACGCAAAGCGTGTGGCTGAGACGACCTGCGGCGTACAGACGCCGATGCGAACGGCTTCGCCAGAGGCTACCACGACGCCATTGCCGCCCAAGACCACGGTATAGCGATTGTTGCCGGGGTCATAACCGCTTGCCGCACCGGCCTCACCGAATGGATTGGCGTCGCCGGTATAGAGTTGTGTGACGGTCTGAACACCCGTGAGTTCGATGTGCAGACCATCGGCATCCTGGTCGGTGCCATTGACGGCTTCCCAAGTATAGCACTGCTCGCTGCCGGCGGCGATGGCCAATTCGGCACGGCTGCCGAGCGCAGGCTGGGCTGAATGGACCACGGTTAGCCCGGTCAGCAGGAGCCCAGCGAGCAGGACGACGACGAGCGGTGGCCCCAGCTTACCGATGAGTTTTAAAAACTGACGGGTCATGGCGACCTCCTCACGGGAACAGAGCCAAGACAGTGTTGGGAACAAAGACGCGTTTGCCGGGGACGCGTACCACGTCCAGCGCAATGCCCATGGGTTGCGCCACGTCGGTAGCTCCTACGCGGGCGCTGACTTCCGCCGTATAGACGGCGTCGATGTCCAGATCGACCGGGCTGAGCACGACGAGGTAGCCGATCATGAGGGGCGCCGGGGCAGGCGGGACGCCTCCAGCCAACTCCCAGAGCCGATTGCAGTCGTCCAGCGTGGCGCCATCCGGAGGGAGGACGATGCCGTCCAGTTTGGTCGGCTGCACCGACTTTGGCTCACGCGCAAGGGCTTCGCCTTTGTCGACCATAACCAGCAGTTTCTTGCGCACCTTCACTTCGCGGTAGACGTAGTTATGGATGTTGATCTCGGTGGCGTAGTTGCCTGGCTTGACCGGCGGCTCGCCCAAGGCCTGCTGGCCGTTGGCAGTCGTCAGCGGGTCTTGTACCCCGCAAACGAACTTCACCGAATAGTTCCACATGAACACCCCCTTTGCCGCGATTGGCTGTTGTGCTACCCCTGCGGGCGGCGCGTCCAAGGGGGCCGCATTGGCAACCTCGACACGACCTGAGGTGGCGCCGCCGACCCACGCCACGCCCATCAACAACAGACCTGAAACTGCACCGATCCAGAGCTTGCGTGACAACATATTTCCTCCTTAGAGAACCCAGCAACAAACTGAACGGCCAAACGATGGAGCGCGCGACGCGCTTGGGGGTGTCGTATCGTGACCCCGACGAAAGGGTGGATCGCTCGGCAGAGGGGGCTCCCGATGCGAGGGGGGACCGGCGTTCTTGGGTGCGCCGGTGTTGGGGAATCATAGCAAGATGCTGGCGCTCAGCATGCGCCGCAGGGCACAGGCGGGGTGTGTCTTAGCGCACAGACAAGCAAGCGCGTGGTGGGCGGTGCGACGCACCTGTACTTCGGGGTGCGGCTTACGCTTCGATGGTGGCGGGGATGCGGGTATGGCCGAGGGCCTGGGCGGCGCGCAGGCGATAAAGCCCGTTGAGGAGCAGGTAGCCATCGCGTAGCCGGCGTACCGTGATCGGGGGGCTGACCTGGCCGAGCCGGCGCACGCGTTCGATGGCTTTCTCTAGTTTCTCGGGCGCCAATTGCTGACTTTGCTGGGATGAGGGGAGGCGCACCTGGGCAAGCGAGACTTCCACGACGGCAGGCGAGCGTGGAGCGCCCGGTTGGGGGAGTGCGGATGGCGTGGATGGGGATGATGCGGTTTGAGATGGCGCCGATCGGTTGAGCAGAATACGATAGCCAGTCTCCGTTGCAAACGCAGTTTGAACGAGTTCCCACGCTTCGGTTGGCGGCACGGCTGCCAGCGTCACGACGACCTCTGCGCGATCCAGATAGATACTGGGACCCTTGACCACTGTCCAGTTTTGGCCCTGAAGCAACCGGCGCGCAGCGTCGGTAATGGCGCCCTGGTTGGGCTGGGGATTGACTGATAGCGGCCACCCAATCTGCTTTGCCAAGTCGGCGATCGTCGTCGCATGTCGTGCTCCCACCTGCGGTGAAATGAAGGAGAGCACGATTTCTTCTCCTTTGAGGCTGGTGCGGTAAAGGCCGCTGCCGGCTAGCGTTGCTTTGATGGCGGCGTAGGCCGCGTTGATTTCCAGTTTTGTCCCAGCCATCACGCGCGCAGACAGCGGTGCTGTGGCCACCAATGTGTCGATGGTTACGTCAAGTTGGAAACCGCTGATCGTCCGATAGGCGTGCTTGGCGGCGGCCAGCGTATCCTGATCGACCGCATCTGGTGAGACAACGGTCACGCTGACCCGTTTTTCCTGGCGGAAGATCGAGGGGCCTTTCGTCACGCGCCATTGCGAAGGCAGGCATTCGCCTATCAGGCTATTGAGCGCACCCTGGTTGGCTTCCGGCATTACCTCAATCTGCCAACCGGTGGCGATCTCCAGGTTGTCCAATTCGGCGCGATAGTCTGTTTGCGCCACTTCTGGGAAGTCAAAGGTCAGCACAAGGACGTGATCGGCAAGCCGGTAACCGCCGCGACGCAAGCGTGCCGCCGGCGGAAAGCACTGGTTGGCGAATGCCAACGCCTGGTTTGGTTCCATCACGGCTCCACGCAGATCCGCGCGCAGGCTGGCCGCCATCCGAGTCGTCGCCGGCGCCGTCTCGCTTGCACCCGCTAAAATGCTCAAGATCTCTTCGGGCCAGACGATCAATTGGGCGTCGTCATCCTCGTCGTCATCCTCGTCGGCAGCGTTGCCGGCAGCGTTGCCGGCATCGATCAGCGCATCGACCAGCACATGGTCGGCGGCTGCCGTTACCACGCGCGCAACCATCGTTGCGCCGTCGGGTCTACGTACCAGCAGCCACTGTGCATCCAGTGCGCCGAAGTCCGCCATTTGCTTGCGGCGGCGTGCGGCCAGGTCGACGGTTGCGCGCGTGCGCACTCGGTAGACGTCAGGCCGCGCACGGTCGGCGACAAAATAGCGTTCGTCTTGCGCCAGCGCCTCCGCAAGAATCGCCAGTTGGGAGCCGGTTGGGCCGGGACGATCGCCCCACCAGATCTGGGCAAGTTCATCCAGCGTCACCAGCCCAGCGCCAGCGTCTTCAGGTTCGGTGGGTTGAGAAGCGACGGCAGACTCCCACATGCGGCGCAGATCGGGCGACTGACCGCGGCCGATCCCGCGCGGTGTGCGTTGCAGGGAGACAGGTGCGTAAGTAAGGTCAAACGCCTGTCCGGCGCGCGGCAACTGCACCGCCCGCCCGCGTGCGCGCAGCGCCTTGGCCAAGCTCCCGCGCGCCCCTTCATCGCCATGCACGAGAAAGACGCGCGAGGGATCGAGCGTTTCCACGAAATTGACCAGTTGCCCTTCGTCGGCGTGTGCCGAGAGCGAGTAGGTGGCCAGGTGGCATTGCACGTCCACCTTATCTTTGCCCAGCCGCAGTGTGCCCTGGCCGCGTGTGGCAATTTCCTGTAGGCGGCGCCCAGGTGATTCTTCATCCTGGTAGCCGGTCAGCAGAATGGCGTGCTGCGGCTGCCCGGCCAGCGAGCGGGCGTAGGAGAGTGACGGCCCGCCGGCCAGCATGCCCGAACTGGACACGATCACGGCCGGGCCGGCATCCCAGATCAGGGCGTTGCGTTGGGCTGTCGTTTCTACGGGGCGGATCTGTTCGGTGAAGAAGGCCGCGCCTTGCTCCTGCAGGGCCAGCGGCAGCGCCTCCGGAAAGCTGCTGTAGGCCTGGCACACGGCGCGCACCATGCCGTCCGCCCAGATGGGGATGGCGGCCAGTTCACCGCGGCGTTGGAACTCAGCCAAGGTCAACAGCACCTCCTGGGCGCGTCCGAGCGCGAAGGCAGGGATGAGGACTTTGCCGCCATCGGCCGTAATTGTGCTGACGGTCTCCACCAGGCGCCGTTCTTCGACATGGCGGTTGGCGTGCAGGCGCCCGCCGTAGGTGCTCTCGAGAATGAGTATATCGGGCGAGAAGGCGGGGGGGCGCGCCCCGTCCACCGTGCGTTGGGGCGAGATGGAGATGTCGCCGCTGATGAGGAGGCGGCCTTCGTCCGAGGTGAGGCCGATCATGGCGGCGCCGGCAATGTGGCCGGCGGGAAAGTAGGTAGCGGTCAGGCCAGGCGCCAGGGGCAACGGCGTGTGCAACGCCACCGGCACGAAAGCCGCCATCAGGCGCGCCACGGCGACATCGTCGAAGAGGGGCAGTTCGCCTTCCTCTTCCAGGCGCGCGCGCATGATGCGCCGGGCATCCTGGTGCAGCACGCGGGTCAGGGCGATGGTGACCGGCGTGGCATAGACCGGCACGCTGGGATAGCGTTCGCACACGAGCTCCAAGGCGCCCGTGTGGTCGGTGTGCGCATGGGTGACCAGGATGGCATCGATGCCGCCACTGCGGTCGATCTGGCTGAGATCGGGCAATTGGTCGCCCGCCAGCCCCCAACGTGCTTTGGGCGAGGGGCGGATGCCGGCGTCCACCAACAGACGCCGGCCGGCGATTTCGAGAAGGAGGCTGCTGGCGCCGACTTCATCGGCGCCGCCAAGAAAGGTGATGCGCATGGTCTAGGCTGCCCGGTGCGATTCTTCCTGCGCAACCACGATTGGCGCAGCCGTGGGATCGGATGCCTCGACCAGTGCTGGTTCGCGCGGTGGGTAAAGAAGTGAAGCGGCAATCGATGTGGCCAATACACCGAAAATCACCAACAACGACCACTGGATCGGCATATGAATCGAATGCTCCAACAGATAGTCGCTGGCGGATTCGACAACCATCTTCGTGCCGACAAAGCCCAGCACGAGGGCCAGGCCAAGCTTGAGATAGTGGAACTTGTCAATGACGCCCGCCAGCAGGAAGTACAGTGAGCGTAGACCCAGGATCGCGAAGACGTTAGATGTGTAAACGATGAAGGGGTCGCGCGTGATGCCGAAGATGGCTGGGATGGAATCGAGGGCGAAGATCACGTCGCTGGTTTCCACCACCAGCAGCACCAGCAGCAGGGGCGTAAACAAGCGTGCGCCGCGTTCGACGATCGTGAACCGCTGGCCGTGATAGGCGCTCGTCATCGGCAAATAGCGCCGCACGCTCCGCACCACCCAGTTTTTTTCGAGGTCTACGGCGTCTTCATCGTTCTTGAACATGCGCACAGCCGTGAAAATCAGGAGGAGGCCGAACACGCCGATCAGGAATTCGAAGCGCGTGAGCAGGGCTGCACCGGCCAGAATCATGGCGCCACGCAGCAGCAGTGCGGTCAGGATGCCCCAGTAGAGCACACGGTGCTGGTACTGGGCCGGCGTAGCAAAATAGGTGAAGATCATGACAAACACGAAAATATTGTCGACGCTGAGCGACTTTTCGAGCAGGTAGCCGCCCAGGAACTCCAGCGCAATCTTGGAGCCTTCAAAAACGTAGAGTCCGGCGCCAAAGGTCAACGCCAGCCCGATCCATACCACGCTCCAGATCGCCGCCTCTTTGACGCCGATGCGGTGCGCCTTGCGGTTGAAGATGCCTAAGTCAATGGCAAGCATGCCAAGTACAAAGAGGTTGAACAGAACCCAAAACCAAATATTGGTAGCCATGCGCTAATTATACCGCGACCCTTTCCACATGCATTGATCCATTGCCCCTATGCAGACGATATGATAGAATGTGCCTGGTTGGTAATTTTCGTGGCGCGTTTGCCACTTGCGTATATCCACAGTTGACGCCGCCCACACACACAGGAGAGAACGACTTTGCTCCGCAGGTTGCGTTTCCATCGCCTCGCATGGCTGCATCCCGCCCTTCGCCGCGCCACGGGCTGGCTGTTGTCACTTGCCGCGGTCGTCACCATCATCGCCGTTGGGATACCGGCGCGCGCGGCCCCGGCCTATTTGCCGCCGGCTATGCCGCCGGCCCAGACACCGACCCGCCTCAACTTCGTTTCCGGCGTGGCGCAGGTGCAGGATTCGGTCACGCTCAACAACAACAAGATCTATCTCTTTTTTGGGCAGAGCGACCAGCGCGTCCAGATTCAACTGCTGATCCAATCCGGGTCGGCGAACTTCGAGGTGCGCGGCGACAACAATGTCGCCTACAAGGCGTTTAGCAACCCGGCCCTCGATTGGTCGTTCACCTTGCCCGAAACCCAGGATTATCGGATCACGGTGTCGTCGACTACCCAGGCGTTCTACACGCTCGTCGTGACGCTCTCATCGGGGGCGCCGCAACGCATCACTTTTCTGCTGGGCCAGACGACCGCCACTGCGACTGGAGTGGCATCGCCCAGTCAAAGCCCGCAATTTGTCTTTACAGCCGGCGCCAACCAACTCATCCGCGTCTTGCTCAGTTCGGCCGGCGGTTTCGCCAATTTTTCTTTGGCCGGTGTGAGCGACAGTGTAGTGTACAAGCCGGCGAGCAATCTGCTGCGCGAGTGGTCCTTCACCACACCCGGCGCCCCCGCCACGCAAGACTACCTGATCACGGTGACCTCGCCTACCCCCGTCGCCTTTACCTTGGAGATCACGGTCCCCGGCACAACGCCGCCCAGTGCCGAGCGCATCACAATTCCCACCGGTGGCGATACCGCCGTCGTGAGCGGCAGTCTGGCGCCCACTGTACCCAAGCAATACATTTTCCGCGCGTCCGCTGGCCAGACCGTGCGCATTCTCCTCAGCGCGTTGCCGGCCGGCAACGCCAATTTCTCCTTGAGCGGAGTCAGCGACGGCTTTGTCTATAAGCAAGCATCCGACCCTTTGCGCGAATGGACGTTTACGGTCCCGACCACCCAGGATTATTTGATCACCCTGTTGGCCACGCTCGCTTCGACCTACACGCTCGAACTCTACATTTCGCCGTTTCCGACCCCACCCCCCTCCCCCCAGCCGACGATCCCCGCCGGGTGCACCACCGATACCATTTTGAACGGCGGCTTTGAGAACGACGCCTTTTGGATCTTTGGCGACTCGCCCGTGCCGCCGGCCTACGTCAGCACGGATTTTCATACACCGGCGCGCGCGATCCGGATGGGCATTACGCCCGATATGGGGCCAATTGTCCACCCCAAAGAATCGTTCTCCTCCATACGCCAGCCGTTCGAGATCTCGCCTTTCGCCACTACCGCCCAATTGCGCTGGTGGAGCCTCTATCGGAGTGAAGAAGCACCGACGGACAGCCCGGGTGACGGTCAGGACAAACAACAGGTAATTTTGTTGGCGCCGGATTTATCCACGGTGGCGGTGCTGCGCAGCGTGCGCCGCAACACGGGCAGTTGGCAGCCGGATATGGTGGATCTCACCTCGTATCGGGGCCGGCAACTCTTGCTCTATTTCAATGTTTTCAATGACGGCAGCGGTCTGCGTACTTGGCAATTCTTGGACGATGTCGTGCTGAGCGTTTGCTATCCAGCGGTGACGCCAACGCCGGTGATTCCTACAGTGGCGCCGACGCCAATCCCACCGACGCCAATCTTGTTGCCGACGCCAATCCCACCGACGCTGGTTTTGTTGCCGACGCCAATCCCAGCAACACCCTTGAACCTGCCGTCCATCGCTGCGCTGACGGCGCTTGCGGTCAACGGCGAGCCGCGGATCGCCGTGGTTACGGCGCCGGCGCAGCCACGCCTAACGCCAACGCCGGTGGTGGCAAGCACAGGGATCAACCAATCGCCCCAGGAAGTGCTGTTCCGGGTCGGCGTTGTGTTGGGGACACTGGCCGTGATTGGCCTGATCGTAGGCGTAACCCTGTGGTTGGCGGGGCGCCGGCGCACGCCGTAAGGGCAATTGGGCAAAATTGCCCATGATTTTCTTTGGCAACGTGGGCTAGTTTACTTGTCGACCCCCTCGCGCTGGACTATACTGAAATTTACCTGTGCTATTTTTTTTGGGTGCCGACCGGCCGCGAGTTGATGGGAAGAATGGATGCGCGACGAATCTCTTTGTTTGGACCCGGTGAATGCCGAGGCGGTTTCAGCACAGAAGCCAACGCCCAATGCAAACCAGCTTTTGCGCTGCCAGGTGTATGGGCCAAACGCAGCGCCCAATGGGTTTGAGGTATTGGCCGGTGAATGGAACCAGTTGCTCAAGCGCAGCCGCTTTGACAACTTTTTTTCCACGTATGAATGGCAAACCACGTGGTGGACTCATCTAGGGGAAGGTGAACTCTGGATCCTGGCCTTCTATACCGTCGACACCGACGCCCTGGTTGGGATTGTCCCGCTCTACCTGATTACGATGGGCGACGGCCCGCAGGCGGGCAAGCGCCAATTGAATCTTGTCGGCTGTATCGAAGTCAGCGACTATCTTGACATCATTGCGGCCGAAGGGTGGGAGCATGCGGTCTATACGTGCCTTTTTACCTGGTTGACCGGTCCGTCGGCCCCAGCGTGGGACATCTTCGATCTGTGCAACCTGCCTGAGGTGAGCCTCACCTATCGAGATCTGCCGGAACTGTGTGCACGCGCCGGTTGTGACGTCGAGGTTTTCCAAGAAGACACGGCGCCGCAGTTCGTGCTGCCGCGTCGCTATGACGACTATCTGCAAACGCAAGTCGATAAGAAACAGCGCCACGAGATTCGCCGCAAGCAGCGCCGCGCCGAACGCGACGCCGTGATCGGCTTCACGTTGGT
>Ga0105047_10001355_pt1 | contig 43730 bp, 37 predicted proteins | sample MAT04_FD_78384 | JGI IMG/M metagenome (GOLD analysis project Ga0105047, IMG submission 78384) | Freshwater microbial communities from Lake Fryxell liftoff mats and glacier meltwater in Antarctica - MAT-04 (megahit assembly) | ecosystem: Environmental > Aquatic > Freshwater > Ice > Liftoff... | reverse complement strand
TCGAACGCCACCACCAAGAACGATTGAGCAGGAAGCCCCCATGGCAAACATCAAGAGCCAGATCAAGCGGAACAAGACCAACGAGAAGGCGCGGCTGCGCAACAAGGCCGTTCGGTCCGAACTCAAGACCCGCGTGAAGGCTGCCGAGACGGCCGCCGCCACCGGTTCCGAGGACCTCGCTGCCGCCACCAAGGCCGCCATCTCCAAGATCGACCGTGCGGCCACCAAGCGGGTCATCCATCCGAACGCTGCGGCCCGCAAGAAGTCCCGCCTGATCAAGCGCCTCGCCGTGCTCGAGGCCCAAGAGCCCGTCGCCGCGAAGAAGTGACCCGCTGACGCTCACGCGTCGGCAACAGTTCCGCGTCGCGCCCGCACCTCACCAGCGCGGACCTCGCTCACCCGCCCGGAACATCAGCGGCGAGCGAGTGCCGCCAGCCGTGCCACCAGGACCTCGATGGTCGCCTGCGGGTCGATGGCAGTCGCCCCTCTGAGATCAACATCTGCCGTCGCCAGGAGCCGGATGGCTCTGGTGGCTCCCCCATGGCCCATGCGTTGACTGGCAGACAGGATCTTCTTTGCTGGATAGGGCTTCATCCCCAGCAGGTCAGCGGCTTGCGCCTCGGATCGGACACCGGCGCCATCGAGCCGCAGGATCGACTCGTAGTGATTCTGCAACGTTGCCATGACCTGTAGGGGATGGCGGCCGCCACCGATCATCATTCGACGAGCCACACCGACTGCATCGGGGATCATGCCAGCGTTCAATGCATCGGTGAGGTCCCAGGGAGGAACACCCCCGGCGCTGAAGAGCAGCGGGGTCACGTCGCCGACCTCGATTCGCGTCCCGGGCGCAAAGCTCGATTCGATCAGGTCGATGATGGCCCCGATCCGAGACACGTCCTCGCCGAGGTGGTCGGTGATCGCCACGGTCGCACCCGGCGTGAATCGCACCGACGACGCCGAGAGTCGTTCGTTGATCCAGCCCTGCTGCGCTTTCGCTTGCGTGGGAGCGGCGGTCGCGACGATCTGACCACCGGCCGCCTTGATCATGTCGGAGATCTTCTTGGCGAACGGCTTCTTTCGGATTCCCGGGTTGATCGCCGATTCCCATGCCACGATGAGCGTCGTGTCGGGATTGGGATTCTCCAGGTACTCCGTGAGCGCTGCCACGTCGTCGTTGTCGGCCCGACCGGCATTGCGACACACCACGATGCGCTCACCGAACATCGACACAGCCGATGCAGCGAGCAGCGCCTCCGCCAACGGGTAGTCGTCGCCGGAGAACTCGTCGACCACCCCGGTGGGGTCGCTATCGCCGAGCAACTCCGTCAGCCGCTCGCTGACGGCTTGGCTCAGTAACACGGCGTTGTCGCCGGTAAAGACGACGACGGGCACGCTCACGTCGTGCTCCCCGCCGCAGCAGCACCGATGACACTCAGATCACGGGCTTCGAGGATGGCTGCCATGGTGTCAGCGACCCGACGCGACGACGCCACGTCGTGACTTCGAAGCACGCGGCATCCGAGTCCGATCCCCAACGCATGAGCCGCAAGGGTGGCCTCACGGCGATCTGTGACATCGGTGCCGATCAGGCGCCCGAGGAACCGTTTGTTGGATGCCGACAAGAACGTGGGGAAACCGAGAGCTGCGAGTTGGTCAGAACTCCGGAGCAGTGCCAACGACTGAGGCTCGGTCTTGCCGAGGTCCAAGCCGTCATCGACCATGATTCGCTCTCGGGGAATACCGGCGTCGAGGGCTCGTTGGGCGCGCTCCGCGAGAAACGTCCGCACATCGACCGTCACGTCCTCGTAGATCGGTTCCGGGTCCGGGATGCGGGGTCCGAGACGGATGTGGGTCGCCACGACCGCCGCCTGATATCGGGCGCATATCTGAAGATAGGCCGGGTCCGCGAACCCGCTGATGTCGTTGCCGATCACGGCTCCTGCCCGGAGCGCCGCCTCCAAGACGGTGGTGTTCCACGTGTCGATGGAGACCGGCACACCGAAGCGGTCGACGAGCGCCTCGATGGCGGGGATCACCCGATGCAACTCCTCCTGGGTGCTCACATCGGGCCCCGGGCCCGCCTTGACGCCCCCGACATCGAGGAAATCTGCTCCCGCTGTGACGAGGCCGTCGGCTTTGGCGAGAAACGCATCGAATTCGAAATAGGACCCCTGATCGAAGAAGGAGTCAGGGGTTCGATTGAGGATTCCCATCACCACCGATCGATGGGTGATGTCGAAGGAGTGCTGTGCGCCGAGCTGCAGGATCACGGTCGCCAACCTACAGCGGGCGCACTGACTCGCCGATGGCCGCCGATATCGGAGATCTGGAGTTCCACCGACCCGACGCGAATCGACGACGGTGGAGCGGGGAGCTCGTTGAACGGCACATCGGGGTCGACGGCGATGATGGTCGGATCACCGATGACCCGTTCGACTTGCCACGCGTCGACGAGTGTCCGTGCGGCGTCTGCGCTTCGCCGACCGCCAGCTACCACCACCACATCGAGAGGCCCGGCCCGAATCGACACGAGCGCTTCGAGCATCCTCGACGACGACGGGGACCCGCTGAGGATGACGATCGACTCGCCGCTCGTGCCGGACACGAGGTCCGCACCCGACACCAGTTGGGTGTGTCCCGGCGGCGGGCCGCAAGTCCCGAGCGCCAATCCCGCGCCGACCATGGCGACCGAGGCGGCGCGGAGGACCTGACGGACCCGTCGGCCGATCCGTCGCCGGGGCAGCGTCGCCAGCACCACCCCGCCAGCGCACCACACCAGCTCGACGCCGCCGAGTTGGGGCAGGCCGGGAATGCTCCCCAACCGAGCCACGGCGTCGATCCAGGAGATCAGCCAGACCGTCGGCAGGTGCAGCACCGCGGCGACCGCGGTCGGCATGACTCCCGCGACGATCCCGACGGTGGCGCCCCACATCATGGTCCAACCGGCGACAGGGACCGCCAAGAGGTTCGAAACCAGACCCGATGCCGGGATCGATCCACGCAGCGCCAACAGCAGCGGGGCCACACCGCATTGCGCGGCGAGCACCACGCCCAACGGCTCCGCCAACCACCTCGGTCCGGGCAGTCGCTCGGCGATGGGACGCGACCACAGAACCAGCCCGAGCGTGGCGGACACCGACAGGAGAAATCCGAGCGACCAGACCAGGAGTGGATCCACAACGATCAGTGCCGACACCGAGATGGCCACGATCCGCAGCCCGCTCGCTCGACGACCCATGGTCGAGGCGGTCACCGCCAGACCGGCCATGGCGATGGCCCGCAACACCGACGGCTCCCACCGCACGATGGTGCCGAACATCAACAAGATCGCCGCCGTCACCACCCATCGAGTCCGCAGGCGGAGACGACGAAGCAGCGGAGCGAAGGCCGTGAGCACGAACGCAACGTTCTCACCCGACACCACCAGGAGGTGCGAGAGCCCTGAGGCGCGGAAGCGGTGAACGAGCGCATCGCCGTGGTCGGAATCGTCACCCAACACGAGCCCCCGGAAGAGCGCCGCTGTGTCACCGTCGAGTCCATTGGCACCGTCGAGGATCACCGATCGCAGCCGGTTGGCGACCCGCCACGGGGGCGGAGCTGAACGGACGAGGCCAACCGAGGACACCTTCACGCGTCCGGCCAGGTGGCGGGCGATCTGCCACGACTGCCGCTGGTCGAACCGACGGATCACGCCAGCGACCTCGATCCCCTCACCAACCCGCAGTCCACGAACCGATCCCATGGCGGCGCCCGTCACCTCGACCGAATAGCGGGCGCCACGGAGGCTGGCATCGAATGACACCGAGAACGGTCCGGGCTGAGGATCGCTTCGAACCACCGCCACGCCGTGAACAGGGCCCGGCTGGGTGGATGCCAGCTGATGGAGATCGGCTGAGGCGCGCTGCCCGGCGATGAGCGCGCAACCGATCACGATGAGCCAGGGTCGGCGTATCACTCCGCCGGTCGCGACAATCGCCACCGCGATCCAGATCGAGACCGTCGGGGACCACCGGGCGGCGAGCCCGATGAGGGTGGCGGCGCCAACCAACTGACGATCGGTCACGACAACGTCAACCGGGGACGGAGCTGTTCGAGCTTGGCGGGACCGATCCCACGGACATCGAGGAGTTCGTCGACGCTGCCGAATGGTCCGTGGGCGGTCCGGTACTCGACGATCGACGCTGCCGTCGAGGGACCGATCCCGGGGAGCGCATCGAGCTCGGCTGCGGTGGCTCGGTTGAGCGACACGGGCGCAGCGTCGGCGCCGCCAGCCGACGGGCCACCTCCGCCGGTCCCACTTCCCGTGGCGGCACCCGGAGCGGCACCCGGAGCGGCTCCCGATGTCGGTTCGGCGGCCGGCGGAACAGCGGCCTCGCCGCGACGCAACACATAGACCCGCGAGCCGTCCACGAGCGCTGACGCCAGGTTGATACGGTCGACATCAGCATCGCTGCCGAGCCCGCCAGCTGCTGCGACCGCGTCGGCGACCCGACCGCCCGCGGCGATGGTGACGACGCCAGGGTGCAACACGGCACCGGCAACGTGGATCACCACGCTCGTGGGCGTTGCGGACACCGTCGTCGTCGTGTCAGGCGAGCCAGAAGGCCCATTAGCGGGATTCGGCACCGATCCAGACCCAGCCGAGTCGGTCGCAGTTGCCGTTCCCGCCGTCGGAGACCCCGAGGCGGCACGCGGAAGACTGAGCTCCACCGCGGGGCGATCCGATGACAGCGACCACCAGCCGATCAGCCCCGCCGCGACGATTCCGACGAGCGCCGCCAGCGCCGACCAACGGACGCGACGGTCCCCGAATGCGATGTTGCTCCGCACGGAACCGACGAGCGTCGAAACGCGATCTCGGATCGTCGTCGGTGGCCGAAGCAGTCGATCCATGCGATCAGCCATGTGGTCATCGACGGGGGCCGCGACGCCAGGAGCCGAGGCCGCTCGACCGGTGTGCGGGGGCACCGGTGGGGCGAGGGTGGGCCGGAGGTGCTTCGGCGAGCGCACCGGAACCGAATCGAGAGGCTTCATGAACGCGGTCCTCCACGGTCGTCACGACGTGTGGGGGAAGCGGAGCCGCCGACTGAAGGCGTCAGACGACAGTAGCCGGACCACGCGCCAACGTCGGACGCTGAGTCGATCGAGCAGCGATCACCCGACGATCAGCCCGATGCGCCAACGCGGATGCGCACGCCGTCGACACGAACTCGCTGACGCGGGTGCTCCCGCTCCAGTGCCGCTCAGAAAAGAGCTGTGGTCAGACGCCGTCGATACGTCGCAGTTCTCGGATCTTCGGGTCCCATCAGCTCCAACAGGTCGAGGAAACTCTGTCGATCTTCGGGCGACGATTTGGCTGTCATCAGCAAGGCATCGAGCCGAGATTCGACGTCGTCGAGTTCCGACAGTCCCTGTCGCGCCAACGCCGCGATCCGTTTGGTCTCGGTGGTGGCCGGAACCCGGCCGAGCAACTCCAGGGCGTCATCGGATCGGCCGGCGCCAACGGCGAGTTCAGCCAATGCACAGACCACTCGCTCGTCGCCAGGGTGCGCCTCGAGCCACGATTGCAGCTCGGTCTCGTCGTTGCGTTCGATCAGAAGATCGAGTTCAGATGGACCCGGCATGTTTCGTTCGATGAACTGGCGGATCTGGAATTCGGGCTGCGCCCCGATGAATCCGTCCACGATCTTACGACCGACGACGGCGTACACCGCCGGGATCGACTGCACCTGGAAGGTCTGACTGGCGCGGGGATTGTCGTCGACGTTGATCTTGACCAGATCAACCGCCCCGAGGGTCTCGGCAACGATTCCTTCGATCAGCGGGCCGAGCGTTCGACACGGGCCACACCACGGTGCCCACAGGTCGACGATCACGGGGACGGCCTCGGACCGATCGAGTACGTCTGCCGTGAAGGTCGCATCGGTGACATCGCGCACCACGAGTTCATCCATACCGAGCAGTCTCCCCAACCCACGTTCGACCTGCAACCCCGTCCACCCGCCCGGTCGGCTAACGCGAGAACCGTGCAATACGACCGGCGCTCGCAGGTTGGCTCGCTCCCCGGGACCGTCGCCGGGTAGCTTCGTTGACCGACCGCAGGAGGACAGCGTGGGGGAATCGACCATCGAGGGCATCGACCTCGGCTCCGTCACGTCCTGGTACGAGGCGAACATCACGCCGACGGTTGCCCCACTCGACTTCACCCTGATCGCGGGCGGGCACTCGAACCTCACGTTCGGGGTGACCGATGCGACCGGCCGACGAACCGTGCTTCGGCGGCCGCCGTTGGGCCAGGTTCTGGCAACGGCACATGACATGGGTCGCGAACATCGAATCATCTCGGCGTTGCAGGACACTCTGGTGCCAGTGGCACCGACGTTGGGCTACTGCGACGACGTCGAGGTGAACGGTGCGCCCTTCTATGTGATGGGCTTCGTCGACGGAACGGTTGTCCGAGACAGCGCCACCGCCGAGGGGCTCGATGTCGAGGTCCGCCGCCGCGCCGCCGAGTCGATCGTCGATGTGCTGGCCGCCATCCACGCGGTCGACATCGACGCCGTCGGATTGGGAGACCTGGGCCGCCGCGACGGCTACATCGAACGTCAGCTCAAGCGGTGGTACGCCCAGTATCAGCGCTCCAAGGAACACGCTCCCGGTATGGATTTCCCAGCCGTCGACCGGGTGTTCGACGCGCTGAGCGGCCAGATTCCCGAACAGCAGGCAACCGCCATCGTGCACGGTGACTACCGGCTCGACAACTGCATGCTCGATGACGACGGCCGGATCAGCGCCGTGTTGGACTGGGAAATCTGCACGCTCGGCGATCCGCTCGCCGATGTCGGATTGTTGTGGGTCTATTGGACTGACCCAGACGCGCCATCTGCTCTGCCACAAGCCTCGCCAACAGCCCTCGAGGGGTTCCTTCGTCGAGCTGAGGTCATCGAACGCTATGGCGCAGCTTCGAACCTCGATCTGAGCGGCATCGACTTCTACATCGCCTTCGGCTACTGGAAACTGACCTGCATCATCGCCGGGGTGTACTCGCGTTACGCCGGCGGCGCCATGGGCGCCGACATCGACGCCCGTCAGATCCAGGGGTTCGCTGACATGGTCGAATCCTTGGCCGCCTCGGCGGAAGCAGCCACCTCCGCCATTGGGGTCGGCAACTGATGAGCGACCTCGTCGACCTGTTCGATCACCCACCGCTCCACGAGCCGGTACTGATTCTCGGCTTGCCCGGTTGGATCGACGCCGGCAACTCAGCCGCCAACGCTGTCAGCGCGCTCCTCGCTGATGGCGACTCCGAGCTGATCGCCAACTTCGACACCGACGTGCTCCTCGATTACCGGGCCCGGCGACCCATCATGAGCCTCGACGAGGGCTTCATCACCGAGCTCTCGTGGCCGGCCATCGAGTTACGCGCTCGTGTCGACGACGAGGGCCGTCACGTGTTGATCCTCAGCGGAGCGGAGCCCGATCACGCGTGGGGCGCCTTTTCGTCCACGGTCGTCGACACGGCACTCGACCTCGGTGTCCGCATGATCGTGGGTCTCGGCGCCTATCCGGCGCCGGTGCCGCACACACGGGCCACCAACCTCGCCATGACGAGTCCGAGTCGGGAACTGCTCGATTCGTTTGCCGGATTCGTCCGCGGCAGCGTCGAGGTTCCCGGTGGTATTCAGACCGCCATTGAGGTTGCTGCACACGAAGCGGGGATTCCCTCGCTGGGGTTGTGGTCACAGGTGCCCCACTACATCTCTGGGTTGTCGTTCCAGCCCGGCTCGATCGCCCTGCTCGACGGTTTGCAGCGGGTGGCGGGTCTGACGTTCAGCACGACCGATCTGGCGCTCGAAGCCGAGGCGACCAACCGCCAGATCGACGAACTCGTCGAGAGCAACACCCAGCATCAGGCGATGGTCCGCCAGCTCGAAGAGATCTGGGATTCGAGCGATCTCCGGACCGGCCTCGGTCCGTTGCCGACCGGCGATGAACTCGCCGACGAACTCCAGGCATTTCTCCGAGACCAAGGCCCCAGCGACACCTGACCCAGCCGAACCCCCGTTCTGGCTGCGAAACGCCCGGCAAAAGCCGGGCGTTTCGCAGCCAGAACGAGTGATTTTAGCGCTGGTGTGTCATTTCACCGGGACGTAGTCAGTGGGAAGCGCAGCCTCGGCAGGCGGCGTATCCCAGATGGTCACCGACGTCGACGGGTCGAACAACTTCGGTTGCTCCGTGGGCCATTGGCCGGGGAGGTACCGCTTGCCCTTGTTGGCGTACTGATACATGCCGGTGCCCGAGCGGTCGAGTTCATCAGTGCCGGTAGCCGTGGCGTCCCACCAGATCTCGACCTGATCGTCGAGAGCGTTGAAGTCGGCATCGGCAAAGAACCCTCGATTGCCGAACGAGATCTGTGGCGTGATGGGTGTGGAAGGGATCACCGGCGTGATGAACAAGGTCTTCTGAAATGCTTCCGGGGTCAACGCCGGCCCCGTGCCGGGCAACGCGTTATACAAGAACTGAAGGTTCGGGACGAGCACCGCCAGGGTCTGGTCGGCGGGAGCCTTGGTGCCGTAGTACCAGTTGTAGAGATATGCGGCACCAGCACTTGACGGATCGACTCGGCTGAAGAGGTTGGAGACCCCGAAGGCGTGCGCCCACTGCTGCTGGTCGTAGGTACGGCTGAATGCCGTGGTGTCGACCAGCACTGTTCCCGTCACGATCCATTCGGGGAAGTACTGCTGCTCGGTGGCGATCTTGGTCAGCGTCTGCGGCGCCAACGGATCGCCGGAGAACACCACCGAGGTCACGCCGGAGTCCTTCAGGCGGGTGATGATGTCGCGACCGGTCGTGGCGAGCTCGGTCGGGAGTTTGTACGTCTCGATCTTGCCGGTGAACGTGGTGTCGTACTTCGCCAAGTCCGCCACGAACTTGTCCTCGAGCTTCTGGCTCGCATCGGATCCTTCGACGTGGATGTAACCGAACGACCGCTGTTTCGTCTTCAGTGCGGCGTCCCCGGCGTACTCGGCCAATCCGCCTTGGAGTCGCTTTCCGATGTATTCCGCTGCGAGTTGTTGGTTCTGTTCGGGGTTCTTCTGGATGTCCCACACATACGGAGCGCGATCGCCGTAGAAGGCGCTGGGCTGGCCCGGGGTGCAGCTCACGCACATGACCTTCTTCGCCGCCAGGGTGTCGGCAAAAGCGCTCGTCAGCAGTGGACCGCCCATCACCATGAAGGGTTTCTTGGCAGCGATGGTCTCAGCGTCGAAGGTGGCCGCCGTTGGATCGAGAATGGTGCCGGTGGCGTCGTAACGCTCGAGCACGACCTTTCGGCCGTACAACTCGTAGTACTTCGAGTACATGTCGTTGAACTTCTGATATGTCTCAAACACCTGATCGACGGTGTCGTCGTTGGCGATCTGGCGATACACCGCTGTCAGCACCGGGTCGTTCTGTTGGGAGAGGTACACGATGACCTTGATGGTGTCCTTGGTGACGCCGGGTGCGGTGGCGCCACCGTTGTCACCTGCGATGGGGGCGAAGCACGGCTGCTGGGGAAACTGCGGCAGGGCGAGGCGCCCTCGGGAGGTATCGCAACGCGCGCCCCATTCGAAGGAGTCTGCGGTGCCACCCTTGAGCGCCTTGTCGTAGACGGTGACCCCCTCGGGGAAGGCAACGTCAGCAAAGGACACCGCTCCGACTCCCGCTGGAACCACAGTGGTGGCAGGTGGGGTCGCGGTGGTGTCGTCGCTGTTGCGGGTCACCACGATGATTGCGACGACGACCGCTGCGACCCCGAGCAGCAGGATCGGGAGCGCCTTCTTGAGCGTCGACGAGCCCCCACCGGAGCCGTCCTGACCCGATCCGTCCGGACCCGAGCGCCGGATCCCCGACGGTCCCGAACCTGAACTCTGCGAACCTGACGGTTGCATACCCACCCCCCGATGGTTGACGACGATCGAACACTAGGTGTTCACGTTGCCGCGAGGGCGTGTTTCAACGGACAACTGGCGAACGTTCTCGCCGCAGCTTGTCGATCACTCAGAGGGGCACTGCGAACTCGATTCAGCGAGCGCCCGATCGTTCGATGAGCTCCGCGGTGTTCCCGAGGTAGGACGACACGACGACCGGATGATTCAGCACGTCGTCGGGGGAGCCATCGCAGATCACCGATCCGGCGTCGAGCGCCACCATGCGATCCGAGATCGACTTCAGCAACACCATGTCGTGCTCGATCACCACGATGGCGCAGCCCAGTTCGTCGCGCAGACGCACGATGAGGGGACCCAACGCCTCCGCCTCGCGCTGCGCGATCCCCGACGATGGCTCGTCGAGCAACAACACCGTCGGACTGTGCGCCACCACCCCGGCGAGGTCCACGATACGGCGCGTTCCCGTCGACAATTCACCGATGAAGCTGTTTCGATACTCGGCCAGCCCGAACAACTCGAGCAGTTCGCTGACTCGTCGGCGCACGGCCGCTTCGCTGTCGATGCTGGCGGGCAGGCGAAGGATGGGGTTGATGGGATCCTTCACGTCGACCCACCGGTCGTAGGCCACGGCGACTGCCTCGGACACGGTCATCGATGAGAACAGTCGAGCGTCCTGAAACGATCGACCCAGCCCGATCCGAGCCCTCGACGCAGCCGACTGATCGGTGACGTTCCGACCAGCAATCAGGACCTGGCCCAAGGTTGCCGGGACGAAGCCGCTGATGATGTCGAACCACGTTGTCTTGCCAGCGCCGTTGGGCCCGATGATGCCGACGATCTCCTGGCTAGAGACCGACACGGAGACGTCGTTCACGGCGCGGATGCCGCCGAAGCTGCAACACACTCCTCGGGTCTCGAGCACCACGGCCCGCTCGACCACCTGAAACACTGGATGTCCCGGTGGCGTCGTATCCAGCAGCGGAGGCGAACCATTGACCACCGCTACGCCCCCGACCGACGCCGATGGTTCGGATGAGGACAGCTCCTCCTCGATCAGCCCGCCGAGGAACACCGAACGCAGGATGTCGGGCCGATCGAGCAGCTCCGATGTCGGCCCGGTGAAGCGGATCTGGCCCTTCTCCATGAAGATGGCGCGCTCCGCCAACGTCAATGCCACGTTGACCGACTGCTCGACAATGATGATCGTGGTGCCGCCCGCGGCCACGGTTCGTACGAGATCTGCGAGCTGCTCGACCACCACGGGTGCCAGACCCAGCGACAGTTCGTCGATCATGAGTAGTTGCGGTCGAGTCAGGAGTGACATGGCAAGTGCCAGCATCTGTTGCTGACCGCCCGACAGGTTGGCGGCTGGTTCGTCGATCCGCTCCGCCAACACTTTGAACGTGGTCAGCATCGATGCGAGATCGGCGTCGATCTCGCCGCGATGACGTCGCCGCTGCCAACCGGCGACCCTCAGATTCTCTCGAACGGTGAGCGTCGGGAACACCCCGCGACCGCCGGGCATCTGAGCGATGCCGAGACAGGCAATCTCATTCGGTGGCGCATGGGTGATGTCACGGCCGTCGAAGATCACCGCCCCGAACTCGGCTTCGACCACCCCGGAGATCGCCTTGAGCAGCGTGGACTTGCCGGCGCCATTCGTCCCGAGCAGCGCCACCACTTCTCCTTCGCCGATGTCGGCGGTGATGTCGAAGAGTACCTGTACCGGCCCGTAGGACACGTTGAGATCTCGGAGCAGCAACAGTTTGGCCTTGCCCTGACGTCGAAGGAACAGCGCCTGCGAACGTGCCGCCGACGTGGTCCACACATCGTCGATGTCGCGCTTGATGTTCCTCCCAGCGTTGCCGACCATCACCGCCCCGATCATCAGCACCGGGCTCATGATCGCCACTCCCCACCGGATCCCGACCCGGTCGCCGACCCAGCCAATGAACGGGATCAGTGCCAAGCCGGGGATGATCCAATAGGACGCCACCGCAAAGCCCATGGCCCGCGCTCGGGCGGGAATCGCCAGGCTCAACGCACCGAACAGCGCTGGCAACAGGATGGCCAGGCACCCTGTGACCGCAGCGTGCGCCACCACCGCGACATAGATGTTCGGAGCAACGGCGAACAGCAGCACGAACACCGATGCCGCGAACGCCACCGTTCGGAGGAAACCGAAAACCGAAGCGGGATCCTTCAGGAGCCGTCTCGTTCCGACACGTCCACCGATGATCAATCCCAGGAACTGAAAGATCTGCACGAAGGCGGCGAGCACACCGCGTTGGAGTTCGTTGTAGCCGTACACCCGGTCGTAGATGAGCGCCGCCAACGCCACGAAGCCGATGATCGAGACGGCCAGGAACGGAATGGCGTACCAGATCCGGCGAAGTGATTCGATCTTCCACACGAGCCGCCACGCTTCGGCGTAGCTCGGCGCGGCCTCTTCGGTGGCGATCGAATCGGCCGACGCACCCATGGCCTCGCGCTCGCGTGCACCGCGGACCGGCTCCTTCAGCTTCGAAGCCAACGCCACCAGGATCAGCGTCGGTACAGCGAACACCAGGAATGGAGTTCGCCATCCGAAATAGTGGGCGAGAACTCCCGCCGAGAGCGGACCGACGATCATTCCCAGAGCGTTCGCGCCTCGATGAAAGGAGAAGACCGCGGCACGGCGGTCGACGGGGAAGTAGTCGCTGAGCAGTGAGTTATGGGTGGGATCAACTGTTGCTTGGCCGATGCCCGACCCGGCGCGAACGATGCACAGCATCCACACCGTGGAGGCAAGACCCGTCGAGAACGAAAAGGCCGCCATGGCGACGGCACCGATCATGGCGAGGCGGACGCGATTGGTGCGATCAGCGAGCGTCGCGATCGGAAGCTGCAACAAGATCGCCCCGAGCGCCGTCAACGTGATGAGCGACAGGATGCCGGTGTCGCTCATCCCGAAGTGGTCGCGGATGGTGGGGATGAGAATGGCGAAGGCGGTGCGGTCCAGCTCGTCGACGGCGTTCAAGCCGAACAAGATGAGCAGCGCATAGACCGAACCGTCGCCAGCGATCGCCGTCAGTGTGCGGTGAGGATGGCGGACGTTGTCCCACCACGTTCGTGGTTTCCACAGCCCCGAGAGGGGCGATTCATTGATGTTCATGCCGCTTGCTCAGATCCGCTGTTCTTGGGTGCCGCTTGGGCTGCCAGGACATCGTGCTCGGCCACGCTCAGCAGGCCCGGCGCCTCGGTTCCAGTGCGGCGAGCAATGGCCCGAAGGCCCGCGTCACGGATCTTGAAGATGACGCCTCCGAGCCCATCGGGCAACACCATCAAGATGGCGAGCACACCCACCGATGACGCCAGGATCTGCCAGTTGCCCGGCAGTATCCATTGAGCTCCTCGCAGGTAGATCGCACCGACGATCGCTCCCGTGACGGTACTGATCCCGCCGATGACCGCCGTGACGAACACGGCGACGGATGCGCCAGCTTCGTAGGACTCAGCGCGGAACGACGACACCTGCAATACATAAGTGGCGCCCGCCAACGCCGCAATGGCACCGGACAGTGCGAACCCGGTCAGTTTCACCCGAACCGCGCTGACGCCGTAACTGACCGCTGCTCGTTCGTTCTCCCGCAAGGCCACGAGGACTCGCCCGGTCCGGCTCCTGCGGACGGCAGTCGCCGTGAGGGCAGCGAGCACCAATACGGCCAAGGCCAGGTAATACCGGTTCGAGGCGGAATCGAGCGAGATCCGCCCGAGGATCACCGGCGTGGGCTTGAACGAGCCAGACGGGATCACATCGAGCGTGAACAGCGCAGCGGACGCCGCCAACGACATTCCAAGGGTCACCACAGCCAAGTACAGCCCTCGCAACCGCAGCGCCGGAAGCCCGACGATCACGGCGACGACGGCACCGACGACAGCGGCCAACACCATGCCGATCAGCGGGTCGAGCCCCCGGGTCTGGATGGCCCACGCGGCAGCCGCGCCACCGATGCCCACGAAGGTCATCTGAGCGAGCGACACCTGGCCTGCCCACCCGGTGAGAATCACGATCGACACTCCGACGGTGGCGAAGATGAGGATGGCACCTCCTTTGAGCGTCACGCCAGTGTCTCCGACGTAGGGGAACGCGAGCGCTATCGCTGCGATCGCCAGCGCCCCACCCCATCGGACCGCTCGCACCAGAGGCAGCGCAAGTAGTGCTTCGGGGACCGGTCGAACCTCCACCTGTGACCACGCCGAGGCACCACTGTCGTCGACCCGTGCGGTGCTGGAGCGTTGGAGCAAGAGCGCGATCACGATCACGCCGAGCAGCAGGGGCATCAGCAACGAGTCGTCGGAGTTGGCCCGGATCGAGGCCGCCAGAATGCCGAGCGATACCGACGAGGTGGCGATGCAGACCAGGTCGGTCATGCGACCCATCACGAGCGCTGCCAAGGCCAACAGCAGGACCTCGAAGCTGGTGCCGAGCTGAGTGGGCAGACCGTTGATCCCGGCGCTGAAGAACACGGTCGCGAACCCCAACAGCGAGGCGATGGCCCACACGATCGTTCCGAGTCGAGCCACTGGGATACCCAACATCGCCGCGCGATCAGAGCTCTCCGCGGCGGCGCGGATGGCGACACCGGTGTCCGTTTTCTTGAGGAACCAGACCAACGCCACGATGGCGACAACGGACACGATGGCGGCCATCACGTCATTGGCGGAGAACACCACGGCGCCGATGGTGAACGTCAGCTCGAACGGCGCTTCGAGATCGAGCGTCTTCGGCACTCGATTGAACAACGAGGGCAACGACAGCGCCCCGAACGTCAGGAGCTGACCCAGACCGATCGTGGCCACGGTCAGGGTGAGTCGCGAGGACTTGGAGAAACGTCGAATGATCAACAACTCCGCCAGGATGCCCACCACCACGGCCGAGACCACGCCGAGCCCGAGCGTGACGGCATAGGGCAGCTTCCAGACCTCGGCCGCCAGCAGCACGAATGTCACCGGGAGCGTACCGAGGTCGCCCGCCGCGAAGTTCACGACGCGACTCGAGCGCCAGACCAGGGCGAGCGACAATGCACCGAGCGATCCGAGGCCGCCGAGGATCAGGCCGGAGACCAGCCAACCGATCTTCACCGGCCAGACCAGCTGTTGGACCGCAAGGACACCAAGTGCCGGTCCGAAAGTACGCAGGGCCCTCTGGATCGGCGGCGGGAGGTCGCGGAGCATGCGGCGTGACGGTAGCTTGCTGGCCAGGTCCCGCGCTGCCGATGCCGGGCGGAATCTCACCCGGTGAGGGGTCAAACATGTTGGTCGATGGTGGTTTGAACACGGGCTCAGCGCTCGATGCCGACAAGACGCTGCGACATGCAGCGGAGTTGGAGGCCGCTGGGTACAACGGCATCTGGACCGCCGAGACCAACCACGATCCCTTCCTGCCATTGTTGCTGGCGTCCCAAACGACCGAGGCGGTCGACCTCGGCACGGGCATTGCCGTGGCGTTCGCCCGCAACCCGATGACCCTCGCCAACATCGGCTACGACCTCCAGTCGTACTCGAAGGGCCGATTCATCCTCGGCCTCGGTAGTCAGATCAAGCCGCACATCACCAAGCGATTCTCGATGGAATGGTCACATCCGGCGGCAAGAATGCGCGAGATGATCCTCGCCATCCGCGCGATCTGGGACACATGGAACGAGGGCTCGAAGCTCGATTTCCGCGGGGACTTCTACACCCACACGTTGATGACACCCTTCTTCGATCCCGGGCCCAATCCATTCGGTAACCCGCGGATCTTCCTCGCCGGGGTCGGCGAACGGATGACCGAGGTGGCTGGCGAGGTCTGCGACGGCTTCGTGTGCCACGGCTTCACCACCGAGCGATACCTGCGTGAAGTGACGATGCCGGCGTTGGAGCGGGGTCGGGCCCTTGCCGGCAAGACGATGGACGGCTTCGAGATCTCCGGGCCAGGGTTCGTCGTGACCGGCGCCGATGAGGAACAAATGGAAACGAGCCGCCAGGCGGTGTGCCAGCAGATCGCGTTCTACGGGTCGACTCCGTCGTATCGGGGCGTCCTCGAACTTCACGGATGGGGTGGATTGCAGGACGACCTGAACCGGCTGAGCAAGGAGGGGCGCTGGGTCGAGATGGGTGCGCTGATCGAGCCGGAGATCCTCGATGCGTTCGCCGTCGTGGCCGAACCATCGGCGATCGCTCGCGAGTTCGCTGCGCGCTACGGCGGCACCATTTCGAGACTGAGCTTCTATGCGCCGTATCAGGCTGACCCGGGCACGTGGCTACCGGTGCTCGAAGAACTCAAGACCGCCTGAGTTCATCGGAGCCCGATGAGCCCCAGCGTGAGTGGCCGAGGAAGGTCCGAAATGAATCTCAGGATTCGAGCAGCGAGCGCCGGAGCGCCTCGACGCCAAGTCGTTCGTCCGGAGTGAGACCCCGGATCTGCTCGAGATAGATCTGAACGACCTCGGGCGGTTCCGACCCGTCGAAGCCCGGCAGGCCCAACGATGAGGTCGCCGGCACATCGGTCATCGAGCGGGCCGCTGGTCAGCTCTTGGTTCGGGTTGTGGTCAGCGACGACAGGTCGATGTCATCGTCGGCCAGCGCCACCGAATACTCCCCCGCCAGAAAGCTGGCCTTGCAGGCTGAGCGTTGCAATTTGCCCGAGCTGGTCTTGGGGATCGTCCCAGCCGGCACCAGCACGACGTGTTGGGCCGGGACGCCGATCTCGGCGGTGATCTGGGATTTGATGCGACCCTCGAGCGCCTCGAGCTGGGCGGGATCGTCGAGTTTGGTCTCTACCACTACGACTATCTGTTGTTTGCCGGCGCGGCCGTCGTGACCGAACGAGATCACGTTGCCCGCCCGAGTCCCTTCGATGTCGCCGACGACCTTCTCGATGTCCTGGGGGTAGATGTTGCGGCCACCGATGATGATGACGTCCTTGATACGGCCGCACATGACCATGTCGCCGTCGATCGTGTAGGCGAGGTCGCCGGTGTGCAGCCAGCCGTCGACGATGAGCTCGTTCGTGGCGTCCGGATTCTTGTAGTAGCCCGATGTCAGCGACGTGCCGGTGATCTGCAGCTCGCCCACCTCGCGGTCGCGGCATTCCTTGCCGGTGGCTGGGTCGACGACGCGGATGTTGAGTCCGGCAACGGGTTTGCCGAGGATGGCGAGCTCGCGCGAGTTCGGGCTGTCGGATTTGGCTGATGCGGCGAATCGTTCGTGTTCGAGGACCCGGCCATCGATGATGTCAGTGCGCATGCCGGAGCCCGGCGCCGGGAAGGTTCCGGCGATGCAGACCTCGGCCATCCCGAAGGCGGGGAAGAGCGCCTCCGGCGGGAAACCGAATGGTGCGGCGGCATCGGCAAACGAGCGGAAGCTCTCGGCGTCGACCGGCTCAGCGCCGCTGAGACACACCCGCATCGCCGAGAGATCGAGACCCTCGGCGCGGCGCAACGCACGGGCGGCGAGGACGTAGCTGAAGTTGGGACCAGCGGTACAGGTGCCGCCGTAGTCGGACAGCCATTGCATCCAGCGGAGCGGCTTCGCCAGGAAATCCTGCGGCGCCCCCAACACCAGCTGGATGCCGGTTGTCAGCGGAATGGTCAGGAGCCCCACCAGACCCATGTCGTGATACAGCGGCAACCACGAGACCATCACGTCGCGCTCGGTGAGCCCGCCCGCCTTCTGAGCTGCTTCGATATTCGAGCACATAGCGCGATGGCTGAGCATGACGCCCTTGGGATCCGAGGTGGACCCGGACGTGAACTGCAGTACCGCCAACGCCTCAGGATCATCGGGATGACGAACGAACGCGGCGGGATCGTGTCGCTCGGAAGGGTCGGCCGGGAGGACCTCGGTGAACTCGACGAAAGGCGGATCGCCAGCTTCGGCCTGGACGAACTCAGCGAATTGGCCGTCGAGCAACAACATGGCCGAGTCGGCCTGGTTCATCCGAGCTCGCGTCTGCGCGATGAAGGTCTCGATGGAGCCCATGCGCATCGGCAGCGGCAGCATCACGAGCGCCGCACCACACAGCCAGGTGGCTTCGATGGCGGTCACGAGGGCGCGACTGGTGGGACCCAGAATCGCAATGTGGTCGCCCGGCTCGATGCCTCGGGCCTGGATGGCGGCCGCCATGGAGCGGGCGTCGTCGAGAAGTTCCGCGAACGTGATGGTGTCGGCGTCATCGCCGTCGATGAACGTGACGGTCGATCCGGGCGGACCGGTCCTCAGGCCCGCTGCCGCCGCTTCGATGCGGGCATGGAGGGTGAGTGGGAGGTCATGTTCGGGGAGGGACATCACGACGATTGTGACTCATTCACGTTGCTTTTGGTTACTTCCTCGCATGGTCGGTGCGAATTTCCCCTGAAAGTGAACTCACTCGGAACCGTCCATCACAGCACGATGTTGACCATTTTGGCGGGGACCACGATCACCTTCCGGGGTGCGGCGCCGTCAAGCAACGCCATGACTGCCGGATCGGCCAGAGCCAACGCCTCGATCGTCGCCGCGTCGGCGTCAGCCGCAGCCATGATGCGTGCCCGGACCTTGCCCTTCACCTGCACCGGGATCTCCACCTCATCCGCCACCAACAGGGCCGGATCGCCCTTGGGGAACGGCACATACGTCAACGACTCGTCGTGGCCCAACATGGCCCACAGCTCCTCCGCAACATGTGGCACCAGCGGTGCCAACATCAACACCAGCGGCTCCGCCACCGAACGGCTCACCGGCGCAGCCAGCTTGGTCAGATGGTTGTTCAACTCGATCAGTTTGGCGATCGACGTGTTGAATCGCAGCCCCTCCATGTCGGCGCGCACGCCGTCGATCGTTCGAGCCAACAACCGTGCCGTGTCGGCATCGGGTTCTGAGTCGACCACGGTGAGCGTGCCCGTGTCCTCGTCCACCAGCGACCGCCAGAGGCGCTGCAGGAACCGGTACATGCCCACCACATCTCGTGTCGCCCACGGACGGCTCGCATCCATCGGTCCCATCGACATTTCGTACAACCGGAGTGTGTCCGCACCGTAGGACTCGTACAGGTCGTCGGGAGCCACGGCGTTGCGGAGGCTCTTGCCCATCTTGCCGAGCTCTCGGGTCACCTCGTCGCCATCGGAGAAGTACGACCCGTCACGTTCCTCGATGGTGAGGGCGTCGCGGTAGACGCCGCGTTCGTCGGTATAGGAGTGCGCCAGGATGTACCCCTGGTTGTAGAGGCGACCGAACGGCTCCGGGCTCGAGACGTGGCCCAGGTCGAACAGCACCTTGTGCCAGAAGCGGGCGTAGAGCAGGTGCAACACCGCGTGTTCCACCCCCCCGACATACAGATCGACGCCACCGGATGGCCGGTCCGGTGTCGGGCCCATCCAGTAACGCTCGACATCGGGATCGACGAAGACGTTCTCGTTGGTCGGATCCAGATAGCGCAGCTCATACCAACACGATCCCGCCCACTGCGGCATCGTGTTCGTTTCCCGCCGATACTGCTTGGGCCCGTCGCCCAGATCGAGCGTGACCTTCATCCACTCCTCGGCTCGTGCCAGCGGCGCCTCGGGCATCGAGACCTGATCCTCGGAGTCGAAGGTGCGCGGCGAATAGTCCTCGATGTCGGGCAGCAGTACCGGGAGCTCGCTTTCCGGAATGGCGATTGGCGTGCCGTCGGTGTCGTAGACGATGGGGAACGGTTCACCCCAGTAGCGCTGACGGCTGAACAGCCAATCTCGGAGTTTCGTCGTGACGGTCGGATGGCCGAGATGTCGATCCTCGAGCCAGGCCGAGATGGCGGACTTGGCGTCATCGACCGTCAGCCCATCGAGTGAGACCGTGTCGTTGGCCGAGCCGCAGACCGGGCCGTCACCGCCCCACGCCGACTTCCAGTCAGCGGGATCCTCCGGCCAGTCCTCAGGGGGCGTGACCACCCTGGCGAGCGGCAGATCGAAAGCGCGAGCGAACTCGAAGTCACGCTGGTCATGGGCCGGGACCGCCATGATGGCACCGGTTCCGTAGCCCATCAGGACGTAGTCGGCGATGAACACGGGGATCGTCGATCCGGTGGTCGGATTGACGGCCATCGCGCCGGTGAACACGCCGGTCTTGGTGCGGCCTTCGGCCTGGCGTTCGATCTCGCTGCGCGAGGCAGCCTCGACCCGATAGGCGGCGATCGCCGCGGCCGGGTCGGCCGCTCCCCCGGTCCAAGCCGAGTTGGTCGAGGCCGGCCACGACACCGGCGCGATCTCATCCACTAGGGGGTGCTCGGGGGCCAACACCATGTAGGTGGCGCCGAAGAGTGTGTCGGGACGGGTCGTGAACACGCTGATCGTGGAACCGGGAGCTGCCGAATCAGTGGAGGTCGGGTCAATAGCGCTTGGTCCTCGCTCAGCGACAGCGAACTCGACGTTGGCTCCCGTGCTTCGTCCGATCCAGTTCCGCTGCATGGCCTTAATCGCCTCGGGCCAGTCGAGCAACTCGAGATCGTCGATCAGCCGCTCCGAGTAGGCGGTAATGCGCATCATCCACTGGGTCAGCTTCCGTTTGAACACCGGGTAGTTGCCGCGCTCGGACCGACCGTCGGAGGTGACCTCTTCGTTGGCGAGCACCGTCCCCAACGCCGGGCACCAATTGACCGGCGCGTCAGAGACATAGGCCAGCCGATGCGCGGCCAGGACGGCTCGTTGTTCGGTAGGCGAATGATCGGCCCACGCACGGCCGCTCGAAGTCGGCCGCTGGCCGGATTCGAACCGGGCTTCCAGTTCGGCGATCGGTCTCGCGGCGTTGAGATCAGGGTCGAACCACGAGTTGAAGATCTGCAGGAAAATCCACTGGGTCCACCGGTAGAACTCGGGATCGGTGGTGGACACCGAACGGCGATCGTCGTGGCCCAAACCGAGCCTCCGGAGCTGGCGGCGCATGTTGGCGACGTTCGCCTCCGTGGTGGTGCGGGGGTGCTGGCCGGTCTGCACGGCGTACTGCTCGGCCGGGAGCCCGAACGCGTCGTAGCCGAGGGCGTGCAACACGTTGTCGCCGAGCATCCGGTGGTAGCGGGCGTAGACGTCGGTCCCGATGTAGCCGAGAGGATGCCCGACGTGGAGCCCTGTCCCGGACGGGTAGGGGAACATGTCGAGCACGAACAACTTCGCCCGATCGGCGGTGCGGTCGGGCTCGCCGAGTGCCCCACTCGGGTTCGGGGTCCGGAACGTTCCGTCGACCTCCCAGCGGTCCTGCCAACGCGACTCGATGTCGGCCGCCATCGTGGCGGAATAGCGGTGAGCGGGGATCGATCCGGCGCCGAGGGGCTCTGGAGAATCAGGGGTGGTCTCGGGGGTGGCCATGGCCTCGCACGTTACTGTCACCGCTGCGAGAGCCCCGAAGGCGTTGCACCGCGACGTTCATGGCGGATTCGAGCCGCGTCGACCGGCACCGCGGAGCCATGAACGAACCGGAGCCCGCGTCGATAGCGTTTCGACTGAGCACCGCCCAGTGCTACATTGACCTTCCCGTACGGGGCTGTAGCTCAATTGGGAGAGCGCTTCCATGGCATGGAAGAGGTAGTCGGTTCGATCCCGATCAGCTCCACTTCAAGACCCCTTCCAGCACTGGGATTGCGGGCCGGTCAAGCGGGCGAGGTTGCCGCCGAAACGCCGAGGGGTGCCAATATTTCGTTTGCGAGTGTCGACATGACCGAGGGATCGGCCAGCTCCTCGTTGCGAACTCCGGCCTCGCTCAAGAGCGATGTCGCCGAATGGCGCAGGTCGTCGGGCGAGAGATGACCAAGACCCGACTCGACGGCGATCGATCGACAAAGCGACCGGAGGTTTGCCGGGTCGATCGGATTGCCGCTCCGGGATGTGAACATGACATCCAGGCGAGCGTCGGTCGCCGTCGGTGCGCTCGCTCGAACGCGGTTCTCCTGAGCCTCGACCTGTCGGAATCGATGATTCCGGAGGATGTCGACCATCGGCGAAGCCAACCCGATGCTGCGAACCGAGCCCTTGGTTTTCGGGTCGCCGAGATGACGATTCGACTTCGCGCCTTTCCACGCCCGAGTGACATGTAGAACCCCGGTTTCGAGGTCGACGTCGGCCCCCGTGAGCGCCAACAACCCACCGGGCCGAAGCCCAGTCGTCAACGCAAGAACGAGGGCCGCACCGTTGCGGTGGGATCGCGAGTGTTCGATGAACCTGCGAGCCTCGGGGACCGTCAGGGCTCGCGGCGTCCAGACCTGTTTTCGCTTGGCGGCGGAAGAGGCAGATCGTGAACCATTGCCGCGGCGCCTCCGATGACGACGAACTGCACGTCGTGCCGGACGAGGATCTCGACGATGGCGGTCGGGTCAAGCATCGATGGTTGAGGTTCGGGCCGCTGCCCGTGAGGAGCGATTGCGCTCACGGCTGGTAAATCCCGCGAGTTCTGATGGCGGAAGCAACGCCTCCGTCATCTTCCGGGTGCGATCGTGGCTATCGGGAGGCGCGAGGCGCATCCGAAGGTCGAAGCCAGCGGCTTCGAGTACGCGCGAGAGCGTGTCGACTGATGGCGATCGGCGGCCAGATTCGTAGGCAGAGATAGCGGCCTGACTCGTCTTGGCGCGCGTCGCGAGTTCTGATTGCGTCATCCCCGCCTGTCGACGGGCCATTCGGATCAGGTGACGGGAATACGTCTCGGTTGCCACGGTCACAGTATACCGGTACAGGTGTCGGCCAGCGCTTCGAGCAGGTCCGGATGGGTGCCAAGGGGTGCCGAATGCGCCGGACAGTGGGTCGTCTCAGGCTGGCGGAACAGGGTGTTCAGTCCCAACGGCTCCCCGCTACCATCGCCTCGTGGATCAGTGCGACCTTCGCTCTTGGCGGCACAGTTCCAGAGCGGGCGCTCTGCATTCGCACTGGGCAGTGGCTTCATGTGTGACAAACATTCCAACAGTGGGAGGGGCGATGTCGGGCGCCGATGAGATCCGAGACGCACAGCGAGCGACGTGGGCCGGCCTCTCCGGTGGTTGGGAGAAGTGGGACCTGGTCATCATGGATCAGTTGAGCCCGGTCAGCACAGCGATGATCGAGAGTCTCGAAATCGCCGAGGATCAGCAGCATCTCGACATCGCATCGGGTACGGGTGAACCGGGTCTGAGTGTCGCCCGACTCTCGCCGAAGGGTCGCGTCGTGCTGACTGACCTCGTACCGGAGATGTTGAACGTCGCCGCTCGGCGAGCCGACGCTCAAGGGGTCACCAATATCGAGACGACGGTGTGCAGCGCCGATGATCTGCCCTTCGGCAACGCCATATTCGACAGCGTGTCGGTGCGCTTTGGATACATGTTCTTCCCCGACGCGGCCACAGCGACGGCAGAGTTCTTTCGTGTGCTCAAGCCGGGGGGGCGACTGTGCTCGTCGGTTTGGGTCAAGCCCGAGGAGAACCCGTGGACGACGATTCTCATGCGGGCAATCGCGAATGAGGTGGTGCTGGCGCCGCCCGACCCGGACGTGCCGAACATGTTCCGGTGCGCTGCCCCAGGAAGTGTCAGCGCCGCGTACGAGGCGGCGGGGCTGCGCGACGTTGCCGAGTGGGATGTCAACGTCGAGCTGGTGACGTCGTCGCCCAGCGAGTACTGGGAAATGATGAGCGAGCATGTCTCGCTCGCGGCTGCGGCGCTTCAGCAGGTCGACGAACCGGCGCGTGAGCGGATCCGGGCGACCGTCATTGCAAATGTGAGCGCCTTCGACAAGGACGGCAATGTCCGGGTTCCAGGCGTGGCGCGATGCATCGTCGGAACGAAATAGCACCGAGCAACGCGAACGCGATATCTGTGCTGGTGGCCGATCCTGCGGTACCGACCAGCCACGGCTTCGCCGACATCCCCATCCCTGCCAACATCGCCAACGGCCGCTGACCCCGCTGATCTCGCCAGATGCGGAGCCGCGTACATGTGCGACGCTGTACTCCGTGGAGTCGACCTGGCACAGCGAAGACAAGGTCCGCGAGTACGTGAGTCGCGTTGGCCGCCTGGAAGCACGGCGCCAAGGCGAAGCCGAGCTCGTCGAATATCTGCCGACGCACGTTGACCGGGCGCTCGATCTCGGCTGCGGCGATGGCCGACTCCTGGAACTCGTCCTCAACACACACCACGAGACCGCCGAGGCGATCGGTCTCGACGACTCCCCGCCAATGCTCGAACTCGCCCAGCAGCGGCTCGGCCACGACCCACGCGTATCAATCGTCTCCCACGACCTGAGCGAACCGCTCCCCGAGCTCGGACAATTCGATGTCATCGTTTCCGGTTTCGCCATTCACCACCTCGAACACGAACGCAAACGAAGGCTCTTCGCCGAGATCGCCGACGCATTGACGCCCGGCGGCCGGTTCATCAACCTCGAAGTCGTGCAATGCGCAACGCCCTTGCTCCACGAGCTCTTCAACGAGCGCATCGGTCGCGTCGGCGGCGATCCCGAGGACATCCGCGCTGGTGCCGGCGAACAACTCGAATGGATGCGCGACGCCGGGCTGATCGAGGTCGACTGCGCCTGGCGGTGGCGCGGTTTCGCTGTCCTCATCGGAAGCGCACCCCCACCGACCTCACCCCGGGCGAACGCATCGACTCCATCAGCATGACACTGCGATCATCTCATTGCGATCGGCCTCGTCGGCCTCGAGTGCAGCGACTTCTGCTGCGAGTCACCGACGTCGACCTCACCGCCGTCAACATGCCGGTGACCCGCACGTCGGCCGGACTGGTGCGCGCCCAAGGCGTAGAGATGCAGCATCGGGGCCTGATCGTCACCAAAGCCGCGACCGCAGCCGCTGCGGGCGTCGCAGCTCTCGCCTGGAATCAACGGGTGCTGAAGAAGTCCCAGATGGTCGCTGTGGCGTCGATGCTGGTGGTGGTGGGTCCCAGGAAGTCGGCGTCTGGCTGTTCGGCGGCTCCGGGCCAGGTGTGGCCGCCGGCGGCGATCTCGTAGAGCTGGTGGTCAGCACTTTCGTCGCATCCTGTCCACGTCCTGAGGGTCACATCGTCCGCGACAGCTCTCCGGCCAGGGGTTTGGTCACAGCCGGCTGCTGCGGCGGACTCGGCGAACTGCGACTTGACACCGCGGGCAAGGGCCGTGGCCAGGGCCGGCAGGGGTTGGCCGGTGAGCAGGATCGATGTGCCTCCCGAAGCCCAGGGCACGACAGGGTCCTCGGTTCCGTGGAACGCGATCACCGGCACCGTGGGTATGCAGCCCTCGGAGTGGTCGAACCCGGCGACGGTGGCGATGGCGGCGACCTTGTCAGGGTGGGCGCATGAATACTCCGCTGCGAAGAAGCCGCCGTTGGAGTACCCCGCCAGGTACACGCGGGAAGCGTCGGCGCAGTTCCTGGCGACGAGGCTGTCGATGAGCCGTGTGAGGTACTCGGCATCATCGCGATCGGGCTCTTCGAGTGCCGCAACCTCCCAGCCGGTCGCCCCGTCGATCGGTCCGACCTGGCCGGTCGGCTCGACCACCAGGAAGCCCTCACCGTCAGCTGCGGCCTGGTCGGCCAGCTCGGAGAAGCGGCTGAGCGCTGCCTGGGATGGCCCATCGGAGTACACGCCGTGAAGGTCGATCACCACGGCCAGCCGCTCGCCCTGCGGACCGCCCGAGGGGCGGTGGAGCACGGCGTTGTAGTTGTGGCCGGCAACGGTGTCGCTCAGTTGGGTGGGTTCGTTCGTCACCGTGCAACCGGAGGTTTCCGTCGAGTCGGCGACGTCGGACCGGTCGTTTCCGGCAGGCGCGGTGCTGGTGGCCGGGTCGGCAACGGGGGACGGGGAGCTGTCGCCGCACGAGCTGAGCAGCACTGCGCCCGCCACGACGATGAGAGTCGCCGTTGCGTGGATCCGACGGTGGGGAGAGGGGAACGAGGTTGCGTGCATGGAGTCGATCCTCCGTCCGCCCGTTCCCGGGGTCACCGGTCGGCGATCACAACGCCGGCGGACCGCTGTCCCGAAGGAACGCGTGACCCTGGTCCCTTGCGCTTGGGACAACATTGGCGGCAATCTCGGTGGTATCACCGCCACGACGGAGGATGCGGATGACACAGATGCGGCGATTCGGTCGAACATGGTTCTGGCGGGTTGCAGCGATCCTGACGACGATCGTTGCGCTTCTGGGTATGGCCATCTACGACGTTCCTGGACTGATCGACGGCGCCTCGGCATCCAGGGACCCGTACTGGTTGGTGCTGGGGAGCTTCGCAAGCGACGTTGCGGCGCTGATCGCTGTCTACGGAGCGTGGCGTCGGCATGTCTGGGGCGTCGTGCTGCTGCTGGTCGTGAACTTGTTCTGGATCGTCCAAGCCGTCACCACGTTGTTCGACCCGTCGGGCAACGCCGATGTCATCCTTGCGTCGGTCATGCTGGTCGTGCACCTCTTCGTGGTGTGGTGCTGCCTGGGTCCCGGACGGGCAGGCCGAACCGCGATTGACGGTCCCATCGAAGCCCAGATTCCCGCATGATCTTCACGCGGCACGCGCCTGGGAATCGATCCCTCCCGTGGGGTCTGGCGTTGATCGCAGCGTTGCTTGCTGCCCAAGCGTTCGTCGTGGGTGCCGTGTTACTGCGGGTGTTGATCAGCGTCGCAAGCGATTCGACCGGACGTGGCCACCCGAGTGCCTTCGCTGTGGTGATCGCCTGCGTCGGTGCGGTGGCGACACTGCCACTCTCGTTCCGATGGATCCGCGATGGAGTCGACACGCTTCTCGCGCAACCGTCGGGGCTGGACGCATCGCCGTTCGCCAAGCTGCCGACTGAGTTGGACGGTCCGGCCGAGGTGTTGGCTGCCATGGCCGGGACCATTCGCGATGTGCTCGACGTGGGTGGGGCGCAGATCGAGACATACCCGTCGCCCGGCCGCCCATCTTCCATCGGCCCTGCGCTCACGGGATCGTGGTCCGCTGGGGTGACTGCAACGATCGGCACATTGACGGGCTCGTCCATGGAGGTTCCGCTGACCCTCGCCGGCCACGACTACGGGATCCTCCGGGTGACGTCGCGACGTCACACGAGGCGCTCCGGGTCCGAGAGCGACCTTCTGCGCGACCTGGCCCGTCAGGTCGCATTGGTCGTGTCCTCATCGGTCCTGCGCGAGGAGCTCGAGGACTCCCGGAAACGACTGGTCCTCGCACGCGAGGAGGAACGCCGACGCATCCGCCGCGACCTGCACGATGGGCTCGGTCCCAGCCTTGCGGGGGTCAGGCTCCAATTGAGTGCGCTTCGTCGCCAGCTCGTACTGGCGGGTCGCGATCTGGGCACGATCGACGAGATCCATCGCGCAGTCGGTGAGGCGACGGCCGAGGTCCGGCGGGTGGTCGAGGACCTGCGCCCACCGCTGCTGGACGACTGCGGTCTGGTCGACGCCATCCGGAACCTGCCCATCGTGCCCGCAACGCTTCTGTTGACCGTCGATGCGCCATCGCACATGCCGCCGTTGCCAGCAGCAGTCGAGGTCGCGCTGTACCGGATCGCGGTCGAGGCGGTGCTCAATACCGTTCGTCACGCGGGGGCGTCGCGCTGCGCGGTCCAGCTGGATGTGGACCGGTCATTTGCGACGCTGACCGTGACCGACGACGGTCGTGGGCCGCCAATCGACTCCCGCCCCGGGGTTGGAACGTCGGCCATGGCGGAACGGGCCGGCGAGCTCGGTGGGACCGTGTCGATCGAAGGCGCACCGGGCGGTGGGACCCAGGTGTGTGCAGCGGTTCCGTTGAGAGCCGCAGGGCCAGGATGAGCGAGGATGTGTGGGTGCCCGAGCAGCCGCCCTTGTTGCGTGTGATCATCGCCGATGACCACCGGCTGTTCCGACACGGCCTCCGATCGCTTCTTGAATCGGCGGAAGGGATCGAGGTCGTGGGCGAGGCGGCCGACGGCACCGAGGCGATCACGCTCACACGCGAGCTGAACCCCGATTTGGTGTTGATGGACCTTCACATGCCCGGCGGAGGCGGACTCGCCGCCACGCGGGCCATCACACGTGATCACGCTGAGGTCGGTGTGCTGGTGCTGACCATGTTCGACGATGACGACTCGGTGTTCGCAGGCTTGCGTGCGGGGGCGCGCGGCTACGTTCTCAAAGATGCTGACGAGGCCGAACTGATCCAGGCGATCCTGACAGTGGGACACGGTGGCGCGATCTACAGCCCGACCATCGCAAGTCGGATCTCACAGTTCTTCGCACTCTTCGACCAGACCGTCACCGCCAGAGATCCGGCGTTGGCCAGTCTCACCGACAGTGAACACAAGGTGCTGGCCGAGATGGCAAAGGGACTCAACAACGACGCGATCGCAACCAAGCTCGGCTACAGCCCCAAGACTGTCCGGAACTACGTCAGCATCATCTTCGCCAAGCTCCATGTTGCGGATCGCTCGCAGGCGATCGTCTTTGCCCGGGAACGCGGTCTCGGTTGACGGCAGGAGCCGGGTGAGGCCCGATGATCACCGCCAGCTGGTGACGCAACGGCGCCGTGCCCTGCTACTGGTCGTCGAGGATTCGTGTAAGTGTGCGGGCGCTCGCCCAACACCGGAATCGTGATCCATGCTTCGGAATGACTGGAAGAAGGGGCAGAATGCGTCGACGGCAAGGACGACTTCGTCGGTGGCAAAGACGACCACGTCGCTGGAGCTCTCGCCTCCGGATCCCGACTGGCTGTCCAGCTTCGAGTCCGTCCGAGACGAGCTGACCAGCTTGCTCGGACCGGCGGCACTCCGGGTCGAACACATCGGCGGCACCGCAGTCCCCGGGCTCCTGGCCAAGTACATCGCCGCCAAGCCCGCCTATGTCGAGCAACTCATCGCTCGGGCCCGAAGCTGGAACGACACGCTCGAACGTGGCGCCCAATGAGGCCAACGAGCGGCCGTCGCGTCAACGTCGCCCATGGCAGCCCCGCCCGGCGCTGATCCTGGGGCCGTGCCACGCTGAAGGGATGCAGATCCGTCAGCTCACCAACGACGACTGCGATGCAACCGTGAGTTTGTGGCACGCCACCGAGCTCACATGACCGTGGAACCCGCCGGACCTGGACTTCAAGCGGGCCATCGAGGGTCCCAGTTCGACCGTGCTCGGCGTGCTCGACGACGAACAACTCGTGGCCACTGCGATGGTCGGCCACGACGGGCATCGCGGCTGGGTCTACTACATCGCAGTTGACCCGGCCCGCCGGGACGAAGGGCTCGGCCGCACCATCGCCCGAGCAGCGGAAGACTGGCTGACCGAACGAGGCGTCGTGAAGGTGCAGTTGATGGTCCGCCACAGCAGCCACGAGCTACTCGGCTTCTACGAACAGCTGGGCTACGTCGATGACGGCGTGACCGTCATGGCCCGATGGCTCATCGGTGGACCAGACAAGTGAGCAGCGAGCAGTCTCGCCGTATTTCATCACGACGAGACGGGCCGTCGACACCCCTGATCGGGTCAGATCGAGTGAGCCGAAGATCATCCGACCCCGAGTCCCTCGGCGATGCCGAATCCGTTCTCGACGTCGGCGCCGGTTCCGGGAACGAGCCTGCGGATCGCTCGATGGTTGCGATCGAGCCTTCGTCGGCGATGCTCACCCAGCGAGTCAACTCATACCCGGCAGTCCAAGGAGTGGCGGAACACCTTCCCTTCCGCGACGGCGCCTTCGACGCTGCACTCGGCACCTTCACCGTGCACCACTGGTCTGACCAAGCTGCCGGGCTCCGCGAACTCCGCCGAGTGTCCGGTCGCCAGGTGCTCGTCGTCTACGAGCCGCTCGTTTCGCACCATTTCTGGCTCGTGGACTACTTCCCCGAAGAGCTCGAAGCCACCATCGAAGCCAACGCCCCAACCCCTGAGTACATCGGCCGGCACCTGAAGATCGTCGATGTCCAGACCAAGTGGATCCCAGCAGACTGCACCGACGGGGTGGCTGCTGCCTTCTGGCGTCGGCCCTTGCCAAGCGAGCAAGTGCCGGAAACGCCGACCCGAGAAAGACGCTGCGCTCCAACGGATTTCGCGGCCGCGGCGAGAGCGATCGGGCTCGCCGTCCTCGACACGCAAGCCTGAAATCGCTCCCCGGACCCGCAATTGGTTGCTCGAGTTCCGATGGCGCTTTGACGGCTGGCGCTCACACGTTTGTCGTATTCTTCAGTCAGTACGTGGTCACCACGGCTGGCACTGCGGCCCGAATAGCGTCGACGACACGCTGCGCGGGAGCGAGCAGCTCCGTGGCCTCGTCCGGGCCCAGATCGGGCAGGTCAGCTGCGTAGCGTCCGTCGATCACCCAGGGGTCGAGTTCGTCAAGATCATCCGGGTCGATCTGTGGAGCGCCCGCCGGGTCGTATCGGGCGAGGATCTGGTTCAGCCCATGGATCTTCGGCACATCGATCGATGCAGCGAACAGGCCTGCTTTCAACGCCTTTTCCGCGGCCTGTTGAGCGAGAAAGCCAGCGATTCTGAGCGCCGTTGTACCGTCCCCGACCAGAATGTGAGCGGCCGCGATGTCTTCGATCGCGAGAGCGAACCAGCGTTGAGCCGGGTTCGGATCAGACGGCACGTTCATAGACTGCAACGCCATGTTGTGCTGGCTCGTACTCGGTCGAGCCCGGCAGCGTTGCGTTTCGTTCGAAGTCGGCGACGCTCGTGACGAGCATGTCATGAGGCGCGGCGATCGAGCGGGTCGCTCGACGCATCTCGACCATCTTGCGTCGACGATCGGCGACGGGTGCGTCGTCGAAGACAACGAGGAGGTCGATGTCGGAGTCGGGACCATCGGTACCCGTTGCGACAGAGCCGAAGAGGACGATTCGCGCCGGATCGAATTCGACAACCAGCGTGTCCACCAATTCGTCGGCCCAGGATTGCAGTGTCCGCCCAGCCCAGATGGCGTGGTTGTCACGCACGGCGTAGGAGCTGTGGGGCACGCCTTCCACACTACTTGCGGGTGCTGCGTTGACGTCGCACCGAACGGCAACGCTTCTGCTGCGTGGGTATCGAGTAAGAATATTTCCCGCACCATAAACGGAGGGCTCGCGGAGCCACTTTGCATTTCAAGAGCCACGTCGAATGTCGGAATGCGGATGTACGGATCTACCCAGACCGAATCGAGCGGGGGAAGGCAAAGGCGTCAGCGGTGCGACAGCAACCGCGGCAGTCGTCACTTTCGGCGTATCCGCTCTGGCCACGGGGCTTCGCAAGAAGCACGCCGACCTCGAGATGCTGCCCATGAAGTCGATTGGCTCGGTCCGGGTAGAGAAGGACGGGCTGCCGACCGCGAACGTTGTCGTATCGACCCCCGCTGGTCCGCCTCCGCCTCCACCACCGCCGCCCGGGCAGTCCCTCGTCCCTGCGCCTCCGGGTACGCCGGCTGGATGGATCGGGGATTCGTCGGGCCGCCACGAGCTGCGCTAATGGGATGGCGGTCGTTGGACAGAGCACGTATCCGACGCCGGCACGCAGAGCTCCGACCCGACCTGACAGCGATCGGCTTCGCACGTGATCTCGGGGGTTGTGCTCCTCGTCTGACCACCAGCAGATCAACGCCGTGGACCACCGGTTCGTCGCTGGTCCCAGCGGGGAACGAAAGAACCGAGCGAACCCCACCACCCAATCCCCGGGTATTGACCTCGCCTATCGAGGTAACTTAGGGTTACCTAACATGAGACACTCTGCAAGAACGGTCCTGTCTGCAACCTTGGTGATCGGTGCCCTGGTCCCCGCTGGTTGTGGTGACGACACCGGCGGTGGTGCCGCAGCGGAGGGAGGCGGGCAGATCGTCACCGTGTACACCGGGCGCCACTATGGCATCGAAGCGGTATTCGACAAGTTCACCGCCGCAACGGGCATCGAGGTCCGCTTCACGACCGGAAAGGACCCCGAACTCCGCGAGCGTCTCATCGCGGAAAAGGCGAACACCCCCGCCGACCTGCTGATGACCGCAGACGCCGCCAATGTCGAGCTCGCTGCGGCGGCTGGGGTGCTGGCGCCGGTCGCGAGCGAGACGCTCAAAAAGGTGATCCCGACCGAGCTGCGTAGCCCAGAGGGCACATGGTTCGCGCTGAGTCGACGGGCCCGGGTCATCATCTCCAGTACCGAACGGGTCGACTCGCCGCCGACGACCTATGCCGCCCTTGGTGATCCGGCATGGAAGGGGAAAGTGTGCCTGCGGCCGAGCACGCACCCCTACACGCAGTCGTTGGTGGCGAGCATCATCGCCGGCGTTGGCGAACCGGCCGCCGAGGCCGTGGTGTCATCGTGGATCAAGAACGACCCGCTCTTCATCGACAGCGACACCGACATCTACAAGGCGATCGCCACCGGCGAGTGCGATGTCGCCATCGCCAACAGCTACTACCTGGGTCGGTTGCAGACCGAGGACCCGACGTTCCCGGTCGCCATCACCTGGCCAGACCAGGAAGGCCGTGGCGCCCATGTCAACGTCAGCACCGCAGGCGTCACAGCGAATGCCCCGAACCCGAAGGGCGCGTTGAGGTTGCTCGAGTGGTTGGCCACCGACGGGCAGAAGATGTTCAGCGATGCGAACTTCGAGTTCCCGGCTGACCCGTCGGTCGAGCCCGCCGCTCTCGTTACGGCCTGGGGCCCGTTCGTAGGTGACACCGCCGCAATCGTCCGGCTCGGAGAGTTCCAGCCGGCAGCCGTGGCACTTCTGAGCCGCGTCGGCTACGAATGACCGTTGCGTGGCGGCCCGGGCGCGGCCCCGGGTGGGCGCTGCTCGTCGTCGTCTCGGTCGTGATGGCCGCGCCCGTCGCAGTGACTGTGTGGTCGATCACCGACCCGAGCGTCGAGGTGTGGCGAGAGCTGTGGCGGACGCGCCTTCCCGGCATGATCGTCGAGACAGCCATGCTCGTCGCGCTCGTGGTCACCGGCACCGTGATCGTGGGGACGGCTCTTGCTTGGCTCGTCACCGCCCACGAGTTCCGCGGGCGTCGCCTGCTGAGTTGGTTGCTGATGACGCCAATCGCGATCCCCGGTTACGTACTCGGGTTCGTGTGGCTGGACACCCTCCAGGGACCGCTCGGTGCCCGAGCGGTGCGCAGCATCTGGCTGTGCGCTGCGGTCCTGATCGTCTCGCTGTACCCGTATGTCTACGTGTTCGCCTGGTCTGCGTTCCGCGAGCAATCGCCCCGTACCATCGACGTCGCTCGTACCCTCGGACGCTCGTCGTTCGCCGCCTGGTGGCGTGTCGTCGTTCCCATGGCACGACCGTCAATCGCCGCCGGCGCCGCGCTCGTTGCGATGGAGGTGCTCACCGACGTCGGCACGGTCCGCCTGTTCAACGTCTCGACGATTGCCGATGGTGTCCTGCGCGTGTGGTTCGGCACGGGCAATCGTGACGCCGCAGCCGAGCTCGCGGTGCTCCTGGTCGTCGCTGCGGCCAGCCTGATCGCCGTCGAACGGGCCCTGCGCGGCCGAGCGCGATACACCCAGACCGGGGCCCGAGACGCAACATCCGGTCGCCCCGTCACCGGCCTCCGTGCAGCAGCGGTCAACGTCGCCGGGTGGGGCGTGCTGTGCATCGCGGTCGTCGTGCCCGTTGCTCGGCTCGTTGGGTGGGCACTGCGGGCGCATCGGCTCGGCCAGACCGAGACGATCTCCGGCGACCTGGGATTCCACACCGCGTCATCGCTGAAAGTCGCCGGCGCTGCCACCATCGCCTGTCTCGTCATCGGCACGACGATGGTGTTCATCGCACGCGACCGCGGCCGGTGGGGCGCAGCGCTCGGCCGCCTCGCGAGCCTCGGCTACGCCGTGCCCGGACCGGTCGTCGCGATCGGGGTTGTCGTCACCCTCGCTGCCCTCGACCGCCGCGGCTGGTGGTCGGGTGAGGTTCTTCTTGTCGGCTCGCTGGCCGGCCTCGTGTACGCCATGGTCGTTCGGTTCCTCGCAGTCGCGCACCACGGCATCGGCGCAAGCGTCAGCAAGGTGTCGGCGAGCGCCGTGGCGTCGGCACGAACCCTCGGGGCCGGACCCCTGCGCGTCGCCACGCGAGTCGAGCTACCGCTCGCGCGCGCCGGCGTCATCGCAGCCGCCACACTCGTCGCGATCGATTCGTTGAAAGAGCTCCCGGTGACCCTCCTCCTGCGCCCGTTCGGGATCGAACCGCTGCCCGTGTGGGTCTGGCAGGCAACCTCGGAGAGCTTATGGGTGCAGGCATCGGTACCGTCGCTGATGATCGTGGCGATCGGCATGCCACTCGTCGGGCTGCTGCTGTGGTCGGTCGAACGCGGCGCCCAGGTGGTGTCGTGACCGCTGCCGTCGGCCTCGTCTCGGTGACTCGCTGCATCGGCGAGCGCCCCATCGTCGACGACGTCACGCTCGAGGTGCGCGAGCGCGAGCTGCTCACGCTCGTCGGACCCAGCGGGTGCGGAAAGTCGACGTTGCTGCGGCTGATCGCTGGTCTCGAACGGCCGAGCGGCGGCGCGATCACGCTCGGCGGACTCGACGTCACCGACGTCGCTCCCGAACGCCGCCGCATCGGGCTGGTCTTCCAAGACCACGCGCTGTTCCCGCACCTGACAGTCGGTCGCAACATCGCGTTCGGTCTCCGCCGCTTCGACCGGCGTCGCCGCGCCGAACGGATCGACGAGATGCTCGAGCTCGTCCGCCTGCCCGGCGCGTCGCGGCGCTATCCGCACGAGCTCTCAGGCGGCGAACAACAGCGGGTCGCGCTGGCTCGTGCGTTGGCCCCCGATCCGGCCGCTGTGCTGCTCGACGAGCCCTTCGCCAGTCTCGATGCCTCGCTGCGAGACGAGCTACGCGCCGACGTCGTCGCCGCCCTGCGCGAGCGCGGCGCTGCGGCGCTGCTCGTCACCCATGACCGTGACGAAGCGCTAGCGCTCGCCGATCGCGTTGCGGTCATGCGTGACGGCGCCATTGTTCAGGTGGACCGCCCCGAGGTGGTGTGGAGCCTGCCGAACGACGAGTTCGTCGCGCGGTTCCTCGGGCCGGTGTCGCTGTTGTCGAACGGACACGGCGATTTCGAGATCGTCCGACCTCACCAGTTCGACTTCGTCGGCGGCGGCAGCGACCGGGTCGTCGAGCGCGAGTTCCGTGGTGCGGTGTGGCGTCACACGATCCTGCGCGCCGACGGCACGCAGCTGATCGTCGATGCCGAACCGGGTCAGGATCTCGAGGTCGGTGCGACATGCGCTGTACATGTCCGTCCCGGCCACCAGCTCGCCCGGCTCTCTCGTCCCTGAGGGCGTCGGCATGGAGCAGCGGCTCGACCGGATGCGGGGCGGTTCGAGTGATGATTCATCGATCACCTGCGGCCGAAGCCTGCCTCTCGGGCGAGCACGATGGCGAGGCCCCGGTCCGTAACGTGCAGCTTGGTGAGGATGTTGGCAATGTTGTTCGCAATCGTCTTCCGTGACACCCCGAGCTCGCTGGCGATGGACCCATTGGGATGTCCGGAGGCGAGCAGCTCGAGGATCTCGTGCTCACGCGCCGTGAGATGCGGCAACGTCGGCCGCGACGTTGGGATCTGGCGCATCGTGTCCGCCAGGATCATCCCGGCGTGTGGGCCGAGGACCAGGTCACCGGCAGCGACCCCGACGATCGCCCTGACGAGATCATCCTGGGGTGCGCCCTTCAGCACGAAGCCCCGTCCGCCGGCGTTCAGCGCTGCGAGCACTGTCGCTTCGTCACCGTGCATCGTCACGAAGAGCACGCGGCACTCCGGGCAGGCCCGGTGGATCTGCTCCGCAGCGTCGATGCCGCTCCCGCCGCCGAGCTCGACGTCCATCACGACGACGTCGGGCCGGAGCCGAGTGACGGCGGCGACCGCGTTGTCGACGGTCGAGGCCTCGCCGACGAGGTCGATCTCGGGACGTGACTCGGCCAGGAAGCGGAAGCCATCTCGCACCAGAGGGTGATCATCTACGACCACCACGGTGACGCTCATGTGGCTGCCCGGGGGATCACAGCCTGCACGCGGAAGCCCCGATGGGGGCGATTACCGGCAACCACGTACCCGCCGACCTCGCTGGCTCGAGCAGCCATCGACGACAGCCCGACGCCGTCGCGTCGGTGTTCCGTCGAGCCGGTGCCGTCGTCGCACACCTCGATCACGATCCCGTCCCTGCGTGCGCTGACCAGGACCTCGCAGTGCGTGGCGTCGGCGTGGCGCACGACGTTGGTCATCGCTTCGGTCACGAGCCGGTAGACCGCGACCTCGACCCCTGGTGAGAGCTGGGCCAGGAGCGCCTCGCCGACCAGCGTGACGGACAGGCCCGGGGAGTGGCCGGACAACTCGTCGGCCTGCTGTCGGAGAGCGGCGCCCAGGTCCATCCGATCGAGCACCGCAGGTCGAAGACCCTCGATCAGGCGGCGGACGTCTTCGAGCACCGACCCGATGTCAGAGCTGGCCGAGTCGAGCATCTCCGTCGCCCGCTCCGGGCGTCGATCCACCAACTGGTGTGCAGCATCCACTTTGAGGCGCACGGCGGTGAGCCCGGCACCCACACCGTCATGCAATTCGGCGCGGATGCGGCGCCGCTCTGCATCGGTGGCGCGAACTACCTGCTGCATCGATCGCTGCATCATGGGCGTCAGTCCCCACACCCGGTGACGCACGACGGCGAAGCTGATGAACACCAGCCAGGGGACGTTGAACAGCTGGGCCGCGACCTCGCCGGACTGCCCACCAGCAACGACCATCGCCGGGACCACGACTCCGGCAGCCGTGATGGAAAGCAACCAAGCAACTGCTTGCCGTTCGCCGGCGGCCGTCCGGCGAAAGCGGACGACGAGCGGCACCACGCCACCGACAGCGGTGAATGCGAGCAGCGGCACTGAAGCGAACCCTGCGGCGTCACCCCACCATGTACCGATCCCCGGCAGCCGTTCGATCGCGGCCGCGACGATGCCAAGCATCCCGATCGTCACCGAGAGGACCAGGTACGGGCGCCAACCGACCAGCGGACGACCGGTGGGGAACACCTGCACGATGGCGGTCAGTGCCGGCAAATCGACCACAACGAGCCACGACGCCACCCACACACTCCACTGATTGTCGGGAGCGGTGGCGACCAAGATCGCCGCGGCAGCGTGGCTCACCGCCGCGACCTGCGCCAGCATCCAGAACGGCAACGCGCTCCGCCGCGCGGCCAGGACGATCCCGGGAACAGCCCACCCGAGCGCCAATACCGCTTGGAAACCCGGTTGGAGTGCCGGCTCAATCATGGCGCCGCCCGCCACGACACGGACCGAGGTGCCTGCGGCGCCGGCGACCACGACTGCGGCGACCACGACCGCTCCCGTTCCCATGCTTGCGAGAGCTGCGACGGTCTTGCGGTCCACCGGCCGATTCTGCCCGACCGGAATACCGGCCGCCAGGGCCGAGATCCCGAGGCAGCCGGGAGATCGTCCCGGGCTCGATCCCGTGACAACGGGAATGCTCCGCAGAGATGATGCCCTCTATGACTCAAACGACACCACGCCCGTCAACCGTCGCCAACTCGACCGCAACCGACTCGACTGCTGCCCGGACCGGGACGGCATGGATCACCGGTGGGGCCCTTTGGCTGGTCGCCGGGCTCCTCCACGCCGGCAGCGGATGGCGTTTCGACGCCGCAGCTCTCGCATGGTTCGGAGCCGACTTGCTCGTCGCCGCCGGCATCGTCGGACTGCTCGTCCTCCGACCGCACGGGCGAAGCGGCATCGGAGCTGGGGCACTCGTCGTCGCGCTCGTGGCCCGGGCCGCGTTCGCTGTCGGGGAGATCACCTCCATCATCGACGGGAACGACGAGGGCCCGCTGATCCCCCTCGGCGCCCTGCTCACCGCCGTCGCCATGACCGCCTACGGGATCGTCGTGCTCCGCCGGCACCGCAAGGGTGGGCTCAATCGTTGGTCGTTTCTCGCAATGGGCATCTACCCCTTCATTGCGATGTTCCCGGTTCTGGCGATCACCGGTGAGCCCTCGGATGTCCTCATCGCGCTGTGGGGACTCCCGGCAGCGTTCATCGGCTTCGCCACCCGGTCAGTGTCAATGTCGATGCAAGCGCAGTAGCGCCGAACCGAACGCACTGTTCGGGCATGGAATGCGGTTGGCGACGACCGGACACGAGGACTCGGCGTCACCGGTTGCGCCGCTGGTTGAGCACCATCCCGATTCCCATCAGAATCGAGGCCAGTGCGGCCAGCACCACGACAAGGCTATTGGCGCCAGTGAACGCGAGAGTCGAATCACTTGATGTCGAGTCCGACCTGTTCGCTTGTGCGCTCTCGACCCGCGCTGGCGCCGTCGTCGGCGGCGGTGAGGTGACCAAACTCTGAGCCTCACGCGAGCCAGCGATCGTGGTCGGAACGATCGAAAGCACCGCAGTCGTGGTGGTGTTGGGACCACTCGTGCTGGGCGCCGTACCAACGGGCTCAGTCGTTGATGTAACTGACTCCGCCAGGGTTGTCGTGGTTGACCCGGCAGTGGGCGCCGTGGTCGTCGTGGTCGTCGTGGTCGGAGCCGGCGTCACGTCAATGGTCGCCGAAGCAGCCGACGCGGTGACGACGTTGTCCCGCACACCGACCATGGGTTGCTTACCCTCGGAACCCAACACAATCTGATCCACGTCGGTCATTCGTGCCGACGCGTCGAGAGTGACGGCTCCAGCAGCAGCCGGAACCACGCAACGAGTTCCACCCGACTCTGGAACATTCGCCTCGGGCGCAGTGGTGTCGCAGTATCCGCTGGCGTCGAGCCGGTAGACGGGTCCAGCCGACGATGTGACCTCAAGATCCTCCGAGGCGGTACCCGACACATCGAACACCACGGGGGCGCCGGCTTGAGCCGTGGCCGCCAGTCCGGAGATCGTCGCGGAGGCGACCGGTCGCGGCGGGGCGGCGTCGCCGATCGTCGCCAACGCGTCGTAGCGGGCCCAGATGTCTGCCACGAGCGGCGCGGTCGACCCGGGAGGCGTCCAACCGTTGAAAATGACCGTCGCCGATCGATTCCAGACGACCCCGGTGGCGTAATGCCACACCAATGCTTGAACTGCGGCCAGTTCCACTCGAAGCGACGCCGGCACCGCATGCCACTTGCCGCCGCCGCTCACCGCGTCGGTCCCGTATCCCACTCCGATCAGATCCCGCGTGATGCCAGAGGCGTCAAGCACGCCACGAATCGCAGCTTCGTTGGCGAGATACCCCGGGCTCCGTTCGGTGCCGCTGGCGCCAGGAGCAATCGCGTAGTTGCCGCACAGGAACCAACCCAGGATCCCGTCACCGTCGTGATGCGGATACGCCACCGCCCACTTACCGCTGCCGCCAGTCGTCGCGACAAACGCAATGTCCGACGCAATTCGAGCTGGCGTATCCAAAGTCCAGGCGCGAGTCGACGCACCGACCGTCGAGGCGGGGTACGTCGTCAGAGCCGACAAGGCCACGAGGGCGCCGAGGCCCGCTATGACCACCAGAGTTCTCACGGTCTCATTGCCACGCCACCGACCCATTGTCTCCACCTCTGCAGAACGATCCTGATCCAAGATCGTTCGTTCCAGTCACCAACTTGAGATTCCCGCTCCTCGCACAGCCTCCGGCAAGTCCTCGCGCCAAGCCGTTGGGGTAGTGTCCTCCCGCTGGAGGCGGGGGTCGCCCCGTCGGGAGGTTCCTTCGTGGACTCAGGAAACATTGCATGGATGCTCGCGTCCACGGCATTGGTGTTGTTCATGACGCCAGGATTGGCGTTCTTCTATGGCGGCATGGATCGCTCGCGCAACGTGCTGAACATGTTGATGATGAACTTCTACTGCCTGCTCGTCATCCCTCTGCTCTGGGCGGCCGTCGGATACTCGCTGTCGTTCTCGGTCACCGACCACGGCATTGTCGGTGGCTTCGGTCTGGCCATGATGCGCGGCATCAACCTCACACAGGAATCAGCTCCCGCCGCCCTCGTCAAGATGATCTTCCTGGCGACCTTCGCTGCCATCACCCCGGCGTTGATCTCCGGCGCCGTCGCCGGCCGGATGAAGTTCTCCGCCTGGGCGATCTTCGTACCCGTCTGGAGCCTCCTCGTCTACTGCCCGGTCACCTACTGGGTGGCAGCGGACAACGGTTGGATGAAGCAGATGGGGGCGTTGGATTTCGCCGGGGGAACGTCGATCCACGTCAACGCCGGCATCGCGGCGTTGGCTGCTGTTCTCGTGCTCGGCAAGCGGAAGGGTTGGCCTCGAGAGGGCGCTCCCCCGCACTCGATGCCACTCGTCATGTTGGGGACGGGCATCTTGTGGTTCGGCTGGTTCGGTTTCAACGCCGGATCGCAGCTCGGCGCCGATGGTGTGACCGTCCAGGTCTTCATCAACACCTTCCTCGCAGCATCCGCCGCGGGACTCTCGTGGTCAGTGGTGGAGCGTTTGCGAGATGGCCACTTCACCAACCTCGGTGTCGCATCAGGGATCGTGGCAGGACTGGTCGCCATCACGCCGGCGTGTGGATTCGTGAGCACCGGATCCGCCATGGCCATCGGAGCCATTGCCGGGGTCGCCTGTTGCTATGCCGTGCTTCTGAAGAACCGCTTTCTGTACGACGACGCTCTCGATGTCGTCGGCGTGCACTTTGTCGGTGGTCTGGTTGGTTCGATCCTGATTGGACTGTTCTCTCATCCGCAGTTCTTCGGGTACCCCCAGGGGCAGGGGCTTGGCGCCGACGGGCTGCTCCAGGTGACCCCCGGATTGTTCTTCGGCGGCGGCCTCAACCTGCTCGGGTATCAGCTCGTCGCCAACGGTGCCGCGGTCCTCTACTCGTTCATCGCCAGCTTCGCCATCATGAAGATCCTCGATGCTGTCATGGGCGTTCGAGTGTCCGCCGACGATGAGCAAGAAGGCCTCGACCTCACCCAACATGCCGAGACTGCCTACCACTCAGCAGAACGCGGCCTCGGCCGCGGCATCTGACCGTCATCTCTCACTTGCCCAACATCATCTTGCTCAACACCATCCTCCTCAACACAGGACGCGCATGAAACTCATCACTGCCATCGTGAAACCCTTCAAGCTCGACGACGTCAAGGCCGCGTTGAAAGGCGTCGGGGTCGAAGGTCTCACCGTGTCCGAGGTCCAGGGTTTCGGACGTCAGGGCGGTCACACCGAGACCTACCGGGGCTCCGAATATGCCATCGACTTCATTCCCAAGATCAGGATCGAAGCGGTCGTAGCGGATGGCGATGTTGACCGGGTCTGCGATGCGGTGGTCGAGGGCGCGCGCACTGGCAAGATCGGCGACGGCAAGGTCTGGGTCACAGAGGTGACCCGGATGATCCGAATTCGTACGGGCGAGCGCGACTCCGACGCGATCTGACGTGGACGTCGATCGCCTTCGGGAACGATTGGGCGACGATCACGACGACTCCGGACCGGCGGCATGTCGGCGCCGCTCCGAACGAGTCGACACGGCGCTCCGCGAACTCTGTGCGGAAACGTTCGGAGAGAACTCGGATTGGGCCTTGATCGCACTCGGCGGTTACGGCCGGGCAAGCCTGGCACCCCAGAGCGACATCGATGTGATGTTGGCGTCGCGCCGACCCGTCGACCCCGATCTCGTTCGTGCGCTGTGGTATCCGCTCTGGGACGCGGGAGCGAAACTCGGACACTCGGTCAGGACGATCAACGAGTTCAGCGACATCGTGAGCCGCGATCTGGCGACAGCCACCGCCGGCCTGTCAGCACGCCACATCGCGGGTGATCCGAAGATCACGAGCGACATACTCCGACAGGCCGAAGGGAACTGGATCAGCGATCGACATCGATGGATGAACGACCTCGCCGAGTCAGTCGCCGACCGGCATCGCTCTGCTCCTGACGTCGCCTGGGCCTTGGAGCCCGATCTGAAAGAGGGACGCGGGGGCCTTCGCGATCTCCACGCCATTGCCTGGGGACTCGACTGGTTTCGCCTGACCGGAAACACTCCTCCCGCTCTCGACGGCGATGCACTTGCGTCGATGGAGGATCAGCTGACATCGATCCGTGTGGCGCTCCATCGGGTTCGTGGCCGAAGCGATCTGTTGGTCTTCCAAGACCAGGATGCGATCGCCGAGGAGTTGGGCGAGCTGTCCGTTGTCGACCTGCTCACCAAGATCAGTCGAATCGGGCGAGCCATCGGACGGGCCAGCGATGATTTCTGGTTCGATGTTTCCCGAACTCCACCGGCGATACGACCAGAACCCGATGCGGTGTCGGTGCTCGCCGCAGCCACGAGCGCTGTTCGTCTCGGGCGTCGCTTCGACCGCGACACGCTGGAAATGATCTCCACCGTTGCCCCTCCCGACGCTCCCTGGACCCCGGCGCTCCGTGAGTCGTTCGTCGATTTCCTTGCTGCCGGGCCGGGCCTTGCGGCGATGGTCGACGTGCTCGATGGCGCAGGCTTCTGGTCGATACTGATCCCCGAATGGATCAACGTGGCGTCGCGTCCACAACGCAACGCCTACCACCGATTCACTGTCGATCGTCATCTCATCGAGACGGTGATTCACGGCGCCGCCCTCACCGGAGCCACCGACCGGCCCGATCTCCTGCTCCTCGCCTGTCTTGTTCACGATCTCGGAAAGATCGGCGTTGGTGATCACACGGTGATCGGCATGGAACTCGCCGGAACCATCGGAGCTCGTAGTGGACTGAACGTTGCCGACATCGAGACGTTGAGGCTGTTGGTGGAACACCATCTTCTCCTGGCCGATGTCGCCACTCGTCGCGATCTCGACGATCCCGTCATCATCACTGCCGTCGCCGAGAAGCTGACGACTGAGACCAACGTCGAGCTCCTGCGATGCCTCACGATTGCCGATTCGGCCGCCACTGGCCCCGCTGCGTGGAGCGCTTGGAAGGCATCGCTCGTCGACACGCTCGCAGAGCGGACCATCGACGTCATCCGCGGCGGTACCGCCACCAGACCCGACCGTGACACGAGCCCGGAAATCCTCGAGATCCAATCCGCGGTCAGCGTCGATGGGATCGCCAGATGGATCATCGACGAGCAGTCCATCACCATCGTTGCCCCCGATCGACCTGGGTTGCTCGCCCGGCTCGCGGGAACCCTCTCGCTCTCGGGCGCCATGGTGTTGGAGGTCGCCGCAACAACAGACCAATCGCTGGCGACTGATCGTTTCGTTCTCGATTGGGATGTCGGTGGGGCCCAGTGGGGTCGACTCACCGCCAACCTCGAACTCGCGATGACGTCTCGGTTGGCGTTGACTGCCCGCTTGGCCGAGCGGGCCCGGAGCTATCGAGCGTCGACGATCCGCCCGTCGCTGTTCCCCCCAGATGTTCGCATCCTCAACACCGACAGCGATCGCCACACGGTCATCGAAGCCAGCGGTCCGGACAGCATCGGCTTGCTCTCGCGCTTGGCTCGGGCACTGGCAGAACTCGACCTCGACATCCATCAGGCCAGGGTGACCACGATGGGCGAGGACGTCGTCGACTCCTTCTATGTGCAGCACTGCGGCGGGCAAGTCGTCGACCCCGACCTCCACGGAGAGATCCGTCGAGCGCTCCTCCACGCACTTGCGCCACCTGCCTAGCGGGGCCGACGCTCACCTCGAACGAAGGTTGGCCTCCAATGCAGCGGGGCCGGCGCTCACCTCGAACGAAGGTTGGCCTCCAATGCAGCGGTGTCGGCGTGACCCCTTTCCGACGAAGATCGTTCCACACCCGATCGCCGGGGGTGACGTTCCGCCAGCAAGTTAGCGGTGCTGTCATCTTGGCTGTCTCAGGGTGTCTTTAGACTCATACACATGTTCGATATCGGTGGTGCCGCACCCGACATGCCTGACGTGGCAGCCATGCTGGGCGAACCCGACATCGACCTGTGCGCCGAGTTCGCCCG
>Ga0105047_10001354_pt1 | contig 43743 bp, 38 predicted proteins | sample MAT04_FD_78384 | JGI IMG/M metagenome (GOLD analysis project Ga0105047, IMG submission 78384) | Freshwater microbial communities from Lake Fryxell liftoff mats and glacier meltwater in Antarctica - MAT-04 (megahit assembly) | ecosystem: Environmental > Aquatic > Freshwater > Ice > Liftoff... | reverse complement strand
CTGCATGGTTCGCGTGCGCGGTGACCGCTCACAACTGCAGCCGCTGGGCGGTCATTCTCGGCCAGCACGAACCCGTCAACAACCGCACCCTGCGTGCACGACCATCGCGGTTCCTGCGGTCGCAGCGAACCGATCCGGGCGTCACACCCTTCGATTGCCGACGACCTGGCCGTGGCGCGAGAGCTTCACCACCATGCTCGAAAACCTGCGCGTCCTGTTCGGCCCCGCCAGCTGACAACCGGCCTGCCGGTCCTACGCGCACCACCCCAGATCACAAACACCGCCGGCAACAGCCAACCAGGAAGGCTGAACGGTGGATTCAGGCTGAGCGCGTGTCGAGGATCACCGCAACCAAGCAATTCCGTGATCGTTGCCTGGGGAGTTGTGTGACGTGCTCGTGCTGAGCGGCGAACTCGCGAAGGAGTGAAGAACAAGTTACGGCGGCGGAACCGAGGCTTGTAGCCTGCTCGGCGTGTTAGCGACTGACGTGTTCATCCATCAGACAGCTTGCGTGGAGGAAGGATCCGAGATCGGTGCCGGGACCCGGATCTGGCACCAGGCACACGTGCGTGACGGTGCGTCGCTGGGTGAGAACACGGTAGTCGGCAAGAACGCATTCATCGACGCCGGGGTCCATGTCGGGTCAGGCTGCAAAATTCAGAACAACGTCAGCGTTTATAGCGGCGTCACCATCGAGGACGACGTGTTCGTCGGCCCGTCGGCGACGTTCACAAACGATCTGGTGCCGCGCGCGTTCAACGGTGATTGGACTCGTACCGACACGCTTGTTCGGTGCGGTGCTTCTATTGGAGCCAATGCAACGATTGTCTGCGGCGTGGAACTTGGCGAGTACTGCATGGTTGCCGCCGGTGCGGTTGTCACAAAGAATGTTGACGACCACTCCCTCGTCGTCGGCAATCCTGCCCGGCATCGTGGCTGGGTCTGCAGGTGCGGCACCGTGGTGTCGCGATCGGACCAACGGCCGGACGCGATCGTCTGTGCACAGTGCGACACGGAGCAGCAGTGATGATTCCGATCACCGTGGTGAAGGTGGGCCCCGAGGAAGAGGCCCTCGTGCTCGAGGTGCTCCGATCCGGTCAACTCGCGCAGGGCGCTGTCGTTGAGCAATTCGAGCAGAAGTTCGCCGAGATCCACGGGGTCGACCATGCGATCGCCGTGAACAACGGAACGACGGCTTTGGTCGCGGCGTTGCAGGCGCACGGCATCGGCCCGGGCGACGAAGTCGTCACCAGTCCGTTCACATTCGTCGCCACGTTGAACGCAATCCTGGAGACAGGGGCAACGGCTCGTTTCGCCGACATCCGTGATGACTACAACGTGGACCCGGACGCAATGGGCGCCCTCGTCAACGATGCGACACGGGCGCTCATGCCCGTGCACCTGTACGGGCAGATGGCAGACATGATCACCATCGAATCATTGGCGAGTTCTCGCGGTCTAGCGATGATCGAAGATGCGGCACAAGCCATCGGTGCCACCTGTTCCGGACGGGCGGCCGGAAGCTTCGGTACGGGGTGCTTCTCGCTGTACGCAACCAAGAACGTCAACACCGGTGAAGGCGGAGTGGTTTCCACGAACGACGCCGAGATCGCCGACCGCCTCCGCCTGTTGAGGAACCAGGGAATGCGAGCCCGATACCAGTACGAGATCCCGGGCCACAACTATCGCCTCACGAACCTTGCAGCCGCCGTGGGTCTTCCACAGCTCGATCGGCTCGCCACGATGACTGCGGCACGTCGGAAGAACGCCGACCTCCTCCGCGCCGGGCTCGCCGGCATCGACGGGCTGCTGATGCCACCAGAGCCGCCAGCGGGTTTCGATCACGTCTACCACCAGTTCACGGTGCGAGCGACACCTGCTGCGGCGATCGATCGCGACAGTGCCGTCGAGGCCATCGTCGATGCGGGCGTCGGAGCGGGCGTGTACTACCCGAAGGTCGTCTATGACTACGACTGCTACCGAGAACATCCTGGCGTGGTCGCGGACCCCGTGCCGGTTGCATTGCAAATCGCGTCGGAGGTGTTCTCGCTCCCCGTCCACCAGCATCTGAGCGGCCCTGACGTCGATCAGATCATCGCAACCGTTCGCAGTGTGTTCGAACGATGAACGCTCCGTTGAAGGTGGCGGTTGTCGGTACCGGGATCATGGGGTCCAACCACGTGCGCGTGATGGGTCAACTCCTGGACGTCGAGTTGGTCGCCGTCGTCGATGCCGATCTCGATCGCGCGAAGGCTGCGGGGCTCAAGTCCGGAGCACGTGCGTGCGCGTCGATCGACGATCTGCCCTCCGATGTCGAAGCGGCGGTCATCGCTGTGCCCACGTCGTTGCACCTTGAGACGGCCATCACGCTCGTCGGGCGCGGTATCAGCGTTCTCGTCGAGAAGCCTCTGGCTGCCACCGTGGCCGACGCACAGCGGATCATCGAGGCGGCCGCCACCGCCGGGGTCGTATTGGCCGTCGGCCACGTCGAACGCTTCAACCCTGCAGTCGCCGAGCTCACGGCGTTGGTCACAGATCCGATCCACATCAGCGCCTCGCGGATCAGTCCGTACTCGCCGAGGATCAGCGATGGCGTGGTCTTCGATCTGATGATCCACGACATCGATATCGTCTGCTCGCTCGCAGCAGCAGACGACGAGATGGTTTCGGTCTCTGGTGTCGGCCGCCAGGTCCGTGCCGACAGCGAGGATCTGGCGAGTGTGGCGCTCACATTCGAGTCGGGTCTCACAGCGTCGTTCATGACGAGTCGGCTCGGTCAACAGAAGATCCGAGCCATCGAGGTGACGCAACTCGACAGTGTGGTATCGGCCGATCTGGTGCGCTCGGACGTGACGATTCACCGGATGACGCATCACGAATATCTCGGTGAGAGCGGCGTGACCTACCGGCAGTCGAGTGTCGTCGAGATCCCATTCATCCAGAATCGCGGAGAGCCACTTGTGCTCGAGGCCCAGGACTTCGTGGCAGCAGTGCGCTCAGGTGGTCGGCCTCGCGTGACCGGTTCGGATGCGCTGCGCGCCGTGACGATCGCCACGGCAATCGTCGAGTCACTACGCATATCTCGTTGACCGTCCCTGCTCCCGATCGCCATTGGACCGGAGGTCGTCACGCAGGTTTGCGGCTGCGGAGGTTGGCGGGCGCATGGTTGAGCACGATGCCGGCGACCGGCGCGGCGACCTGCTCGAGGCGTCCCAGGGTTTCGGCCAACTGGTCACGTGTAGTGCGATCGGCCTGGACCACCAAGAGCAACGAGTCGACAAGACCGGAGAGCGCCACAGCGTCGGACACCCCGAGCACGGATGCCGAGTCGACGATCACGTAGTCGAACAGGGCACCAAGCTCTCTGAGGAGTTGTTGGGTGCGTTGTCCGCTGAGCAGTTCGCTGGGGTTGGACGGCACATTTCCGGATGTGTAGGCACTCATTGTGTGCGTACCGTCGACGATGACGTCGTTGACGACTTCACTGGCGTCCATGCCGAGCAGCAGGTCGGTCAATCCGGGGGTTTGGGGCACGGCCAACACTTGATGCACCCGTGGTTGGCGCAGGTTGGCGTCGACCAGCGCCACCCGGTGGCCAGCCTGGGCGAGTACCACGGCGAGGTTGGTGGCGGTCGAGGATTTTCCTTCGGTGCCCGCTGGACTGGTGACCTGAATGACACGGATCTCGCGGTCGAGGCCGAGGAACCGCAGGTTGGTCCGCAGGTCCCGGTAGGCCTCCACGGCGCTGTGGTTGGGCTCTTCGATGGCGATCGGCTGGTTGACGGATTGTTTCACGACCGGCACGGCGGCGAGCACCGGAAGCGCCACGAGTTCGGCGAGGTCGCCCTCAGTTCGGATCTTGTCGTCGAGGTGGTCGATGAGAAAGGCGGCGAGAAGTCCGAGTACCAATCCAACGACGACAGCGAGGGAGAAGGTGCTCGCCGGTGTGGGCCCATCCGGGTTGCCGGGTGCCTCAGCGACGCGGATGATCGTGGTACCGTCAGTCCGCACGGCAGCATCAACGCGGAGCTGGCTGAGGGTGGTGGATAACTCGGCGAGCTGGTTGGCGAGCGACGTGCGGCTCGGGAAACTGGCGAGTTCGTCGGGAAGCGATGGGAGGCTGGGTTCGCCGTCATTCAGCGCCTCGACTGCGTCGATTGCGCCTTGGACGTCATCGATGGCCAATTCCAGTGCGTCACTGGCGGTGAGCAGCTCTTCGAGGACCCTTTCGCGATGCACGTCGATGTAGGCGGTGGCGTAGGCGTTTGCGTACAGGGCGGCGTTGGTGGCGCTGGCGTCGCTCACGGCCAGCGAAACCACGTTGGTTTGCGGGACGGCGGTCGCATTTACCTCAGGCGGTAGTTCCTCGAGGCCAAGGTCCTGCTGGACTCGGTCGCGCACCGCCTGGCTCTCCATCACCTGGATCTGAGTCTGGATCGACCGGTCGTTGGGCGGGGCGGTCTGGTTTTGGAACAGGTCTTGGCTGCGTAATTGCACCAGAACTTCCGACTCCGCCGAGTACTTCGTTGGTTGCACGAGAACAAGGGCCACCGCCAGCATGACGCAGCCGAGCACGGCACCAGTCACGACCCAACGCTGACGGGCAACCACGTCGAGGAGTTCACGCAGGGTCAATTCGCTGGTCCGGCTCTCCATGGCGAACCGGGATGATATCAGCCGTGTCGTCACTTTTTATGTCAAGGCTGCCCACCCATTATTGGCATCTCGATCGAACGGCTCGCTTCGTCGAAGCAGCCGGCATCGTCGCCGATCGTGCGGCTCGACCTGGCGTCGGACCACTATTCTGAAAGTTCATATGAACGTCTGCGTTGTTGCTCTCGGGAAAATCGGCCTTCCGCTAGCGGTACAGTTCGCGCGGTCCGGACACAGGGTGATCGGTGCCGATGTTTCGGAGTCGACCGTCGACATGGTCAGCCGCGCCGAGGTGCCGTTCACTGGCGAAGCCCACCTTGCCGAGTACCTGTCGGACGTGATCGCGGATGGGTCGCTCACCACGAGTACCGACACGACCGCGGCCGTCCGGTCGTCCGACGTGGTCGTCGTGGTCGTTCCGCTGATCGTCGATGCGCAGGCCGCGCCCGACTACCGGGCACTCGATGCAGCGACTGCTGCGATTGCTGCCGGGCTGCAACCCGGCACACTCGTGAGTTACGAGACGACGCTGCCGGTCGGCAGCACCCGAAATCGCTTCGCCGTGGCGCTGGCCGAGGCATCTGGCCTCGATCTCGAAACCGAGCTGTTTGTCTGCCATAGTCCTGAGCGGGTCTACAGCGGACGGATTTTCGACGATCTTTCCCGCTATCCGAAACTGATCGGCGGTTTGGGTGCTGCGTCGACTCAGCGGTGCCTCGACTTCTACGAGTCGGCGCTGCAGTTCCACGAACGCATCGATCTGGAGCGGCCGAACGGCGTGTGGGACTTGGGCAGTGCCGAGGCCGCAGAGTTGGCCAAGTTGGCCGAGACGACCTACCGCGATGTCAACATCGGGTTCGCCAACCAGCTCGCCCGGTACGCCGACAGCATCGACGTCGATATCTATGGCGTCATCGACGCATGCAACAGCCAACCGTTCTCCCACATCCATCGACCTGGCATCGCCGTCGGCGGACATTGCATCCCCGTATACCCGCGCTTCTACTTGCACAACGACCCGTCAGCCACGATTCCGGCAGCAGCACGCGCCGCCAACGATGCGATGCCCGCGTATGCCGTCGACCTGTTGGCATCCTCGCTCGGTTCGTTGAGCGGGCGCACTGTCGCTGTGTTGGGAATCGCCTACCGCGGTGGCGTCAAGGAGACCGCGTTCTCCGGCGTTTTCGGTACCGTCGATGCGTTGCGCACTGCCGGTGCCAACGTCGTCGTGAGCGACCCGATGTACGGCGATGACGAAGTTCGTGCGCTGGGTTTCGAGCCGCACGGCGCCGGCCAGGCCATCGACGGCGCAATTCTCCAAACCGATCACGCCGAGTATCGCAACCTGAGTCCGGACGACCTGCCCGGCGCAGTGTGCCTGGTCGACGGAAGGAACTGGACCTCGGCGGTTGCGTTCGCCGGTTCCACCGTGAGCCGCCTGGTGATCGGAGCCTGATCAGCGGCCTGACGATCGAGCCAACAGCAGGGTCGCCGACGACCGGCGGCGATCAGGTCGGGTCGATGGCCTCCTCACGGAGACTGGCGGGATGTTGCGACGCCACGAACCAGATGACACCCATGATGATCCGCTGGACGGCGAACGTCCAGGCAACGACCGTGAGGGTCGCTGTTGTTGCGGCGCCGACCGCGATGATCAATGAGATTCCGTCGAAGAGGCGAAGCCGAACTATCGCAGACGAGCGTTCCTCGATTCGGAGCAGGTAGGCAAACGGCCCCGAGAAGGCGCGCACAATTGTCAGGATCGCGGCGGGCGCGATCAGGCTCTGGATGTTGGCCCACGCCGAAGAACCATCGCTCAAGTCGGAGATCTCCAGGGCGAGCAAGCCGAGGGGAATGGTGAGAACCGTGGTCAAGATGCCGAGGATGATCCCGAGCTTGCGAAATTCCGCCCGGACTTGAGTTTGCGATTGCCCCGATGAAGTCGCTCTTGGGACCGCCCAACTGATCACTGCGGCTCTGAGCGGATCGAGGGGACTGAAGACGATGGACGAGGTGCGCCACCGCCCGAGTGCACCGATTCCGAGGCCAGCGCTGACAGCGACCGAGGCCAGCTCGACGGATCCGACCGACACGACGTTGTCGGTGAGGAATGCCCCTGCGAGACGCCGATGTTCGGTGAGGTATCTGCGCACGGTCATCGTTGCTCTGCTTTCACTCCTTGCGAGTCGGCGTCTCATCACCCAGGCTCCAGCGAGGGCCCCAGCCGACCAGACGGCGAGCAGCTGCCAAGACGAGACGCCGTCGACGAACAACGCCAGCGCAAGCACCCCGGTGCCGCCGATACCAACCCAGACGGCGTCACCCCAGACGGCGTCGACTGGTCGCTGCATCGCGAACGCCTGCACGCGCAAGGTCTCGTGCAGAAGAAGTGGCGGAAGGAACAGGCCAATCGTGAGGAACGGAGCGGCGAGCGGTCCTCCGCTCAGCACAGAGGCTGAGAGCCCGATGGCGAGGAGCCCGATGACCAACCCGAAGGCAAGCGTCGCACGTCGGCCAGCGGACGCGAGCTCATCGCCTGCGTCGGAGTCCAGGCGTGGGATGCGAACCAGCAGCACCGACCCGACAGCGCCATCCGTCGTCATCAAGGTGAGTCGGTAGACGATCAAAGCGAGGGTCATCGCACCGAACTCGGATGATGTGAGCGCAAATGACGCAACGAGGGAGACGATCGCGTTCGACGCTGCCGAGAGGCCCTGGCTGCCTACGGAAAGGAGGAGAGGTCGCGAACCGTTCGGTTGCTGAAGCGCGCCAGTCTCTGGGCCGCTGATTGGCTGCACGATCCGTCAACTCTACGTTTGGCACGTGGAATCACGAAACCCCGCGTTTCCGGTGGATAGCGTCATCTCCCAAGGCGAATCCATGACCGGGCGCACAGAGGGGATAGAGGTGGCGAACGCGAGCCAAACAGTGACCGTGGATTGCCCGTGCTGCGGCCAGTCGAGGGCAGATCCGTGGATGACGGAGAACGGCTACGACGCCGTCCGATGTAGTACGTGTCGTTTGATCTACGTGAATCCCCGACCGATAGGGGAGCTGATCGATGAGTCTGTTCGCACCGGCGTTCACGGCGACGGGAAGAACGCAATCAGTCGGCGCGTCCCGTCGAAGGTCCGCCTCTACGAGGGTCTGCTCGGCGACATGTTCGCAGATGTGTGGTCGACAGGACGACGAATCTCCTGGATCGACATCGGTTCCGGCTACGGAGAAGTACTTGAAGCGGTGATAAAACTGGCATCTCTGGAGAGTCTGGTCATGGGCGTTGAGCCGATGTTGCCGAAAGCTCAGGATGCGCAGAACAGGGGCCTGCGAGTAGAGAACATGTTTCTGTCCGACGTGAGTGAGCGGTTCGAGTTCGCCTCGCTGATCGATGTCTTCTCCCACGTCCCCGACTTTGGCGACCTGCTGTCAGAAATCGCCCAAGTGCTCTGTGTGGGCGGCGAACTCCTGATCGAGACGGGCGACATCGGTGGGCTTCGGAAGCCAGGCCACGGTTTGGGCGGATGGGACCTGCCCGACCACCTCGTCTTCGCCGGCGAATCGAACATGCGGAGCTTTCTCGACCAGTCGGGTTTCGATGTCGTCTCGATCACCAAGCGACGAGTCGACGGCTTCGAGTTCAGCGCGAAGAACATGATCAAACGAGCGCTCGGCAGACCCGCGCCAATCCGGTTGCCGTACACCTCTCCGTATCGGACGATGTTCATTCGGGCGCGGCTCCGCGACCAGCCGTGACTTCTATGACGACCGGTGTCGGCAGACCTCCGCAGATTCCCCGGGCGGTTGATGGCGTCAGCGCCAGCCGCCGCCGCACGAGCAACCGGTGCAGGCCATGACAACGTCTGACGAGAAACTCCGTGGCTCAAGCCCCGCCACCGATCAAGAAAGCCTGGCGCTGCAATTCATCGCACTGAGACGCGCCCGATGGCAGCAATTTCAACTCATCGGGCTCGCCGTACTGTTGTTCTTCGCGCTGCGTTTCGCCTACGTCACTTACATCTTCGACCTCGCCGCACCCGGCTTCGACCCCTGGTGGCATCCGGCACCCGACACGAGTTGGCCCATGATCTGGAGTCTGCTGCTGGTTGTCGTGACTGCAGCATTCGTCACGCGTCGATTGGAGACGCTGTCCGATTACCTCGTCGTGCTCGCTTTCGTCACGCCAGTTCTGCCGATGATCGTTGTGTTCAGCGACCGCGCCATCGCTCTTCAATTCGTCGCAGTGTCATGCGCTGCGTTGGTGGCGCTGTCGTTCATCGCTCGGGCGCCCTTCTCGCTTCGCGGCATCACGCCCTCGTTGAACGCTGTCTCGCCTCGGGTTCCACTTCGCTGGCTGCGAACGGCCGTCATTGTGGTCGTTGCGATGACGATCACTCTCGCCGTTGCCATCGGCGGGCTCTCGTCCTTCAATCTCGATCTGTCACGGGTGTACGAGTTCCGGCGCTTCAACGTCGTCGCCGACAACGTCATTCTCGGGTACCTGACTTCGAATGTGATGACTCTCGCCGTGCCATTCGGTATGGCTCTTGCGCTCTCGCGACGTCGTTACTGGCTCGTGGTGGGATTCTTCGTGGTTGCGGTGATCATCGGCGGTATCACATCGCACAAGTCCCACATGTTCACGCCGGTCCTGGTGCTGGCGGTCTACTTCCTGCTCGGCCGTCGCCGCCCGGCAAAGTGGATTTTGTGGACCGGAATCGGGTGCGCCCTTCTTATCGGTTTGTGGGAGTTCTTCGGCCGCTCGTCGAGTCTCGTCGGTAGTTTCACCGTCTGGCGGCAGTTCTTCGTCCCGGCCTACACCAACCTCATCCACTACGACTTCTTCACCGAGCAGAACGCACCATTTTTCCAATGGTCGCAGAGCAGGGCCAGCTTCGGACTCACGTCGTCGGACTATCCGTTCCCCTCATCGCAGGTGCTTGGCAACTTCTACAACGGGCGTCCGTTCGACTACAACCTCGCTGACTATTCGAATATGAACACCGGCTGGCTCGGATCCGGATTCGCGGAACTCGGCTATATCGGTGTTGCCACGTACACCATCGTGCTCGGCCTCATGTTGCGAGTTGCCGACCGCCTATCGGCTGCGCTCGGGTTTCGAGTGGCAGGAACCGCCGTCAGCATTTCCTTGACCGGCGTTTTCACGTCGTCGGATGTGGCGACAGCGTTCCTTTCCTTCGGCCTACTGGGAATCTTGGTGTTGACAGCCATGTCGCGCAAGCCTGACACTGCGAGCGACGGCGCTGACGCAACTGTGTCGGAGCGAAACGACACCCATCGGGCTCTCGCTCCATGAGATAACGGTGACACTCACGGCGGCGGATCCGCCGGATTCCTCTGGCGAGCTGGCTGGTCCTTCTGGTGACGGTGATGGTCGGCTGGTGGGTGCTCGACCCGCTCGACTGGATCGAGAGCTGTCACGTGACTCGGGCGCCGCTGCCTTCTGATAATCATGCCCAGTGCTGGGCGATACACGGGGGGAGTGGACGGTCGAGCAATCCTACTGGATGAGTTGGAGGCCGGGCTCGCCAAGACGTTGCGAACTCTCGACGACCTCGCGCCCGTGCTGTACCCCGAGGACATTCCCTATCCACTCGATGATGTTCCAGCGTGCGTGTCGGATCATCCCGATGATGTCTCTACCTACTTGGCGACAGCGGATGCCACTTCGACGCCGTTCAGGGACATCGAGCGAAGCGCGACACGAGCTGCGAAGGTGCCCCTGGTGTCCACGAACGACATGCTCTGCGGTGCGGTTGCGTGCCCGGTCATCGTCGGCGACGTGCTCATGTATCGAGACGAGAGCCACCTGACCACGGTGGCGTCGGAGGCCTTGGCTCGACCATTGCTCGCCCGTTTCCGAGCCGCCGGGCTGCCGCCATCGTTCGACAGCTGATCCTGAAACGCAGCGAGCCAGCTATCATCGGCGCACCAAGGCAGCGAAGTGATTGCCGAAACCGTCCGGCGGACCGGCGTCAGCAAAGCCGGGAAACCGGGAACCGAAAGAACTCATGTCACCGACAACAGTGCCGCTGCCAAAGGCTCAGATCTGCGTCAGATGTGTGATGGACACCTCCGATCCGGCGATTTCCTTCGATGCCGACGGCGTGTGCGACCATTGCCACTCGTACGACGCCAACGTTGCACCGCACTGGCGCCTCGAGACCTCCACAGCCCAGCTCGACCAGATGGCGGCCGAGATCAAGAAGCACTCGAGGGGCGAGTTCGACTGCGTGCTCGGTCTCAGCGGTGGCCTCGACAGTTCGTACCTCGCTCATGTTGCCGTCGTCGACATGGGCCTCAAGCCACTTGTCTTCCACGTTGACGGAGGATGGAACAGCGATGTTGCCACCCGCAACATCGAGAACATCGTCTCCAAGCTCGGCCTTGAACTGTTCACCGAAGTGATCAACTGGAAAGAGATGCAGGACTTCCAGCTCGCTCTTTTCAAGTCGGGCGTGCCGCACGTCGACCTTGCGCAAGACCATGCGTTCGTGGCCACGCTCTACAACTTCTGCCTCAAGGAGAAGCTCGGCTACATCCTCAACGGCGGGAACTTCTCCACTGAGTGTGTGCAGAACCCGCTGAAATTCTTCTACTACGGCACCGACATGGTGCACCTTCGCGACATCCGCAAGAAGTTCGCCAAGGTACCGTTCGACACGTACCCGACCAGTGGCATCCTGCGTCACAAGGTGTACTTGCGTTACATCAAGCGGATCAAGGTCGTGAAGCCTCTCAACGAGGTGCGCTACATCCGGTCCGAAGCGATCGATTTCCTGCGTGACGAGTACGACTACGAGTACTACGGCCAGAAGCACTTCGAGTCTCGCTTCACGCGTTTCTACGAGGGGTACTGGCTCCCGACCCGCTTCGGTTTCGACACGCGTCGGGTCCAGTTCTCGAGCCTCATCCTCACCGGGCAGATGAGCCGAGAGGATGCCGTCGCCGAACTCGAGAAGCCGCCGTACGACGAGGACACGATTCAAGAGGACATCCAGTACGTGGCCACCAAGCTCGACATCACGGTGGCTGAACTGATGGCGATGCACGCAGCGCCGCTGAAGTTCTACTACGACTACCGAAACACCGTGTCCATGTTCAAGGTCGGCGCCAAGGTGCTCAACAAGCTCGGAATCGAGCGGGCCATACGCCGATGATGGCGATCGTCGACTACGGGTCCGGCAACATCAGGGCCATCGAACGACTGTGCCAGCTCAGCGACATCGCGTTCCAACGGGTGTCGGACCCTGAAGCGATCAGCCGATCGACGTCGATCATCCTGCCTGGCGTCGGGGCCATCGACACGGTGATGGCATCACTCCACGAGTCGGGTGTGGCCGACGCGATCCTCGCGGCAGTTGGTTCAGGGCGAACCACGCTGCTGGGCATCTGCGTCGGAATGCATGCGCTCGCCCGTCGCAGCGGCGAGGGCGAGGCAGAATGTCTGGCATTGATCGACGGCGACGTCGAACGGTTCGACGCAGAGCTGATCGAGGTGTCGGCGAAGTTGCCGCACATGGGGTGGAACTCGCTCACGATGCCCGCTCCGCACCCGGTTCTCGACGGCATCGATCTCGACCGCGGCTTCTACTTCCTCCACAGCTTTCGATATGCGAACACCGCACCAGCTGAAATCGTTGCCACCGCGGACCATGGTGGCGCGTTCCCAGCAATCGTGGGCAAGAACAACGTGCTCGGTGTGCAGTTCCACCCGGAGAAGAGCCACGGCAACGGTGTTCGCCTCATCAAGAACTTCAGCGAACTCCGACCATGCTGAGGTCGCGGATCATCCCGTGTCTCCTCGTCCGCGACGGGGGTCTCGTCAAGACGCGTCAGTTCGGCGACGATCGCTATGTCGGTGACCCCCTCAACGCGATCAAGATCTTCAACGAGAAGCAGGTCGACGAACTCGCGATCTTCGACATCGATGCCACGCGCTTGGGCCGGACTCCCGACCTCAAGCTCATAGCGTCAGCGGCGGATCAATGTCGGATGCCGTTGAGCTACGGCGGCGGCGTGCGCGACGCTGCGACTGCGGCGCAGATCCTGCGGCTCGGGGTCGAGAAGATCTCGATCAGTGCAGCGGCCGTTGAGAGACCGGCGCTGATCCGCGAGACGGCAGACCTCATCGGCTCACAGAGCGTGACGGTGGTCATCGACATCAAGGCGCGACGCTTTCCGCGAAAAGGTCATGAAGTCGTGACGACCAATGCGACGAAGCCGACCGGGCTCGACCCCGTCGAGTTCGCCCGCAAGGCGGTCTCACTCGGTGCCGGAGAGATCGTGCTGAACTCGGTCGATCGCGACGGCATGCTCACCGGCTACGACATCGAACTCGCACGGACCGTCCGTGATCAGATCGACACACCGCTCACCGTGCTCGGTGGTGCAGGATCGCAGGGCGATCTTGCTGCCTTGATCGACGCAGTTGGGCCGGTCGGCGCCGCCGCTGGAAGCCTGTTCGTGTTCCGCGGGAAGTTCCGCGCCGTGCTGATCAGCTATGACCGACCTCAGGTTGCCGATCGGTGAGTGCTCGTTCCGCCAACGTGCGGTAGTCCAGCAACTCAGCGGCCACCTCTGCAGAGATCGTCGACATCGTGACGAGTCGATCGGGATCATCCACGATCTCATGCAGGACGGCGGCGATCGTCTCCTCGTCGTGTGCGAACCACCCGTTGCCTCGCACGAACGGCCCGTGACTCGGTACGTCGTCGACGACAATGGGGCAACGAGCGCAGAGGCTGGCTTGCATCGTGACCGATTGAGTGCCGGGCTGCAAGTAGACGTCGGCGGCGTAGAGCAGTTGTTTCAGCTTCTCGGCTGATTGCCATCCGAGGAACGAGATCCGAGCATCCGCTTCGATCAGCAGCATGAACGCGTCCTCGTCCTCGGGTGGGATCGTTCCGGCGATGACGAGCCGCAGACATGGGTCGTCGACCGTCGAGAAGGCACGAAGCGTCTGCATCAGCCGCTTGCCGGGAACGAACTTGCCAGACTGCACGAGCACGATGTCGTCGTCGCCGAAACCGCCTGACGTGCGCGCTGCCCGGCGGTACTCGGCGTACTCGTCGTCTGCGACGACCGTGCCACCGAGCGGAAAGAACTCGACCTCGTCTGACCGGAGTCCGTACATGTCCATGACGAAGTCCATCGTCTCGATCGAGATGCAGAGCGCAGGTACCGTGATGTTGCGTGAGCGACGCACGATGGGGCCGTAGAAGTAGCGGTGGAGGAGCCGCCCAGGACGGTGCCGTGCCGAATTGTTGAAGTCCTCATGACTGTCGACGTTGACGATCACGTGGGGGTGGTCCCTCTTGTACCGCGACACGACGAGGAGTTCCCATGCCGCAAGACTGTGAAAGACGATCGCGCTGGGGTCGACCTCGTCGAGCAATGCCTTGAGGCCGACATAGCTCCGTATCTTGCGCGCTACGGCATGCGGAAGCCATCGGCGATACGGCAATCGGATGACCGGCGCACCGTCCGCGCCGAGGTAGCGGCCCGGTTCGACATAGGTGAGTTGCCGCTCAGCGTCGAAGTTCTCCGTCGACGCAATGACCACGACGTCATGTCCCGCCGCAAGGTGGGCGCGAACAAGCTCGTTCTCCTGATACGCGACCCCGTCGATGTAGAAGTTCGACAGACACAGATGGGCGACCTTCATCGGACTTGTTGTCATCGTCGTCCCCCGGCGACCTTGGCCAAGATGGTCTCCAACTCCCCCGCTGCCCGACCGATGGCGAGATGTTCGTCGTAGAAGGCACGGCCGTTGGTTCCCAGCCCGATCAGATCGGCTGGTTCCAGCGCGGCGAGTTCGGAGAATGCCTGGTGGAAGCCAGCCTCGCTCGGCTCGGCGATCACGCCAGCTCTGGCTGATCGCACGAGATCCGCTGTGTCGCCGCGCACGCCGATGACCGCCGGGCGACCGTGGGCCATCGCCACCTGGGTCTTGCCGGGAATGGTCGAAGCGAAGAATGGCAGGTCGATGAGCGAGATCAGGTGAGCGTCGGCCGATGCCAGATAGAGCCGCGACTCCGATGGATTGACGGCTGGCAACAAACGGACACGTGGCGAACCCAGCTCGTCGACCAATCGCTCGAGCTCGGGCCGCGCAAGGCCGCTGCCCATCAACACCAGATCGAGGCCAAGGGCCGCATCCAGCGACGCCGCAGCGCGGACCGCAGCATCGAGCCCCTGGTAGTTCCCCATGTTCCCGGCGTACAGCACGATGCGACGGTCACGGGGCCCGAGCCGTGCTCGAGTCGCAGGATCGGCGGGCACCTCGTAGTGAATCGACTCGTCCACCCAGTTGTAGACGACCGAAATCCTGTCAGACGGCACACCACGCTCGACGAGGATCCGCTTGAAGCCCGGAGAGATCACCACGATGTGCTCGGCCGCCCGGTACGCAGCGAGGCACGCCCGGTTGAGCACCCGCTCGACCACCTCGGACTTCCTGCCTTCTCCGAGCATGCCCGCATGGGTCACGCTCTCGGGCCAGAGGTCTTGGATGTGCAGGATGAACGGCACACCACGCAGGCGGCGTTGCAAGCGAGCCGGCCAGGCTGCCGTGATCGGTGGGTGGTAGACGTAGGCGACGTCGGCCTGGCGCAGCGAGGCGATACCGATCGTCGAGGCAGCAACGCCGAACGAGAGATAGTTCGCCGCTCGACGGACCGCATTCGCATCGTGACTGGGGAAGAGCGGAACACGAACAACTCGCGCGCCATCGTGACCGTCGGGCTCCTCGATCGCTCGCCAGCGGATCCGATGCCCGGGATACAGCTTGCCGGTCGGATAGTTCGGGAAACCAGTCACGACGTCGACCTGGTGGCCTCGGCTCGCAAGTTCCCTGCCCAACGATCCGACCACAGCAGCGGGTTCGGGCGGCCACCACTGCGAGAACATCGCAATCCTCATGCGCTGTGGCTCGTGTCCTCTTCCCGACTTCGAAGGCCAGCCCACTGAGCGCTCAGCGGGCTGAGGCCGAGGATCAGGTTGACGACGCGCTGGCTCGTGTTGTCGATGGCGTATTCGAACGGAGACGGCGCGATGGAACCGGCTCGGTGCTGGGCGAGCACGGCATGGACCCCGCGGACGACTGCATCTGGTTCGATACCCGTGACGAGGATGCCGCCGCTGTCCATTGCCTCTGGACGCTCGATCGAGTCACGGATGGTGATCGCCGGGAACCCGAGCATGGCGGCCTCCTCACTGATCGTGCCACTGTCGGACACTGCGCACATCGAGCGGAGCTGGAGGTGGTTGTAGTCGATGAACCCGAACGGCTTGTGCAGCATGATCCTCCCGCTGAGGAGTACATCCGACGACTCGAGACGCTTGCGGGTACGCGGGTGTGCGGAGAGCACGATCGGCACGTCGAACTCGTCGGCGAGTGCCTCGATCGACGCGACAACCTTGCGCAGCCGGTCCGGATGGTCGACGTTCTCCTCACGGTGACTCGACACGATGATGTACTCGTTCGCTTCGAGTCCGAGCCGTTCGAGGACGTCGGACTGTGCGATGGCCTCGCGGTGCTGGTCCAGAACTTCCTTGAGCGGCGAGCCGGTGAGGTAGATGCGGCGCGGCTGGATGCCTTCGGCGAGGAGATTGCGACGAGCATGCTCGGTGTACACGAGATTGAAGTCGGCAATGTGGTCGATGATTCGCCGGTTGGTCTCCTCCGGGACGTTCTCGTCGAAGCAGCGGTTACCAGCCTCCATGTGGAAGAGCGGGATGTGCATCCGTTTCGCCATGATGCCGGCGAGGCAGCTGTTGGTGTCGCCGAGGACGAGGACCGCATCGGGGTGCAACTCGTTCAACACCCGCTCGGCGCCGACGAGGATGTCGCCGATGGTGTGGCCGAGCGAACTCGTGTCCGGTTCGAGGACGATGTCGGGAGCCCGCAGGCCGAGATCCTTGAACATCAGTTCATTGAGTTCGTAGTCGTAGTTCTGGCCGGTGTGCACCAGGTGATGGTCGACGGAGCTGTCGAGGCGCTGGAGGACCGCAGCGAGCCGAATCACTTCGGGTCGGGTTCCTACGAACGTGACGACACGGAGCGACATCACACCACCTCACCGTAGGTGTCGGGCGCTTCGGGATCGAAGATCTCGTCGGACCAGAACACGGTGGTCAAGCCGTCGGAGCCGGTGTTGGTGATGTTGTGGGTGTGCATCGTCGGCATGTCGATGGCAACCGGCGACGTGCCGTCGACATCGAAGCTGTGCACCTCGTCGCTGAACATGCGACGCAGCGAGATGTTCGCCTGTCCCTCGACGACGACGAACCGTTCCACCTTGCGGCGGTGGTAGTGATTGCCTCGAGTGATGTCCGGCTTGGTCGTCGAGAAGAACATTTGCCCACCGGTGTCGGCCTTGACCAGTTCGACGAGGTGCCCGCGCTGATCGTGGCGCGGTTCGAGTGCCGTGGGGTAGTGGACAGGGAAGCGGTAGGAACGCATGGTGTTGAACAGTGCACGATCGAAGTGGTCGGCGATGGGCGGCACGACCCCTCCGAGATATGAGGTGTGTAGATCCGTCAAGCGCTCGGCCAGTGCAACAACCCCGATGGCTGTTCCCGGCGCCCGGGTCACGCCCGTCGTGGCCGAGGTCGCGATGTCGAGCAACAGATCAGCAACGTCTTGGGCATGGAGCAACTCGAGTCGGGCGTCGTCGTTCACCGAGAGCTCGATGCCGTTGGCAAGTTGGTCGCAGAACGTGGACACCACGGAGTTGTAGTACGGCTGGCCGTGCTCACCGAAGATGCCGGGAAGCACCACGTCGGCAAAACGATCGGTGGCGTCGTCGAGGATGGCAGCGGCCCTACGCTTCGATTGGCCGTATGCAGTATTGCGGTCGATGTGTGTCGAGTTGGTGTAGATGACGAGTGGGGCGGCGGGCATCTCACTGATCGCCTCGGCCAGCATCTGCGCCAAGGCCACATTCGTCGCCCCCACGTCGGCGTCGTCCCCGCGATTCGCACCAGCCGCATGGATCACGACGTCTGCACCGCTGAGCGCAGAGCCCAGGGTCGCCGGGTCCAACCACTCCGTTCGTTCGATCGCGAGGGTGTCGATACCCGCTGCGTGCAAGGCACAGCGTGTATGCCATCCCAAGAGGCCGGTCACGCCCGTTATCGCAACCCTCATCGGTCGGCCCTTGCTCCATCAGTCGCAAGCACGAGCCGCTCCATTTCCGGAACGGTCATCAAGAGCGCCTGCACCTCGTTCGGAGTCATACGCTGCGCATTCTCGGAGGTGAAATCCTCCAATTGCTCGTTCTCCATGTCACCCTCGACGAAGTACTTCGCATAGTTGAGTTCACGACTGTCCATCGGGACTCGGAGGTATTCGCCGCGGTCTTCGGCACGGCGCAGCTCTTCGGCAGTGGCCAGCGTCTCGTGCAGCTTCTCTCCATGGCGAATACCGATCGACCTGATCTCGCTTGGGGAACCGAACATCGCGCGAACAGACTCGGCGACGTCCGGCATCAACGCGGCGCCCGCCTTCCTGATGAACAAGTCACCCTGTTCGGCGTGCTCGAAGGCATGCTCGACGAGAGCAACCGCGTGATCCAGATTCATCATGAATCGGGTCATGCGAGCATCGGTGATCGTGAGCGGCTCGCCGGCGAGAGCCTGCTTCACGAAGAGCGGCACGACCGACCCGCGGCTGTACAGGACGTTGCCATAGCGAACCGATGACACGACGGTGTCGCCGGGCTCAAGTGCTCGGGCCTCGGCAACCGCCACTTTCTCCATGAGCGCCTTCGTCATGCCCATGGCATTCAGCGGCTCGACAGCCTTGTCGGTGCTGAGGCAGACCACTGATCGCACCCCCGCAGCGACGGCTTCGCGGACGACGTTCGAACTGCCGATCACATTGGTCTGCACCGCTTCAATCGGAAAGAACTCACAAGATGGAACCTGCTTGAGTGCTGCGGCATGAAAGACGAAGTCGGCGCCACGCATCACGCGAGACACAGCTTCTCGGTCGCGAACGTCGCCGATGTGAAAGCGCAGGGGCGACGAGCCGAACTCGATTCGCATCGCCTCTTGCTTGGCTTCGTCCCGACTGAAAATCCGAACCTCGGCACATCCGTTCGCGACCAGCCGCCGTGCCATCGTGTGACCGAATGATCCGGTGCCTCCCGTGATCACCACGGTGGAATCTGTCAACATGCTCATCCTGGTTCTCCATAACTCATCGTCGCTCAAGCCCCCGGAATCGGCCTGGCCGGGGAGCCGACGACCGTTTGACCATCAGCAACGTCACGAGTCACCACCGCGCCAGCACCGACGAGCGCGTGTTCTCCTATGGTGACCCCCGGCAAAATGTTCGCCCCGGTTCCGACTGTCGCCCCTGCGCCAATCGTCACGTTGCCGCTGATCGTGGCCCCTGGAAACACGGACACGTAGTCGCCGAGCACGGAGTCGTGCCCGACGGTGCAGTTGACATGGAGGTCCACGTGCCTGCCGCAGGTGATGTTTGTGGTCACGCGCACTCCAGCGGTCAGGACGCATCCTGGACCAAGGGTGACCTCTGATCCGACCGTGGCCGCCGGATGCACGAGGGTGGTTGCTTCAACGCCCTCAGCGCGAAGTCGATCGTCGATCGCACGCCGAGCCTCCGAATTGCCGATGCCGATCACGTACTTTGCGCCCGAGAGCTGCGCTTCCGACAAGCCTTGGAGCAGGCGAGTGTTGCGGCGCCGGAGCAACTCACCGTCGACCTCGCCATCGTCGAGGAAACCGAGGAACTCGTACTCCGCGCTGTTGACATTGATCGCTTCGACGACGTCCAGCACCTCGCGACCGAAACCCCCGGCGCCGTAGATGACGATCGGCTCGAGGGTGTGTGGTGCCGTCATGCGGGACAATCTACGATTGTGCAGATGGCAGCGGACGGACAGTGGCGGTTTTCACCTGTGCGTAGCGTCGTCGATGCAGCGTTGGCTTCGGTCGCGTTGCTCATCCTCGCTCCGGTCACCGCCATCACCGCAGCTGTCGTGGGTTTCAAACTCGGTCGGCCGATTCTGTTCCGGCAGGAGCGAGCCGGGCTGTGCGGCGCACCAATCGAGGTGCCGAAGTTCCGAACGATGACCGAAGGACGGGCGTCTGACGGAACACTTCTGCCGGATGCCGAACGCCTCACCGCGGTCGGCCGATGGTTGCGGTCAGCCAGCCTCGACGAATTGCCCCAACTCTGGTCGGTGGTGCGAGGCGACATGAGCTTGGTGGGTCCCCGACCGCTGCCCATGAAATACGTCGATCGGTACAACGACACACAACGGCGACGACTCGAAGCGCGACCAGGCATCACGGGATGGGCCCAAGTCCAGGGCCGGAATTCCTTGCCATGGCCTGACAAATTCGCGCTCGACGTGTGGTGGATCGACCACGCATCTGCTTGGCTCGACCTACGGATCCTGATGCAGACTGCGGTCTCGGTGGTGCGCAGGGATGGGGTGAGCGCTACCGACCATGCAACGATGCCCGAGTTCATGGGCGAGCAGTGAGCGCACGATGAACGTGCTCGCAGACGCGTTCGACATCTTGGTCGGACATGACGCTCCCACTCGGCAGACACAGACCACGCTCGAAAAGATCCTCGCTCGTACCATCGACATGCGCCTCGGCATCTCGAAACACGGGTTGAAGGTGCATCGGTTTCCAGAGCGGTCGACTCTCGATGTTCTGTTCGTCGAGCGCAGCCAGGATGCGATCCCTTGACGCTGTGTCTCGCAACACGACACACGTCAACCAGCCGTTCCAGCCGTCGTCCGAGATCGGCATGAACTCGAGAACATCGAGATCTGACAGTGCACGTCGGTAGAGGCCGTTGATCGCGACACGTCGTTTGGACATCTGAGGCAGACGTGCCAGTTGGGCGCGACCGACGGCGGCGAGCAGGTTGCTCAGCCGGTAATTGAACCCGACGTCGGTGTGCTCGTAGTGCACAGCGGGCTGGCGAGCCTGTGTTGCCAAGTACCTCGCACGGTCAGCCATCTCGATCGTCGGCGAGACGAACATGCCGCCACCGCTGGTCGTCATGATCTTGTTCCCGTTGAAGGAGAACAGCCCGACGTCACCGAACGTGCCGGCTGGTTGTCCATTCCGCGTTGCACCGAGCGCCTCGGCCGAATCTTCGATCAGTGGCACTCCGTACTCCCGACAGATCGGCACGAGCGCCTCATAATCGGCGCATTGCCCGTACAGGTCGACGACCACCACTGCCGCCGGGAGCCGCCCACTCGCTGCGGCATCCGAGAGAGCCGCGTCGAGTAGCGCCGGACTCATGTTCCACGTCGACAGCTCACTGTCGATGAAGACCGGCGTGGCCCCGCAATAGGTGACGGCGTTTGCCGTAGCGGCAAAAGTGAAGGTCGAGGCCATCACGTCGTCGCCCGCCTTCACCCCGACTTCCAATAGCGCAAGGTGCAATGCCGCTGTGCCGCTGGACAGCGCAACTGCCCCAGGCCAACCGGTATTCGCCGCGATCTCCGACTCGAAAGCGTCGAGGTCGGGGCCGACCGGGGCGATCCACCCCTCGTCAAAGGCACGGAGCAAATACTCGCGCTCCAAGGGGCCGACGTCGGGGGAGCTGAGGAAGATCCGACCCATCAGCGCGCGAGCGTTTCCACGTTCGACACCGTTATGCCACCACCTGTGGGCTGCTGCCGGTCAAGGCGATCTGCTGAATGCCGTCGGGAGTCGGCACAGCACCCGACAGCATCTCCTTCACAGGCGCCAGCGGCTCGGTGGTCACGTGGGTGATCAGTTTGTGGACTCGGCGGTCGCCGAGCTCAAAGCTGGAGATCAAGTCTTCGTGGAGCTTCTCGTTCGGACGAAGGCCAGTGAACACGATCTCGAGCGGAGGATCGTGCTGGGCGGCGAAACGTTCGGCGACGTCCATGATCTTCACCGGTTCGCCCATGTCGAGAATCAGGATCTCTCCTGGATCGCCGATCGCACCGGCGTAGATCACCAAACGGCTGGCCTCTTCGATGGTCATGAAATAGCGGGTGACATCGGGATGCGTCACCGTGATCGGCAAACCCTGTGCCGCCTGCTTCTCGAACGCCTTCAACACAGAACCGTTCGAACCCAACACGTTGCCGAACCGCACTGATACACACTCCGTCGGGCCCTGCTGCGAGGCGTGGGCCGTCAGTCGTTCGGTGATGCGCTTCGTATAGCCCAGAACGCTCGTCGGGTTCGCTGCTTTGTCGGTGCTGATGTTCAGGAACCTGGTCGTGCCGTGTGCGCGGGCAGCGTTCAACACGTTGAGGGTGCCGCACACGTTGGTCTTCCAGCCCTCGTCCGGATGCATCTCCAACAGGGGGAGATGCTTGAGGGCAGCAGCGTGGAACACCACCTCTGGTTGCACCTTGGCGAACAATTCGTCGATGCGGGCAGCGTCGCGTATGTCGGCGAGCAGGAGGCCCTCGTCGTCGAGCATCGCCCGACCCTCGATCGACAACTGTGTGCCGTGTAGGCCGCTCTCGTCGCGATCGAGCATGAACAACTTCGCCGGCTCGAACCGGGCCAGCTGGCGGCAGAGCTCGCTACCGATCGACCCGCCCGCACCCGTGACCAACACCCGCTTGCCGGTGATGTACTCGGCGACCGCTGCCGGGTCGATGTCGGCCGGGTGGCGACCGAGGAGGTCGGCTTCGTTCACCGGGCGGATGTCGCCCTCGGCCACCCCGCCGAGCAGTTGGTCCACCGTCGGCAAGACCAGCGTCTTGAGCTTTGCGTCGTGCGCCAGGGCCGACACTCGGCGGATGAACGCACTGTCGACGCTTGGAATCGCGATCAACACGGCGTCGGCGTTGTGCTTGGCGGCAATCGCTGCGAGGTCGTCCACCTTACCTTCGACTCGCACACCGTTGAGTCGCAGGCTGCGCTTGGCGGGGTCGTCGTCGAGCATCGCCACCGGCTCGTACGAGCTGTCGGCCGATGCGCGCAGTGTGCGCAGCACCTGCTCGGCGCCCTCGCCGGCGCCGACCACCAAGAGTCGTTGGAGATGGTCGCCCTGGGGGCGGCGGGCTCGTTCGGAGCGCAGTCGCCACATCGAACGGGCGGCGATTTGTCCGAGCAGGCTGAGACCTGTTGCCAGGATCGGCACCGAGCGGGGGATGCCGTTCCAGTCCCAAAGGCTCACGGTGAGGATGATGCCCGCCGAGGCGGCGGTGAGCGCCACCACTCGCACCTCTTCGAAGCTGCCATAGCGCCACCGACGGCGGTAGAGGCCAGTTGCCGCGCCGAATGCTGCTTGCAGTGCAACGGCAACCAAAATCGGCAGGATCAGGTTCGTGCCGAGCTCAGCGAAGCCATAGTCGTAGCGAAGCCATACGCCAAGAGGGATCCCCACGATCCAGAACAGGCTGTCGACGGCGAAGTGAACGAGAGGCAGGCGCCGACGCGCGGCGTCGAGATACGAACGCTTCACTGGCGTAGACCTGGCCCCAAGACGACGAACACTGCACAAAACCCTACTCGCGGCCGTCTGCACTTCTCCCGCTACTCTCCGACACTGCCGGGGCCTCGGAACCAGGCTTCCGGCTCGAACAGATCCACTGGGTCTGCCCCCGACCGGTACTGTCTGCGGCGATGGCCGAGATGCTCACAACCGATTCAGGCCGTCTTGAGGTCTGCCTCGATGCACATTCGGGTCGAGGACGGCGGTCGGTACGGGACTGGGCGGCGGCGATCGCTCTCGGTGTGTTGTTTTTCATGGTCACCAAGGGGCCCGTCTACCGAGTTCGGCTCGAAGCTGCCCCATTGAGCGGCGACTTCATCGACGATCGGTGGATCCAAACGGCCTTCGTGTCGGTTGCTGTGCTCGTTGCGCTTCTCAGTTGGCCGTCAGCGCGCCGACTGGCCCGAGATCGAGTAGTTCTCATCACCTACATGGCGTTCATCGCGACAGTGCTGCTGTCGACGGTTTGGTCGGTTGATCGAAGCCGAACGGTCGAACAAGGGCTCATGTTGACCGCCGGTACTGCGGCCGCTCTCTTGGCTGGCGCCTATCTGCGTCGCCTCGACACCCTCGTCGCGCTGTGGGCAGCGATGCAACTGGGAGTGATCGTGAGCGTCTTTGCCCACTTTCGGGATTGGTCCCTGGCTACGGACATACACGGTGATTTCGCTGGCATCTACTTCAACCGAAACTCTCTCGGCCCTGTCGCCGTGCTTGCAGCGGCGACGTCCGGAATGATCGCTGGGCTGCTCGTTCGCTCGCGCCGTCCGCTCGGGGCGTTGTTGCTCTTCATCGTCGTCGGAATCGACCTCACGGTTTGGTGGAAGACTGGCTCTCTCACGCCCGCCGGATCGGTTCTCGCAGCAGGAGCCGTTGTCGTTGTGTTTGCGCTCTTCCTGCCGGGCGCTGGCGCCGCCGGACGTCGTCGCATCGGCGTAGCTGCCTGCGTCGTGAGCGCGATCGCCGTCACGATTGCTCTCGCGTCCTGGACGCGCGTCACCGGCGGACTCGGTCGTTCGACGACCTTGTCGGGTCGAACCGTCATCTGGGATGTTGTCATCGACTTCGTCGGACAGCGGCCAGTCCAGGGTTGGGGCTTCATGGCCATCTGGACCGAGCAGCCGATACTGGAAGCGCTCACGATTCGTGGTGGGGTGGTGTACGAGGCGCACTCCGGGTACCTCGAGGTACTGCTCGGGGCCGGGCTGCTCGGCCTCGTCACGTTGTTGGCAGCGATCGGCACAACGATCTGGCGTGCCGCTCGCACGTTCCTACGGTGCCCCGATCTGCTCGGTCTCTACGCTCTGACACTCTCCGTCTTCGTCGTGATCGTCAATCTCGGTGAGACGTACGTCGGCGCTAATCTCCTGCCGTGGATACTGCTGGCCGTCGTCGCGGGACAAGTATCGACGGGGAAGTCGACGTCGACGGCACCGCAGGGCGATCGCAGTAGAACCGATGTCTCACGTGGATGACCCCGACCGATTCGCCGAGATCCTCGACCATCTCGAATCCGAGAACATGTCACTACGGCTGCGGATTCTGGACATCCTGAAGTGGATGGAGGAGGCCGTCAGCGATCAGGTCGCTTGCGAACGGCGCCTCGCAGAGGTCGAAGCACAGCGCTGCTCGCTCGAGGCGGAACTCAGCGCAGTGGATCAGAGCCGTATCGAGATCGACGCACAACGTTGTTCGCTCGAGACTGAACTCGATGCCGTGCGTCAGAGCCGTGCGGACATCGACGTGCATCGCCGTTCGCTCGAGGCGGAACTCAGTGCCATTCATCAGAGCCGAAGCTGGAGAGCAATGAATCCTCTGCGCCAGCTCTACGCCCGGACCCGATCGATGGGGGCTCGACGATGAGCACGGACGTTCCGGCGTTCTTGATCGTGCGCGACCGGTTGACACCACTGATCGAACTCGTCGGATGGCTCGAACGCGCAGGACTCGAGGAGATCTGGCTGATCGACAACGACTCGACATACCCGCCTCTTCTCGACTACCTGGCCAGCACGACCCACGCCGTGGTGCGAACCGGCAGGAACCTCGGCCATCGATCACCATGGCTGTCCGGGGCAGTTCAACGGCATGCACATGGACGCCAATTCGTTGTGAGCGACCCCGACGTCGTGCCGGATCCGAACTGCCCGCTCGATGCCCCGGAACACTTCGCCACGCTCCTCGACCGCTACCCCGAGATCGACAAGGTCGGTTTCGGCCTGCGGATCGACGATCTGCCGGACCACTACCCCCTGGCATCAGCCGTACGAGCGTGGGAGGAGCGCTTCTGGCGAGACGAAGCAGAGTCCGGAGTGTTTCGTGCCGACGTCGATACGACCTTCGCTCTCTACCGGGCGCTCGATCGCCGTCATGTAGATGCTTGGGCACTCCGGACCGGCGCCCCGTACGTCGCCCGTCACACGCCCTGGTACATCGATCCCGAGCAACTCAGTGGAGAAGATCGCTGGTATCGAGAACGCGCCGATCGGTCGACGGCAAACTGGGATCGCGACGAACTCCCGCGCTGGAAGCAGCGCTGGTTGTCGGCACAACCTCAGCCCGAAGGCGGCGGGAGCGGCGGCGCTGACGTCACCGAGTAGCGTCGCGGAGGCCGACCAGGAACGGCGCCAACGTCATCGCCTTACCGATGGCCCCTGCGATCGGGGCGAGGACCAATCCGTCGACGGGGAATGCGGGGACGGCCAGGAAGGCAGTGATGACGAGACCTCAGAGACACCCGGAGCGGCTCGGTGCCCAGAAACCAACCGAAGAGAAGCGCAAGGAAGCCGAGGACACCGAATCGAGCAAGGATGCGACCCAACGCCGTCGTCCTGTCGTGCGATGTGGTCCGAGGCGGCACGGATGGGAGTGGCCATCGGGCGGCTGCCGCAGTCTCCGGGGAGTGACGGCTACATTCAGACCATGAAAAAAGCCGGTGTCCGCTCGAACCTGGTGCGGACCTCCGTCGAACGGGCCAAGCAGAACCTGCTGCTGTTCCTTCGGCGTCGCGGGTTCGAATTGTCCAAATTGAACGAAGCACCTCACTTCGCAACGCTCATGCAGATTCTCTCGTCGCACGAGCTCTCGACAGTGGTCGATGTCGGCGCCAACGAGGGTCAGTTCGGCCGTGGAATTCGCGAGGCAGGGTTCACTGGCCACATCGTCAGCCTCGAGCCGCTGGGCGGGCCATTTCGTAGATTGTCCGCCGAGGCATCGAAGGATCCAGCTTGGTCGGTTCTGAACGCGGCGCTGGCAACCGATTCTGGCGAACATGTCATGACCGTTGCCTCGAACCTTGGAATGAGCTCTTCGTTCCTCGAGATGACCGAGCTGCACAAGCGCCACGCACCGGGCTCGGTCGACGATGGAACCGAGGTCGTCAGAACGATCGATTGGGGCGAACTGGCCGAGGAACTCCCGGACGGCAGGGTCTTTCTCAAACTCGACCTCCAGGGGTACGAGGGACAGGTACTCCGTGACCCCGCAGCGGCGGCTGTCGTCGATCGGGCAGGCGGAGTGCTGGTCGAGCTGAGTTGCTCGGAGCTGTACAAGGGCGCGTGGACGCCGGGAGAGTGCATCTCGTTCATGGAGGACCAGGGATTCGAGATCTTTTCGCTCTCGCCCGAGTGGTTCGATCGAAGCTCGCTTCGTCTGCTCCAGTTCAACGCAGTGTTCGTCAGAAAGGACGACGCATCCACCTCTGCGTAGGTCCGCCAGGTCGCCGGGCACCTCGGATGCTCCTGTCGGCCTGACTGCCCCGCAACGTCACCCGCAGGCCGATGAGCATGGTGGTCAGGGTCGCGGTTGTCCCGAGAGCGATCGCAAGTGGTGCCACGGCGATCGCCGAAGCGTTGTACGAGATGGTGATTGCAAAGACCGCGACGCCGATCAACCACGCATTTGCGAGCGCACGGTGGCCGGCCGCTGCGATGAGCGCGGCCTGAACGGCCAGCGTTGTCAGCAGTGCCACGCCTGATGAGGCGAGTATTGCGAGGGCCAGCGGGCTGGCGACGTTGTCGGTGCCGAGATAGGTGCGTAGTACCGCCTCGCCAATCTGCCACCCGAGGATGGCGGCGAGGATGGCGGCGATTCCGAGCCCGATGAGCAGCCGTCGAATCAGCACCCAGAGACCGCGAGTGTCACCGCATGCGATCATGGCGACCATCGGCGGGAGTAGCGGGGCCTGGATCGCTGACGTGAAGAGGAGTGGTATCCGCGTCAACGTCAACGCACCGACCAGAGCCGCCATGGTTCGAGCGTCATCGTTGCCGGCGAGACTCAGCACCGGTGGAGCCCCGTTCATGAGAACTTGCGCACCGAAGGCCGCCAGGATGAGCACCGCCACGGCTTGACGATCGATGCCGATGTGGACTCGCTTCAGATCCGGCCCAGTTCTCGACTTGATGGCGAAGAATCCGCCCAGCGCACCGACAGATGCTGCTACTGCGACACAGCTCGCGAATACCAGGGTCGAGCTCCCTCCGTAGCGGACTGCGACGAGCGGCAGCACGACTCGCAGGACACCGTCGGTCGTGAACTGCCAGAAGAGCGGTCGGTATTCGCCGTAGCCGACGGCGACGCCGCGCTCGAACGCTTGGACCCCCAGCACGACGACGTACGCCAAGGTGACTGCCATGAGTGCCCATGAACCGTTCATGAGGCGCGGAATCACGACCGATTGCAGCAGGACGCCGGACACCAGGATGCTGACGATCACAACCGACCCGTACATCAACGCGTGTCGCTTCATCAGCGATGTGAGTCCTCCGGTCGCGAGCATCGTTCGACTCACGGCGGTTTCCAACGGGCTGAAGAGTCCGAATGCGACGAGATTGACAAAGCCGAACCAGACGCCGAATCCGGCGAAGTCGTCGGCTTGGAGCGCTCGGGAGGCGATGGCGAGGAGCACCAGACTGCCCGCTCCGATGGCACCGAGGCCGACGCCGACCAGTGAGAAGCTACGCGACATCCTGGCGGCCGGCACTGATGAGCCGGTCACGCGTTCGACGTTCGCCGACGAGCTCGAACGCGGCGACGAGTCAGTTCGGCGCGGGAGCCCGGGGGCCTAGGCTGAGAATGTGTCATTCGGACTTCGCCAGTCACTCGTCATCGCTGCCGCAGGTGTCGCCGTCTTCGTGGTCGCAGCGTCCGCTGCCCATCGACAGCGGATGTCTCTTCGCTACACGATCCTCTGGGTGGTCATTGCCGGCGCAGGGGTGCTCGGCGCACTTCTCACGTTTCTTGTTGCGCCGTTGTCCGAAGCACTCGGCATGTCACCAACAGGCTTTTTGTTGGCGGTTGCGAGTGCACTGCTGTTGACCGTCACCATGATGCTGTCGGTTTCCGTGTCCGGCCTGCAGTCGGAAATTCGAGAGATCGCCGAGTCCCATGCCCTCTTGGCGAACGAGCTCGCGGAACTCAAGGTCGAGCGTAGCGCTGAATGACGACGACACCCAGTCGGGTTCTGGTGGTGATCCCCGCTTGGAACGAGTCGGGCTCGGTCGCAGGCGTCGTCGCTGGCGTCACGGCGGCTGGATTCGAGGCGCTCGTCGTTGATGATGGTTCGACCGATGACACAGCAGCCAGGTCACTCGAGGCCGGTGCCCGAGTCGTGAGCTTGCCGATCAATCTCGGTGTGGGAGGGGCGATGCGGTGCGGGTTTCGTTACGCCGTCGACCATGGCTTCGAAGCGGTCGTCCAGTGCGACGCCGATGGACAGCACCGACCAGATGCGATTGCGGCGCTGCTGGCTGCGCAGCGGGAGTCAGGGGCGCACATGGTCATCGGCAGTCGCTTTCATCCCGATGCAGAGGGGTATCAGGTCGGACTGCTCCGACGATCGATCATGCGACTACTCGGCCGCTCGGCCAGCAAAGCGACGGGAGCGACCATTCATGACTCGACTTCGGGTTTCCGGGTCATCGTCGAACCATTGCTCACCGCCTTCGCCGGCAGCTTCCCAGCCCACTACCTCGGCGACACGTTCGAAGCCGTGGTGGCCGCTGGGCGAGCTGGATATTCGGTCCAGGAGATGCCGGTGAGTATGGATCGTCGCAGCCATGGCACGTCGTCAGCGTCGCCAGTCGCCGCAGCACGATTCACCGTTCGGGCGTTGGTGGTCGTGGTGACGCGTCTTCATTTTTCGATTCCTCCGCTGGAGAGCGGTTCGCTCGATCGAAGCGACCGGCCCTCGACGATCTGAAACGGCCCCCATGGTCATCGCCGACGCCCGATCGCCACGAGCTCGTTGCCTCGGCCGCGTCGGACTTGCACTCGCCGTGGCAGCCACGTGACCGCTCCAGCAGCACGGATCGCCTGCATACCGCGTCGTGCACCGATATTGGTCACAGCGAAAGCGGACTGCGTATTCGTCGGCTCGGTCCCGACGTGCCGGCGCGGGACCGCACGTGCGTGTGCCGCTGCGAACTTCAACCAGTGATCGGGCTGATCAGTGGTGAACGTGTCCGTTGGGATCCAACCCGCCTCGCCGACGACATCGGACAGACTCGCAGCGGTGAAAAGGCGGAGATGTGGGACGCAGTAGTTGGGCGAGCGTCGTGCAGCGATGCGATGTTCCCAGCTCGCGGCGTTCGGGGTGCCGACGATCAGGGTGGCCCGTGGAGCTGCGAATGTCGCTGCTCGACTCAAGAACTCTCGAGGATCGAGGACATGCTCGATCACATGCCAGTTGACGATGATGTCGAACGAGGCTGGCTCGAGCGCAGCCGACTCGAACCTCTCCTCGACCACGGTGACACCGCGTTGGCGGACGTGTTCGGCGAGCACAGCGGAGTCCTCGATGGTGACGACGTCGTAGCCCGCAGCGACGGCGGCTTCTGCGAAATGTCCGGCTCCCGGCCCGATCTCGAGCAGCTTGCCCGGTCGGGCATGCTTGCGAAGGACCTCGAGGCGATAGCGGGCGTCGTCGACGCTGAGTGCCATCGCGAAGGGCGTGAGACAGGCAAGTTCGTCACCTCCGTACCACTCGTCTTGCGCCCCCACGAAGCGGCTCTCGAGTGAATCGAGCGAGACTTGCTCCTCGAGTCCGCAGCCTCGGCAGCGTCGGTAGTCCCCGCCGTCGGTGTTGCTGACCGTGCGCCAGGCACGGTGGGGGCACACGCTGGCCGAGGACCAGGCCTGAGCGGGTTGGCGATGGGGCTTGGATTCGCGAGTCATCGATGCTGACCGTAGTTGCGACTGCGCCGACCGAGAATCAACCAGGCCCCCACACGGGAGAGCTGGTCACACGCCGAGGTCGGCGTCGACCATCATGTGGACGAGTTCTTCGAAGGTCGTCCTGGGTTTCCAACTGAGCGTTCGCTGGGCCTTGCTGGCGTCTCCGAGCAGGTAGTCGACCTCGGCGGGCCGGAACAATCGCTCGTCGCTCACGACATGATCGCGATAGTCCAGCCCGACTCGGTCGAACGCACGCTCGCAGAATTCGCGGACGCTGTGTGCCTCGCCGGTCGCAACGACGAAGTCGTCGGGTTGGTCGTGTTGGAGCATCAGCCACATCGCCTCGACGTAGTCGCCAGCAAATCCCCAGTCGCGTCGAGCCTCGAGGTTGCCGAGGTGCAGCTTCTCGCTGCGACCATGCACGATGTCGGCGACGGCCTTCGTGATCTTGCGCGTCACGAACGTCTCACCGCGCCGCGGGCTCTCGTGATTGAACAGGATGCCGTTCGAGGCGAACAGCCCGTAGGCCTCCCGGTAGTTCACCGCAGCCCAATAGGCGTAGACCTTTGCCACGGCGTACGGGCTGCGCGGATGGAAGCGGGTGTCCTCGTTCTGCGGCGGCGGCGACGAGCCGAACATCTCCGACGATGACGCCTGATAGAAGCGCATCGGCAACCCCGACAGCCGGATGGCCTCGAGCAGGCGCATCGTCCCGAGCCCGGTCACCGAGCCCGTGTAGTCGGGCACCTCGAAACTCACTTGGACGTGGCTCTGCGCAGCGAGGTGGTACACCTCGTCCGGCCCGACATCGCGGATGATCCGTGCGAGACCCAGCGGATCATCGAGATCGGCGTAGTGCAGGTGAAGCGGTTGATCATCGCCATGCGGGAGCGACTCGATCCTCACTCGAGCGACGGAACTCGATCGCCGCACGAGGCCGTGGACTTCGTAGCCCTTTTCGAGCAGGAATTCCGCGAGGTAGGAGCCATCCTGCCCAGTGATACCCGTGACGAGTGCGACAGGCACGTCAGCCGCTGCCGGTCGACGTGCTGGCGAAACCGCGTAGGTCGGCGTCGAGGGATTGCTGGGCGAGGAACCATTCGTATGTGGACTCGACGCCGTCGCGAAGCTCGGTCTTTGCCGACCACCCGAGTTCGGTGAGTCGACTCACGTCGAGCACCTTGCGCGGGGTGCCGTCGGGTTTCGAGGTGTCGAACCGAAGGATGGCATCGGGGTGAACGATCGATCGTACGAGGTCGGCGAGATCGCGAATGGCCAGGTCCTTGCCCGTACCCACATTGATGTGGCTGTCATCGTCGTAGTTCTCCATCAAGAAGACGCAGGCATCGGCGAGGTCGTCGACATGGAGGAACTCGCGCATCGGTGAGCCGGTTCCCCAGATCTCGACCTCGGTCGCTCCACCGAGTTTCGCGTCGTGGAATTTGCGGATCAGTGCCGGGAGCACGTGGCTCGAGTTCAGATCGAAGTTGTCGTTGGGGCCGTAGAGGTTCGTCGGCATTGCAGAAATGAAGTCTGAGCCGTACTGCTTCCGGTACGCCTGGCAGAGCTTGATGCCTGCGATCTTGGCGATCGCATACCACTCGTTGGTCGGCTCGAGCGGGCCGGTGAGCAACTCTTCTTCCTTGATGGGTTGTGTTGCCTGCCGCGGGTAGATGCACGACGACCCGAGATAGAGGAGTTTGCGGGTGCCGTACCGGTGGGCGGCCTCGACGACCGTGCCGTGGATCATCATGTTGTCGTAGATGAACTCTGCGGGGTAGGTCGAGTTCGCCAGAATGCCACCAACTCGGCCGGCGACGAGGAACACGAACTCGGGCTGATTGGCCTTGAACCAGTGCGAGACCTCTGACTGGTCGCGTAGGTCGAGTTGTTCGCGCCTGGCCGTGAGGATGTTGGTGAATCCAGCGCTTTCCAAACGACGGATCAACGCGGAGCCGACCAGGCCGGCGTGGCCGGCCACATAGATCCGTGAATCCTGGTGCATCTCGACTACCAACGGGAACCTCCAAGAGACACGCGACGAGCCAACGACGCTATCAAGCGGCCCGGAGGTTGGCTCAAGCGGGGTGTTTGCCGGGCCTCGCCTCGCGGATGCGGCGCGAGACACGCATCGTCTTGTACAGACCGATCACCAGCGCGCTGAACAGGAAGTTGATCGCAACTGACTGTGGGTGACCTGCGCCGCGCTCGCGCGCGATGCGGAAGTGCTCGCGAAACTGTGTCTCGAATCCCGACATGCTCTTGGTGCCTTCGACCATGGCGAACGCAGCCAACGGTGTGTGCAGGATCGCTGGGTCACCCAAGCGTGCGACTCGGAGGAACATGTCGTAGTCCATCGAGTACTTGTGGTCTACGTCGTACTCGCCTGCGTAGCGGTACGCCGCCGATCGGATGAACGTCGCCGGACATGAGATGAAGTTGTTCGTGAGATAGCGGCCGAACGTGTAGTGGCGAAGCCAGAAGTTCTTGTACTTCGAGACCTTGGTCCGGATTTCTTCACCGTTGCCGTCGACGATGATGCACTGACCGGTGACCCATGGCGCTTCAGGATGCGACCGGGCTGCGGCGACCACGGCGTCCAGCGCCCCCGGCAGGTACCAGTCGTCGGCGTTGAGCCAGCCGATGAGGTCGCCCGAGGCCATGGCGATGCCCTTGTTCACGGCGTCCGAGAGCCCGTCGTCGGGCTCGGAGATCCACGTCACGCCCGGCCGACCAGCAACGAGATCGATGGTTCCGTCGGTCGAACCGCCGTCGACCACGATGTGCTCGACGTGGTGACCCTGCTGGGCGACGCTGTCGAGCGTCTTTGCGATCGTCGAAACGGCGTTGAGGCAGGGTGTCACGATGGAGATCGTCGGGAGCGGTCCGTCGTTCATGGGCGATGGACTCTAGCGAACAGGGTGCCCGGCCCGGTGGTGAGGAACGGCCGGGAACGGTGCCTCCTGCATCGGGCTGTATGGTGATCTCTCGTGGACACCATGAGCTTTCGCGGCTTCGACATCCCGATCGACCTGGTTGTCAAGACCGGTGGCGGGCCTGACACCTTTGAACTCATTTCTGAACAACACATCCGCAATGTCAGTAGTCAACACCCTTTGACGGAGGGTCTCGACGTGCTGGAGATCGGATGTGGCATCGGACGAGATGCGATTCCCCTGATCGACATTCTGGGCTCGACTGGTAGCTACGTCGGCACCGACGTCATTCGTGAATCGGTCGAATGGTGTCAACGGAACATTTCGGCCCATCACCCGAACTTCACCTTCGAGTGGCATGACATCATCGACAGCCTGCACAACCCCGCCGGCACATTGCAGCCTGATGCTGTGCGGCTTCCCGCCGCGGACGGATCGATCGACCTCTTCTTTGCGCAGTCGGTCTTCACCCACATGCTGCCCGACCAGTTCAACCACTTTCTCGGTGAGGCAGCCCGCGTCTTGAAGCCAGGCGGCACGGTGTACGCCACCTGCTTCCGAGTCGACGACGACATTCTTGCCACAGCTCGCCGAACCAACTTGACGCAGTTCGATCTCAGGTTCGATCACGAGTATTCGCCCGGCTGCTTGGTGAACGAACTCGATCATCTCACGGGGGCCGTCGCATTCACCGATGAACTACTTCGCTCGTTCGTCAGATCGGCTGGGCTCCAGTTCCGGGGACCCGTTCGACTCGGAGCGTGGTCCGGCCACTTCGCCGTCCCATTCGATGGGCAAGATGTCTTGGTCCTCGGACGCTGAAACCTCAGACAAGTTCGTCGAATCGACGAGGTGATCCTCGCAGGTCCCGCCTTCGATCCCCTCGACCGTTACATGAACGTCGACCGTGGTCTTGGCCAAGGCAATGACGACGACGATCGCGAACGCTGCAGATCCGATCAACCAGAGTGCCATTGGTGAAACGCCGATCGGCCACCACCATTCGACTTGCGAATTCAGGTCGAGGCCGATGAGTTCCTGCCCAGACACGTAGCGACGGATGTTGGCGTGCAGGGCAATGGACTGCGCAAGAGCGAAGGCGCAGCCGAGCACGACGAACTGCGTGCGATCGAGGCGACGCAGTCCGCGCTGCGCAGGGAGCAGGCAGATGGTCACGAGGACGGGCAACATGGGAAGCAGGTAGCGCGGTTGCACTGATTCGCCGACGAGCCGCCTGTCCGCTGCCAGGATCCACATCGGGACGAAGGAGATGGTGATTACCGCAGCCAGTGCGGCGACGAGTTTCGACCGTCGGACATCGCCGAGGCCCCAGAGCAACAGACCGCCTGCCGCCGCAACCATGCTCATGCCCACCACATCAGGCAGACGAGTGTCGAGCCAGCCGAGTCCCCATCCGACGCCGAGCGATCCGACCCACAGTGCCGGAAGGGTCAAGAGGTTGTTCCAGAGCAGAGCACTGAGTGGCTGTAGGCCGTCGGTTCCACCAATGCCGTCGGTCGCTGCGCTCGTTTGTGTCGACAGCATCAAGGAGATCAAACCGACGAGAGCCACGACGACCAGGACCATCGAACGCACCCAGAACTGTCGACGCCAGGCTCGCTCGAAGATGAGAGCGCACCCACATGCCGCTGCGACATACAAGCCTGTATCGGCACGCGATGAAACCGCCAGCCCAACAGCTGTCACTCCGACCAGACTGACAGCTGTTGTTTCACGCCGACTCGTCGACCGCAGAAATCCCAGAGCGCACACGAACGCAGATCCAACGGACGCGACTGCAACGCCGCTCGGATTCGTCGACGAGAACAAGAAGACTCCGAGCGGTATCGACGTCGCCAGAACCGCCAGGGTGTAGCTCTGGCGAAGGGAACGACCAACAGCGGCAGCGGCAGCGACGATCAGACCCATCGAGAGGGCGAAGCTGACCATCCGAATCACGATCACGGACCGGCCGGCATCCGAGGTGACGAAGACGCCGAACAACGTGTAGAGCCCATTCGGATAGAGGCCATCGTTGGCCCTGGTCTCGGTGAACCCCTCCGTGACAGTTTCTCGCTGACATGAAGCCGAGACCGTCGGGTCGAATGCAAAGCACAGGGCTTCTTGTCCAACCCGTGAAGGAACGCGAACGAGTTTCACGCCCCCATCCAGTTGGCCCTGCATGTTGGCATCGAGGTCTGCCGCAAGCTGCTCCGTCGGCTTGCAGAGTTCGTCCGGAGCAAATGGGCTGCACCAGATGCTGGCGAGATGGAAGTCGTCGTCAGGGCTCGATCCGATGGGTGACGAGAGAGCCCACGAAGCACCAACTGTCGACAGGGCGACGACCAGAAGAGGTATCCATGCCCAACGGCGGAGCTCCGTGGTGAAATTTTTCGGATCGCCGTGCGAGGCTGCGTTGGTGGCTTCGAGGCTGGAAGTCGTCACAAGAATTTCCGACGAGCGTTGGTGAGTGGTCCCAGACCTGATCTAGCCGCCACCACTGAGTGTGGGAGCGGCGCTCGGCGAGGATCATGGGCACAGGTTCGGGTCAGAAGTGGGTCGAAAACGATTCGACCCACCGCCAACGACGTTGGAGTCTCAGTGGCTGCCGACTCGTTGGGCACTCCGCCGGCGCAGCTCGGTTTCAAGAGGCCGATGAGCGCGTCACGGCGTGCGATGACGGATCCCCAATCGATGGCGTCGATCGAGTGGGGCTTCAGAGCGAGGGCATAGGGCCCGGGGTCGTCGAGACGTCGTCCGGCGATTGGTGACATCGTTGACGCGGGGTTCCCAGGATCCACGACATCAGCACCTCCGCACACCGTGCCCGATTCGTCGATCGAGCGCCCGCAGACAGCGATGACGTCAGGGAGGAGTTCGAACCACTTGACCGCCTCCCAGATGGGATCGCAACCGCCGACGAGTGTCGTGCCGTCCACGAGCCAGACGAGATCAGCATCCACGTCCTCGAGGATTCGCACCAGTCCGGCGACGTCACCGTCCAGTGTCGGCCCTTCATGCACGGAACAGAACGGGAACTCAGCATCTCGGGTGACTGTTCCGCGCATGGGCTTCGTCATCGGTCCCAGTGACACCAACGCAACGCTCGGAGCGTCGTGGTGCAACCGACGCAGGTGGAGCTCGGTGGCGCCGCGCCACAACGGGAACTCCTCGGTCTCGTAGCGGTCGGGGTGTCCGGTGTCGGCGGCCATGCGATCGAACATTGCTCGCACGGAGTTCTGCTGGTCGGCCTCCGGGGTGTCAGTGTTCGTGCTGGAACCGATATGTCGTCTCCAGTGATACAGGACCTCCGGTACATGGACGAAGGTTCCGCCAGCGCGTCGTATCCGCTCGACGGTGTCCCAGTCGTGGCACCACTCGAATGCGGGATCGTCGTAGATGTCGACAGCGAGCGCAGCTGAGTGTTTGATGCACAGCGCATGCCAGACGTAGGAGCTGGAGAGGTGCAGCACCGGATCCCAATCAGGACGAACGAAAGGGTCCCGATGCTGGGTTCCGTCGAGGACGTCTTCATCGGAGTGCACGAGATCTGGCCGATCGGCAGCGTCAGCTGCAGACGCGAGGATGGCGAGCGCATCGTGGGTCAGCAGATCGTCGGCGTCGACGGGCACGAGATACTCAGCCGTGCATGCGTCCAGGCACGACCGCATCGTCGTGAGAATGCCGGCCTTCACGCCGCCCACCACACGTACCCGGCTTCCGAGGGTCTCTCCGATCCGGTCGAGCTCGATGCGCAGTTCTTCGGAGATTTCGCCGTCGAGTCCGATCACCCATTCATGGAACGGGTGTGATTGCCCGGCGAGCGATGCCGCGAGCTCGGAGAACAACGACGCATCGGTACCCATGTAGACCGGCGTGATGATTGAGATCAATGGCGGCTCGTCGCCCAACGGGTACCTGTTCTGGCGATCTGTGAGCTCGTCCGTCAGCCACTGGTGGTACGTGATCGATGGCGCAGCTTCGAGGATGAGCAGGTGCCCCAGATGGGCGGATCGGTCGCGCTCGGTCGTCGGCGCGTGCGGCTTGGAGGCATCGAGCGACAGGAACGTGGATCGGTTGCGACCTGACGCGTTGGCCACTCCGCGGCGTCCGATGCTGACATCCTCGCCTGATGTCCACATCTCTTCGAAGGGTTGCGTGACCTCGGCGCGGAGCAACGGTGAATACACCACTCGCCAGCCGTGCTCGGCTGCGAAATGAGAGAACCGGGCGCCGACCGTCGACATCGAGTCGGGGCGTTCGTGTTGCAGGAATTCGTGGAGACGACGTGCCTCGAAGACAGCGTGGTCGCCGGCGATGCCATCGACCGAGTGTTGCTTGAGGTTCTGCGCGAACCAGCCGCGGGAGTCGTCGGGCTCACCGTGTGCTGGGCTGCCCCAACCGGACGGGCCGAACCCGAACACGTTGCCGGCGCTGTGGATGCGGCCGGCGGTGATGACGGGCCCGCCGACGACGCTGGTGTCATCGAACAGTTCGAACAGGCCGAGCGCGTCCCAGTACCACTGTGGGCGAAGAAGACGCGTTGACGAGTTGAACACGTGGACGAGCGCTCCTGCGTCGGCGGCGCGTTCGACGATGCGGGCGAACTCATCGATCTGGTCGACGTCGATGTGGTGGATGGCGTGATCGACCAGCGGCACGGTCGAGAGCTCTGCTCGAACGTCGTGTCCGACGACGATACTGACCAGCGGGCGCGCATCGATCTGGCGTCGGCGCAACCACCAGTCGTTCTGCTCGGGACTGTCCGGGTGGATCTCGATGTCGAAGTGCTCGAAGTCCGAATGCGCTTCGACGAACCGTTCGAGCACCCGCCGGTGAGTCGCCAGCGCGTAGGGCTTGGCCCCGGGATTGCTCGCCGTGGACGACGAGTGGATCCTCCACGAATACAGGATTTCGGGAATGTGGCGGGGTGTCACCCCGGCGTTGACGAATCGGGTGAACAGGTCCCAATCGGGGCTGGCCTCGGTCGCTGGGTCGAGGTACGCGTCGAGTTCGAGCGCACGTTGGCGATCGACGCCGCACAGGTGAGCGACGTAACAGGAATTCGAGAACAGGACCGGGTCCCAATCGGGCTTGAGGTACGGCTCGAGCTGCCGACGTCCCAGCACCTTGTCCTCGTCGCTGTAGAACGCTTCCGGGAAGCCGTTCGACACCACGTGCGAGGCAGCGATGCGCAATGCATCCGGTGTGAGGAGGTCGTCGTGATCGAGGTGGAGCAGGTACCTACCGGTGGCGAGTTCGAGGCACCGGCGCAGTCCGCCGAGGATGCCGAGGTTCGTCTCGCTCCGTTCCACGACGACGTTCGGCGTTTCTCGCAGCTGATCGAGCACAGCAAGCGTCTCGGGGTTGGTCGAGCCGTTGTCGACGATGACCCATTCCCAACCCTCACTCAGGTCTTGATGGAACACCGAGTCGGCCAGCGCCTGGAGGAACTCCGCCGGCGTGTTCCAGACAGCGGTGGCCAGGCTGAAGAGCACGTCGTCGTGGAACTCGGGCGCGGGATACTCGTGACGGCGTTGTTCGATCCGGTGATCGAGCCACGTGGCGTAGCGGTACGCCGGCCCGGTGACACCGGCGCTCGAGAGCGACGGCACCGTGTTCCAGCATTCGTCGAGTCGGGCTTGCAACTCGGGAACCACGTCCTCGAATGCTTCGGCCCATGTCGCCGGCAGCGCAAGGTCGGTGGCATCGAGGCGGCCCTGCACATCGGCGAGCCGGCCGACCGCCTCGGCCAAACCGCAGGCGAGTCCCTCGATCGTGGCCTCCGTGCCGATGATGTTCGATGAGATCGACGCCAACGCTTCGGCGGTCTTCGGGCCGAAGACCGTGGTGACGGCGGGCCCACCACAGGCCGCCATCTCGAGCGGTGGGTAGCTGGGATGCGGCGCCAGCATGGGCGACAACAGGATGTCGCTCTCTCGCATCTGGGCCGCGTAGCCCGCGAGGTCGTGCCACGGCGCTGGACGCAGCACGCTGCGAGGGCCGACAGCGAGAGCGTCGAACGGATCGCCCATCCCGAGGAACTCCCACTCGTCCTCGTCGAACACTTCGTGCCGGATCGCCATCTGGAGTGCGGCGGTTCCCAGCTCGAACAGATTGCGCAGACCGTTCTGCGGGCGCGTGTAGAACAGCAACCGACGCTTCTGCTTCACCGACGTGGGCACACGAGGCGAGAACAGGTTGCTGTCGACGGACGGCTCGAAGACGAGTGCCCGCTCGACGAAGTCGGGATCGGCGAACCGTCCGACTCGCTCGGCGCTGAGGTGATCGAGCAGGAACTGCGAGTTGATCACCGGAACGTGGTCGAGTGCGTAGGTCTCGAGCGCCAGCGCGTATTGGCTCGACGAGGCGAAGAAGAGGGGCTCGAAATCCTGGATCAGATACACGAACCGCTGCTGACGCACGAGCGGTAGCGCCGCCTTGATCGACTGGGCAGTCCACCACGCCGTGGCCATGAACAGGTCATTCGCCCCGATCGCGACGCCGGCGAAACGATCGGAGCCGTCGACCACTTCGACGTTGTCGAGGCGGGTTCCGACGTCGCTGATGTTCGCCATGTGCGACCACAGTGCTGACGTGTCGTCGTCCAACGGAGCATCTGTCGCGATGAAACGAACATGCAGACCGCGTGCGGCCAAGCGATAGGCCAGCTGGATCGCGGTGTTCGGTCCACCGGTCATGTGGCGGATACCCAGCCCTGGCACCAGCACGTTCAGCCGTGGGTGTTCGGCGAGGTCGGGTCGCACGAAGAACTCGACGGGACTGAACCACGGGATCAGCCCCGTCGGTGGCCGGTACTGGCCTGCGGCGGAGGTGTGCTCCAGCACGTTGGCGGGGCGGCCCTCGCCCCGACCGTGTTGGAGATAGTGGGTGAGCGGATCGATGTCGATGGCCGCCACGTCCGGGTTGTGGCCGAGGTACCAGGCGGGGTCGAAGAGTGGGCTGGGCCGGCGACCCTCTCGCCAGCCGTGGAGCCGGTAGTGCTCGACCGGGTCGAGACTCGCCTCGGCAACTTCCGGATGGCGCGACAGGTACCAGTCGACGTCGAAGAACTCATTCGGGTTGCGTGTGTTCGGGCCGTACTGGCCAGCCCAATCGGCCCACGGGTCGCGTCCATCGGTGGTCGAGTCCGGGTACTGCGAGCTGTACCACGCTCGGTCGAAGTGTGCGTGGGGCGATCGACCCTCGAAGCGCCCGTGGTGCTGATAATGAACCCACGGGTCCACGTCGGCTGTTCGAACGTCGGGGTTCGACAGCAGATACCAGTGCGCGTCGAATCGCCCAGGAGGAGTCGCCGCATCGGTAGCGAACGGATCGACGGACGATGCGCCCATGGCGCGGTACCGGGTGCGCACCTGTCGGGCCGCCCATCGTGGCGAACGGCGTGCCTTGCCGGCCATACGCCGGACTTGGCTCAGAGCGACTGGCAGCTGACCGGCGTGGCCAACTTTGGCGGTGTTCGACGACGAGCTGCTCACGTGACGTCTGCCGCTTCGCTCGGTCGAACGAAGGGGACCTGGGCCCACCACAGGTCGAGCTGCTTCGCGAAGGGGTCGCCACCCAGGCGTCGCCCCCAGCGCAGATCGAGCTCGCGAGCTTCCTGCGGGCTCTCACGGGTGCTGCGGGTCAGCGACTCGAAGTGGTACAGCGACGCGTGGGGGGTCCACACGATGCGGTAGTCGGCTTCGAGGAGCTTGAACCCGAGATCGACGTCGTTGTAGCAGTTCGGGAACTGCTCGGAGAGGCCGCCCATCTGGAAGAAGACCGAGCGCCGGATACCGGCGCATGCTGCAGTGACCCCTGAGCGTTCGCCTGCAACGGCGAAGAGCGCGTGGGGACCCGGGTCATCGGCGGGAGCGCCGTTGCCGAGATTGAACGGCGTCGGGGCGTAGTGGTGTCCCGCGGATTGGATTCGTCCGTCCGAGAGCAACAACATCGGACCGACCATACCGACGTCGGGCTCGGCGAGCAGACCGACGATCGTCTCGACCCAGTCCGGCGAGATCACTTCGGTGTCGTCGTTGAGCAACACGAGCACGTCCCCGCTCGAGCGCACGACGCCGAGGTTGGTCTTCTTCGCGAAGTCGAACGTCTCCGACCACTCGACCAGGACGATCTCGGGGTCCAGTTCCCGCAGCGCGTCCAACACGGTCGGCGCTGTCGTCGAGTCGTGGACGACGACGCACTCGATGTCGGGATAGGTGGAGCGCTCGACGACGCTCTGCACTGCATTGACCACCAGATTGAGTATTCGCCCGTGCACCCGTTTGGCATCGCCGCGGGTGGGGATGATGACCGACACCTTGGGGACCCGATCGAGATGTCGAACGGCTCGGTAGCGGCCCGGCACCGTCGACACGACATCGGCATTCACGCCCGAGCGTGCAAGGTGTTCGCGCACGGCTGCACACCCAGCGGTCGAAGCCGCAGGCTTGGCGTCAGCGGCGGCGGCAGTGGAGCCTGGCGATGCCCGCCACCGGTAGAGCACCCGTGGGACGTGGACGATCTGCTTGGTTCGCTCGGCGATTCGGAGAGTGAGATCGTGGTCCTGGGCACCGTCGAAGCCCGTGCGGAGCCCACCGATTTCATCGACGAGCGCCCGACGGAACACCGACAGGTGGTTGCAGTAGTTCTGGCTTCGGAGACGCTCCAGCGACCAGTCCGGCTTCGCGAACCAGTCGTACTCGTTCCCGTGGGCGTCGAGCTTGGTTTCGTCGCTGTACAGGAAGTCGACGTCGGGTGCTCGATCGATTGCATCCGCCATGCATTCGAGCGCATCGCTCGTGAGTTCATCGTCGTGGTCGAGGAACGCCAGGAACCTGCCGGAGGCACGCCCGATCGCGGTGTTCGTGGCTGCGGTGATGCCCTGGTTCTGCTCGTGACGGCCCGTGACCACCCGTTCATCATCCGAGAGACGCTGGAGGAGGCGGATGACATCGGCGTTCGTCGACCCATCGTCGACGATGACCCATTCCCAGGCATCGTTCGTCTGGCCGAGCACAGAATTGGCGCACGCTTCGAGATCCCCACTCAGTGGGTTCCACACGGGCGTGATGATCGAGAACAGCGGAGTCACGGTGGGTGCAGGAATTCAGGAGCGACGAGCTGCTCGCCACAGTGAGATCGGCTTGAGCACGAACTGACCGATCTTCCAACTCGACGACTCCTCCATCGCCGCGCAGCGGTCCGTCGCTGCGTCAAGTTGACGGTCGGTGTGATCCATGCGGTGCGCCCACTGGGCCTCCGACAGCTTGCGGTGTTCGTCGAGCCGAGCGAGCCGAGTCGTCAACTCACCGACCTGTGCCTCGGCGCCACGGAGCAGGTCGCGAAGACGAAGCACTTCCAGACTGAGTTGCTCGGTGTCGCCCGACAGTGCAGGGTCGGTGTCGTCGGTCGCCATGCGGATTCAGACTTCTTCGGGAAGTCGGCGGCTCATCCGATGGAAGATAGTCCAGCCAATGATGAGGCTCGCTGCAGAAATGACCACGAGGCCGAGCATCGTCTTCCAGCCGGGGGCGGCGCCGTCGTACAAGAGCCGGCGATAGACCTCGACGAAGCCGTTCATCGGGTTGAGCTGCAGGATGTTGTTGATCCAGTCGGGTGCCCGTTCTTCGAGCAGCGCCGGCGGGTAGACGATCGGGGTGGCGAAGAACCACACCTGGGTGACGATGATCCACAGGTAGCTCACGTCCCGGAAATACACCGCCAGCACGCTCAGCGCCATGGCGAGTCCCGTTGCGAAGATCGCGAGCAGGACGGAGGTGAAGATGACGACAGGAATCCACGGCAGGAAGTGGGCTCCTCCGAACAGCAGCACGATGAACAGCAGCACCATCTCGATGGTGAACTGCACGCAGGCGTGGAGCACGTTCGAGAACACGAGCACCTCGCGCGGGAACGCAACACGTCGCACGAGGCCGGCATTCGCCGACACGGCGCCCAAACCGAGGGCGGTGATCAGCGAGAAGAAGTTCCACGGTAACAGACCGCACAGGAGGAAGAAGGCGAAGTTGTCGAGCCCGGAGGGCACGCCGATCGGTGCCGTGGCATTGAAAAGCGTGCCGAACACGAAGCCGTAGATGAGGATCTGCGACAGCGGGTTGAGCATCGACCACGCCCACCCGAGGAACGAGCGGCGGTACTTGGTGCGGAGTTCTCGGAGCGTGAGATTCCACAACAGCTCGCGTGAGCGGTAGACATCGGTGACGGCATGCATGAGCGCAACGACGTTATCGCTGTGCGACACGCGAGTAGCGCCATGCCATCGGGCCCATCTCGCAAGACGCCGTGGGTGGTTGGTTCTGCCGAGTGCATCGGCAAGACTCGTGGGCGCCATGCCAACTGCCCTTGCCGTCAACGATCTCTGGAAGAGCTTCCGGCTCTACCACGAGCGCAACCAGTACCTGAAGGCCGCCATCCTCAAAGGACGTCGCGCCCGTTACGAAGAGTTCT
>Ga0105047_10001352_pt1 | contig 43758 bp, 32 predicted proteins | sample MAT04_FD_78384 | JGI IMG/M metagenome (GOLD analysis project Ga0105047, IMG submission 78384) | Freshwater microbial communities from Lake Fryxell liftoff mats and glacier meltwater in Antarctica - MAT-04 (megahit assembly) | ecosystem: Environmental > Aquatic > Freshwater > Ice > Liftoff... | reverse complement strand
CTGCGGCAAGGTGTCCAGGTTCTGCGGCAAGGTGTCCAGGTTCTGCGGCTGGGTATCGGGGCTCTGAGGTTCGGACATGTGTGGGCAGATGGGAGTGTCAATGTATTCTATTGAGACTTTGCCGCTGCAAGATGCGGCCTGATGCGCATGCACTGCGACTGCTTCCGCGACGGATCAGGCCCATAGCACCGGTGCCTTCGCCCGATACCAGTCGTCGACCAGAGGTTGCAGATCCGCCTCGATACGGCTGCGTTTGATCTTCATGGTGGGTGTCAGGCAACCGTTGTCAATCGACCACGGCTCCTTGGCGATCACCAGCATCTGCAGCCGTTCGTAGTCGGCCACACCGTCGTTAACCCGTTTGAGCAGCGCGGTCATCTCCGCTTGCACCTGGGCGCGCACCGCCGGATCGGCAAGCCTGGGTCGGATGGTTTCAGCAAGCACAACGATGCCATAGGCCGAAGGCTGGCCCACGCCCGACACCATCGAGAGTTCAACCATCGGATGTTCGTTGATGCGGTTCTCGATCGGCGCAGGTGCCACATATTTGCCCTTGGCGGTCTTGAACAGTTCCTTGACCCGCCCGGTCAGCTTGAGCAGCCCATCGGGGCGGCGTTCGCCCATGTCGCCCGTTCTGAAGAACCCGTCTTCGGTGAAGCTTTCCTTGTCCAGATCGGGACGTTTGAAGTAGCCCTTCATCTGCCCGGGCGACTTGATCAGGATCTCGCTGCCCGAGCCGATGCGCACTTGCACGCCCTCATACGGAATGCCGACATACCCGGGTGCATTGAACTGTTCGGTCGAATGGTGCGAGAACGCGAAGTCCTCGGTCATGCCATAACCCTCGAAAAGGTTCAGCCCCAGCTTGCGGTACCAGGCGATCAATTCTGGCGGGATCGGCGCCGACGCACTGGCCGCCAGTTGCACCTGGTCCAGCCCCAGGCCGGTGAGGACTTTGCGCCCGACCAGCTTGCCGATGATGGGCAGGCCGAGCAGGAAGTTCAGCTTCTTCGCCGGCATCTTGCCCAGCACGCCCTGCTGGAACTTCAGCCATAGCCGCGGCACCGAGACGAAGAGGTTGGGGCGGGCCCGGTTCAGGTCGGCCACGAAGGTGTCGAGCGACTCGGCAAAGAAGATATGCGTGCGCCCGCTGTGCCAGGCCGGCGCGGCGATCACCGCGCGTTCGTACGAGTGCGCCAGCGGCAGGTACGACAAAACGCGCATGCGTGCATTCGGGTCCATGCGCAGGGCAAGGTCGTCGGTGTAGCCTTTGCCGACGGCCGAGACGGCGCCGAAGGTGATCATCGCGCCCTTGGGCGTGCCGGTGGAACCCGAGGTATAGATGATCATGGCGAGGTCGTCGGCGGCACGTGTCAGTTTGCCAGCGAGTGGTGCGGTGCGCGCGACCAGATCGTCCCACTGGTTGAAACCGGTGGGTGGCGCCAGCGGCAGCGCAATACAGGGCAGGTCGGCTGGAACCCCGCTCTTTTGTTGCTCCCAGGTGTCGAGTTTGCCGACGAACAGCAGCTTGGCCTCGCTGTGTTCGAGCACGAACCTGATCGTGTCGGGTCCTTCGGTGGGAAAGATCGCCACCGTAGTGCCACCGGCGAGCCAGATCGCGAGTTCTGCCATGAAAAAATGTGCGCAGTTCTTGGTCAGGATCGCGATCTGGTCGCCGGCGCCCAGGCCGCGACTTTGCAGATGCGCCGCCATGCGCCGCGCCTGATCGAGCGTCTCGCCCCAGGTGTAATCGCGCACCTTGCCGGCGCCAAGCGGCTGGGTCATAAAGACCGTGTCCTTTTGCCTGACTTCGTGATCCTGGATGGCATCGAGTATCAGCGCGCTTTCAGCCATGACGTGAGTCTCCTGGAGTTGATATTGACGGGCAACACGAGGGCCGCTACATCGATAGCGAACCTTCGCGAAATTCTGTCTTGTCGAGCCATACATTGACCAGTACGGGTTTGCCACTGCGGGCGAGCGAGCGCGCCTGGGTCAGTGCTGCCTGCACCTCGTCCATGCGCTGCACCAGCAACCCTTGTGCGCCAAATCCCGCCGCGACCTTGTGGTAGTCGGTGCGTGCCAGCACGGTGCCCACGTCGTCGTGCAGCATCTTGACCTGCTCGCGTGCAATTTGTGTCCATCCGGCGTCGTTGCCCACGATGGCGATCACCGGTATGCCGTGGCGCACGAAGCTGTCGAACTCGACCAGGCCGTAACCGCAGGCACCGTCGCCGAAAATGATCCAGACTTCAGCGTCAGGATGGCAGCAGGCCGCGCCCAGAGCGAACCCGGCGCCCACACCGAGCGTGCCAAAAGCACCGGGATCGAGCCAGCGCAGCGGCGCGCGCGGGCGCAATACATAAGCGGCTGTGGCGACGAAATCACCGCCGTCGGCCACGATCAGCGCCTTGTCGCCAGCTGTCTGTTCGATCATCTGAAGCAAGGCCACGGGATTGACCATTGCGCCTTCGGCTCGGGCCTGGGCATCGATACCGGTTTCGCGTTCTGCGTCGCGCGCCTGCAATTGCGCTATCCAGGGCTGCCAGTTCGCCCGGCGCTGGCTCCACACGGCGCCGGCCTCGACCATCGACTGCAGGAACAACCCGGCGTCGCCGATCACGGCGACATCCGGGCGGCGGTTCAGCCGCGCGTCCCTGGCGCTGCGGTTGACGGCAATCAGTTTGGCCTTGCGCCGGATGTGCTTGCCGTAATCGAGCCGGAAATCGCACGGAACGCCGGCCAGCACCACGCAATCGGCCTCGCGCAAGGCCTGGCGCCGCTGGTGGCGAAGTTGCAGCGGGTGGTGGCGCCCCAGCAGTCCACGCGCCATGCCCGAGAGGTAAACCGGAATGCCCAGCTCGGCAACCGCCTTGGCAATTGCGGCGGCCTGGGTAGCCTGCGCCAGCGTCTGGCTTCCGATCACCATCAGAGGGCGCTGTGCCTGCGACAAGTCCGCCAAGGCCTTGCGCAGACTGGCGGCAGCGGGTGCGGGCACGGGTATCGGCTTGACAAACGTGCCCGCCAGAGCGTCGGAGCCGGCGAACATGCGCTTGACATGGCGGCCCAGGTATAAGCGCAACAGGCGTTCGCTGATCGAGCGGCCCTTGCCGGCCGCGTCGACATACCACTGCCGGATCGTGGCCTCGTCGTACAGCAGGTCGACCGGACATTCGATGAACACCGGCCCCGGCACGCCACTGCAAGCCAGCGCAAAGGCGTCGTCGACAGCGGGTCCAAGGTCGGCAACGCGCCGGATCTTGAAAAATCGCTTCACGTGCGGCGCCACCAGCGGGCGTTGATCGATGTCTTGCAGGGCACCACGACCCTGCAAGGCGGTGGGCGCTGCGCCGCCGAACAAGACCAGCGGTGACTGGGCAAGCTGCGCATTTTTCAGCGCCGTGATGGTATTGCTGATGCCGGGACCGGCTGTCACGGCCGCCACGCCGGGTAATCCCGACAGGCGACCCATGGCGTCAGCGGCAAACACGGCAGTGGCCTCGTCGCGTACGTCGACGATGCGGATGCCGCGTGCGCGCGCGGCCGAAAGAATGGGCGATATATGGCCACCACACAAGGTGAAGATATGGCGTACGCCGTGCGCTTGCAGCGACACGGCGACCCTATCTCCCCCATGCATGTGCGCTGCAGGCTCAGACATGCGACTGTTGTCTCCGATGGTGATGGGCGGGTCGTCTTGCGTGCGACCGCTTGTGTTCGAGTATGTCAGCGGCCTGCGGTTTGGGCAACAAGGCCACCGGACCTGCCGGCCAGAGGTGCGCTTTTACAATGCTGGCAACAGGAGTGTTCAATTGGCAATATTTGCATTGGGTGATGTCAGCCCCCGGATTGACGGGTCTGCCTGGGTGGCGGAAAGCGCCCAGGTCATCGGCAACGTCGAGCTGGCACAGGATGTCAGCATCTGGTTTGGCGCCGTGCTGCGTGGCGACAACGAACCCTTGCGCATCGGCAGCGGGACCAATATTCAGGACGGCAGCGTATTGCACTCTGACCACGGCAAGCCGCTGGACATCGGTGTCAACGTCACTGTCGGCCACATGGTAGTGCTGCACGGCTGCACGATCGGAGACGGTTCGCTGATCGGCATTGGCTCAGTGCTGCTCAATGGTGTGCGCATCGGCAAAAACTGTCTGGTGGGCGCCGGTGCCCTGGTCACCGAAGGCAAGGAATTTGCCGATGGTTCAATGATCATCGGCAGCCCGGCCAAGGCGGTGCGCGATCTGACGCCCGAGCAGATGGAAGGCCTGCGCCAGAGCGCGCGGGGTTATGTCGACAATGCCCGGCGCTTTCGCGACACGCTCAAGCGCATCGGCTAGGGCGGGCACCATCAACCCAGGAAACCGATTTGTCCGAACTCCACAAATTTCTCTTTGACGGCCTGCCGGTACGCGGCATCATCGTGCGCCTGACCGATGCCTGGACCGAGATCCTGCGTCGGCGCGCATCCAACACCCAGTCCGGCGCCTACGCCACGCCTGTGGCAGAACTGCTTGGCGAGATGGTGGCCGCATCGGCGCTGATGCAGTCGAATATCAAGTTCGACGGCGCGCTGGTCATGCAGATCATGGGCGACGGTCCGCTGAGGCTGGCCGTGGTCGAGGTCCAGCCTGACCAGGCCGTGCGGGCCACCGCTACCGTGATGGGCGACATCGCGTCCGACAGTACGCTGAGTGCCATGGCCAATGTCAACAACGTCGGACGCTGCGCCATCACGCTCGACCCGAAGTCGCGTCTGCCGGGCCAGCAGCCTTACCAGGGCGTGGTGCCGCTGTTTGACGACCAGGGTGAGAAGCTGGAAAAACTGAGTGACGTGGTGCAGCACTACATGTTGCAAAGCGAGCAACTCGACACCACCCTGGTGCTGGCCGCGGACGCGTCGGTTGCAGCTGGCCTGCTGATACAACGCCTGCCGATGCAAGGGACCGGCAATCTGGCCGGCGGCGGGCGGCAGTTGGACGAAGATGAGATCGGGCGCAATGAGGATTACCACCGCATCGCCACACTGGCCTCGAGTCTCAAGCGCGAGGAACTGCTATCGCTCGGAGTAGACGCCATCTTGCATCGCCTCTTCTGGCAAGAGGATGTGCTGCGATTCGCACCGCAACCCGATGATCCGCAACCCCATTTCGTCTGCAGCTGCAGTCGCGAGAAGGTGGGCGCAATGATCGTGGGGCTGGGTGAGGAGGAGGCCGCCAGCATCCTGGCCGAGCGCGCGGATATCGAGGTGGGATGCGAGTTTTGTGGTGTGCAGTACCGGTTCGACGCGATCGATGCGGCGCAGCTGTTCAAGCCCCACAGTCAGCTGCCGCCATCGCCGGGCGATGCCACCCATTGAGCCGTTCCGGCATGCGCCGGTCGTAAAGTCGGATGCACGGGGCGCCAGTAAGCGCGTTGTGGCCTATTTCGCGATCTGCACCATGATCTCGTTGGGCCGCACCATACCCAGTTCGGAACGGGCTTTTTCTTCGACGATGTCCATGCCTTCCTGAAGATCTCGTACCTCTGCCTCGAGCCGCAGGTTGCCCTGGTGCTCGCGGTCGTTCTGCAACTGCTTGGCCGCCAGTTCCTGCTCCAGTGTCGCCACATTCGGGATACTGCCGCGCCCGTACCACAACTGCCCGTGCAGTATGACCAGCAGGGCAATCAATGCCAACGGGACGATTCGGTTGCGCACGACTTCGAATCAGGAGCGGTGGGGCGCGTCGTGTCAGCGAAGGTTGTAGAACGCGGCACGACCGGGATAGTGCGCGATCTCGCCGAGATCCTCTTCGATGCGCAGCAACTGGTTGTACTTGGCCATGCGATCAGAGCGGCTCAGCGACCCGGTCTTGATCTGACCGGCGTTGGTGCCCACCGCAATGTCGGCAATGGTGGAGTCCTCGGTTTCGCCTGAACGGTGGCTGATGACAGCGGTGTAGCCTGCGCGCTTGGCCATCTCGATCGCGGCAAAGGTCTCGGTCAGTGTGCCGATCTGGTTGATCTTGATCAGGATCGAGTTGGCGATGCCCTTGTCGATGCCTTCCTTCAGGATCCTCGTATTGGTGACAAACAGGTCGTCGCCGACGATCTGCACCTTCTTGGCCAGGCGATCGGTCAGCACCTTCCAGCCGTCCCAATCGTTTTCGGCCATGCCGTCCTCGATGCTGATGATCGGGTATTTGTCGGCCCAGGTCGCCAGAATGTCGGTCCACTCCTCGGAGCTCAGGCTCAGGCCTTCTCCGTCGAGCTGGTATTTGCCGTCCTTGTAGAACTCGGAGGCGGCACAGTCCAGTCCCAGGGCGATCTGCTCGCCAGCGACGTAACCTGCGGCATCGATTGCCTCCAGAATCATCTGAATGGCGGCTTCATGGTTGGCCACGTTCGGCGCGAAACCGCCTTCGTCACCGACCGCGATGCTGATACCCTTGTCGTGCAGGATCTTCTTGAGCGCGTGGAACACCTCGGCGCCGTAGCGCAGTGCCTCGCGGAAGTTCGGTGCGCCGATCGGAATGATCATGAACTCCTGGATGTCCAGGTTGTTGTTGGCGTGGGCGCCGCCATTGATGACGTTCATCATCGGCACTGGCATCTGCATGCCGCCCATGCCGCCGAAATAGCGATACAGCGGCAGACCGGACTCCTCGGCTGCGGCACGGGCCACCGCCATCGACACGGCCAGCATCGCATTGGCGCCCAGGCGCGACTTGTTCTCGGTACCGTCCAGGTCGATCAAGGTTTTATCCAGGAATGCCTGTTCAGAGGCGTCCAGGCCCATCACGGCTTCGGAAATTTCGGTGTTGATGAACTCCACCGCCTTGAGCACGCCCTTGCCCAGGTAACGGGTCTTGTCGCCGTCGCGCAGCTCGATCGCCTCGCGCGAACCGGTGGAGGCACCGGACGGCACGGCAGCACGGCCCATGGTGCCGCTTTCCAGCAGCACGTCGCATTCAACAGTGGGGTTGCCGCGTGAATCGAGGATTTCACGGCCGACGATGTCAACAATTGCACTCATGTTTCTTCTTTCTGATCAGATTTCTGGAAAATTCAAACGCCTTCGACGACCACCATGCGCATGATCGCAGCGCCCTGTCGCGCAGCGCGGGCCTTGCCGTATTCGGGCGATGCGTCGAAGTGGCGCGCCGCTTCGACCGATGGGAACTTCAGCAGCACCAAACGTTCGGGTTGCCAGTCGCCTTCAAGCACCTCGACCTTGCCGCCGCGCACACAGACTTCGGCGTTGTGGGCCAACATCGCGGCAGAAGACCACTTCTTGTACTCCTCGTATTGCTGCGCATTGGTGACGGTCACATTGGCAATGATGTAGGCGCTGGACATGGTTTGGATTTCCTGTGGGTGGCGGTTCAGTCGGCAAATGCCTGCTCGAGAAAACCATGGCGTTTCGTGGCATGGTCGAGGTCGCGCAGGACTTCGAGCAGGGCCTTCATGTGGTTTAGCGGGACGGCATTGGGTCCGTCGCTCAGTGCCTTGTTCGGGTCTGGATGGGTTTCCATGAAGACCCCGGCAACCCCGGCGGCGACTGCTGCTCGGGCAAGCACAGGCACCATGTTGCGCTGGCCGCCGCTGCTGGCGCCCTGACCGCCCGGCAATTGCACCGAATGCGTTGCGTCAAACACCACCGGTGCGCCGGTCTCGCGCATGATGGCCAGTGAACGCATGTCGCTGACCAGGTTGTTGTAGCCGAAACTCGCGCCGCGTTCGCAGGCCATGAAATTGTCTTCGTTCAGGCCGATCTCGCGCGCTGCAGCGCGGGCCTTGTCGATGACGTTTGTCATGTCGCCGGGTGCCAGGAACTGGCCCTTCTTGATATTGACCGGCATGCCCGACTGCGCGACGGCGCGGATGAAGTCACTCTGGCGGCATAAAAAGGCGGGCGTCTGCAATACGTCGACCACCGCAGCAACGGCGTCAATCTGGTCTTCGTGGTGCACGTCGGTCAGCACCGGCACCTGCAGTTCACTGCGTACCCTGGCCAGGATCTCCAGCCCCTGTTCCAGCCCCAGCCCCCGAAAACCAGTGCCTGAGGTACGGTTGGCCTTGTCGAAGCTGCTCTTGAAGATGAACGGAATACCGAGTTCGCGCGTGATTTCTCGCAAGGTGCCGGCCGTGTCCATCTGCAACTGCTCGGACTCGATCACGCATGGGCCGGCAATCAGGAAAAACGGGTGCGCGAGTCCGGCGTTGAAACCACACAACTTCACGGCACGACTCCTGTTGCGCGGCAACGCTGGATCATGCGACCGCCTTCACGGCTTTCAGGCTGCGGCCTTGCCCCTGTTCCTGATGGTCGAGCGAAGCCTTGATGAAGGCGTTGAACAGCGGATGACCGTTCCATGGTGTCGATTTGAACTCGGGGTGGAACTGAACACCGATATACCAGGGGTGCACGGCGCTGGGCAATTCGACGATTTCGGTCAGGTGCTCGCGTTGGGTCTTGGCCGAGATGACCAGCCCGGCCTTGCGCAAGGTGTCCAGGTAATGCACGTTGGCTTCGTAGCGGTGGCGATGGCGTTCGGTGACCACATCGCCGTAGATTGCGTGGGCCAGCGTACCGGCTTCGACATCGGATGTCTGTGCGCCCAGGCGCATGGTGCCGCCGAGGTCGGAGTTCTCGTCGCGGTTCTTGATCGTGCCGTCGGCATCCTTCCACTCGGTGATCAAGGCGATCACCGGGTGCGGCGTACTGGGTTCGAACTCCGTGCTGTTGGCGTCGGCGAGTCCGGCGACATTACGTGCATATTCGATCGTGGCCACCTGCATGCCCAGGCAGATGCCGAGGTAGGGAACCTTGTTCTCGCGGGCATACCGGGCAGTGGCAATCTTGCCTTCGATGCCGCGTTTGCCGAATCCGCCCGGCACCAGGATGGCGTCAAAGCGTGCCAGCTGATTGACGGTATCAAACTTGATGGTCTCTGAATCGATGTACTCGATCTTCACCTTGGCATGGTTCTTCATGCCAGCGTGGCGCAGTGCCTCGTTAAGCGACTTGTAGCTGTCGCTGAGGTCGACATACTTGCCGACCATGGCGATATGCACCTCGGATTTGGGATGCTCGGTCTCGTATACCAGGTCGTCCCAGCGCTTGAGGTTGGCCGGTGGTGTGTTCAGTCGCAGCTTGTCGCAGATCAGGCCGTCCAGGCCTTGCTGATGCAGCATGCGTGGCACCTTGTAGATTGTGTCGACATCCCACATCGAGATCACGCCCCATTCGGGCACGTTGGAAAACAGCGAGATCTTGTCGCGTTCCTCCGGTGGAATCGGCCGGTCGGCACGGCACACCAGCGCGTCCGCCTGGATGCCGATCTCGCGCAACTGTTTGGCCGTGTGTTGTGTTGGTTTGGTTTTGAGTTCGCCGGCGGCGGCGATCCAGGGCACATAGGTCAGGTGCACAAACGCGGTGTTGTTCGGGCCCAGCTTGAGGCTGAGCTGGCGCACAGCCTCGAGGAAGGGTAGCGACTCGATGTCGCCCACGGTGCCGCCTATTTCGACGATGGCTACGTCAACCGCGTCGGGCTCGCCAAATCTCGCGCCGCGCTTGATGAATTCCTGGATTTCGTTGGTGACGTGCGGAATCACCTGCACCGTCTTGCCAAGGTACAGGCCGCGGCGCTCCTTTTCGAGCACGCTTTTGTAGATCTGGCCGGTGGTGAAGTTGTTGCTGCGGCGCATCCGCGTCTCGACGAAGCGCTCGTAGTGGCCCAGGTCCAGGTCGGTCTCGGCGCCGTCATCAGTGACGAATACTTCTCCGTGCTGAAACGGCGACATCGTGCCAGGATCCACATTCAGGTACGGATCGAGCTTGATAAGGGTGACCTTGAGGCCTCGCGACTCCAGAATCGCTGCGAGGGAGGCTGAGGCGATTCCCTTGCCAAGGGAGGACACGACACCGCCGGTGACGAAGACAAATTTGGTCATGTCAGGGGCGAACCGGAGGGTTCGTCAGGGTGGTAAAGCGGGATTATAGGCGTCTGCTACATTGCCTCCATCGTGATCGGCGGCAAAACTTCATGGACTTGACAGGCAAACATCTGGTATTGGGCTTGACCGGCGGCATCGCCTGCTACAAGGCCGCCGAGTTGTGTCGTTTGCTGATCAAGCAGGGTGCCACAGTGCAGGTCGTGATGACCGTTGCGGCGGAGCAATTCATCACGCCGGTGACGATGCAGGCGCTGAGCAACCGCACCGTGTTTGGCTCGCAATGGGATGCGCGCGAAACCAACAACATGCCGCATATCAACCTCGGGCGCGAAGCCGATGCGATCCTGATCGCGCCGTGCAGTGCTGACTTCATGGCGCGTCTCGTGCATGGCCAAGCAGACGACCTGCTCAGCCTGATGTGCCTGGCTCGGCCCATGGCCACGGTGCCACTTTTGCTGGCGCCGGCGATGAACCGCGAGATGTGGGCCCATCCGGCGACACAGCGCAACATGGCGCAACTGCGCCACGACGGCGCCCGGATCCTGGGCGTGGGCCGCGGCGATCAGGCCTGCGGAGAGACTGGCGATGGCCGCATGCTCGAGCCGGCCGAGCTGGTCGAAGACCTGATTGCATTTTTTCAGCCCAAGCCGCTTGCCGGCCGCAAGGTGCTGGTCACTGCCGGGCCAACCTACGAGGCGATCGATCCGGTGCGGGGCATCACCAACCTGTCCAGCGGCAAGATGGGTTTTGCGGTGGCGCGCGCCGCGCACGAGGCAGGCGCCATGGTCACCCTGGTGGCCGGACCGGTTTGCCTGCCGACACCACGCGGCGTGGATCGGATCGATGTGCGTTCGGCTCAGGAGATGTTTGACGCGACGCTGGCCCTGGCCGGGACGGCCGATTTGTTCATCGCGACCGCTGCAGTGGCCGACTGGCGACCGCGTGATGCAGCGGAGCAAAAGATCAAGAAGGATGGCTCGGGTCAGACCCCGCAACTGCAGTTCGTGGAGAACCCGGACATCCTGGCCACCGTGGCCCGACTGCCGCGGGCGCAGCAGGGCGCGTTGGTGTGTGTGGGTTTCGCCGCGGAAAGCCAGGACCTGCTGGCCAATGCGCAGGCCAAGCGCGTGCGCAAAGGTGTGCCAATGCTGGTCGGCAATATCGGTCCGGCAACCTTTGGCCAGGACGACAACGCTTTGCTGCTCGTTAGTGCGGATGGGGTGCAGGAACTGGCGCGGGCACCCAAAATTTCGCTGGCGCGGGCCCTGATCGTTACCTGTTCAGCCATGATGGGTCCGACCCTGGGTTAGCATGCGCCGGCGTTTGCCTCAGATTCCTTTTTTGTGGCCTCTCCAACCATCCATGTTCATTGACGTCAAGGTTCTCGATCCCAGGCTGGCTGACCAATTGCCGGCCTACGCTACACCCGGAAGCGCCGGTCTGGACCTGCGCGCCTGTCTGGACGCGCCGCTGCTGCTTGCGCCCAACGCCTGGCGGCTTGTGGCGACCGGTTTCGCGATCCACCTGGCCGATCCGAACTATGCTGCGCTGATCCTGCCGCGCTCGGGTCTGGGTCACAAACATGGCATCGTGCTCGGCAATCTGGTGGGTTTGATTGACAGCGACTACCAGGGACAGCTGATGGTCAGCGCCTGGAACCGTAGTTCGACCGCCTACACCATCGAGCCGATGGAGCGCATCGCCCAGCTGGTAATTGTGCCGGTGGCGCAGGCGACCTTCAACCTGGTGACGGAATTTCCGGTCAGCGTACGCGGCGAGGGCGGTTACGGGTCAACCGGCACCACCTGAAAGGTGTTGGACCAGCGTCGGATGATCAGGCGGCTGGGCCCTGAACCTGCACCTTGAAGAAACCGGTGCCGGCGCTTGCGCGACCGATTTCCTCTTCGGTCGCGTCGCGCACCGACTCCACTGTGAGAAACAGCCGCAGCGCAATGCCTGAGAGCGGATGGTTGCCGTCAAGAACCACATGTTCGGGGTACAGGTCGGTGACCGTGTAGAGCACGTCCTTGGGGGCATCGGGGTTGCAGCCCTGTGGCAGGGTTTGGCCTTCGAAGGTCATGCCTTCTTCGAGTTCGGGTGGAAACAAGGCACGAGGCTCCAGAAAGACCAGCTGATCATTGAAGTCGCCGAACGCTTCTTCCGGTTCAAGCTGCAATTGGAGCTTGGCACCCGGCTCGTGGCCTTGCAGTGCATCCTCGATCTTCTTGAACAGGTCAGAACCACCGACCAGGAATTCGACCGGCTTGTCGAGAACGTCGAGTTCCTCGCCCAGGGTGTCTTTCAGGGTCCAGGTCAGTGCGACCACGCATTGTTGTGAAATTTCCATAGGAGAATTGTCGCATTCCGGCGCTGCCTTGTGCCCATCCCCTATCACCCACCAACCCACAGCACAGGTTTCCACACATGGACATTCAACAAGGCTTGCCGCTGCTTGGCGGCATGACGCCCCAGCAATTCATGCGACGCCACTGGCAACGCAAGCCCTTGCTGATTCGCCAGGCCATGCCAGGTTTTGTGGCACCGCTTGGCCGGGCGGCCTTGTTCGATCTGGCCGCGCAGGATGCTGTCGAATCGCGCCTGGTCATTGGAGGTGGTCCCGATCAGGTCTGGAAGCTGCGCCACGGCCCGTTCACCCGACGCGCCCTGCCAGCCCTCAAACGAGACGACTGGACCTTGCTGGTGCAAGGTGTCGATCTGCATGTGGAGGCGGTACACATGCTGCTCAACCAATTCCGGTTCGTTCCCGACGCCCGGCTCGACGACGTGATGGTCAGTTATGCCACACCAGGCGGTGGCGTTGGCCCGCATTTCGACAGCTACGACGTATTCCTGCTGCAAGCCCATGGCCACCGGCGCTGGCGCATCGGCAGGCAGAAGGACTCGCGCCTGCAGCCGGGGGTGCCAATGAAGATCCTGCGACATTTCGCGCCTGAGCACAGCTACGACCTTGCGCCGGGTGACATGTTGTACCTGCCACCCGGTTACGCCCATGACGGCGTGGCGCTGGACGAGTGCATGACGTATTCGATCGGTTTTCGCGCACCCGGCAGTGGCGAGCTTGCGGCGGAAATGTTGCAACGCCTGGGTCAGGATGCCAGTGACCTGATGCCGACGCAGACCTACCGCGATGCTGCACAGAGCGCGGTGTCGGCGCCCGGGGCGATTCCCGAGGCGCTGACCGACTTCACCCGTGCGGCGCTGGAGCAGGCCTTGCGCGACCCGATGGTGCTGGCACGCAACCTGGGCGAACACTTGACCGAGCCCAAGGCTCTGGTATGGTTCTGCGAGGCTGCCGGTGCCACCGTGACGGGCGCGGTGCGGCTGGACCGCAGGACGAGAATGATGTACGACCGCAAACATGTGTTCATCAACGGCGAAAGCTACCTGGCAGGTGGTCGCGACGCACGCCTGATGCAGCAGCTGGCCGATGTTCGCCGGCTTGATGCACGCGCCAGCGCCGGTGCCAGTGCCGACGCCAAGGCTTTGTTGCAAACCTGGATGGAAGCGGGGTGGATCCATGGCGATTGAATCTGGAACTCCGGTACCGTTGGAATCGGGCCGGTTTGTGGGCCGAGAGGCATTCCTGCAGCAGTTGCGCGACACTCTGCAAGTGGCCGCCCGCGAGGGCTGGACCCAGCTGATCCTGTGCGATGCGGGCTTCGAGGACTGGCCGCTGAACGAGAAGTCGGTGGTCGACAGCCTGCAGGCATGGTCCCGCAGTGGACGCACTTTGACCATCGTGGCGACCCAATATGACGGTGTCGTGCGCCAGCATCCCCGGTTCGTGAATTGGCGCCGCACCTGGGGTCATATCGTTGACAGCCGCATCTGCCGGCATATCGACGCGGTGAATTTCCCGACGGTCTTGTGGAGCCCGCATTGGGTGGTTCAGCGCCTGGACCCGGCGCGCGGTAGCGGCATCGCCGGCGCAGAGCCCGAGCGGATCGTGCAGATTCGCGAAATGCTGCAGGAGTTGCTCAGGGCCAGCACGCCGGGTTTTCCAGCAACCACACTGGGATTGTGAGATTTTGACAACATCCTAGGGTTAACCCGGAAAAAATGAGCCGTTCTCCATACAATCGCGCTCGGGCAAGTGCGTGAAATCATGCAGTTGCCTGTGTCGGCGCGGTTCTCGTTGCTGACGTTTTATCAACTGTTCCCTTTTCATCAGATCGATCGAATCATGAAGAAGTCTTATATTCTGGCTGCCGTCATTGCCGCAGCTGCCCTCGCCGCTTGTGGCAAAAAAGAAGAAATGCCAGCACCGGCACCAGCACCCGCGCCGGTTGCTCCAGCTGTCCAGGAAGCCGCATCCTCTGCTGCCGCCTCGGTCACCGACGCGGCTTCCGCCGCCGCTGGTGCAGTGGCTGACGCTGCCTCTGGCGCTGCTGCTGCTGCCTCCGACGCTGTCAAGAAACCTTGAGCCGGCGCTGCCACTCGCAGCTCCGTGAAGAGCCACCTGCGGGTGGCTTTTTTCTTGGATGGTGCAAAGCCGCTACGCAACCAGCGCCCGGTGTGGTGGTCATGCGGCGGGGCAGCGTCAATAAAGGCCCGATATGAAGATGCGCAAAGACGCTGGTGGCGAAGGAGATTCGCCCGCCGGGTCGACTTGTGACAATGGCGCTCGCCTGACGCGCTCGAAAGCAGGCCTGTTGTTCCTGCTTGCGACCGTTCTGGTGACGGGCTTTGCAGCCGTGCTCTGGATCGTCATTGACGAAGTGCAGACCTCGCGCCATCAGGCACAGCGGTTGGCGGCCCTCGACCGCAAGCTGCTGTTTACGCTTCATGCCGGCCCCAGTGACGCTATCCGCTTCCCTGGCAGAGGGCCTTATGACCAGCGCCTTGGTTACCACACCATGCCGCGATACCTCGAACGACTCACGGCGCAGGACTGGCAGATCACGGCGCAAACGCGGATGTCGCCTGAACTCGTTGACCTCATTGACCAGGGGTTTTTTCCCCCATACGCCGAGAAGAATCAGGCCGGGTTTGAACTGCTGGACTGCCGTGCCGAACCCTTTTTCGCGGCCCGTCTTCCGCAGTACGCCTACGGCCGGTTCGAGGCGATTCCACCGCGGATCGTGAACGCCTTGTTGTTCATCGAAGACCGGGACTTGCTGGACGCGCAGCAGAGTCAGCGCAATCCGGCCGTCGACTGGAGCCGGTTTGTTCGAGCGCTCGTCGACCAGGTCTGGGGCCGGATTGACCCCGACCATGACACACCGGGCGGCAGCACACTGGCCACGCAGATCGAGAAATACCGCCATTCGCCTGGCGGGCGCACCGCATCGGCACGGGACAAGTGGTACCAGATGGCCTCGGCATCCTTGCGTGCCTATATCGAGGGTGAGAACAACGTGTCGCGCCGACGTCAGATCGTTGTGGACTATCTCGACACGGTGCCACTTGCGGCGCGACCAGGTATCGGCGAGATCCATGGACTGGGCGATGCACTGGCGGCCTGGTATGGGCGTGATTTCGACGAAGTCAATAGCTTGCTGATCGCCGACGCAGGCGACGCCAATGCGCCTGCGGGTCTGCTGGTGCGCCAGGCGCTGGCGTTCAAGCAGGTCCTGTCGCTGCTGATCGCTCAAAGGCGCCCGTCGTATTACCTGGGCCAGGAGAAAGCCGGATCCGACCTGACCGAACTGGTCAATTCGCATTTACGCGTGTTGTCGGACGCCGGGGTGATTTCGCCCGCACTGCGCGACGCCGCACTGCCACTGGCGCTGGACGTGCGCCGCGGGCCGCCGCCGCGCGAGGAACTGGTCAACAGCACACCGTTCAGTGAGCGCAAGGCGGCGAGCGCGCTGCGCAGTCGTCTGGCTGGGCTGCTCGGTGTGGACCGTGGCTACGACATGGACCGCATCGACGTGCAGGCCACCAGCAGCATCGACGCGCGTGCACAGCGAGCAGGCGTCGCGTTGTTGCGCGGTCTGGGGCAGCGCGAAGGTGCAAAGGCAGCAGGACTGTACGGTCCGTATCTGCTCGATGAGCGCGACGACCCCAGCCACCTGGTGTTCAGCTTCACGCTGTTGGAACGTGGCGAGCAGGTCAACCGGTTGCGGGTTCAGACGGACAACCTGAATCAGCCGTTTGACATCAACGAGGGCGCGCGGCTTGACCTGGGATCGACTGCCAAGCTGCGTACCCTGGTGACCTATCTGGGGTTGATTGCCGAATTGCACGCACGCTGGGGTTCCCTGCCTGCCCAGCAGCTCGCGGCGCTGGACATTGACGACCGCGACGCACTGGGCTTGTGGGTGCAGCAGTATCTGACCGGACAGGGTGACCGCACGCTGCAACCCATGCTCGACGCCGCGATGTTGCGCACCTACTCGGCCAATCCGTCTGAAGGCTTTTTCACCGGTGGCGGAGTGCACCATTTCGGCAATTTCGAGTCTGCCGATGACAATCGGGTGCTGACCGTGCGCGAGGGCACCACGCGCTCGGTCAACCTGGTCTACATCCGGCTGATGCGCGATCTGGTCCGGCATCTGATGTTCCAGGAGGAGGGCACGGGCGCGGCGATTCGAGCGGATCGCGACGATCCGAAGCGGCTGGCCTTGCTGGCGCGCTTTGCTGACAAGGAAGGGCGGGAGTACCTTGCCCGTTTCTATCGCGAGCACCAGGGCCTGGACGCCGAAGCATGGGTGGCGCAACAGTTCAAGACCAGCACACCGTCGTTTGCGCGGCTTGCCAGCGTGTTCGGTGCGTTGTATCCGGATGCCGATGCGATTGCCATGGCCGCCTTCATCGTGAGACATCGGCCGGACGCGGTGCTGGCCCACGGCGAACTGGCGCCATTGTTTGCGCGTTACGGCGGCGGTCGGATGTCGCTGGCCGATCGCGGATATGTTGCCGGCGTGCATCCGCTGGACTTGTGGCTGGCAGGATATCGCATGCGGTCTCCCGTTGCCTCGCTGACGCAGGCCATTGCCGCCAGTGCCGATGAGCGACAGCATGTGTATGGATGGTTGTTCCGTACACGCCAGCGGGATGCGCAGGACCAGCGCATCCGCACTCTGCTCGAGATCGATGCGTTCGCACGTGTCCAGGAGCGCTGGAAGCGGCTGGGTTATCCGTTCGAGGCCCTGACGCCGTCATATGCCAGTGCGCTGGGCGCCTCGGGCGATCGGCCGTCGGCGCTGGCTGAATTGATGGGCATCATCGTCAACGCAGGTGTGCGCAAGCCGGTCGCACGGCTGGAGTCCCTGGTGTTTGCTCGCGATACACCGTATGAGACCCGGCTGGTTTATCGCCCGCAAAAAGTGGAGCAGGTGATTGAGCCCGAGGTCGCCTTTACCGTGCGCCAGACCCTGATCGGGGTCGTGCAGGAAGGCACGGGTCGGCGTCTCAAGAATGCGTTTGTGCGCGACGACGGTACTCCGGTGGCCGTTGGTGGCAAGACCGGCACCGGGGACCATCGTTTTTACACCTATGACAAGGGTGGGGCTCAGGCGACGTCGCGTGTGGTGAGCCGTTCGGCGACGCTGATGTTCCTGCTCGGCGAGCGTTACTACGGCACGCTGATGGTTTTCGTGAACGAGCCTTATGCCGCCGACTACCGTTTCACCAGTGCCTTGCCCAGCCAGTTGCTCAAGGCCATGGGGCCGAGCCTGGGTGACTTGCTTGAACAGCAGACCTGTCGCTGAGGTGCCGGCTCGTCGAAGCAGTCCGGTGTCTGGCGCCCGGTGTGGCGCTGCCGGCCCCGCATGTTGACTCCGGGCCTGCGCGCCGTCAGTGTTCGCGGGGTGCAGTCCAGCGTCGGCGCGCAAACAATGCGACGAAGGCACAACCGAGTACCAAAGCAAACCAGCCGGCCGCCGCGGCCTGCGCGATGGTGTCGCGCAGTGCGGGCGACTTCAGGATATAGGGCGAGAGCAACACACATATGCCGATCAACGCGCACAAGCCACCTTTGATCAGCAATTCGTTGTCGGCCTTGCGGTCGGAGGCGCGATTGACGGCATTGTTGAGACGGTGGGTCGGGGCAGGAGGGAGTGGCATGAATATCTCGTTCGTGGGCGGCTGATTGCGGCCCGGTTATCAAATGAGCGGCTGCGGCCGCGGGATTGGGGCAGGCGCACCTGTCGGTGTCGCAGGGCCGCCCGGTCGTTCCGAAGGTGCAGAAGGGCCCCTTGGGGGCCGCGAACGCGGTGAGCGAGGGGATTGTTCATTCATACCGATTGCCAATCCGTACCAAGCACCCGATCAGCCACGCCGATATCGGATGGGCTGCACCCCAGTGCCTCGGACAGCGCTGCCTGTGCCAGTTCGGGCCGGTTGTTCTGATGGCTCAGATGTGCCGCGATCACGGTGCCCAGACCGGGATGCCGAAGCGCCCGGGCAATATCGCCGGCAGCGGCATTGGACAGGTGGCCATGATCGCCGCCGACCCGCTTTTTCAGGAAAGGCGGGTACACACCATGGGCCAGCATGTCGGCGTCGTGGTTGCATTCGAGCAGCAAGGCCTGGCAGTGCGCCAGTTGCGTCAGCACATGTTCGGTGGCGTGGCCCAGGTCGGTCAGGATGCCCAGGCTGCGGGCACCATCGGTGCAGCGCAATTGCAAGGGCTCGCGCGCGTCGTGTGGCACCGTGAATGGCAGGATCCGCAGTTCACCGAAATCGATCGGTGTGCCGTCGCGCGCCAGATGCAGCAGATCGCCAAAATCCTGTTCACGCGCACCGGCATGGGTTCCGTGGCTCATCCAGACCGGGATCCGATGGCGCAACGCGAACGCGCGAGCACAACCGATGTGGTCACTGTGTTCGTGGGTGATGAAGATCGCGTCGATGTCGGCAGCGCTCAGGCCGGCTTGTTGCAGGCGCTGGTCCAGCTGACGGATGCCCAGACCGCAATCGATCATCACGCGATGGCTGCGGACGTTGCCCCGCGCCTCGACGACGGTGGCATTTCCGGAACTGCCGCTGCCCAGGTTCCTGAAACGCAGCATCGGCGGGACGCTTATTTCAGGTCTTCGGCGATGACTTTGGTGATGCTTTGGGCATTGGCAGAGCTTTCCGGCGCGCCCGTCGCATTGAGCACGGACACCACGCTGGCTTCAGCCTGGCTGCGCACCACGATCTGGTACTTGATCGGCGTATTGGTCTTTGCACTGGCGCCGAACAACTTGCCGAAGAAGCCGGGTTCAGCCTTGTCTGGATTAGGTTGTACGTAGCGTACGAAATAGACACCCTTGCTGCGGTCGCGGTCCTCGACGGTAAAGCCGGTGCGGTCCAGCGTCAGGCCGACACGGCGCCAGGCGCGATCGAAACCGTCATCGACCAGCACCACCGGCTGACCATTGAGCTGCGATACGCGAGAGCTCTTTTTGCCTTCGCCTGCGGCGACCACCGCCTTGGCCTGTTCCTGGGTCACGCCCAGTTTGACCATCAGGCGGCGCAGGAACTCCGCTTCGAGTTCCGGATCCGCGGGCCGGGGTTGCCAGACGGTGCTGGCGTCATTCGAACCTGCGATCTTATTGCCGGACGGATAAACCTCGATCATGCCGCGATGGCTGATATAGATCTCGGTCTCACCGGCTGCATTGCGTTCGAGCCGGGTGCGGAATCGGTCACGCTCGGCCGTCGAATACAGGGCGTCGAGAAATTTCCCAAGGGTTTCGCGGATCAGGTCCTGCGGGATCTTGGCGCGGTTCTCGGCCCAGTCGGTCTCCATGATGCCCAGGTTCTTCTGGTCCATCGACAGCAGGAATCCGTATTCCTGCCAGAAGTCCTTGATCGGATCCCAGAGTTCGTCGGGGCTGCGTTTGACGACCAGCCAGCGCTGGTTTCCGGTGCGCTCGATGCGCACGTCGGCTATCGATGTGGCGGCCACCGGTACGGCGGTCGTGGCTTGCCCGACCTGGTAACTCGATGCGGTGACCGGGCCGCCCGGAATCGCATAACGGTTGTCGCGCGAGAGCTGGGTCAGGTCCGGCGGAACGGCCAGTGAAGGCGCGGCGGACGCGCTCTTGTAATCCACCTTGTCAGTTTCCAGCACAGAGCAGCCGCCCAGCGCCAGACTCAGGCCCAGCAGGGCCAGACGTGTTGTTGCTTTCACCAATGTGTCCTTCAGTATGGGGAAATTGTGGTCAGAGCAGACCGGCTGACTTCAGAGCCTGCTCGACGCCTGCGGTGTACTCCGGCTCCAGCCCCGTCATCGGCAGCCGCATGGCAGCGCCACACAGTCCCATGCGGTGCATGGCCCATTTCAGCGGGATCGGGTTGGCCTGTACGAAAAGGTGCTTGTGCACAGGCATCAGCTTGAACTGGATTTCCATGGCACGACGCACGTCACCAGCGATGGCGGCCAAACACAGCTCGTGCATCAGCCGTGGCGCGATGTTGGCTGTCACGCTGACATTGCCCTTGCCGCCACACAGCATCAGAGCCACGGCGGTAGGGTCGTCACCGGAATAGACCGCAAAGTCGCTGGGCAGATCGCGGATCAGCCACTGGCCACGCTCCAGGTTGCCAGTGGCATCCTTGATGCCCACGATGCCCGGGATTTTTGCCAGTTGCACAACGGTGTCGTGTGCCAGGTCCGCCACGCTGCGGCCAGGAACGTTGTACAGCACCATCGGCAGATCGACCGCTTCGGCGATCGCCTTGAAATGCTGGTACAGGCCCTGCTGGGACGGCTTGTTGTAATAGGGTACGACCTGCAGGTGGCAATCGGCGCCGACCTCGTGGGCAAAACGGGTGAGTTCGATCGCCTCGGCGGTGGAGTTGGCGCCACAACCGGCCATGATCGGCACACGGCCCCTGGCCTGTTCGACCGCAACACGGATGATTTCGCAGTGTTCGTCGACGGTGACACTCGGCGATTCACCGGTCGTGCCGACCACGCCGATGCAATCGGTGCCTTGCGCAATATGCCAGTCGATCAGCTTGCGCAGGCTCGGGTAGTCCACGCTGCCGTCGTCTTGCATCGGGGTGATGATGGCGACGATGCTGCCAGTAATAGGGGTCATGTCCACGGTCTAGAACGGGAAACCCGCATTCTACCCAGTCGGTGCCTCACACCTGATCGAGTCGGTGGCGTGTCCGGGCCTTGGGGCTGGCCCCTTGGTCCGATGGCTGTTCGACCTCGTGTATGGCCGCGATGCGCTGCACGAAACGATCGGGCTGGGTGCAAAAGCCATCTTCGAATGCGACGATACGCAGGCTTGCACAAACGCGCAGCAATTCGCCGGCTTGCAAAAGGAAATCCGGGCGCGACGGTTTTCCCACCACGGCGTTGCCATCGGCGAACGTCTCATACAGCAAGACGCCGCCTGGTGCCAGGCTGCGCACGATGGTCGGCAACAACGGGCGCCAGAGGTAGTTGGTCACGACCACGGCGTCGAATCGACGGGGCGCGTCCTGCTGCATCAATGGCCATGGGTCGGCTTCGATGTCGGCCGTGATGGTTTGCACCCGGCCCGCGACCACCATGTCCGCCAGTGATTGAAGCGCTGCTGCCGCCTTGTCGAGCGCAACCACGTCATGACCGCGTTCGGCAAACCAACGCGTGTGGCGGCCATGGCCACAAGCCAGATCCAGCACCTCGCCACGGGGAGGGAGCAGATGGGTCCAGCGCTGGATCCAGTCGGAGACGGCGCCACTGCCGTGTTCAGGCGAACTCATGGACATGCGGCCCCGGGCTCATGGCGAATGCCCATGCACATCGTGACGATGGCAGCGCCGCAGCTCAGCTGTTGGTTCATGGAAAGGGTCTTGGTCTGCATGCGAAGGGTTGGGCTGCGCGTTGATGGCAAGCGAGGAATGTAGCGATTTTCCGTAGGCACGGTCTCAGGCAATAATGCCTTACTGTGTTTGCATCCAGTAAATGCGGATCTGCCGGACTACAATGCCGGCCATGGCAAGCAATCCCAACCATCGCTCCGGCGGCGACTATTCCGAGAGTTCGATCCGGGTCCTCAAGGGCCTGGAGCCGGTGCGCCAGCGCCCCGGCATGTACACGCGCACCGACAACCCGCTGCATGTGATCCAGGAAGTGCTGGACAACTCCGCGGACGAGGCCCTTGCCGGCCATGGCAAGAAAATCCGTGTCACGCTGCATGCGGATGCGTCGGTGTCGATCGAGGATGATGGTCGCGGCATTCCCTACGGCATGCACCCGGAAGAAAACGCGCCGGTAGTGGAGCTGGTGTTCACGCGGCTGCATGCCGGTGGCAAGTTCGACAAGGGCAAGGGCGGCGCCTACAGTTTCTCCGGTGGCCTGCATGGCGTGGGTGTCAGCGTCACCAATGCGCTGGCCAGGCGACTAGAAGTCAGCTCGCAGCGCGACGGCAATGTGGCGCACATGGTGTTTGCCGGCGGCGACGTGATCCAGGCGCTGCAGGTACGGGCAGCTGGCGACGGCGAGCGCAGGAGCGGAACCTCGGTGCGGGTCTGGCCCGATCCGAAATATTTCGAATCTGCCGTCATTCCGATGCCCGAGCTGGTGCATCTGCTGCGCAGCAAGGCCGTGTTGATGCCCGGCGTCACCGTCAGCCTGGCCCACGAGAAGACTGGCGAAACCCAGACATGGCTGTACAAGGGTGGTCTGCGCGACTATCTGACGCAGGCACTGAACGGTGAGCCGGTGATTCCGCTGTTCGAGGGGGAGTCGTTTGCCGATTCCGGTCACGAGAGTTTTGCCGAAGGCGAGGGCGCGCAGTGGTGCGTGGCATTCACCGAAGATGGCCAGCCGCTGCGCGAGAGTTACGTCAACCTGATTCCCACCAGCGCGGGTGGCACCCACGACAGCGGCTTGCGCGATGGCTTGTTCAACGCGGTCAAGAGTTTCATCGAACTGCATGCGTTGCTGCCCAAGGGTGTGAAGCTGCTGCCCGAGGACGTATTCGCACGGGCCAGTTACGTGTTGTCGGCCAAGGTGCTCGACCCACAGTTTCAGGGCCAGATCAAGGAGCGACTCAATTCACGCGATGCGGTGCGCCTGGTATCGGGTTATGTGCGTCCGGCACTGGAGCTTTGGCTGAATCAGCATGTTGAATACGGAAAGAGGCTCGCTGATCTGGCGATCAGGGCCGCGCAGGTTCGCCAGCGCGCCGGCCAGAAGGTCGAGAAACGCAAGGGTTCGGGGGTGGCGGTTTTGCCGGGCAAGCTGACCGACTGCGAAAGCCGCGATCTGGCGCATAACGAGGTATTCCTGGTCGAGGGAGATTCGGCAGGCGGCAGCGCCAAGATGGGCCGCGACAAGGAATGCCAGGCCGTACTGCCACTGCGCGGCAAGGTGCTCAACACCTGGGAGGTTGAGCGCGACCGGCTGTTTGCCAACACCGAAATTCACGACATTGCCGTGGCCATCGGCGTCGACCCGCACGGCCCGACCGACAGCCCCGACCTGTCCGGCCTGCGCTACGGCAAAATTTGCATACTGAGCGATGCGGACGTGGACGGCTCTCATATTCAGGTGCTTTTACTGACTTTGTTCTTCCGCCATTTCCCGAAACTGGTTGACAATGGCAATGTATTCGTGGCCAGGCCGCCACTGTTCCGGGTTGATGCACCGGCCCGCGGCAAGAAGCCTGCGTCAAAGAACTATGCGCTGGATGCGGGCGAGCTGACCGCCATCCTTGACAAACTGCGCAAAGATGGTGTGCGCGAAGGCGCCTGGAGTATCAGTCGTTTCAAAGGACTGGGAGAAATGAACGCCGAGCAATTGTGGGACACCACACTCAACCCTGATACCCGCCGCCTGCTGCCGGTGAGATTGGGCCTGATCGACTTCCAGCAGACCGAAATCCTGATCACCAAACTCATGGGCAAGGGAGAGGCGGCCGCGCGCCGCGAACTGATGGAATTGCACGGTGACAATGTCCAGGTGGACGTCTGATGCGCATGATGCTGCGTCCGCTCAAGTTCGGTGCACCAGGCCTGCTGCGCAGGCTGTCTGTCGCACTGGCGGCCTCAGCGTCTCTGGTCTTCTGGAGTCTGCCCGCCGCGGCGGATGTCTGGGCCTATGTGGATGCCAAGGGTGTGTCGCATTTCGCAGACGAACAGATCGACAGCCGTTATGAGCTGTTCTTTCGCCGCAGCGAATCCTTTGACACTCGACTCGATCCGCCACCACCCGATCCCCCGCCCGTGGCGCAAAACACGCTGGTAGTGGCGCAACCGCCGACCCGGCTGTTGGCCCTGTTCGACACTTCCCCGTCGTTCACGTCAGTGCGCCAGATCCTGCGCGATGCGTCGAGCGAACATGAGGTCGATTACGAACTGTTGCAGGCGCTGATCGCAGCCGAGTCCGGCTTCAACCATACGGCAGTGTCCCCCAAGGGTGCGATCGGCCTGATGCAACTGATGCCCGATACCGCGCGTCGTTATGGTGTCAACAGTGACCGGCATGGCCCGCTGGAACGCAAGCTGACCGACCCGAAGACCAATATTCGCGCTGGCACCCGCTACCTGCGGGACCTGATCAACATGTTTCCGGGCCAGCTCGAACTCGCGCTGGCGGCCTACAACGCGGGCGAAGGCGCTGTGATGCGGGCGGGCAACAAGATCCCGAACTACAAGGAAACCCAGAACTACGTGAAAAACGTGCTGGGCATGTATTGGGGACTCAAACCACCGACGCCGCCCGCGGCCGCCACGGCGGCTTCGCGTTATCCGAACTCGCGGGTACGCCCGGCGATCAGTGGTGGCGCGCTCAACCGCGGCAACCTGCCGTCCCAGACCCCTGCCGTTGCGCCACCTGCGCTCGAGACGGCCCAAACCAACTAAGTTTGCCGGCCTAGTCTGCCCGGGCGGCGCCTCGCCCGGACGGCATTGCCATGACCGGATCCACCATGACTGACCCATCCACTATCGACCCAGTTCCTGGCGCTCTACCCGAAGGCGACGGCGAACTGAACCTGGCGAATTACGCTCAGCGTGCATACCTTGAATACGCGCTGAGTGTCGTCAAGGGGCGCGCCTTGCCCGACGTTTGTGACGGCCAGAAGCCGGTGCAACGCAGAATTTTGTATGCGATGCAGCGCATGGGCCTGGGCTTTGGCGGCGCCAACGGCAATACCGGTGCGCGCCCGGTCAAGTCAGCGCGCGTGGTGGGCGATGTGCTGGGCCGCTTTCACCCGCATGGCGACCAGGCTGCGTACGACGCACTGGTGCGCATGGCACAGGATTTCTCGCAGCGCTACCCGTTGATCGATGGCCAGGGCAACTTCGGCAGCCGCGATGGTGACGGCGCTGCTGCGATGCGCTATACCGAGGCGCGGCTGGCCCGCATCACCAATCTGCTGCTCGACGAAATCGATGAAGGCACGATCGATTTCGTACCCAACTACGACGGCTCGACCGAGGAGCCTTCGCAACTTGCTGCGCGTTTGCCGTTCGCGCTGCTCAACGGTGCCAGTGGCATCGCGGTAGGCATGGCCACGGAGATTCCGAGCCACAATCTGCGCGAGATTGCCACAGCCTGCGTGGCGCTGATCCGCGACCCGCAACTTGCCGACGACGAACTTTTTGCGCTGATTCCCGGCCCCGACTATCCGGGTGGTGGCCAGATCATCAGCAGCGCCGGCGATATCGCCGATGCCTATCGCAGCGGACGGGGCTCGCTCAAGGTGCGCGCGCGCTGGAAGATCGAGGAACTGGCGCGTGGCCAGTGGCAGTGGGTGGTGACCGAGTTGCCGCCCAATGTCAGCACCCAGCGCGTGCTCGAGGAGATTGAGGAGCTGACCAATCCCAAGGTCAAGGCGGGCAAGAAGGCCCTGTCACAGGACCAGACCCAGCTCAAGGCCAGCGTGCTGGCGGTGCTCGACGGCGTGCGGGACGAGTCGAGCAAGGATGCCGCCGTACGGCTGGTGCTCGAACCCAAGACCAGCCGTATCTCGCAGCAGGAACTGATCCATACGCTGTTGGCCCATACCAGCCTGGAGACATCGTCATCCATCAACCTGACGATGATCGGCATGGACCGGCGTCCGACGCAGAAGTCGATGCGTCAGATGCTGCAGGAATGGATCGCGTTTCGCGCGCAGACGATCGAGCGCCGTTCGCGCCACCGTCTGGCCAAGGTGCTGGACCGGATCCACATCCTGGAAGGGCGGCAACTGGTGCTGCTCAACATCGACGAGGTGATCGCCATCATCCGTGCGTCCGACGAGCCACGCCAGGCCTTGATGGCGCGTTTCGCGTTGTCCGAACGACAGGCGGAGGACATTCTGGAGATCCGCCTGCGCCAGTTGGCGCGTCTGGAGGCGATCAAGATCGAGCAGGAACTCAAGGGCCTGCGCGAGGACCAGAAGAAGCTGGAAGAAATTCTGGGCAGTCCCACCGCCTTGCGCCGTTTGATGGTGCGCGAAATCGAGCTGGACACCAAGGCCTTCGGTGACGAGCGCCGCACGCTGATCCAGGCCGAAAAGCGCGCCGTGGTCGAGGTAAAGGTAGTGGACGAGCCGGTCACCGTGGTGGTCAGTACCAAGGGCTGGGTGCGGGTGCGCACCGGGCACGGTCACGAGGCCGGCAGTTTCGCCTTCAAGGCCGGGGACGCCCTGTATGGCACCTTCGAATGCCGCTCGGTCGACACCTTGCTGGTGTTCGGCAACAAGGGCCGGGTGTATTCGATTGCGGTCTCCTCGCTGCCAGGCGCGCGCGGCGATGGCCAGCCAGTGACCACGCTGCTCGATCTGGAGCCAGGCACCCAACTGCTCTGGTATTTCGCCGGCCCGGCCAGCGCCAGCCTTCTGCTCAGCGGTTCGGGAGGTTATGGCTTCCTGGCCACGGTCGAGAACATGTCGTCGCGGCTCAAGGCCGGCAAGGCCTTCGTCACTTGCAGCGACGACGAAACACTGAACCAGCCATCGCCGGTGGCCGGCGTGGTGGGTGTCAGTCCGATGCCGGCGGCCACGCATGTGGTCTGCGCATCGACCGGCGGACGCATCCTGACCTTCCCGATCGAGCAGCTCAACGCCATGGCCAATGGCGGGCGCGGGCTCAAGCTGATCGATCTGGAGGCCAAGGACACGCTGGCAGGCGCCGCGGCCTATACCCGCAGCATCCGCATCGACGGCATCGGCCGCGGCGGCAAGGTGCGTGACGAGTCGCTGGAGATCCGCAGTCTGAACAACGCAATGTCGGCGCGCGGTCGCAAGGGCAAGACCGCGGACCTGGGCTTCAAACCGAACAACGTGACGCGGGTGTTGTAGATCGGGTCAGTCGATTTTCAACGTCCAAACAGCCGCTCGATGCCACCTTGCAGATGCGCAACCATGGCCAGGCGCGCGCCAGGCACATCGCCTCGCGCGATGGCCGCTTCAATGGCGCGATGCTCCGGTTTTCACAGCGCCAGCGCAGAGGTCCGCGCGGCCAGCGCCGTGGACATCGCACTGTGGGACCTTGCAGGTCAACGTCAGACGGTTCCCACTTATGTGGCGATGGGTGGCGGAATGCGCGACAGCATCCGCGTGTACAACACGTGCGCGGGCTATTCCTACAACTCTGGTGGCACGCGCCGCGCTCCTGCTGCTGGTGAAGTGCCTGCAGGCCCCTACGATGATCAAATCGCCTTCATGCACGACGCAGGCGCATTGGCCGAGAGTCTCCTGTCGGAGGGCTACACCGCGATGAAGATCTGGCCCTTTGATATTCATGCTGCGCGCAGTGGTGGCCAGATGATCACCTTGACGGAACTGAAATCGGGGATGGAGCCGTTCCGCAAAGTACGTCAGACCGTAGGGGACAGCATTGAAGTCATGTGCGAACTGCACAGCCTGTGGTCAAGCCACGCTGCCATCCGTATTTGCCGTGCATTAGAAGACGTGGGCGTCTTCTGGGCGGAGGACCCGATCGCCAAGATGGATGACGTTCGCGCCTTGGCCGACTTGCGTCGCCAGACACGCACCCCCATCTGCGGTAGCGAGACACTGGCCGGCATGGTGCCTTTCCGTGACCTTTTGGCGGCAGACGCAATCGATGTCGTGATGTTGGACCTCACGTGGTGTGGCGGCCTGACCGAAGGCCGCAAGATCGCCGCGCTGGCCGAGGCCCATGCAAAACCGCTTGCGCCGCATGACTGCACCGGGCCCGTGGCGCTGATGGCCGGATTGCATCTGGCCATACATTCGGCGAACGCAATTTTCCAGGAAGTGGTGCGCGCTGCGCTGAGCACCTGGTACCGGGAGTTGGAGACCGAGCTGCCCGTACTGCGAGGCGGCATGGCGCTGGCGCCAACCGCCGCTGGCATCGGCACGCAGTTGCATCCTTCCGTTCGTACCCGAAAAGACGCTGTCGTACGCACCAGTGGCACGCCGAGATCAGCCCATTTCTGATTTCCCCCAACCCCATCTGGAGACACCTGATGAACCACCGTACCCTGGCAACACACATTTCGATATTTGCAGCCAGTCTGCTGCCACTGGCAGCTATGGGTCAAGATGCCAGCAAATGGCCAGAGAAGAACGTCTCTGTCGTTGTGCCTTTCCCGCCAGGTGGATCCACTGACACCATTGCTCGCATCCTGTCTACCCAATTGCAGGTGGCACTTGGCAAGAGTTTCAAGCGGGCTGCATGTGCCGTACAAGGGGGGTGCACCCGCCCGCTAACGCGGCGATTGCCGTCATGAAAGATCCGGCAGTCGTTGCGAAATTGACCAGTCAAGGTTTCGAAGTCGTAGCAAGTACGCCGGTCGAGTTCACGGCCTTCCAAAGCCAGGAGTACGCACGTTGGAAGAAGTTGATCGAGACACGGAACATCAAAATCGAGTAGAGCAGAGTCTGCTCGCAATGCTTCCGACAGGGCGTGCGCGCTCAACATCTGCCATATGACCGCAGCGTGCTCATTCCTTCCAGCCACCACCCAGTGTCTTGTAGACGGCCACCAGGTTCTGTGCCTGCTGCAGTTGCAGCTGAACCACCGCCTGGCGCACCGCGAACGATGATCGTTGCGCGTCCAGCCGCTCGAAAGCGCTGGTGGTGCCTTGCTGGTAACGCAATTCGATCAGTTCCAGCCGGGCCTGTTCGGCAACGGCCTGGGCCGATTGCGCGCGCAGCTGCTCGGCCAGGGTTGCGCGACTCGCCAGCGCATCGGCCACTTCGCGGAACGCGCCCTGGATGGCCTTCTCGTACTGGGCCACGGCAATGTCGCGACCAATCAGCGCCGCATCCAGATTGGCCTGGTTGCGTCCACCGTCAAATATCGGCAGCAATATCTGGGGTGCGAAAGTCCAGCCAAATGATCCACTGCGAAACAGGCCGCTGAATTGGCTGCTGGCCGTACCCAGACTGGTGGTCAGGGTGATGCGCGGCAAGAAGGCGGCACGCGCAGCACCGATATTGGCATTCGCGGCCAGCAGTTGCTGCTCGGCCGCCCGTACGTCGGGGCGGCGAAGCAAAACCTCACTGGGCAGTCCGCTCGGCACCACGCCCATCAGTCCTTGCGCCGTCAGTGGCAGTCCGGCGGGCAGCTCGGCAAGAGCGGCATCGGGCAGCTGCTGGCCAACCAGCAGGTTCAATGTGTTCAGGTCCAGCGCGCGCTGGCGCTCGAGTTGGGCCAGTGCGACACGGGCGCTTGCTACCAGCGATTCGGCGCCGCGCAGGTCTAGCCCCGAGCTCACGCCAGCGTCGAAGGTGAGTTTGGTCAGGCGCATCGATTCTTCGCGGCTGGCCAGCGTCTCGCGGGTAAGGCGCAGTTGTGCGTCGTCGGCCAGCAGGCTGAGGTAACTGCTGGCGACCGACGCGATCAGGCTGATCTGCACCGTCTTGCGCGACTCCATCGAGGCCAGCAACTGGGCCTGGGCGGATTCGCTGAGGTTGCGCAAGCGACCGAAGAAGTCGGCCTCGAAGTTGGTGATGGTGAAGCCGGCGCTGTAGCTGGTACTGGTGCCGCCGTTGGTGGTGGGTACACGCGAGCCTGTGGCTCCCACTCCCATGGTCGGAACCTCGTCGGCGCGCCGCACCTGCCATTGCGCGCGCGCCTGTTCCAGGTTGAGCGCGGCCACGCGAAGGTCGCGGTTGTGTTCGAGCGCCAGCGCGATCAGCTGTTTGAGCCGCGCGTCCTGGAAGAAGTCCTGCCAGGCCAGATCGGGTGCAGCAACTGTCGCGTCGCTTGCGGCAATGGTGGCGAACTGAGCGGGCACCGGCGCGACAGGGCGCTCATAGGTCGATGTCAGGCTGCCACAGCCGGCCAGCACAGCGCTGGCGATGGCCGTGGTCAACCCACGCGCGCCGGTCCTGCCGATCGTCGCCGCCTTGTGGTTCGTCGCAGTATTCATATGTTCTTCCGGGTTCATGGTGTCGTATCGTTAGCAGGCGAAGCCAGCGGCGCGTTGCCATGGGATTCGTTCTCATGGGCATGCATGCGCCGTTGGCGTTCGCTGCCCTTGAAGAGGCGCCGCACGACCACGAAGAAGACCGGTACGAAGAACACGGCCAACACGGTTGCGGCCAGCATGCCGGCCGCGACACCGGTACCGATGGCGCGTTGGCTGGCCGAGCCCGCACCACTGGCAAACACCAGCGGCATCACGCCCAGGATGAAGGCCATCGAGGTCATGATGATCGGTCGAAAGCGCAAGTGAGCCGCTTGCAGTACTGATTCGACGACGCCCATGCCTCTGGCCTGCAAGTCTTTGGCGAACTCGATGATCAGCACCGCATTCTTGGCACCCAGGCCGATGATGGTGATCAGTCCGACGTTGAAATACACGTCGTTGGACAGGCCACGCGCGTGCGAACCGAGCAGCACGCCCAGCACGCCCAATGGCACCACCAGAATTACCGCCAGAGGAATCGACCAGCTTTCATACAACGCGGCCAGCGCCAGGAACACCGCCAGCAGCGCGAAGCCGAACAGGATGAATGCCTGCGATCCGGCGAGCCGCTCTTCGCGCGACTGGCCGGTCCACTCGAAACCGAACCCGTTGGGCAGTTGCGCGGCCAGGCGTTCCATCTCGGCCATCGCCGCACCGCTGCTATAGCCGGGTGCGGCTTCGCCGGACAGCCGCATGGCGGAATAGCCGTTGTAGCGAATGGTCTGCATCGGTCCGACCACCCAGCGCGTGCTGGCAAAGCTCGAAAGCGGCACCGCCTGGCCCCGGCTGTTGAGCACATTGATACGCAGCAAGTCGGCGCTCTGCATGCGGGTTGGTGCGTCCGCCTGCACCAGTACGCGTTGCAGCCGTCCGCTGTTGGGGAAGTCGTTGACGTAACTCGATCCGACTGCCGTCGACAAGGCGCTGGCGATGGCGTCGAAGCCCACACCCAGCGCATTGGCCTTGTCCCGGTCGATGTCGAGTTGCAGTTGCGGCGCGTCTTCCAGACCGTCTGGCCGCATGCCGGTGATGATCTTGCTCTGCGAGGCCAAACCCAGCAACTGGTTGCGAGCCGCCAGCAAGGCGTCGTGCCCCAGGCCGGCGCGGTCCTGCAAGCGGAATGCAAATCCACTGGCCGATCCGAGCTCCGGAATCGGTGGCGGGCTGACGGCGAAGATGAAGGCGTCGCGTACCGACATCATGGCGCCGAATACACGGCCGGCCAGAGCCTGCGCCGAACTGCCAGGATCGGCGCGTTCAGCCCAGTCCTTGAGCGTGACAAAGGCCAGCGCTGCGTTCTGGCCACTACCCGAGAAGCTGAAGCCCAGCACGCTGACCATGCTTTGCACCTCGGGCTGCTTGAGCACGAAACCTTCGACTTTTGCCATCACGTCGAGCGTACGGTTCTGCGTGGCGCCGGGCGGTAGCTGCACGTTGACGATGATATAGCCCTGATCCTCGGCTGGCAGGAACGAGGTCGGCAGGCGGCTGTACAAAACGGCCACGGCGCCGATGATGGCGGCGTAGATCACCAGGTAACGCGCCGCCTTGCGCAGGATGCGCGCCACCGTGCCCTCGTAGCCCTTGGCGGTGCGCGCAAAGCCCCGGTTGAACCAGCCGAAGAAGCCGGTCTTGGCATGGTGATGGCCGGCCGGTACCGGCTTGAGCAGCGTGGCGCACAGGGCCGGTGTCAGCGACAAGGCCAGGAAGGCGGAGAACGCGATGGACGTCACCATGACCGCCGAGAACTGCCGGTAGATATTGCCGACCGATCCAGCGAAAAACGCCAGCGGCACAAACACCGAGATCAGCACCACGGTGACGCCGACGATGGCGCCGGATATCTGGCCCATGGCCTTTCGCGTGGCCTGCAAGGGCGACAGGCCTTCCTCGCTCATGATGCGTTCAACGTTCTCGACCACGACAATGGCGTCGTCGACCACGATACCGATCACCAGCACCATGCCGAACATGGTCAGCACGTTGATCGAGAAACCCATCGCCAGCAACACCGCAAACGTGCCCATCAGCGAGACCGGAACCACAATGGTCGGGATGATGGTGTAGCGGATGTTCTGCAAAAACAGGAACATCACCAGGAACACCAGCACCACCGCTTCGACCAGGGTCTCGGCGACCTGACGAATCGAAATGTCGACGAAACGCGAACTGTCGTACGGAATCGCCCACTGCACGCCAGCGGGGAAAAAGCGTGACAGTTCCTCCATCCGGGTGCGCACTGCCTTGGCCGTGGCCAGCGCATTGCCACTGGGCGAGAGTTGTACACCAATGCCGGTTGACGGTTTGCCGTTGAGTCGCGCCGATGTGGCATAGGCTTCGGCGCCAAGTTCGATGCGCGCCACGTCGCGCAGCCGCACGGTTGAGCCATCGGTGTTCGCACGTAGCACGATGTTGCCGAATTGCTGGGTGTTGCTGAGCTGACCGTTCACAACCACGGTGGCAAAGATCTTCTGGCTGTCGGTATTGGGCAGGTCGCCAATGGTGCCGGCTGAGACCTGGACGTTCTGCGCGCGGATCGCCGCAGTGACGTCGGCCATGGCCAGGTTGTAGCCCACCAGTTTGGCCGGGTCGACCCAGATGCGCATGGCGCGTTCGGTACCGAAAAGCCGCGCTTGTCCAACACCAGGCAGGCGTTGCAGCTCCGGCACTACGGTGCGCGATGCGTAGTCGCCCAATGTGACCGGGTCGAAGTTCGGGTCGTCCGAGGAGAGGATGGCGAACAGCAGGAAGTTGGAGTTGGCCTTGTCGACCCGCACCCCTTGTTGCGTCACGCTGGCTGGCAGGCGCGGCGAGGCCCTGGCCAGCCGGTTCTGCACGTCCACCTGCGCCAGATCGGAATCGGTGCCGGTCTCGAAACTCAGCGTGATCGACCCGCTGCCGTTGGCCTGGCTGGTCGACTCCATGTAGATCAGGCCAGGCGAACCGTTCATCTCGCGTTCGATGACGCTGATGACACTCTCTTCCAGCGTCTTGGCCGATGCGCCGGGGTAGGCGACGTTGATGACGATCGATGGCGGTGCCACGGTCGGATACTGCGAGATCGGCAGCTGCGTCATTGCAACGCCGCCCATCACCAGAATGAAGAGTGCAATCACCCACGCGAAGATCGGGCGATTGATGAAAAACTGGGCCATGCCGATGCCTCTTGTTATTTGCTGGCCGCAGCCGACGTTGCGCTGGCGCTGGCGGCAGGCGTAGACGCGGTGGACGCGGGAGCGGGCGCCATCTGTGCGGGCTTGCCGGCCGGGTTCCAGGCCGAGGTCTTGACCGGTGCGCCAGGCACCATCATTTTCTGGAAGCCTTCGACAATCACCTGTTCACCCGGTTTCAGGCCGTCAAGCACGATCCACTGGTTGTTCTGGTTGCCACCGAGCTTGATCTGGCGCTTGGCAGGGACGCCGTCGCTGCCCACCACCAGCACCGAATCGCCCTGATTCGTGCGTGTCACCGCCTGTTGCGGAAGCAGCATGGCGGACGGCAGTTCGGACTGCGCCAGCCGCACGCGAACATACTGGCCCGGCAGCAAGATGCCGTCCGGGTTCGGCACTTCGGCACGCAGGGTGACCTGGCCCGAGGTCGGATCGACGTTCAGGTCGGAAAACAGCAGTCGGCCAGTCCGTGCAAGCTCGGATCCGTCTTCGAGTGCGATGCGCACGGTGGTGCCATTTTTTCCGGCCCCACGTTGTGGCTGGGACGCCATGGCCTTGCGCAGGCGCAGCACGTCGCCACTGGATTGGGTGAAATTCACATAGACCGCGTCGGTCTGTTGCACCAGCGCCATCTGTGTCCCCTCGATCTGGCTGACCAGCGCGCCTTCGCTTACCAGGGCCTGGCCGATGCGCCCGTCGATGGGTGAGCGTACCGTGGCGTAGTCGAGATTGATGCGGGCGGTCTGCAGCGCCGCCTTGGCACTGGCGACCTCGGCTTCGGCCAGCTTCTGGCTGGACTGGGCATTGCTGTATTCGAGCTGGCTGACCGCATTCACTGCCACCAGTGGCTTGTAGCGCTCGGCAATCGACGTGGCCTGGCTCAGACTGGCCTGGGCGCGACCTAGGTTCGCCTGGGCGCTATCGACCGCGGCCTGGTAGATGGCCGCATCGATCTGGAACAGCGCCTGGCCGGCCTTGACGTCGCTGCCTTCGCGGAACAGGCGCTTGAGCACGACCCCGTTCACGCGGGCCCTCACTTGTGCCACGCGCAGCGCGCTCACGCGTCCGGGCAGTTCGCTTTGCACCGCGACCGCCTCCGGCTGAACGGTCACGACGCCGACCTCGGCAGGTGGCATCTTGGGCGGACCCGCGGCCGGGCCAGTGCCAGGACCTTCCTTGGCGCCACACGCGACGAGTGCAACGGCCAGCATGGCTGGCCATATGGCGCGGGCAAGCAGGTTGGCGGGATGCAGGGGATCGACGGCGCGGCGGTGGCTGGGTGGCATGGTCTTCTTTCGGGGGCTTGGCATCCGGTGGCTGGCAGTGCTGGGTGCGCTGGTCAAGCGAAGGACTGTACCCGCGCTGGACCCATGAGTCATGTCGACTTTGGGGCCAGGACGGCAACCGTCGTCGAACAAGCTGGGCAGTCTACATAGGTTCGCAAATGCATGCTGGATGTCGCGTCATAGACTTCACGATTCAGGCTCCGCGCAGGGGGCAGTGGCCAGGCGCGGGAGGCCCGGGCATGCGGTCGCTGGCGCAGAAAGTTTGCCCAAAGGCCGCGCCTGCCGGTTGTCGCCTGTCAGAATGGGTTCAGGCCAATATCCGAAGATTCGAAGATCCATTCAGGAGGTTTTTCCATGGCACATGCATTCTCTGCACAGCGCAAGTCCTTCAGCACCGCATCCGGCAAGACCGGTAGCCTGTTCTCGCTGCCAGCACTGGCGCGCAAATTCCCCAACGTGGCGCGTTTGCCGATGTCGCTGCGCATCGTGCTCGAATCGGTGCTGCGCAATTGCGACGGCAAGCGGGTCACGAAGGAGCATGTTGCGCAACTGGCCAACTGGGCGCCAAAGGGCGCGCGCAGTGACGAGATTCCATTTCTGGTTTCGCGCGTCGTGTTGCAGGATTTCACCGGCGTACCGCTGCTGGCCGACCTGGCGGCAATGCGCAGTGTCGCGGTGCGTCTGGGCAAAGATCCGAAACGCATCGAGCCGCTGGTGCCGGTCGATCTGGTGGTTGACCATTCGGTGACAGTTGACCACTATGGCAAGAAAAACGCGCTCGACCTGAACATGAAGATCGAGTTCCAGCGCAACCGCGAACGCTACGAGTTCCTGAAATGGGGCATGCAGGCCTTCGACACCTTTCGTGTCGTGCCGCCGGGTTTTGGCATCGTGCACCAGGTCAATCTGGAGTACCTGGCCCGGGGTGTGCATACCGGCGCCGACGGTGTGGTGTACCCCGACTCGCTGGTCGGCACCGACAGCCACACCACGATGATCAACGGCATCGGCGCGGTGGCCTGGGGTGTGGGCGGCATCGAGGCCGAGGCCGCGATGCTGGGCCAACCGGTGTATTTCCTGACGCCTGACGTGGTGGGTTTCGAGATGACCGGTCGGTTGCGTGAAGGGGTCACGGCCACCGACCTGGTGCTGACCGTCACCGAGATCCTGCGCCAGCACAAGGTGGTGGGCAAGTTCGTCGAGTTCTTCGGCGAAGGCACACGTTCGCTGGCTTTGCCCGATCGCGCGACGATTGCGAACATGGCGCCGGAGTACGGCGCCACCATGGGCTTCTTCCCGGTCGACGAGAAGACACTGCGCTATTTCGAGGGCACCGGCCGCACCCGCGCCGAAATCGAATTGTTCGAGGCGTATTTCAAGGCACAGGGACTGTTCGGGGTTCCTGACGCGGGCGAGATCGACTATTCGCAAGTGGTCAGACTCGACCTGGGCAGCGTTACGCCCAGCCTGGCTGGCCCCAAGCGCCCGCAGGATCGCATCGAACTGGGCAAGGTGGCCGCGCAATTCGATGCGCTGTTCAGCCGACCGTCTGCGGAGAGTGGTTTCAACCAAGCCGCCGAACGCCTGGACTGGCGCTTCGCCGTGCAGCCACTGACGGCGCCGCCGGCTGTGACGCCCAATGTCGAGTCACCTCCCGGTGCGCCACGTGATGTGGCCGAGATGGCCGGTAATCGGCCGATACTCGGAACCGACGATAGCGCTGCCACGCTGATGGAGTTGCTGCCGCCGGGCAAGCCGGTGCCGCAGGTGGGCAATGGCGATGTGCTGATCGCCGCCATCACCAGTTGCACCAACACTTCCAACCCCAGCGTGTTGCTGGCAGCGGGCCTGTTGGCCAAGAAGGCGGTCGAGGCTGGTCTGAAGGTGCAGCCGCATATCAAGACCTCACTGGCACCGGGCTCGCGCATCGTCACCGAATACCTGACCGAAACCGGGTTGATGCCCTACCTCGAGAAGCTCGGGTTCGCGTTGGCAGGATATGGCTGCACGACCTGTATTGGCAATTCGGGTGACCTGACGCCCGAACTCAACGCGGTGATCCGCGAGCAAGATCTGGTGTGCGCAGCGGTGTTGTCGGGCAATCGCAATTTCGAGGCTCGCATCCATCCGAACATCAAGGCCAATTTCCTGGCCAGCCCGCCGCTGGTGGTGGCCTACGCCATTGCGGGAACGGTACGGCGCGACCTGATGACCGAGCCTGTCGGACAGGGCAAGGGCGGACGCGACGTGTATCTGGGCGATATCTGGCCAAGCAGCGACGAAATCCACGCGCTGCTCAAGTACGCGATGAAGGGCAAGGCGTTTCGCGAAAATTACGGCAAGATCAAGACCGATCCCGGTGCCTTGTGGGGCAAGATCAAAGGCGTGTCTGGTCAGGCCTACGACTGGCCGCGCAGCACTTACATCGCCGAGCCGCCGTTCTTCGAGAAATTCGACATGGTGTTGCCCAAGACGCAGGCTGCAGTCTCGGTGCAGCGGGCCCGCGTCATGGCGTTGTTTGGCGATTCGATCACCACCGACCATATTTCTCCTGCCGGTTCGATCAAGCAGAGCTCGCCGGCCGGTCAGTGGCTGGAAAAGCATGGCGTCATGAAGGCCGATTTCAACTCCTATGGCGCGCGGCGCGGCAACCATGATGTGATGATGCGTGGCACCTTCGCCAATGTGCGCATCAAGAATCTGATGATTCCGGCGGCCTCCGACGGTGCCCGGGAGGAGGGCGGCGTGACGCTGTACCAGCCGGGCGGCGAACGCATGCCGATTTTTGATGCGGCCAACAAGTACATGGAGGCCGGTGTGCCGACGGTGGTGTTTGCCGGCGAGGAATACGGCACCGGATCGAGCCGCGACTGGGCGGCCAAGGGTACGCAGTTGCTGGGTATTCGCGCCGTCATTGCGCGCAGCTTCGAACGTATCCACCGCAGCAATCTGGTCGGCATGGGCGTGTTGCCGTTGCAGTTCAAGGGGACGGATTCGTGGGAGTCGCTTGGCCTGCAGGGCGACGAAACGGTCGATGTCTGGCCCGACCCGTCCTTGAGGCCACAAAGTGACGCCAGGCTGGTGATCACCGACGCCAAGGGCAAGCGCCGCGAGGTCACGGTGACACTGCGCATCGACACGCCGATCGAGGTCGATTACTACCGCAACGGCGGCATCCTGCCGTATGTGCTGCGCCAGCTGTTGAACTGATTTCACCAAGAGACAGCGAGACCGTGTCGCAGCTCGATGCTGCGTTCATGGCACAGGTCCAATCTGCCATGATGTTGACCTCGGCGCAACTCTGCTCCACGCTCGGATGTCATCGCGATGGGAGGACAGCTCGCTGGACGCGATTAGGTCGCGATGCTGGGTCTGCTTTCAAGGATGTCCTGCTGGCGCAATACCTGGGTGGTGAAGTCATCGGCCGGGAAAAAGGATTCGATCAACGGGCGCTCACCAGACTGAAACCATCAGGGCTTCAATTCACCCAGGAGGTTTCCGTGTCCTTGTTTGCATCACCCCGATTCCTACGCAATGTCCTGTTGCTGGATGCCACCACCGGTCTGGGCAGTAGCGCCTTGCAACTCGGTGCAACGGCTTGGCTGGCGACATGGACCGGCCTGCCGTCGCGCCTGCTGCTGGAGTCGGGCGTTTTCCTGTTGCTGTACGGTTTGGCTTTGGTATGGCTGGCCCGTCGCGATCCGATTCCGGCTGCCGGGGTCTGGCTGCTTGTCATAGGCAACACCGCCTGGGCGGTGGCCTGTATCGCGCTGATGATCGGCCCCTGGCTTGCGCCCACGCCATGGGGTCTGGCTTACCTGGCGCTACACGCCATGAGCGTGCTGGTGATGGCGCAGCTGCAATGGATCGGCCTGCGCCAGTTGCGGTCCTCCAGCCTGGCCACGGCCTGAGACCGGCACAGCGTTTTGCACCGCCGGCCGGGCGCCCGCCGGCGGCCGGCTACCATCACCAGCATGGCAGCTGAAGAAGTTCTGATTGCGGGTGGCGGTATTGGCGGGCTGGCGGCTGCTTTGGCTTGCCGGCGCGCGGGGGCCGAAGTGCGGGTGTACGAGCGCGCGTCGGTGTTCGGCGAGGTTGGTGCCGGTGTGCAGATCGGTCCCAACGTCACGCGCATCCTGCATGCCTGGGGCCTGGCCGACGCGCTGGCGCAGGTGGCCGCGTTCCCGGACCAGCTGCAGGTACGCAGCGCTGGATCGGGTCGCGAGCTTGGCGTGTTGCCACTGGGTGCCAGCGTGATACAACGCTACGGTGCGCCCTATGCCACGATTCATCGGGCCGATCTGCACCAGTTGCTGCTCACGGCGCTTAAAGACCACGGAGCGGTCGAGCCCGAGCGTGGTGCACCAGTGCGCGGATTCAGCCAATCGGCGTCGTCGGTGACGTTGGATCTTGTTGATGGCCGCCGTGTGACGGGCGCCGCGCTCATCGGCGCGGACGGCCTTTGGAGCCCGGTGCGTCAGGCCTTGCTCGATGATGGCGATCCGCAACCGACCGGACATCTGGCCTACCGCGCCATGCTGGCGCAGCAGGACCTGCCGCAGGCCTTGCGCAGCCAGCAGGTGACGGTATGGCTCGGACCGCGGTTGCATGTGGTGCAGTACCCGGTGCGCGCTGGCGCCGGGCTCAATCTGGTGGCGATCGTGCATGGCGATCCGGACTGGCTGCAGGCAGCCAATGCCACGCCAGGGCAGCTGGCCAACTGGAACCAGCAGGTTGACACCGCCGAAGTGTTGCGTGCCTTGCAACATGTGTGCGCGCCGTTGCAGGCGCTGGTGGATGCCGCCGCCGCTTGGCGCCTGTGGATTTTGTGTGACCGGGCGCCGATGTGCAGCGCGCAGGAGCATGCCCTCGGACTGGTGGCCCTGGTCGGCGACGCAGCCCACCCGATGCGACCCTATCTGGCACAAGGTGCCGGCATGGCGATCGAAGATGCGCAGGCACTGGGGCAAAACCTGGCCGATGGTTCCGGCGACATCGCAGGCCAGTTGCAAGCCTTTGCCAGGCAGCGCTGGCAGCGTAATCGGCGCGTGCAGTTGCGCGCGCGTCGCAATGGCCGAATTTTTCATGCCAGCGGGTTGATGCGCCTGGGTCGCGATGCCGCCATGGCAGCATGGGGTGAACGGCTGCTGGATCTGCCCTGGTTGTACCGCGGCTGAGGCTGGCCGGCGTTGGCACAATCCATCCATGCATTCACCATCCTCCCCCAGAGCTTCAACGCACTCGACTCCATTGTGGCCGTTGAGGCGGGTTCAGAGTTCGAGCATCGCCAGCTGCCTGAGTGCGGTGCATGCGGTGGCATGGAACTCGCCTCAGTGTTGGTCACGCCATTCGCCGCACGCCGGCATGGTGCGTCCATGCCCGCGCGGTTCTGATCGGCAAGGTCTGCTGTTGAAGGGCGCCGATTTCGGCATGTCGTACGCATTCTGAACCAGCATGTGATGGCCGCCGCGCAAAATGGGTGAGGGACGCCACCGCCGGATTGGTGCCGACACTGGGCGAGCTCGGGGGCGCGATTGGGGCGGCGATTGCAGGCTGGTTGGCCAAGCGGTCGAACTCGACTGCCAGCGCAGTCGCAGCGAGTGGCATTGGCTATAAAACTGTTAGCCGTCAGAAACGCCGCTCTGGCGGTGTGCCTGGACGTGATGGCTCGGCGCTAGTTTGAAATTCGGGCTGAGCAGCCTGTCCCCCGCTCTAAGTTGCCAGCGTCGGTTCAAACTAGCAGTGGCGCAGGCCATGTGGCACGCCAGTCAAACGAGACTCAGGCTGCTGCGGTGTTCTGCGTCGGCTCCGAAAGGTAGCGAAGACGGCATTCGCACCTGCAGGAGTGCGCCCATACTGGACGCACTATGAAAAAAGGCGGTCCGAAGGCCGCCTTTACTGTTGCTGACGTTTCCGCTCAGGCCGCAGCGCGTCGGCGGCGCGAACTACGCACACCAGCCAGCCCGGCAAGTGCCAAGCCGATCAGGGCCAACGAACCGGGTTCCGGCACGCGATTGACACAGGTCGGATCATTCGGGAACCGCGTGCAGAAGTCGCCAATGATCTCGTTCAGCTTTACATTGACGAAATTGGTAAAGAACGGGCCAGGATTGGCGCGGAAATCCAGGATGTTAAAGAAAGCACCGCCATTCGCCGGCGCCAAATTGCGATAGTAGTTGTTGTCATCGTCGTTGGGGTTGCCGACGATGTTGATTAGTTCATTCTGAGCTGTGGCGGCGAGCGCAAGGTCAAGAGCGTTACGATTGGTAGCAACGTCATCATTTTCGTCCGTCACTAGGATGATATTGCGCACCGAGTCATTGCGAAAGGAGGCTAAGAGTGCTGTCAGCATCGCCGCAGAGCCGTCCTCGGTGCCGCCACCATTTGCGGTTAACGTAGCAAATGGCCCACCTGAGCGGCTGAAATCGGTGAACGTGGTGATGTTTTGGATCAGCGATGCTGCTCCGCCGAAACGCACGAGGCCATAATTCGCGTTCACACCGGCGGCGAGCATGATCCCATCGAACTGACTAAGGCGGCTTTTGACTTCGTCGATGTCGCCACCCATTGAACCGGATGTATCGATCACAAACACAATATCGGCCACGATAGCAGACTGGGCTGGAGCCATCAGGGCCAGTGATGATGCAGCGACCAGGATCGCAGCGATGAGCTTGCTAGTTTTCACAATCTTCCCCCGTATGTATAAGAAAACGCGCCAGTAAGGCGCCGGCAACTCGTATAAGCAAATTCCGCGCCAACTTAATGGTCATCCAGACAGCTCAATAAAATCAAAAACTTAGAGTCTGCAGAGCGTGTTCGAGTGACATTCTGTTTATAGGCCTGTAACATTTCTCGACAGTCCGCAAAGCTCGATTTGGATCGTGACCAACTCCAGAACTATTCCTATTGGCAGAAAGTAGAACTCTCGGATTTAGTGGCAAATTAAATTGTCCGGCCTTTTTTGATTTGATTACGATGGCTGCACAGCTGCCAGCGATTTGTTGCCTGGGGCGCGATGCCGGCATGGCGGCTCTGAGAGCGAGCGACTGATGAATCTGCCCTGGTTGTACCGCGGCTGAGGTAAGTGGCCGACGATTCGAGGAAGCATTCAACCCGCCGTCACCGCAATATTCTTGAACTCGCCCGTCGCAATCTTCTGCTGCCAGATCGCCGGCCCGGTGATATGTGCACTGGTGCCGCCGGCATCGACCGCCACAGTGACTGGCATGTCGATCACGTCGAACTCGTATATCGCTTCCATGCCCAGGTCGGCGAATCCGACCACCTTGGCGGTCTTGATCGCCTTGCTGACCAGGTACGCGGCGCCGCCCACGGCCATCAGGTAGGCGCTTTGATGTTTGCGGATCGCATCGATCGCCTCGGGGCCGCGCTCGGATTTTCCGATCATGCTGATCAGGCCGGTCTGGGCCAGCATCATCTCAGTGAACTTGTCCATGCGGGTGGCGGTGGTCGGGCCGGCCGGGCCTACGGCCTCGTCGCCGACCGGATCGACCGGGCCGACGTAGTAGATCGTGCGGTTGGTGAAGTCCACCGGCAGTTGCTCGCCCCTGGCCAGCATGTCCTGGATGCGTTTGTGCGCCGCGTCGCGGCCCGTCAGCATCTTGCCGCTGAGCAGCAAGGTGTCGCCGGCTTTCCAGCGGGCGATCTCGGCCCTGTCCAGCGTGTTCAGGTCCACCTTGCGGCTCTTCTGGTAGTCGGGCGTCCATTGCACATTCGGCCACAGGTCGAGTGATGGTGGCTCCAGATAGGCCGGGCCGGAGCCGTCCATGACGAAATGGGCATGGCGCGTGGCGGCGCAGTTGGGGATCATGGCCACCGGCTTGCCGGCAGCATGGGTCGGGAACATGTTGATCTTGACGTCGAGCACCGTCGTCAGGCCGCCCAGGCCTTGGGCGCCAATGCCCAGCGCGTTGACCTTTTCATACAGCTCGATACGCAGTTCTTCGGTCTTGTTCTTCGGGCCGCGCTGCAGCAGTTCGTACATGTCGATGTCGTCCATCAGCGCCTTTTTGGCCAGCAGCACCGCGCGTTCGGCTGTGCCGCCGATGCCGATACCCAGCATGCCGGGCGGACACCAGCCGGCGCCCATCGTCGGCACGGTCTTGAGCACCCAGTCGACGATGGAGTCGGACGGATTGAGCATCACCATCTTGGACTTGTTCTCCGAGCCGCCACCCTTGGCCGCCACGGTCACGTCCAGCTTGTTGCCGACAACCAGTTCCACATGGATCACGGCCGGCGTGTTGTCGTGGGTGTTCTTGCGTTCAAACTGTGGATCGGCCACGATCGAGGCGCGCAAGGGGTTGTCCGGATTCAGGTAGGCCTGGCGCACACCTTCGTTGACCGCGTCATCCAGCGTGGTGGTGAAACCTTCAAGCCGCACGTCCATGCCCAGCTTGATGAACACGTTGACGATGCCGGTGTCCTGGCAGATCGGCCGATGGCCGGTGGCGCTCATGCGCGAATTGGTAAGGATCTGCGCGATCGCGTCCTTGGCCGCCGGGCTTTGCTCACGCTCATAGGCGCGCGCCAAGTGCGCGATGTAATCGGCCGGATGGTAATAGCTGATGAATTGCAGCGCGGCTGCGACGGATTCGATCAGGTCGGTCTGGCGGATGGTGGTCGTGGGGGAGGGCATGGCAATGGTCCTTGCGGGAGGGAATCCTGGCTTGGAGTTTACCCAAGCATCGAAGGGCCATTGCCAAGACGAGGCCAGCGGACCCGTGCTTTCAAAATGCAAGGCTCCGCGTCCCTTGTATGATCCACCGGGGCTCTGCCACCACCACAAGAATATGCCGAACCCACTCGTACTCGTCGTCCTGCTTCCCCTGATCCTCGGCACCAGCCTGTGCTTCTGGGCGGGTCGTGTCGACTCGCCTGAACGCCGTCGCCTGGTCGCCTGGATTGCTGCCGCTGTGACCGGCACCGCCTTTGCGCTGCTGCTGATGCAGGCACCGGCGGTGTTCGCCGGCCAGACGCTGCTCGCTGGCGTCAAGTGGGTGCCGGCCATTGGCCTGAATGCCCACTTCCGGCTCGATGGTCTGGCTCTGATGTT
>Ga0105047_10001351_pt1 | contig 43763 bp, 42 predicted proteins | sample MAT04_FD_78384 | JGI IMG/M metagenome (GOLD analysis project Ga0105047, IMG submission 78384) | Freshwater microbial communities from Lake Fryxell liftoff mats and glacier meltwater in Antarctica - MAT-04 (megahit assembly) | ecosystem: Environmental > Aquatic > Freshwater > Ice > Liftoff... | reverse complement strand
GGGCCAGCCGTCCGAACGGGGCCAGCCGTCCGAACCGGCCACCGCGCCCATGGCCCCGGCCGCCAATTCCACGCAAGCGCCGCAACCCTTCGGCACGGGCCGCAGGCCCGGCGCATCGCCCGAGCGGCTGCGCAGCCTGCGGGGTGCCCGCGACGGCGCGGCGCGCGCCCTGTTCCGCAAGGATGCCCCATGACAGCCCTTCCCTTTGCCCCCGCCCTGCCCCGCCGTGCCCCGGCCAGCCCGCGCCCGCGGACGCCCGCACCGGCAGGCCCAGAGACTGGACAAAAAACTGGCCCCGAGACTGGCCTCGAGACTGGCCCCGAAACTTCGCTCGGGCCGTCGCTGCGGATCGGACTTTGGGCGCTGGTGGCGCTGTTCGGTATTCTGGGGCTGTGGTCGGTCTTCACCCTGATCGGCGGGGCGGTGATCGCGCAGGGTCAGCTCATGGTGCAGGGCAAGCCGCAGCAGGTGCAAAGCCTTGATGGCGGACGGGTTGCGGCGATCCACGTGGCCAACGGCGATGCCGTGCGCCGGGGCCAGGTGCTGGTGCAGTTCGACCCCAGGCTGGTTGCCACTTCGCTAAACATCGCCCGCGCGAAGCTGGCCGATGCGCTGGCCTTGCAGGCGCGGCTGACCGCCGAGCAGCAGGGCAGCACCGCCCCGGATTTCACCCCCCCCGCCCTGCCCTTCGCCGCCCCCGATCTGACCGCCCAGGCGATCGGCCAGCGCCAGATCTTCGATGCCCGCGTCGCCGTCCTGGCCGGGCAGAAGAACCGGCTGGCCGAAGCCCGCACCCAGGTCACCGTACAACTGTCCAGCCTTGAGGCTCAGATCGCCGCCAAACAGGATGAAATCGGCCTGACCGAAGCAGAGATCGCCACCCAGCAGCGCCTGCTGGATCAGGGTCTGGCCCGGCAAAGCCAGCTGACCGACCTGCGCCGCAGCCATGCCGCCCTTCTGGGCGCGCTGGCAGCCCTTGGCGGTGAAAAGGCAAGGCTGCGCAATGCCTTACGTGACAGCGAGCTGGAAAGCCTGCAAGCCGAGCGCGGCTTTCAGGAGCAGGTGGTGACCGAACTGCGCGAGACCAGCGCCAAGATCGAAGAACTGACGCTGGAGATCGTGACCCGCAGCGAAGAGCTGGCCCGGCTGGACATCCGCGCCCCGTCGGACGGGATCGTGCACGAAATGCAGGTGACCTCGGCGGGCGGCATCGTGGCCCCGGGCGGCACGTTGCTGGCGGTGATTCCGATGGATCAGGGGGTGGAGTTCGACCTGAGCGTCGATCCGCGTTCCATTGATCAGGTCAGCGTCGGGCAGGAGGCCGAGGTGGTGATCTCGTCCTTCGATCCGCGTCAGGCCCCCCGGCTCAAGGGCCGGGTCGCCACCATTTCGCCCGATGCGGTCACCGATCCGCGCACCGGGCGCAGTTTCTACCGTATCGTGCTGACCGTGTCCCCTGCGGAACTGGACCGGCTGGGCGCTCTGGTGCCGATGCCAGGCATGCCGGTGGAGGCGTATCTCGCGACGGGAACCCGCAGTGTTCTGGCCTATCTGATGCATCCGCTGACCAGCCATCTGACGCGGGCCTTCCGCGAAGAGTAAGCCGCCGCCTGCTTCGAGCGCGTGGCCGGGCGCTGAGGTATCAATGACACAAGCCGTGGCAAAGATGCCGCCCCCAGTCCCCGCGCTTGAAGCCAAAGGCGAGGTCTGGCAGGCTTGAAGTCAACGACAGATCTCTCCAGCGGCCTTGAGGCCAAGGGGCGGGACCACCGCTGCGAACAGCGGGGAACAAAGGCAAGGCGACAGGCCCATGACGGCATCCTCCGCAGCATTGCGGACCCCGCGCCAGCGCGGAGCAGCGCTTGCGGGCGTGGCCATGGCTATTGGTCTTGCATTGGCAGGCTGCCAGAGCGGCCCTTATGAACCGCCCCGCTTTCCCTTTGCCCCGGGCTTCAAGGCGGCCGGGCGTTCCGTGCCGGTCCTGCTGGCCAACAGTGCCTGGTGGGAACGCCTCGGCGATCCGGTGCTGAACCGGCTGGTGGCGCATGCCTTGCGCGGCAACCCCTCGATCACGGCGGCGCAGGCCCGGATCGCCCAGGCGCGGGCCGCCTTTGCCGCCACGCCCCGGGCGGTCGGCCTGTCGCCCGGCGCCGGGCTCAGCCTTGAAGGCACCGACGGCAGCGACCCGGTGGCCAGCGGCACGCTGGATCTGGGGTTTTCCTGGCTGCTCGACCCGTATGGCGCCCGCCGCGCCGAACGCCAGGCGGCAGGTGGCCGCATCACCGTGGCCGAGGCCGAAACCGATGCGGCCCGGCTGGCGCTGATCCGGGCCATGGCAACGGCCTATGTCGATCTGCGCTTCAGCCAGCGGCGGCTGGCGCTGCACGAGCAGGAAATGCGCAACCGCCGCCAGACCCTGGCGATGACCCGCACGCTGTTTGCCGCCGAAGCGGCGACCCGGCTGGAGATCACCCGGTCCGAGGCCCGGCTGGCCGAGATCGAGGCTGAACTGCCGCTGCGCCGCGCCGCCATCACCGCCCGGCAGAACGAGATCGCGGTGCTGGCCGGAATGGCCCCGGGGAACGTCGGGCTGCTCGGCGTCGATCTGGACATGCGGGCAGGCCAGCCGCGCCCTGCCCTGTCGCCCGAGGTGGGCATCCCCGCCGACCTGCTGCGCAACCGGCCCGACATCCGCATCGCCGAGCGGCGCTATTACATCGCGCTGGCCGACCTGGGCCAGGCGAATGCCGCGCTCTACCCCCGGCTGTCGCTGATCGGCACCCTCAGCGTCACCGCGCTGCGGGGCGGGCGCAGCGGGGCGGAATATTCCTTCGGCCCGGCATTGCAACTGCCGGCGATCCCCGGCACGGCGGCGCGCGCCACGGTGGACGGCAGCCGCGCCCGGGTGACCGAGGCGCATGCGATCTGGAAATCCACTGTGCTGGGGGCGATTCTCGAGGTGGAAAACGCGTTGCTCGACTACCAGGCCACCAGTGCCTCGGCGCAGGCCTCCGACACGGCAGTGCGGCTCTACGCCGAGGCGCTGGATTTGACGCGCAAGGTCTTCGCCGAAAGCAATGCCACGCTGGGCGACCTGATCGACGCCGAACAGGCGCTGGCAAACGCTGAACAGACCCGTGCCGACATGCGCGCGCGCCGGGGCCAGAGCTTTGTCGATCTCAATACCCGGCTGGGGGCCGGCAGTGCCGGAACCGCCCCCGAGACCCCTGTGGCCCTGCAGCAACAGTCGGGATGATCCCGGCAGAAGCAGGGAACTTTCCCCAACAGTCACGCGCCCGCCGCAATTCGGGCAGTCCTGCGCCATGGAAGGATGGCACGGACTTGGAGGATATTTCTTGGGGCGCGCAATCGGGCTGGCCCCTTCTGGCAAAAACGGGGCAGTCATGCAGACAATCACGGTATCTTCGCTGAGCGGGCTTTACGCAGCCCTGGCCTCGGCCACAGGCGGCGAGACGATCGCGCTCGCACCCGGCAATTACGGCAACATGTTCCTCGGGGCAAAATCGAAATTCGACATCACCTTCCCCAGCAATGTCACCATCACCTCTGCCGATCCCGGCAACCCGGCGGTGTTCACCGGCCTCGACATCCGCGATGCGGCGAACCTGACCTTCGACAGTGTGGTGTTCGACTACACGTTCGCCGAAGGTCAACCGATCTATACCAAACCGTTCAAGATCTCGGGTGGCGAGAACATCACGATCCGTAACAGCACGTTCGACGGCGATGTGGCGCAAGGCGTCTCGGCGGTGGATGACGGGTTCGGCTACGGCCAGGGCCTGTCGGTGCGCGGCACCGACAACGTGACGATCGAAGGCAACGAATTTTATAACTTTCACCGCGGTCTTGTGGTGGGAGACGGCGATAACATTGCGGTCACCAACAACGAGATCCATTCGATACGTTCGGACGGGATGAATTTCACCGGCGTTCAGGACGTTCTGATCGAAGGCAACTACATCCACGACTTCCGCCGTCCGACCGACTCCTCCGATCATGCCGACATGATCCAGTTCTGGACCAACGGCAACACCCGCCCGACGACCGATATCACGATCCGCGGAAACATACTCGACATTGGTGAGGGCAGCCCGACCCAGTCGATCTTCATGCGCAACGACATGGTCGACCGCGGCCTTGCAGGTCCGGAAATGTTCTACCGGAACGTGACCATCGAGGACAATCTGATCACCAACGCGCATGCCCATGGCATCACCGTGGGGGAAACTGCCGGTCTCGTCATCCGGCAGAACTCGGTGCTGCATGCGGATGGCGGCAATCAGGACGGCCAGGACGCTTCGGTCGAGATCCCGCGTATTTCGGTAGCAGGCAGTTCGACCGATGTGACGATTACAGGCAACGTCACGGCGGCCATTTCGGGCGCAACCGGTCAGCCCGGATGGTCGGTGCGCCAGAATGCCTACGTGCAGGATCAGAACCCGCTGGACCCCGGCTATTATGGCGATGTCTTCGTCAGCTCCTCGCTGACGGCCATTGACGGCGTGCATCAGTTCCTCGCCCTGCCCGGCGGCATGATCGACCGGCTGAACGCAGGCGCCACACCGACGCGCGAGATGGAGATCACCGGCACGGTGACCGCGCTGTTCCAGGTCAGCGGCGATGCGGATGGCAGCAGCCAGACCCGCGTTTTCGACGCGAGCCTCAGCAGCATCGACACCGGCAGCCTTCCCGCCGGCACGATCTTCGAATGGTCCTTCGGCGATGGCTCCCGGGCCCAGGGCCGGACCGTGACGCATGATTATGCCGATGGCGGCCGCTATGATGTGAGCCTGACGGTCATTCTGCCGGGCGGTGCGCGCGACAGCGAAACCACGCAGGTTGCCGTTCAGGACAGCACGGTGCTGAGCCTTGGCGACGACGGGCTGTTCCGCGCGCAGGAGTTCGGCGACGAGATCGTGCTGGCGCAGGGCCGCTTTGTCACGGCGGATGGCATCCAGCTGGGCAATCCGGGCGTGGCGGCCAGTGTCGCGCGACAGCATGTGAGCGACATTCTGAGTACCGAAAACTTCGACATCTCGATGGAGATCAAGGCCGACGTCGCCGGCACGCGAGGCGAGATCTTCCGGCTACACGGCAGCATCATCGTCGAGGTCAATACCAAAGGCGAACTGTTCGTGCGGGCCTTCAGCACCGAAGGCGACGCGATCCGGCTGACCACCACGGGCGTCCGGGTCAACGATCTGCGCCCACATGACATCGGCATCTCGCTGGAGGACGGCCGTTTCAGCGTCAGCGTCGATGGCCGCGTCGCGGCCGAAAGCCCCTTCAACGGTACGCTGGTCTCTGCCGGCACCCATGGGCTGGTCTTCGGCAATCCGTGGAACGCCGTCAATTTCAAAGGCGATCTCGAGGCGTTCGAGATCACTGCGGGCCGGGTGCTTGCTGAGGCCGACGTTTCTACGCTTTATCGGTCTGTGGTCTCTGATGCCCCGACGCATCGCAGCGAGGGCATGTCCCAAAGCTCGATCACAGAGGAGTATGTCACCTACTGGAAGGATGACGCGCTTCTGTGACGGCGGCCATCAGGCCGGTTTGCGGTAGCGGGCATGCAGGATGGCCGCGATCAGAAATGGCCAAAGAATGCACACGACAAATCCTAGGGCGTTGAAGAGCGGGTTTTTCAGCCCCTTTTCGCGCTGTTCGCGGTACGTCATCATCATCGCGCAGGTCGCGATACCAAAGTAGAGGATCGCCCCGAGCTCCATAAGTCCCATAGCCGGTTGCCTCCGAAACGAGTCGTGACAAGATGCACACGCTCAAATTGCACGCCAAAGGCGAGTTGCCCAGCCAATCTGCCATGATGACAGGCGCACTTCCGCCCATCCGCTGTATTTGACGGTTATCACAGCAACTGGTCATCAACTCCTCGGAAGCGAGGCAGTTCCGTGACTAGGGTAAGCGATTGCGACTGGTCGAAGACGCTGTGTAAGGGGTCCACTGCATGTTGCGCACCGGTAAGACCGCTGCTTCTGGCTTCATTTGATTGAAAAGCGCTTGCAGGGCACACACCGCGCTTGACCGTAGTTCTGGACAATCCGCTTCACTGCTTACGAGTGGTTTCCGACGCCGTTACGGCGACCTGGATGCGCCGGGAAGCACCGCGCAGCTTCTTGCCCGTGAGTACGGCAAGGAGGACCGGTGCATGAACCGCCCCGATCGCCTGCATCGCCTTCGCGACGGCAAAAATCACTGACAACTGCAGCAAGAGCAGAACCGGATAGATCGGATCCGTTACCTTGATCTGCGCAGCGTTGAAAAGCATCGCCAGAACCGAAATCGTGATCATGTGGCTGCAAAAGACCAGAAAGACAATCTTCTCTGCGGACAAAATCAACGCTTTCAGAAGGCCGCCCTGGCGCACGATCTTGATCGCAAGCCGCCACTTGAAGACTGCAACCGTGGCCCGGTGAAGGATGCTTGCCGACTCCGAGGCACCAATCTCGAGGTGGAGGGGCGCATAGGATACGACCATGTCGAACGCAACCAAGCTCAGCACCCATAGCCAGGATATCACGATTGACCTCGGCCCATTCTGGCCGATCAGAACGCCGAAACTGAAGAACAGGAGGATTTGAGGCCGCAACAGCAGGATGCCGCCGGTAGCAACTTCCAGCAGAACCCAGCCGATCAGCAGGGCTGTCCAACATATCGTTGGTGATGCTCAACCCGCAGGATTGCCAGCGCGATGCCGCAGCAAGCGAAGATATCGCGCAGAAAGGCTAGCGGCACGTTGAACGGCGGACCATTGATCCCGAAAACATTATCGAGCCATTCGATCAGGGACATCGACATAAATGCCTTGTTTCCAGTCGCTTGAGAATGCATCCCAGCGAGGATCAGCATGATTGATGACCAGCAGACCATTGGCACGAGAAGCGACCGAACCTTGCCCAAGATGAGCGAAGTCGCCGATTCAGGTCCTGAAGCCGACCGAAAGAACAGGAGGCCAGAAACGATGCTGAGCAATGGTACGCTCCCCCGGGCCAGGTCTTCGATCAGTACTTCATACGTGACAGCGAGCGACAGCGACACAGGCGCCGCAAGAATGGCAGAGGCCCCCGGCCAGACGTGGACGAACATCATCAACGTGATGCAGACGACTCGCGCCATGGCCATTGCTTCCGACGCCTCGGGCGTCAGGTAGGAATTGTGTGGCATACCCGCCTCACTGGCGCCGAGCGCTGCAACCAATCTTGCTTTCAATCAAACCGTCCATTTGAGGCAGACGATCACGATTCGATAGCAGAAACTCTCTTTGAAGTTATGATAGATGCGTGGGATTGTCGATTTGGGCAGGTCTTCGGCACCGCTTCGCCTGCGCCTTGTTCGCAGGTCAGCAAGGTTCCGCTGCCGACATATGATCTGCTGGTTGCGATGGGTGGCCGTTCCAAATTGCTCCGCCACCAAGTCTCGGCCGAAGACCGCCCGACTGCGAGCCTGCCGGACAGCAGCACTTTCCGGCGACCGGGGGCATATCAGTGTGTCTCTTGACATTTGCGCCCTCCCCCGGCCTTGCGCTTCGGATACCCTAAGGTATCCATGGCATGCCGGTGTTACTACTGCCGTTGTTACCTAAAGGTATTGTAAAGTATGTATTGCCCGCCATGCCTATCATAGGATATCTTCATTCCAGGCCAAGCAGCGCGGAGCAAGACATGCCAGTCATCTCGTTTGCCACATCGAAGGGCGGGGCGGGCAAGACCACCTCGGCAATCATTCTGGGGACGGAACTGGCAGAAGGCACTGATGTGATCCTCATCGACGCCGATCCGGCGCATCGGCTCAGCCGCTGGGCCAGCCTTGCCCCGCTGCCAGCCCGGCTGAGCGTGGTCACCAGTGGCGGCGAGCGGCAGATCCAGGGCGAGATTGCCGCGGCCCAAGCCAGCGCCACCTTCGTGTTGATCGACCTGGAAGGCTTGGCCAGCCGGCTGACTTCTTTCGCCATTGCAGAATCCGATCTGGTGATCATCCCCTCCGGCGAGGAACAGCAAGATGCCGATGCAGCGATCGAAACTCTGGCAGAAATCGGCATGGAAGCGCGAGCGCGCCGCCGGGCCATTCCGGCAGCGATATTGTTTGCCCGCACTTCTGCGGCGGTGAAAAGCAAGCTCGAGCGGCACATCCATGCCGAATTGCACAGGGCGGGCAGGGTGTTTGCCATCGAACTGCACCGACGCACCGCGTACTCGTCGCTGCACAATGCCGGGGGAGGGTTGCGCCAGCTTGACCCGGCAGATGTGAACGGCATCGAAAAGGCCATTCTCAACGCGCAGGATTTTACCGCCGAGGTCCTCGACATCCTGGAGGAAACGCGCCATGCCGCGATCGCTTGATCTCGACCGCCTGAAACGCTTTGAACCGGCCGCCAGGACCTCGGCAGCACCCGCGCCACACCCCGACCGCGCGCCCGCCGAGGAGCCGCCCGCGCGCTGGCCCAGCCGCGAGCCCGTGCAGGACGGACAGATCAGCATCAAGGCCCCGCTCGACGTGATCGCCCGCTTCAAGCGGCTCTGCAAGGACGACCGGCGCACCTATGCCGACATGCTGCATATCCTGATGGATCACCACGAAGGCCGCACATGAGCACCCAGAAGGAACAGCTTGACCTGTTCGTCGCCATCGTCGGCGACATACCCTTGCGCGATGACCGCGAGATGATGTCGGCGCCGATGGTGAGCCTGGCCAAGCGCAGCCCGATGCGGATGGATTGGGAAGGCCCCTCGGGGCAGAAGGTGATGATCACCGCCTCCGAACAGACCGGCGGAATTGCCACGATCTATGATTTCGATATCCTGCTCTGGGCCATTTCGCAGATCAATGCCGGGGTGGAGCGGGGCGGCAAGCCCGGAGCGACCATCACCTTCCGGCCCTATGACCTCTTGAAGGCGATCGGGCGCTCCACCGGGGGAAAGAACTACCACCAGTTCAAGTCTGCCATTGCCCGGCTGCAGGGCACCCGGATCGAGACCACGATCCGGCGGCGCGACAAGGATCGGCTGGAGGTGTTCAACCTGCTGGCCGATTACACGCTGGACGAAGACGACCATGGCCGCCCCTTGGGCGCGCAGATGACGGTGCCACGCTGGATTCACCGCGCCGTGGTGGAGGGGCGCGAGGTGCTGGCGATCTCACCGTTGTATTTCGAACTGACCAGCGGGCTTGACCGATTTCTGTACCGACTGGCGCGTCGCCATGCCGGTAACGGAGTCGACAACCCCGATGGCTGGGTATTTTCCTTCCGTGACCTGCACAAGCGCACAGGGTCACCGGCACCATTCGGCCAATTTTCGCGCGATCTGCGCATCGCAATCAAGCGCGATGCCCTGCCTACCTACACGATGCACGAGGAAAAGGGCGCAAACGGGCAGCTTTTGCGCTTCGAATGGCGCCGCCTGCTGTTGTGACACGGTGCATCACACACTCATCCGCCAGCAGCCAGAAAGGGATCACGGTGCATCACACAACAGAATCACGGTGCATCACGCATCGAATCACGGTGCATCACACAAAGCGTAAGTCGTTATTATCGTTGGATAACAATTGCCTGACCCGATTCTCGATTCGGTCTAACTCTTATAACTAATATTCTAACTTCCCGGCGGCACGCAGCGCAGGGAACAAAAGGCTATGAAACCGAGACACATCGGACAGCCAGCCCCCATGAACATCAGTCAACCGCGGCACCGCAAGACAAAAAGCACAAGCCGCCAGCCTCGGTCCAAGCGGCCGACAGCACGCTACTGCGCCAGACACCGGTATCGACCGCAATCTGCCAACGCCAGCCCTGAAGAAGCCGGTCAAGTCATCAGACTGTCACCATGATGGCTGACTAAAGGGCGCAAGGGCACGGAAGCCGGTAGACCGGCCAGGCGGCACCTACAGCGGTTGCGGAGCCGCGCCAATCGACAAGGCCGCACTCAACACCGCCGTGGCACCGCCGGTGGCATAGACCGCCATCACCGAACCGAAACCGGCACCAAGAGCCACCGATACCGCTGCCGACATCACCGAAAAAACCAGTCCCGTCAGCATCACCCCAATGACCATGGCCCACCTCCCTTGATTTGTGCCGGGGTTACATTTCCGACGTCTTTTTTTTACATTTTACAGCGTTTTTGAGTTCTGTCAAAAGCATGCTTCATTTTCTTTTGCCAGATCGGCCTGCGCCGCTGCACCGAACGGGGAAAGAGCTTGGCCCGAAGCCGCCTTCTTACTATAGCCTCGACGCAACCGCGACGAACCAGCATGAAAGACCACGGGATCCGACGCATGAGTTTCGACAGACCCCGCCGGATCCTGATCGTCGTCGAGAATCTTCCCGTGCCGTTGGACCGTCGCGTCTGGCTAGAGGCGACGACCCTTGCGGAGGCCGGATACGAGGTATCGGTAATCTGTCCGATGGGGCGCGGCTGGGTCAAACCGTATGAGGTGATCGAGGACGTGCACATCTATCGCCATTCGGAACCGCCCGAGGCGCATTCGGGTGCCATAGCCTATGCCCGCGAATACGGCCATGCGCTGTGGCACTGGTTCCGGCTGGCACGCAAGGTCCGGCGCGAGCAGGGCTTTGATGTGATCCAGGGCTGCAACCCGCCCGATCTGATCTTCCTTCTGGCGCTGTGGTACCGACTGCGCGGCGTATCGTACATCTTTGACCACCACGATGTCTGCCCCGAACTCTTCGAGGCGAAATTCGGCAAGCGCGGGCTTCTGTACCGGGTGATGCTGATCTGGGAACGGCTGACCTTCGCCACCGCGGGCGTGTCGATGGCCACCAATGAAAGTTTCCGCGCCATCGCCCTGCGACGCGGCCGCATGGCGCCCGAGGATGTGTTCGTCGTCCGATCGGCCCCCCGGATCGAGACCTTCCTGCCGGGGCCGGGCAACAGCGACTGGCGCAAGGGCGCGCGCAGCGTGATGGGCTATGTCGGTGTCATCGGGCAGCAGGAGGGCATGGACCTGCTGGTGGCGGCCGCCGATCACCTGATCCGAAAGCTGGAACACCGCGATGTGCATTTCGTCATCGTGGGCTTCGGCCCGCAATTGCCCGAGGTGGAGCGTGATGTGAAGGCCCGGGGGCTGGAGCGGTATTTCACCTTCACCGGCGCGCTTTACGGCGACGAGATGCTGGCGGTGCTGAACAGCATCGACATCGGCGTGTCGCCCGATCCGAAGAATACGATGAACGACATTTCCACCATGAACAAGGTGATGGAATACATGACGCTGGAAAAGCCGGTGGTGCAGTTCGACCTGACCGAGGGCCGCGCCTCGGCGGGCGATGCCTCGCTTTACGCCCGGGCCAATGACCCGGTGGATTTCGCCCGGCAGATCGCCCGGCTGATCGCGGACCCTGCGCTGCGGGTGCAGATGGGCAAGCAGGGCCGTGCCCGGGTGCTGGACCGGCTGTCATGGGCCCATTCGGCCCCACAACTGCTTGCGGCCTATGACCGGGTTTTTGCCCGGCGCGGATAGGCCGCATAAGAGAGCCCAACTATATAGCCACCAAGATGTGCTTCCCACGCCAACTGGCCGTCCTGGATCCACCACATGCCGGCATTCAGCGCCACCAGCCCCAGCATCAGCCAAAGGCTGCGGTCGCGCTGTCCGGCCCCGCGCCGCGCCCGGCGGTCCCAGATCGTCCAGGCCCCGGCCAGACCGAAGATCGCCCCCGAGGCACCGATCATCGGGGCGGAGCTGGCGGTCAACAGGGCAAAGGCCAGCGCGCCGCCCGCCGCCGACATCGCATAGAGCGCCATAAAGCCGCGCGCGCCCAGCCGCGCCACCGCCAGATCGCCAAGGCTGGCCAGCCCGATCATGTTGCCCGCCAGATGCCCGGGCCCGGCGTGCAGCAGCGAATAGGTCAGAAACATCGCTACCGGCTGGGCGGCATAGTTCGGCTGCCAGTCGCGCAACAGCCCGGCCCAGAAGCCGCCATACTGATAGGCCAGCGGCCGCCAGCGCGGGCTGCCCCACAGCCCTGCGTCCGCCCCCAGAAGGGCAGCCTCCACCGCGATGCAGGCCAGCACCACCAGCCCCAGCAGCGCCCGTCCGCGCCACAGCGCGGCGGGGTCGGGCGCCGCACGCGCGGGGGCAGGGGGGGCGGGGGCAGGGGTGGGGGAGGCGGGGGCAGGGGTGGGGGCGGGCTGGTCCATCCTGCCATTGGTGGCCCACAGTGCCGGTCCGGCGCAAGGCGGCACTGCGAAAGCAAAGCCGCTTTGCCCGGAAAACGGCGCGACCCGGCTTGTCGGGAAACCTGCCCCGGGATGGCCATGGAAATGACCATGCAGGCTCTTGCCTGCGGGTGTTCCTGTTTTCCGGACGCTGGGATGACGCTGACCTTGAAAACCGGCTGTGTCGCCGTCGTGCCGGGCCTGTCGCTCGGCGTAACGCAGCTTGTCCTGGCCGGGGCTTTGACGACGTGGCGTATCGCTTCGTCAGATCGCGGAGGAGATGACCACGCGGAGCATCAAGACGGCGCACGGCGGCTTCTGTTCCGCCACGACGGTCCGGAACGTTCTGGCGCGGGAGAGCGGCACCGGGGCGGGTGTGGCTCGGGGTCCTGCGTCATCGCCGGACCCTGGCGATGGTGCCTTTACGCCTGACCTTGTCGGTCATCCGGGGTGCCTCGCTGTTCGAACCAGTAGCAGTCTACCTGCTTTGACAGCCTCTTCTGGGGCACTATGTCTTCTGATCGGGGACAATGACGGGAACTGTCCACGTTTGTTTCCGCCTATCCACAGATTGTTAAACCCGGAGTTGAAAAGACCCTTTCAGGCAGAATTCGGGCGACTTTCAGGCAGAATTTGGACACGAATCGGTATGAACATGTTAATATATTCCTACCTATAATTTTTTTTGGAGGTAACATGAAATATGCACTTGTTTTGGGCATGGCTGCGTTCGCAGCAGCGCCCTTTGCCGTTAACGCAGCATCTGTGATCGACAATGGCACCATCCAGCTCGGCGTCGATGATCTGGGGCAGTTGAACATCTTCGATGGATCGGGGGGGGCGCCGATCGGTCTTCGGGATCTGCGGACCGGCTTCGAGTCAACCTCGCCCGGCTGTCTTTGCGAAGGCTGGGGGGCTGCCGTTGCCGAAACGGGCGTATTCGGCTATGCGAACAATGATTCAGGCATAGTAAACGTCACCGGGGTGTCGTTCGCGTCCACCGCATCCACGGCAACCTCGGTCGCGAACGTCGGAACCTCGCTCCAGGTCACCCATGCCTTCGCTCCGTCGGAGAGCGACGATCTATACCGGGTGACGGTCTCGATCACCAACACCAGCGGCGCCGACATTACCGACCTGCGCTATACCCGCGTGATGGACTGGGACATCGAACCGACCCCGTTCAGCGAGTATGTCACGATCGGCGGCACGGCTGCGGCAACTGCCGTGCTGTCGTCGAACACCAACGGCTTCGGTACTGGCAACCCGCTTACGCCCGACGCTGACATGGGCGATTTTGTGGACGCCGGCGCGACGGACCATGGCGCGCAGTTCAACTTCGGCTTCGGCGAGTTGCTGATGGACGAAACCTTCACCTTTGACATCTACTACGGGGCCTCGCTCAGCGAATCCGCTGCTTTCGACGCCCTGAATGCGGTCGGAGCGGAGGTTTATTCTTTCGGTCAGTCCAATGACAACATCGACGGAAGCACGCCCGGCCGTTCTACTTTCATCTTCGGCTTCTCGGGTGTGGGGGGCGTTGTCGTTCCGCCATCGGTGATCCCGGTTCCGGCCTCGGCGCTTTTGCTGATCGGTGCCATCGGGATGCTCGGCGGCCTGCGGGCGCGCCGCAAGGCCGCTTGACACCGGGCAACCGGTTTGCAAACTTCAGGCGCGGCGTATCCCTACGCCGCGCCTTTCTTGTTCAGGAGTAACGGGATATGCCCGCCATTTACCTTGTTACCAGTGCAATTTTCGCGGCAGTATTGGTCGTTGTCGGTATGACGGCCCCTGCTGCGGCTGCCGAAAGCTGGGCCACGACCTGCGACGAAGGCAACCGTTGCACGGCGCGTGTGACTGTTACAGATACGAAATCCGGGCGGGTCTTTGCCTCGGTCGGCGTTCAGGTCGGCAAGGACGGCGCAGAACCGGGGCTGATCGTCTTTGCACCGCTGGGCGTGGCGCTGAAGCCGGGGTTCCGGGCGGTGATCGACGGCCAGGACTTTCTGGTGCCGTTCGAGGTCTGCTATCCCGATGGGTGCCGCGCTGTGGCAAAGTTCACGCCCGCCGAGCTTGAGGTCTGGCTGACCGCAGAAACGGCATCGCTGCAGTTCTTCCCCTTCGAATCCGACAAGGCCGTGGCAGCTGACTTGCCCCTCGCCGGACTGCGCGAGGCGTTGAAGGACGTACTGCCGCCCGCGCCCTGAGCGGAGGCGCAAGGCGGTCTTGTCCGCCTGACATAACCAGAACGATCCTGGGCCGCGCGGTAAAACCCGCGCGGCTTTTTTCATGCGGCGGACCGCTTGACAGGTTTGCGGAGCAGCCCGAGTAGGAAAGCGCCGCCCTGATTACTGGAAACGCGACGGTTTCTTGTCACCAAGACATACCCTCCGTTGGCAATGGCCACATCAGGGCCAGATAATCGTTTCGATCAATGTCAGGTGTGGCAGGGCGCCGGCCTTGCCGCGTCGGCAGACGGTTGTGGTTCATTCATCACTCAGCAGCGGGGCATCAGGACGTCGCGGAGCGGCTTGTGGTCCGCAACGGCAGTCCGGATTGTTCGAGCGCGCGACGCGAAGGCCGACATCACTCGGGGATGAAGCGCGGCAGGGTTGGCAGCAGGTCCGCCATGAAGCCTTGCAGGCGGGCATCGGCATCGGCATCGGTTTCGCCGGGGTTGATCGGGGTGACGAAACGCACCAGCGCGCCGTCCGACCGGCCGCGGGTCAGGCTGTCCCAGACCACCGAGATCTTGGCGGCATAGTCGTTGGTCATCCGCTTGCCGCGCTGTTCGAACCAGTAATAGACCAGTTGTTTCGTGACGCCCTTCTGGATCACGGCGCGGTTCACCATGAAATCGCCGTAGACCGTGTTCGGGATCGACACGGGCGTGGGGTCGATCGAAAACACTTCCCAGCCGCCGACCGGCAGGCAGACCTCGGGCGAATGGATGCCGGAGCCTTCGGTCTGCTTTTCGTAGAAGGCTGAAAAGACGTTGACATAGGCCGAAGACCCCTGCCGGATGTAGGTCGCATTCACGTAATCGGTGGCCTTCAACACGCCTTCGGTGGCGGGATCGAGCGACTGCATGCTGCCCGACCAGTCGCCGACGCTGCGCGGGAACAGCGCGAAGCTGTCGCGCGCCACGGCGGGCCGTTCGGGCGCGGGCGTCAGGACGAAGGCGGCGGCGATGGCGGTGGTCAGCAGGGCGGCGGTGATCATGCCTTTCGCGGGTGCGATGCTCAGCAGCCGCTGCGCCTGTGCGCCGAAGCCGTCGAAATCCAGATCAATGGTGTCGCGCAGCGGCAGCGGGTTGCGCGTCAGCCGCTGCAAGGCCACGGCCATCAGGAACAGGATGCCGATGCAGACGCCGAAGATCACCCAGCCTTCGAAGAAATGCAGGAACCCCTCGGCCTGTTCGATGCCGTAGCTGTTCACCAGAATGCCGATGATCCCGATCCGGACCGAGTTCATGAACACGGTCAGGGGGGCTGCCATCAGGAACAGCACCGCCTTGTGCCAGAACGGCCCGCGATACAGGATGCCGAACAGATAGGAAAAACTGAGGATCGGGAACAGGTAGCGCAGGCCCGAACAGGCCTCGGCGACCTGCAGCTTGTAGATGCCAAGGTCGATCACATTGCCTTCGAGAAAGACCGGGATGCCCGCCAGCGCGATGAACCACACGCCGATTTCAGAGGACACCAGTTGCAGGAAGATAGTCAGTTGCCAGTAGACGAATTGCGGCAGCGGCAGCATGAAGATCAGATGCAGCACCGGGGCCCAATGGGTGCGCCCGCGCGCCCAGCCGAAACCGGTCAGCACCACGCCGCCCACCCAGAGGATGAAGGCATAGGTCACCACATCGGGAATGCGGATCAGGTTGCCGAAAATGCCGAAGGCCAGGGCAAAGGCGATCAGCGCAATGCCGGGGATGCGGTTCACCGGCGCGCCGGGGATCGCCGGCGGGGCCTGGCGCAATTCGCGCAGGAACAGGTAAAGCGAGATCAGCGGGATCAGCGGCCCGTGGCTGTATTCCGGCGTGATCCATGCCTGCCCCAGCGCCACGAAGCCCAGCCAGTAGACCGGGATCGCGGCGACGATCATGAGGGTGAACCAGCCCAGACCAAGCGGGTTCAGCACGCGGAAAGCGGGGGTGTCGGGTGCGAGGGTCATCGGGCCTGCCGGTCGGGGTATACGGAGCTGCCGAAGGAGGATACGGGATGCGGCGCCGCTTGGCGAGCGCCCGTACGACGCTGTTCGTTCAATTCACCGACAGTGCGGCAGGATGGACGCGATTGCGGCGCTGCCAGAGCGCCGGGGCGGCATGGAGGGCCAGCGTCAGCCCCAGCGCCCCCAGGGCCGTGGCGGCGGCCAGCGCCAGGCTGGCCTCGGGCAGCGGAGTGGCCCGCAGCAGCAACGCCATGACCAGAGGATGCGCAAGATAGACCCCGAGCGCGCACTGCGCCGCACGATCCGACAGGGCGGTGGCCGGTCGCGGCAGCGCGCGGCAGATTGCCAGCAGCACAAGCGCCAGCGCCAGTTGCTCCAGCCCTTCGGTCCAGCCGAGGGAAAGTGCTGCAAGGCCGAGTGCGGCACCGGCAACGGCCAGCACGGCCCCAAAGCCCGGCCGCCCCGCCGCCAGTGCAAAACCAAAGCCGAAGCAGACCGCCGGCAGCGCAAAGCGCCATTCCGCCAGCGGAGGCGGCAGCGCGCCGCCCTGGTTCAGCCCCTGCGCCGCCAGCGCCGCAAGGCCGCACAGCGCCAGGGCCAGACCCCGTCCGCGCGGTGTGCCGATCCGGGCCAGCGGATACAGCATCAGGCAGGCGGCAAAGGCGAAGGGCAGGAACCACAGATGCAGCGCGGGGCCGGTCAGCAGCATCCAGGGGGCGAATTCGGTGCTCAGGGCCGCGCCGTTGACCAGCGCATCGGTCAGCTTCAGCAGGCCATAGGCGCCCGACCAGATCAGCCAAGGCAACAGCAGGCGCCGGGCGCGGCCGGTGGCATAGGCCGAAAACGTCAGACGAGCGGCGCCGGGCGCGCCCAGCATCAGCATCACGATCAGAAAGAACGGCAGGGCGGCATATCCGATGGCTGCCCCCGGTGCGCCGGAGTGAAACAGCACGATCCCGAAGGCTGCACCCAGCCGGGCGTGATCCAGAGTCGCATTATGCACAATCTTCGCCTCCGCGAACCGAGGCAAATCCATGCCCGCCGGATCAACCTAGGGGCGAGATGGTTAATGTTTTGCTAACAAGTCCTTAACGCCACGGGATATCACCTCGGCGAGGATCGGCTTGCAGGCGCGAACTGCCGCCGCCGCCGCACCGTCTTGCGGCGGTCCGCTAACGCAAGACCGAGAAGTCCCGCCGCAGCCCAAGGAAGACCGAATCCGAACGTCCCTCACCCGCGCCATCCTCGTCGCGCAGCCGGTGGCGGTAGCCGGCATCCAGCGCCCAGTCCTCGGTCAGGTCGTGGCTGTAGGTGGCGCCGAGGTTGGTGTTGGTGGTCGTCAGGTTCGTCGCGGTCGTCTCGCTTGTCGCCCAGTTCAGCGACAGGCTGATCCGCGACCGTGGCCCCAGATCCTGCCGGTAGTCCAGCGAGGCGCTGGTGACGACGGTTTCGGCATCCTCACTGTCGGCCGTGACGCTGCGGTCCAGCCCTAGGGTCAAGCTGCTGCGCGGCAGGGCCAGGCTGTAATCCAGCGATACGACCGGGCGAATTTCGCCAGTCACCCCGCGCGAGGCGCCAAGGCTGTAGGCCAGCGTGCCGCGCACCAGATCGAGGTTGTGACGGAAGGTCAGGCTCTGACGCTGCCCGTCCTCGGTATCATCGATTGCGTAATTCAGGCCCAGGCTTCCGCGTGCCCTGTCGATGCTGAGGCCCGCATCAAAGCCCAGCGTGTCGCGGGCGCGGGGTGCGCCGTCCTCATCAAAGCGTGAGGCGCGCAGACCCAGAGCAAGCCTGCTGACCTCGGACAGATCCAGCCGCGCAGTCAGGCCCACGCGTGCAGCCGTGCTGTCGGCCTCGCCCGGCGCATCCTGATAGCGGGTGTCAGTAATGCCCGCCGTCAGCCCGAACCCCAGAGGACGCGCCTCGCCCCAGCGCAAGCCGGTGTCGATCCGGGCGGTGCGGCGGGTGCCGGTTTCGGCATCGAAATCGGTGATCTCTCGGTCGGTGGTCAGATCAGTTTGGCGCAGCGAGGCATCCAGCGTGAAGGCGGCATTTGCTGCATCCCGGTCAAAGGACAAGACGACATAGGGGTTGGTCACGCCATTGTCGGTGCCGACGGGGGCGCTTTCGGCCTGCAGGGTCATACCTGCGTCCAGCGCGAGGCGGGCGCTCCGGGTCTCGCTGGCCAGCGCGAAGCTGAGGCCGGCGGTGGCCCGGCTGGTACCCCCGGCACTGACCGGGTCGAGGTCGGCATTGCTGTCGGTCTCGGCGCGCAGGTTCAAGCCGAAGGTCAAACTCACTCCGCCCGCTGCATCCTGTGCCACCGCAGGCGACAGGCCATGGGAGCATAGCACCAGCAGGGCTGCCGAGGCTGCAAGCAGGCGGTGCGGGTCGGCAAAACGTGGTGCCGGGCCCGTCCCGGTCAAAAACGACACCGCTGTTCCTTCATCCGTCATGTTGTTGCCAGACCCGGCCGCTTATTCGAACAGCTTGCGCTGCGGGACGACGATCACGTCACCATCCACCAGCGTCGTGGCGCCACTGGTGCTGGTGCCGGCTTCGATCGCCTTGTAATCCAACGAATAGGTCGTGCTGTCACGGCGCAACTGGATGCGCTTGGTGGCCGCGAACTTGCTGAACCCGCCCATTTCCGCGAAAAGTTGCAGCACCGTGGTGCCGGGAGTGACTTCCAGCTTGCCGGGCTTGGCAGCCTCGCCCAACACATAGATTGTGATGGTGGGGGCCGCTGCTGGTGGACCGCCGGGCTGACGCTCGGCCAGACGCTCGACCGAGATGAAGACCGTGGGCGTGGTGGCAAAGTTTGGCGCGAGGCGCGTGCTCAGATCGGCCTGCACATCCTCGACCGTGCGTCCCGAGGCCCGTATGCCGCCAGCCAGTGGAACGGCAATACGCCCGTCCGGGGCAACCAGCGACGAGCGGTTCAGACTGGGGTCTTCCAGCACTTCGATACGCAGCGTGTCGCCTGCGCGGATGCGGTAGCCGTCCTGCGCCAGAGCCGTGGAAGGCAACGCAAGCAGGGCGAACAAACCCCCGACCAGAGCAAAGAAATAGCGTATCATACCGGCCTCCTGGGCTTTTTATTCACAACAAACCCTTTCGAACTGTAATTTAACGGGAAACTGCCGCGCCGGGAAGGCAATTTCGTGGCGTGATCCGGCCAGCCGCGCCGATCACGCCTTTCGTGCCTGTCAGGCAACACATGAGGCTGAACTGCCGCAGGATGCGGGCCGGACGAATCCGGGTGGCCCGCACTGGCAGAGGGAGGCCGGAAGAGGAAGGCCGGGAGGCCACAGGCTCAGGGGACTGCCGCCGGGGCGGCCTTGCGAAGCTCGTCCAGCCGGCTGCGCGTCGTGGCGACCTGCGGCAGGTCGGTCCCGTCCGCCAGTTCCAGCACCCGCTCGAACTGCACGATGGCCTTGGCGGTCTCGCCCAGATCGGCATAAGCCATGCCCAGATGGAACTGGGCCAGCGGATCGTCCGGCAGGCCCGCAGCCGCTGGTTCCAGCGCCACCAGCGCCTCGCGCGCATTGCCGCGGCGGTATTCGATCCAGCCATAGGTGTCCTGAAAAGCGGGCACCCCCGACCCCCGCAGCCGTCGGGCGATGCCGAAGGCACGCTCGAGGCTTTCGGCATCGTCGCGGTGGGTGGTGATCAGGCTGGCCAGGTTGTTGGCCACCACCACATTGCTGGTATCTTCGGCATAAAGTCCTTCATACAGGGTAATTGCGCCATCGATGTCGCCGGACTTTTCCAGCATGCCCGCCTTGATCCAGCGCAGCGTTTTCGATCCGGGCGCTGCCAGCACGCCCGCGTCAAGCACTGCCGCCGCCTCTTCGGTCCGGCCCGCCGTCGACAAGAGGCCGAACAGCATCCGCACCGGCATGTCTTCGGCCGGAACTTCCGCGATCAGGGCGCGGTACTGGGCTTCGGCAGCAGCGACATCACCGGTCAGCGCATGAAGGCCTGCGCTCAGCAGGCGCAGGGACCGGTCGTCGGGCTGCGTTTTCAGGGCGTCGTCCAGATAAGCCCGGGCCGCATCCAGCTTGCCGCCGGCGATCTGGGTCTGCACGATCATTGCGACGGCCGTCGTGCCGGAATTGCCCTCGCTGACCTGTTCGTTCAGGAAGGCAAGGCTTTCCTCGGTCCGGTTCTGGCCCATCAGAAGGGCGGTCTGAAGCCGTTGCACCATGGTTTCGGTTTGCGGCAAGCCAAGGTTGCGCAGCGCGTCGATGGTTCCCTGCGCAAGCACCCATTTTTTCTGGTTCAGGTAGATCTCGGCCAGCGCAGCCAGCACGCCCGGATTGAGCGGATTGACCCGGGCGGCGTCGGTCAGCACGGATTCTGCCACCGGAATGCGGCCCTGCCGCTGCAGGAACCGGGCATAGCGCAGCGACTCCTCCGGGGCTGACCCCGAAACCTCGACCGCCAGCGCCAGCCGCTCGCCCGCCAGATCAAGGCTGCCGTCGCGTTCATGCGCCGAGGCCATCAGCGTCAGGATCGCGGGATCGCGCGGGTTCTGGTTCAGCGCGTTGCGCAGATCGAGAATCGCGTCGCCGGGCTTGTCATCGGCAATCAACCAGCCGGCCCGCATCTTCAGCGCCTCGACGTTGGAGGCGTCTTCTGCCAGCACCTCTTCCACCAGCGCACGGGCACCGACGCGATTGCCCGTGGCATCGAGCATCTGCGACAACATGCTCTTGATGCGGCGGGTCTGTTCCGAGGCGGTGGCGGCCTTCACGATCGCCTCCATCGCGGCGATGGCCTCGTCGGTCTTGCCGGCCTCGAAGTCGATGCCGGCACGCAGGGCACCGTACAGCTCGGCATTGACCTTACCGGTGTTGGCGGCGATGAGGGCGTCAAGCTCGGCCCGTGCCGCGTCGGAGCCGCGGGCTGCCTGCAGCAGCTGGATTACCGCCACATGACCTTCGGGCGCCGCGGTTGGCTCCCCGGCCAACTGGCGCAGAAAGGCCTCGGCCCCGTCTATATCCCTCTGCACCAGATACCAACCGATCAGCGCGCCCTTCACCTGCTCGTTCTCGGGAAACAGCGCGAACATCTGCTTCAGATGCGCGCCGGTGCCCGCCACATCGTTGGCCTCGGCCAGGATGCGGAACTTCAGCAACTGGAAATCCAGCTGGTGCGGATCGCTTTTCAGAGCGGCATCGATCTGCGGCAGGACGGCGGCGGTATCCTTTGCGGCCAAAAGCTGGTCGATCAAGACGCGGCGCGCAACCAGGTTTTCAGGCGCAGTTTCCAGCAGGCTGCGGGCCTCGCCGGCCAGAGCCGCGCGGGCGGCTTCATCGCGCGCCAGCACGGCGGCGCGGTAATCCAGCGCGATGCGCAGTGCCTCTGCCCCGGTTGCGGCCGCATCCAGCGCGATGGCGGCCCGACCGTGGCGCTCGACCTCGGCCCAGTCGCTGCGCGCCAGCGCCAGTTCGGCCAGCTTTATCCGCACGTCCATGGTATCGGGATATTGCTCGATAAGGCGCAGGAACTGGCTGGTGGCCTCCCCCACCAAACCGCGCTTGAGCTGGGTCTCGGCGTAGGCCTGCCGGGCCTCCTTATGAAAGCCGTTGTTCTCGAAGACGTTGCGGAACTCGATTAGGGCGCGCTCCTCGTCGCCGGCCGCCAGCAGTGACATGCCCGACTGGTAGAAGCGCTCGGCCTTCTCTTCGGAGCTTTCGCAGCCGGAGAGGGCGAATGCGGCGGCGAACAGGCCCCAAAGTAAAGCAGAACGTAACTTGGTCAGCATGGTGCGTTTCACTTCCAGCGGGCAGGCAGGGGCCAATCCGAATGTGGGTCTTGTAACCCAACCTCATGGCATATTTGCGGCTCTAGCGCATCACCCGGCGCGGGAATTGCGATCGCCCGAAGGGAAATAACCTGTTTCAGGTCGTCCCGGGTGCTGACTTTACGCGTCAATGGCCCGTGGCGCGCAAAACCACGCGCACCGTGGCGGCCATGAGCTTCATATCGGCCCATAGCGACAGGTTGCGGTCATAGTCCAGATCGAACTTTGCACGATCGGCAAAGCTGCTTTCATTGCGCTTCGACACCTGCCAGCTTCCGGTTATGCCGGGACGCAAACGGTAATAGGCCTCTCCGGGGTAAAGAGCCTGCTGGCTCACCATCATCGGACGGGGTCCGACCAGGCTCATCTCGCCGCGCAGCACGTTCCACAGCTGCGGCAGCTCGTCCAGCGAAGACTTGCGCAGAATGCGGCCGAAACGGGTGATGCGGGGATCGGATTTCAGCTTCTGCGTCCGGTCCCATTCGGCGCGTGCCGCAGGGTTTTCTGCCAGATAGGCCTCCAGCTTGCCGTCGGCATTCACGACCATAGAACGCAACTTCCACATGCGGAAGATCCGCCCGTTCCGGCCAATCCGGTTCTGCGAATAGAATGGGTTGGCGCCACCCAGCGCGAGGACCAGCGCCAGCACCCCGATGACCAGCAGCATGGGCGGGGCCGCCAGGACGACGATCACGATGTCCAGCAGCCGCTTGACGCCGTAACGGTAGAAGCCGCTGTTGCTGTCGCTCGTGCCGACCGATTGTGCCGCAACGACCGGTTCCGTACCCAAGGCGTTCCCCGATGCGGGATCATAATGCAAGGTCATCTGAAACTCTTCACTCTCTGGAGAAACGCCAAGGAAGATGGTCTGCGTCTCTCGGTTTCCTTCGTCTGCAGGTTTCCAGCATTCTCGGGTCGGTGCAGGCGATTGCCCGCAATCCGACGCTTAATCGTCCTGACTTTGCCTCACATCTTTCCCATTTATATGACGAGGCCCCGGCTGACAACGAATTTCCCGGCAGGAATGCCTGAAAGCGGGCCTCAAGGCCCCGCTGAAAACAGACAACGTAAGATTTGCCCGATTGTTGCCATATTTGCACGAAAGTCGGCAATGCTACATCTTGCGGTTGTCGGCGGGCTTGGCGCTGCGGCGGGCCCAGGACTTGGCGGATGTGCCTGACGGGGCCAGAACGTCCGAAGATCACGTAATAGTCACGACAGAGTGTCGTATTTTCAGCTGTGCGACCCGCGCAGAGCTTACTTGTTCCCTGTGCGATTCGCCTGTACTTGCGATCTGATCAACAGCTGCGGCCTGACGGTTCGCCAATCCGGACGGGTCTGACTTGAAACGGCAAGAGCCCTACCGGATCTTGGTGGAAAATGCCGGATTCAGGCCTGATTATGGCCATTTTCCCCCGTCAAAGACGGGTCAGGACTTTCCAGAGTGGCTATGACCAGTTCACTTGATATCTACACCACGCATTTCGGATTGACCGAGCGCCCCTTCTCGCTGGTTCCGGACCCGGGTTTCATCTACTGGTCGCCTGCTCATAAGCGGGCCTTTGCCATCCTGGAATACGGCATCCTGACCCGGGCCCCGATCACGCTGATCACCGGCGAGGTAGGAGCGGGCAAGACGACACTGCTGCATCACCTGATCGCCTCGGTCGGGCCTGATGTGCGGGTGGGTCTTGTCTCCAACGCCCATGGTGACCGGGGCGAGCTCTTGCGTTGGGTGCTACTGGCTCTGGCGCAGCCTGCCGGGCCGCAGGAAACCTATGTCGATCTTTTCGGGCGCTTCCAGAACTATCTGATCGCGGAATATTCCGCCGGTCGCCGGGTGATCCTGATCTTCGACGAAGCGCAGAACCTCAGCCGGGAAAGCCTGGAGGAGTTGCGGATGTTCACCAACATAAACTCCAACAAGGACGAGTTGTTGCAGCTGGTGCTGGTGGGCCAGCCCGAACTGCGCGATTTCGTGCGCCGACCCGACCTCATGCAATTTGCACAGCGCGTTTCGGCGGCCTTCCATCTGGAGGCGATGGACCGTCCCACCATGCGCAACTACATCCGGCACCGGTTGCAGGTGGCCGGGGCGACCGAGGACATCTTTACCTTGCCGGCTGTCGAGGTGGTACATGACAATACCGGTGGCGTCCCCCGCCTGGTCAATCAGCTCTGTGATCTTTCGATGGTCTATGCCTATACAAAAAACGACAAGCGCGTCATACGGCTGACCGTGCAGCAGGTTCTGGACGATGGGGTGTTCTTTGCCGTCCGCCGCCGTGAGGCGCTGCCACCGCTGTTACTGATCAACCAAAAGCAAAGGGCAGAGTAAGCTGATGGACTTCCATTTCTATCTTACGCTTTTTCTGCGCCGCCTGCACTGGTTCTTGCTTATTCTGGTGACCGGCGCGGCGGTCGGGATCACGCTGGCCCGCGAACTGCCGACCCTCTACCGCGCCGAAGCGCTGCTTGTGGTGGAATCCGAGCAGATCCCGGACGAGCTGGCGGCCTCGACCGTGCAGACCCAGGCCACCGAACAGTTGCAGATTATCCAGCAGCGCATCCTGAGCCGCGGCACCCTGCTGGAAATGGCAAACCGTCTGCAGATCTATGCGGGCCAGAGTCTGCCGGGCCGACCCTTCGGCACGATGAACGCCGACGAGATCGTCGAGGACCTGCGCGAACGTATCGGCATCGTTACCACCGGCGGCCCGGTGGCGCGCGGCCCGGCGCAGGCCATACTGGTGCGGGTGGGGTTCGAGGCCCCGACTGCGGCGCTGTCGGCGGCGGTGGCCAATGATGTGGTGACCCTGATCTTGCAGGAAGATGTGGCGCTCCGCACCGGGGTGGCCCGGCAGACGCTGGAATTCTTCGAGCAGGAGGTGGCGCGGCTGGAGCAAATACTGGCCAGCCGCAATGCCACGATCCTGGAGTTCAAGGAAAAGAATCGTGACGCCCTGAATGACAGTCTGGAATTCCGCCGCAGCCAGATGATTGCCCTGCAGGAACGTCTGGTGCTGACATCGCGCGAAGAGGCCGATCTGCGTGACCGCCGCGCCCGGCTGGTGCGGCTGTATGATGCAACCGGCGCTGTCGATGGTGGCGTGCCCGTGCAGAACCAGACGCCCGAACAGCGCCAGCTGCAGACCTTGCGCGACCAGATGTCGGCGCTCCAGGTCGTGCTCTCGCCCGAGAACCCCAAGGTAAAGCTGCTGGCAGCCCAGATCACCGCGCTGGAAGGCGTGGTGGCGACGCGGGCTGCTGGCGGCGGCGATGTGGATGCCAGCGGCGCCGCGATGTCGGCCTATGACATCCAGCTTGCCGACATCGACGGGCAGCTGGAATCCATGGCCGGGCTGCCCGCCGAGATAAAGGCGCAACAGGCGGTACTGGAAGCTTCGATCAATGCCACACCCGCCAATGCCCTGGCGCTGGACACGCTGCTGCGCGACTATGAAAACGTCCGGGCCCAGTATGACGACGCGGTGGCCAAGCGGGCCCGGGCCCAAACCGGTGACGTGATCGAGGCGCTGTCCAAGGGGCAGCGCATTTCTGTCATCGAACAGGCAGTTGCCCCGCGCGAGCCGACCAGCCCGAACCGCCCGCTGATCGCGGCGGCCGGTGTGGGCGGTGGTTTCACGCTGGGTCTGGTGCTGGTGGCGCTGCTGGAGTTTCTGCGCAAGGGTATTCGCCGGCCGGTTGAACTGACCTCCCGTCTGGGGATTGCGCCCTTTGCCACGCTGCCCTTTATCGACACGCGGGCCGAAATGCGCCGTCGCCGTCTTCGCCGGGTGACGCTGGTGCTGCTGCTGGCGGTCGGACTGCCGGCGGCCGCCTGGGCGGTGAACACTTATTTCATGCCGCTTGACCAGATGATCGAGTGGGTGACCGACCGGCTGAGCGCAGCGCAGACCGTCCGCCCGGCTGTGGCCTAGGAGATCAGAGATGGAAAAGATACAGGCCGCGATCGAACGGGCCCGCGCCGAGCGGGCCGACCTGCGTGACACGGCGGGCCGCGCACCCGTCGCGCCAGAGAGCGGAATGCCAGAGGCCGTTGCACCAGAGGCGCGCCCTCCGGCCAGAGATGCGGCCTGGGCCGCGCTGCAGCCCTTCACCGCCGATCCGGCCCGGATGGCCGCCAATCGCATCGTATCCTTTCAGGGCGGGCGCGAAGCCGCCACCTTCGATGTGATGCGCACCAAGGTGCTGCAGCAGATGCGCGCCAACAACTGGCGCCGGCTGGCCATAACCTCGCCCACGCAGGGCTGCGGCAAAAGCACGATCACGCTGAACCTCGGCTTCAGCCTTGCCCGCCAGTCCGACCTTCGCACCATCGTGGCCGAACTGGATTTGCGCAGGCCTTCGCTGGCGCGAATGCTGGGCATCACAGGCAGGTCGAGCATGGCACAGGTGCTGGAAGGGCGGGCGGACTTCGCGGATGTGGCGCTCCGCCATGGCGGCAACCTGGCGCTGGCGACCAATCAGGGGCAGGTCCGCAACCCGGCCGAACTCTTTCACAGCGTGGGCGTACCCCCGGCGCTGGCCGCGATCGAGGCGCTGTATCGGCCCGATGTCGTGCTGTTCGACATGCCGCCGATGCTGGTCAGCGACGACGCCATGGCCTTTGTGGGTCAGGTCGACGCAGTGCTGCTGATCGCCGGCGCCGAGGCCACCACCATCAAGGAAATCGACGCCTGCGAGCGCGAATTGGCCACCCAGACCAATGTGATGGGCGTGGTTCTGAACAAATGCCGCTTCATGGGACCGGATTACGGCTACAGCTACTACGGCTGACCGCAAAAAGAACCGGGGGGGGCAACACGCCGCCGCCCGATCTGTTTTCAGGGCCAGACGCTTCTCGATCAGACCATGTCGGTAAAAGACAGGCCCAGCGTGGCAAGATACGCTTCCCATTGCGCATTCATGCTGCCCGACCAGGCATCGAGCAGCACGATGTCCTGCGTCGCGCCGGTAACCGAGTTCCTCACGGAGAAGATGATGTCGGTACCGGTATCGACGTTGTTGCGCAGATCGGTGCCGTTGACGCCTTCGGTCACGGTCAGGTACTGACGGACCACGGAGAGGACTTCGAAGTCCTGTTCAACTCCGTCAATCAGGCCCGAGTCGAGGAAATGCAGCGTGTCGCCCTGATTAAGCGAGAAATCGGCAATGTAATCCGTCTCGCCGTTGCCGAGGTGACCCGCAGAGAAGGAAAAGGTGTCGGCATCAAGGCCGCCGAACAGCACGTCGTTGCCCTGCCCACCCACGATCGTGTCCGCACCGCGCCCGCCGAAAATCACATCGTCGCCGCTGAAGCCTTTTATGACGTCGGCGTCACGTGTGCCATGCAGCGTGTCGTCAACGCCTGCGGCATTCCCTGCGATCAAAGCCATGTCAACCTCCAAAAGATGCCGCCAATCGGGCATGGCGATTTATTGCACATTCAAGGGAAATTTTCAATTTCCATCGCCTGGATTGCGCCGAAAATAGGGCGGTAGCCGGGTCTTTTTTGGATTTCCAAACCCTAAAGCAGCGGGACACAACTATAAAGATAATGCTTTTGGCATTGCAATTCTTCAGGTGGTAGTTCGCAAGCCAGCGTCCGGATACCGCGAATCTCGGGGCGCTTCGGGCAAGGGCGTTGCCATGAAAGACGGGGGCCGGATCACCGGCCCCCGTGTATCATCTGTCAGAGCCGTGTGATCAGGCCGTCTTGCGGCGGCGCAGCGCGGCAAAGCCACCCAGCGCACCCGGCAGCAGCAGACCGCCGGCCGGCAGCGGCACCGAAGCGGCGTTTGCAGACGCCGGCGTGAACTCGTCATTGCCAAACAAGCCATCCTGACTGCGCATCCTGCGAGGCGAGTCACCGTCCCGTGCCGGGCAGGACCGACAGTCCGCAATGCCGCACCGCCAAATGAAAATGCGCCCGGAGGGGGCGCATTCTGCATCAAACCTTATGTTCGAAAGATCAGGCAGTCTTGCGCCGGCGACGCAGCGCAGCCAGACCACCAAGCGCGCCGATCAGCAGCAAGCCGCCCGCCGGAACAGGAATGGCCGCAATCGACACATTGTCGACGAAGCCGCCGAGCGAGTTGCTCGTTCCGACGGCGGCGAACGAGAGGGTCTGGGAGCCAGCCATCGTGACAATGAATTGGGCGGTGATCTCCGTCCACAAGCCGACCGGATTGATCGGCGGCAGAAGGTTCGGGCCGGTGACGTTGCCCGTCAACAAGGTTCCGATCGCATAGTCGATTCCATTGGACAACGCATCGCTGTCGCGCGGGCTGTACCAGAACGACAGGAGGTACGTTCCGGTGCTCGTGAAGTTGATCGTCTGCTGCATCGACGAATTGTTGTTGCTGTCCAGTTCGACATAATGGCCGCCGTCCTGAGGGTCGATCGAGGTCAGCGTATTGGCCGTCTGAACTTCGATCCCGGCACCGCTGACAGTGGCCCAGCCCGGCAGCGAAGTGAACACGCTCCAAGTGTCGTTCCCACTTCCGCCTGCGAGCGCATTGAACAGCTGCCCGTCCGTTGCAACTTGACCTGCGTCGACCTCAAAGCTGCCGTTAATGATCGTTGCCGCCGAGGCCGCCGTGCCCAGCGACAGCACAGCTGCGGCTGCCAGCATAGAAACTTGTTTCATCATCATCATCTTCTCTCCTCAAGCCTTCCGCAGAAGGCAAACCCAATACCGGCATCGGACATGATCCAATATCCTGTCGCCATCATATCGCCATGTTCGCCCAATTCCACGCAAATTCGGCCTGCGCCGTCGATTGCAACCCCGGGGTGAAAGACCACGGCAACGCGGAAACCGATGCCGCCGTCTGGTCGTCATCGTTTCCACATCGGCAACACTGCGCGCGAGTGATCCAAACGCCCCGGAGTCTGGCGCATCCTGCGAGGCGAATCACCGTCCCGTAACGGGCAGGACCGACAGTCCGCAATGCCGCACCGCCAAAAGAAAATGCGCCCGGAGGGGGCGCATTCTGCATCATGATCTGTGGTCGGGCAATCAGGCCGTCTTGCGGCGGCGGCGCAGGGCTGCCAGACCGCCAAGAGCGCCGATCAGCAGGAACCCTGCAGCGGGAACCGGCACTGCAGCGACGCTGGCATGTTCGAAGGCATTTGCGCCGGGTGAGCGCAGCACGACGCTGTCGAACTGGCCAAAACCACCGATGGTCGCAAGAATTGCGGTCAAGGCACGGTTGCTGGTGAAAATCGGGCCTGCATTAGCACCGTTGAACGTCCCGAGGAGGGTCACCCCGTTGTAAAAATCGATAAAGTTGTATGTGTCGACTGACCCCCAAATCATCGACAGCGACGTGCGGAGGGAGCTGAAGACATAGGTCGCCGTCGCGTCGGCACCCACCGAGTTGAATTCAGCGTTGGGTATCGCGCTGCCGTCGAACGGGCTCAAGCTCACGTTGAGGATGGAGGTCGTGGCGTCAACGAGTACGGCACCGGTCATCGAGGACGGATCGAGGTTGTCACCGGGGCTCGAGCCGTCGCCCCAAGAAATCGTCGCCGCCGAGGCCGCCGTGCCCAGCGACAGCACAACTGCGGCTGCCAGCATAGAAACTTGTTTCATCATCATCTTCTCTCCTCAAGCCTTCCGCAGAAGGCAAACCCAATACCGGCATCGGACATGATCCAATTTCCTGTCGCCATCATATCGCCATGTTCGCCCGATTCCACGCAAAATCGGCCTTCGCCGTCAAATGCAACCCCCGGAAGAAAGGCCAGGGCCACGGGGAACTTAATGCCGCCATCTGATTGTTATCGTTTCCGCAGCGATAACAATCCGCACCCCTGATCAAACCGCCCGGGAGTTTGACACGTCCTGCAGGTCGAATCACCCCTCTGTTCCAGGCAGGACCAACAGGACACAACACCGGACCTCCAAAACATAATGCGCCCCGGATGGGGGCGCATTCTGCATCAGAACCTGTGGACTGAAGATCAGGTCGTCTTGCGGCGGCGCAGCGCGGCAAAGCCACCCAGCGCGCCCAGCAGCAACAGACCGCCGGCAGGCAGCGGCACGGCCGAAAGGACGACGTTGTCGAGCACCGGACCGCCTTGGTCGTTGTCGGTGCCGCTGGTGTCGGCGAAGGACAGATAGTCGCCCGATCCGTCATAAGTGAAGATGTAGGAAAGCGACTGCTGGAGGGTGGCCGGGATCGCATTGATGGCAAGTGTGATCAGATCGGTGCCCAGGCCGAAGGTCAGGAGCGCGGGCAGCAAGCCCGGGAATGAGTTGGCACCGTAATCGAAGGTGAGCGTGTATTGCTTGCCCAAAACCAGACCGAGCGCGTTGGTCTCGATGCGGCCTTCGCTGCCCGGCGCGGTCGAGCCGTTCATATCCAGATAGTTGCCGTTGCCCGGGTAGAAGTCGAACGAAGGACCACCTGGACCCAGGCTGCCGATCACGTCGACCGACGGGACGGTCACGTTCCAGTTGATCAGCGAGGCCGTAGGAACCCCTATCAGGTCGTTATCGAAGTTGTCGGAAAACACCGTCGCCGCCGACGCCGCCGTGCCCAGCGACAGCATCGCCGCTGCCGCAAGCATGGAAATCTTTTTGAACATCATATTTCTCCTTTTCACTCTGACCGTGATCAGCAGTGTACCGCTACAAAAGATGGATTACGCCCGTTTGCCACATGTGCGCCATAGTATCGCTTTGATTGCCTCAATGCACGGCAATTTTGCTGACGGCGAAAATTCTCATCTCCCGGTTGAAAAGGCAGCGACGCGCGTGGGATGATCGCGCCGCATGACCCCGATTGTATCCGCTGGCGCAACAATCCGCGCAGAGGCGCAAACCCGTCGCGGGCCTGGGCGATTCGGTCTGCTGACGGGCTGTCGTCTGGCAGGTACATGTCATTGCGCTCCGGCCCCGGACAGCGTGCGGGGGCTTAAGCCGGTGGTGATCCTTGTGCCGCAGACAGTCTTTCGGTCCGCCCCGCATCCGGGGTTTTGCAGGGAAAACATGCCATGGATGAGTTCGAAGATCACCAGTCCGGTTTGGCCTCGCCCGCCGAGGCAGCACAGGCCATCACCCCCAGCGACAGTCTTGCGCTGCCGCGTGTGACCCGCGCCATCTATGTCGGCGGCACCGGCAATCTGCGTGTGATGATGCGGTCGGGCGATGTGGCCAGTTTCGCAGGCGTTCAGGCCGGCATGGTCTATCCGCTGCGGGTGGCGCAGGTCATGGCCACCGGCACCACGGCCACGGGCCTGGTGGGGCTGCGCTGATGATCGGGCTGGGCCTTGCGCTGCAGTCCGGGCGGGCCGGGGTTGCGGTGGTTCCCGCCAGCCCCGTCAACACCGGTCTGCCTTTCATCACCGGCACGGCACAGGTCGGGCAAGTCCTGACCGCCAACCCCGGTACCTGGACGAACAGCCCGAGCGGCTTTGCCTACGTCTGGCGGCGCGCCGGGGTAGCCATCAGCGGGGCTGCGGCTTCGACCTACACGGTGGTGCCGGCGGATGAAGGTACGGTTCTGACCGTGACCGTGACCGCCACCAATGCAGGCGGATCGGCCGCGGCAACCAGCAACGGGACGGCGGCAGTAATTCCTGCCAGCCCCGCCAACACCGGTCTGCCTTTCATCACCGGCACGGCACAGGTCGGGCAAGTCCTGACCGCCAACCCCGGTACCTGGACGAACAGCCCGAGCGGCTTTGCCTATGTCTGGCGGCGCGCCGGGGTAGCCATCAGCGGCGCAACATCAGGGACCTACACGGTGGTTCTGGCGGATGAAGGTACGGTTCTGACCGTGACCGTGACCGCCACCAATGCGGGCGGATCGGCTGCTGCAACCAGCAACGGGACGGCGGCAGTAATTGCGGCACCAGTTGTCCCCGCAAACACTGTCCTTCCGGCGATAACCGGAACAACGATCGAAGGTCAGACGCTCACATCGAGCACAGGAACCTGGACCGGGACCGCGACGATTACCTACGGTTATCAGTGGCGGCGTGGCGGGGTTGCCATTTCAGGCGCGCTATCAAGCACTTACGCCTTGATCGCCGCCGACGTTGGCACCAGGATCACCGTAACGGTCACGGCAACCAACGCAGCCGGGTCCGTTACGGCAACTTCTGCCGCCATATCCGCCATTCTTTCCGTCACACCATCCGCGCGCTGGCACCCGCAGTTTTCCGCCGTGACGCAGGCAGGCGGGCGGGTGGTTTCCGCCGCCGACCTGATGGGGCTGGCGGGCCTGACCGACAACGGTGCGGGCAGCGGGCCGCAGGCGCTGACCGATGCGCGGGGGCGGGCGTTCTGGCGCTTCGACGGGGCGCAGTTCCTGAACATCGCGACAAGCCTGGTGTTCGACAACCGGAACATGACGGTGTTTGCGGTCCAGCGCGGCAATCCGCTGGTGAGTATCGGCAATGTAGCGGCGGGCACCCAGCTTTCGGGCAATCTGGCGCTGGACAGTGCGATCCTCAGTGGCAGCGCGAACTTTCTGCGCGTTTTCAACCGGGCGGGGTCTGGCGATGCCGCAAACGCGCCCTGGATGCTGCCCGGTGCGCAGTTGCAGGTGCTGGGCGGGGTATCGCGCACCACGGCGGCGGGGGGATCACGGCTGGCCATCAACGAACGCTTCGCCAGCGTGGCGCAAAATTCCATCGCGCGCAGCGGCATCGCCGGGGGTGAAATCGGGCGGAACAGCATGTCTGTCGGAGTCTTCGGCAGGTTCGATCTTTACGAACTCGTGATGTTCACCGGCCTGACCAATGCTCAGTTCGACGCCACGGCCGCCGCCCTGACCGCGCATTACGCCATTCCTGCCATCACCAGTCAACTGGTGCTGGAAGGCGACAGCATCACCGCAGGCACCGGCCTTGTCGCGGGTCACCTTACCGGGCAGCGGGTGCTGACCGATCCCGATGCCGGGCTGATCCCGGAAAACTGGCGCGTGGTGAACCTGGCGCAGTCCGGGGCAACGGTTGTCACTATGACCACTCGCCGGGATGCGGTTGACGGATGGGCTTCGATGACCATTCCCGGGGGCCAGAACGTGATGGCCTTCGAGATCGGGCGCAACGACCTTGGCACGGCGGCGGCGCTGTATACGTCTGTGGTGGCCTATCTCAATACAACGACAACGGGCGTCCTGCAACGCGGCTGGACGGTGCGGGCGCTGGCCAACATCGCCTCGGCGCCAGCATTGCAGGCCGAAATCGTGCCGCACCGCGCTGCTTTGCGCAATCCGCAATTTCTGACCGACACGCTGACCGCCACCGGCCAGACCTATGCGGGCAAGCTGTCCGTCGTCGATACCGACCTGATCACCGATGGCGGCCAGACGATCTTTGCCACCTCCGCCGATGCCGCAGACCCGGTATATTACGCCGGCGACAGCACGCATCCGACGGTCCTCGGCGCAAGGCTGCGCGTCACCGGCGGGGATGTGCCCGCGCGCGGCGTCGCCTCGGGGCTGACCGGCTGATCGCGGTGGACGCGGGGACGGCGGGGAATTAGGGTCGGCGCCGGTTCCACGGGCAGGCAGGCGGCGATGGCGGTGAAGAAACGTTCGCGGGGGCAGCGGCTCCTGCGGGGCTTGCGCTCGGCGTTCAGCCCGCAGGTGCTGATCCATCCGTTCCGCATGCTGCATTACTATGGCTACAGCCATGCGCTGCAGCGCCCGAAGTTGACCCTGGGCCGTGACGTGCGGCTGGCGCCCAACAGTTCCTTCCGCAACGGCGAGCGGATCGTGCTGGGGGATCAGGTGCAGATCGGCGAACATGCCGCGCTCTGGGCCGGGGGCAGCACCGGCTGGATCCGGGTCGGCGCGCGCACCACCTTTGGCCCCGGCTGTTTCGTCACGGCGGCGGATTACGGGCTGGCGGCGGGCACGCGCATCACCGACCAGCCGATGACCGAACGCGACGTCATCATCGGGGCGGATTGCTGGATCGGCACCAGGGCGGTGATCACTGCGGGCGTGACGCTGGGCGAGGGCTGCGTGATCGGGGCGGGCTCGGTTGTCACCCGCGACGTGCCCGCCGGGGCCATTGCCGCAGGCGTGCCCGCGCGGGTGCTGCGGATGCGGACCTGAAATCCGATCCGGCTCCGGGCCGCTTCCTCGCCGCTCCAGCCATCAGATGCCCAGCCCGGCCACCTGGCGCAGCATCCAGACCATCCGCGTCAGGCGCAGCCGGGCCAGCGTGCCAAGGGCGGCGCGCCGTTCCGCCACACCGTTCAGCGCCGGATGCCGCATCACTTTCGGGGCATGGGCGAGGATGCTGACCGGCATGGCAAGTGCCTTCAGCGCCCATTTCAGCCGCGCGGAGGCTCCACGTCCGTTCACGCCGAACATCTCTGTCGTCAGGCGCCGCCATTTTCGCGCCAGCGTCGGCCAATCGCCGCGCGACGGATGCCCCACCTGCAAATCTTCAGCATAGGTCAGTCTGTAGCCCTTTGCCCGCGCGCGATGGCACCAGTCCATATCCTCGGACAGGCCTGCAACAAATTCTCCCACGTCGGTGAAGACATCGCGCCTGGTCAGCAGGTTGCCCGTACCGGAAAAACCCTTTTTCTCGATATAGGTACGGAAGTCGAAGGCGAAGACGGCCTCGAAGGCCTGTGCCCCGCTGCGCGGCGGCGGGGTTTCGTCAAAGACGTGAACAGCTCCACCCACAAGATCGGCGGAGGGGGCAACGCGAAACGCCGTTGCCAGCCAGTCAGACGCGGGCAAACAGTCGCTATCCAGAAAGAACAGACGCGGGGCCGTGGTTTCGGCCACCCCTCTGTTGCGGGCATTGGCGGCCCCCTTTCGCGTCTCGATCACGATGCGCAGGTCAGGACAGGCTGCCCGTACCGGGGCAAGACTGTCGGTCGATCCATTGTCGACGACCAGCACATCCACCCTCTCGTCCAGTTGCGGCGCAAGGGCGGCAAGGCAACGCAAAAGCCGCGTCACGTCATTATAATGGGGGATGATGACGGCCGCGTCAGCCACGTGCCTGCTCCATGACTTTCATCAGCTCCGCTTCATAGGCCGCCAGTTTCGCGCGCCCTCTCGCCAGTGCCGCGTCAGCCTCGGCGGCAAGGGTGCTGCGATCGTCATAGGCAGCGATGATCTTGGCCAGAATGGCCGCGCCGGCCTCCTTGGTGCAATCCACCGTGTGGCGGTAGCCCAGGGATCCGAACAGCCCCTCGAACTTGCGGCTGTAGGCCATCGGCACCACCGGCACGCCAGAGGAAAACGCGGCGATGCAGGCGTGCATCCGCGCGCCCATGAAGAAATCGAGCGCGGCGATATAGGTTTTCGCCCCGGACGGCGAGGTAAAGGAGGGGGCGAGCACCGCGCCCGGAAATTCTGCCGCCAAAGCCGCACTGGCGCGGGCGTCATCCTCGCCCACCATCGGGCCACTGTGCACGATGACATGCGGCACCAGATGCACCTCGGCACCCTGTCCCTGGAAATACCTGATCAGATCGCGCATCAAGGCGGGGTAATCGAGGCTGATGCCGAATTCGTTCTTGCCCGTATAACCGCCGCCCATCAGCAGACCCGACACATTGATGCCCACGCGAGGCGGGCCGTCACCCCGTTGGCCGGGCGGATCATAAGGAAGCTGCAGCGCCACGTCCGACGCCTCGATCGCCGCACCCGCATAGCCCAGATCGCGCAGCGCACGGGTCGACATGGCATCGCGCGTCGCCACCAGCGCCGACAGCCGCAGCGACAGGCGCGCCAGCAGCTTCGACCAGCCCTTGGTGAACGGCCCGATGGTCTGGGGTGCGACCACCAGCGGCGTGCCCGCCAGATGCGTCAGGTATTTCAGCACGAACATCCGCTTCAGCCGACGGGCCCCGTAGATATCGGCAAAACTGTCGCCTGCGCCGATGTCGATCACCAGGTCCGATCGCCGCGCGAGCGCAAAGAACCCCAGAGGGTTGACCATGAACCGCCCGTCCATATCCACCACCCTGATATCCGGGCCGCTGATGTAGGGCGTGCGGGCATCCTTCCAGTCTGCCGCAGTGATCAGGATGGCGCGGCCGGTATCGCGCGCGATCTTGCGCAATATCTCGACCTCCGACACGGTCAGGGCACCCACGCCCAGATTGTCGGACCGTGTGGAGTGCATGATCAGCGTGATGCAAAGGGGGCGTTGCGGCATGGGGGAGGTTCCGGAAATCTGGGGGCTAGCGGCGCAGGGCGCGGCGCAGGGTGCCGAGGAAATTCTTGATATTGCGGGACAACGGGTTCGCCCTGGCTGCGGCGGCGATCTGCAGGCCCTGGTAGCGCGGCACGGGGCGACAGGCCAGCCGCAGCGCCGCCAGCCGGGCGAAAAGCGCACGGCGGCGTTCACGCTGGCCGGGCTGGATCGCGGCCAGGGTCGCCACGTCGAAGGGCGCCGTCTCGATCCGGCCTGCGGCCCGTGCGGCCTCGATCAGCTCTGCCCCAAGGGCGGTGCGCGCCACGATCAGACTGATGCCGGGGGCCTCGGTGAACAAGGGATAGCCCTGCGCATCCGCCTCCCAGGCATCGGCACAGACGATATCGGCGGCAACGCCGGTGCCATCGGCGCAGATCTTGCAGCGGTGCTGGACGTGTTTCGACAGGATCTTGCCCCAGCTGTCATGATAGCTCATCGACCTTTCGGTTCCGTCAGGGGCCGTGGCGGTGGCCATCCCCGGCCAGCCGTTGCCGCGAAACCGGAAAGCCGCCGTTGCGTCCAGATCGGTGCCGAGGGCTGTCAGCACCGCCCGCCCGCCGGCATGGCTGGGCACACCGGCACAAAAGAACGACAGGATCACCGGAAAGGCCGCCGCAATCGCGGCATCCCGCCCGCAGATCGCCCGCAGGGCGGCGGCATCGCAGGGCTTGCCGACAAAGGCGAACCGCCGCCCCGAGGCCGCCTGCGCGTGCAGCCCTTCCAGCGGGGCCGAGGGCGCATAGCGCGACCCCGCCGCCCGCATGATGCCCGCCGCATCGGTGCTGATCACCGTGGCATTGCCGATCGCCAGATCGGGCGAGGCCGCCGTCTGCACCACGGCATCGACCACGCCTTCCGCCAGCAGATGCACCAGCAGCATCGACAGCGCCCCGCCGGAGGATCCGGCAAAGCGGAGCCCGGGGTCGGTTGCCCAACCAGTCTGCATCCCGACATAAGGACCCCACAGCACCGGATCCGCCCGGCCCCCTGCGGCGACCTGCTGCCCCAGCCCCGGGCAGATGGCGGACACCAGCGCATCCTCGGCGGCACTCAGCGGTGCGGTCTGGTGCGGGCGCAGATAGCCGGGCGGGGTAACGGCCATCTTCACCTTGTCGGGCAGCAGCCCCGCACAGGCACCGCAGCCCGCGCAAAGATCGCCGCGCGCCACGCGGACCAGGCTGGGAGCCGAATGCGGGCTGTTGACCGAATGCGGGCTGTTGACCGAATGCGGGCTGGGGGCCGAAGGCGGGCTGTTGACCGAAGGCGGGCTGTTGACCGAATGCGGGCTGGGGGCCGAAGGCGGGCTGGGGGCCGAAGGCAGCCGACCGTCTGCGGGGATGGTCGCAGACGGGTCCTTCGACGGAACCCGGGGCGTCGGGCTGGAGTGGCTCATCGGCTGGGCACTCCCGGATGCTTGCCCGCCGGAGGTAGCGCAATGCTGCGCCATGGGCAGCCCCAATTCTGCGCCCAAGCCGATTTTGCCGGACGGGCTGTGTCCTTACGGGCGGTCTGCCCGGTCGATGGATCTCTTGCCGATCTGCTGCACAGGCCTTCCGGTGTGGACCTGCCCCCTGCCGGAAAGCCACCTGCCGGAAGACCACCTGCCGGAAGATCGGTCACCCGGCCTGGCAATTCTCCCCGGCCAACCGGCCGAGATAAGGCAGCAGAACCGGCAGGATCACTTCTGTGGCCACGGCGTCCTCAGGGTGCAGCCCGTCGGCCAGTCCGCGTGCGTCGCCCGGTCGTGCCAGCCAGCGCGGATAGAGATCGACGAGGCCCACACCCGTTTCGGCGGCAAGATCCGCATAATCCGCATAGTGCCGGGCCAGCCGGGGCCGCGTCAGTGCGCGCAGACCCTGGGCCGGGTTCATCGTCATCAACACGATGCGGGCGTGCGGTCGGGTCCCTTGCAGCGCCCGGATCAGGGCATGATGCGTGGCCCGGCCCTGATCCGGCGTCAGCCCGTCGCGCAGATCGGCATCGTTGATCGCAAATTCCACGATCACCACATCGGGTGCCGTTGCAGCGACCCGGGCCACCTGATCCAGCGCCCAGACCGATGTCGCCCCCGGCCGGGCCACCCGGTGCAGCGTTACCGGCCGCGCCAGACAAGCCTCCAGCGCGCCTGCCACCGCCCCGGGCCAGCCGGCCCCGGCAGTCAGGCTGGTGCCGAAGACCGTCAGCACCAGCGGCGCGCCCGGGCGCAGATCGAGCGGCGGCAGCGCCCGGTCTGCCGGGGAACCGGGAGGGGGCTGGTGCAGCATGAGGCCCGCCCCGGCCAGCACGATCAGCGGGATGATACCCCGAGTCCAAAACTGGCTTATCCACAGCCTCAGAGCCTGTTTCGCCTGTCTTGTGGCCAATCGATCCTGGCAGGGCCACGGTTGATCGACAGCGACGGGCCGTTCGCCCCTTCGGTCTTCCGCAACGGATATTCGGGCAGGGTGGTGCAGGTCATGGCCTTCCGCAGATCACGGGCGAAATCGCCGCGGTTCCGGGATGATCCGCTGCGCCCGTGCCGGTCGCGGAAGGTGACTATCCACCCGGATTGCTTGCCTGCATGGCGGCGTGCCAGCCGATACGGGAACCGATCAGGACCGCTCGTCGGTTCGAAATACTTGGGCGAAATCGCCAGCGCGTCCCGATCCCCGGTCACGGCCTCGAACAGCCATGCGGAAAGCTGCAGCCATGCGCCCCTGGCCTTGCCATCGTCGCTTTCCTCGATCTGGAAGGCCGACAACAGGTTGAACGCGCCGAACTTGCGCCGCTTCCCTTCCAGGGCCGGGCTTTCACAGGCCACACCTGTTGCCCGCAGGCGATGCAATGCCGCCTTCAGCTCTGCATCGCCCTTGCTGCTTGTGTCCCGTCCGACCGCGCTGAGCAGGTTACAGGGGTGCAACCGGACACGGGGCGACACGGGCAGACCAGCGTTCACCGCCTCGTTGATCTGCGAGATGGCCCACAAGAGCACGTCATAATCCCGGATCGTTGCCACCCCGTATTCGTCTGGGGCCGTCACAAGCCGCCGCTGACCACTGGGGCCTTCCCATTCGATCCGGGTGCGCTTGTTCTTCGACAGGGCCACCAGCAGGGCGCTCATGGCTTCCCGCTCATCCCTGAAAGGCACGTCGCCAATCAAGGCCACGAAAAGATCGAGCTGGCGGTCGGTGCTCACGGTCGTTCAGCCCGCCAAGGCGCGGCGAACGGCTTCAGGCTCTTTCCCGATCACCCGCAGCAAGGTTGCCGCAGGGCCGCTGACCCGCCGCTGTCCCTGTTCCCATTTCCGGTAGCCTGACAGGCTCATACCCATCAGTAGGGCCATTTCGGCCTGCGTCAGCCTTGCGTGGGTGCGCACTTCGCGGGGGTTCAAGGGGGTATGCACAATCGCGGGGCCTTCCCCCTTGGCATGGGCGACAGCCTCGCCCAGCGACCGGACCAGGTCTTCACCAAAGGTGCTCATCTCATTTCCTTCAGTGTTGCCTTGAGCACGACCGCAAGGGCCGATACCGCGCGTTTCTCATCCGGGGTCATGTCGGCTTTTGCATTCCTGGCATAAGCCGACAGCGCATAGATCGGCATGGTTTCGTCCAGATAGCAGTAGATCACCCGCGCCCCACTTGCCGCTCCCATAGGCGGCAAAGCGGACCTTACGCACCCCACCGGTGCCGGGTATGTCATCCCCTGCCAGCGGGTTTTCTGCGAGATGGTCGATCAGCTCGCGCTTCTCGTCTTCGCTGAACAACTTGTCGATCTGGCGCGAAAAGATCGGGGTTTCTACTACTGACTACATAAGGTGATATAGCCCATTGGGTTACCTCCCGCAACCCCATTGGGTTACTCATCCGTCTGCGGGCAATGCTGGAATCCCGTCGATCCCTCTGACCAGCGCCGCTCATGCTGCGATGACCTCGATCTCGCCCTGCCGCGCCATGATGTTGCGCACCGTTCCCGCATGCCACAGGCCACCGCGCGCCGTCTTGATGCCGCGCTCGTTCAATTCCGTGGCGATCTGGCGAAGGGAAGCACCACGCCCTGCAATCTGCCAGACCATGGGCATGACATTGGCCGCGTGCTGATCTGCCTTTAGGGCGTTGCGCGCTGCCCCTTTCCGGGCCGCCTGATGCTGCTCCCCTGCCCTTCCCGGCATGGACCACCCCAAGGCCACGCCACGGGCCTTGGCCGCTGCCAGCGCCGCACGGGTGCGATCCGATATGGCGCGCCCCTCGTGCTCTGCAACCGCCGCCATGACATGCAACAGGAAGCGGTTGGCTTCCGGCATATCCGCCGCTGCAATCTCGACACCGGCCTCCAGCAGGTTGGCGATGAAGGCGACGTTGCGGGCGAGACGATCCAGCTTGGCAATCAACAGCACCGCACCGATCCGCCTTGCCTCTGCCAGGGCGCGGGCGAGCTGCGGGCGGTCATTCTTCTTGCCGCTTTCGACCTCGACATATTCCGCCGTGATCTCGCCCTTGCCCGCCACGTGATCCGCCACCGCCTTGCGCTGCGCTTCCAGGCCAAGGCCGCTCTTGCCTTGGCGGTCTGTGCTGACCCGCAGATAGGCGACGTAGTGCATGGCCGTTCCTCAATGTCAGGTTTTGTCAGGTTTTGTCAGGTGTACAATCACCCTACGTCGGTAGCGTCTTTATACACAAAGATGCAGGCATGCATCCCTGCAAGCACCCATTGCCATACGCTGTCATCTGTTGATACGCCGACAGCGCCGAACAGCCTGAGGGAAGTAAGCGATGGGGTGGACGCCCTGCCGCCGTTGGATAGTTGGAGATAGCGTCCGCCTGTGTTGCCGGACATTGTCGGGGGCTGAGGTGGCGGAGCGGTGCTTGTTGAACCAGATTACACCGACGATCGTAGAAAGTGGCTTCATCCAGCCTCGTATCAAGCCCAGCGCGTCCCTGAGCGCGTAGTGGCCACGCAACCGCAAGGAGTTGTCCCAGGGTGCAACCGCCCGCAGGTAGCCCAGATGAAGAGCAAGATCAGTGATGGAAGGTAATCCAGTCGAACAGCGCGGGCGTTCGGGGCGGTCCCTGAATTATTGTAAACATGCCGCATTTCCTGCCATGGCTGGAGGCTGTCGATCATGTATCACAAATCACCGTTCCTGCTTCCGGCCTGCCCCCGGCCCGGAACGCCCCGTAAATCGCTCTGGTTCAGGCAAGATCAGAGCTGACTGGTGCAGATCACCGCGCGCAACATGCTTGCATTTTTCGCTAGCTAAGCCTACCTTGCCGCGATGAACGGCAAGCACCGCAAGACCCTTGCCGCCGTCTTCACCGATCCGGTGGCAGACACCATCGACTGGGCGGCGGTCGAAGCCCTGCTGCTGGCCGCAGGGGCGCCTACTCACTTGCGACTTTCAGGTCGCGACCTTGCGCGGCGGACGAAACCCAATCCAGCGAGCGCCAGCGCTAGAAGTCCCGCAGACGCGGGCAAAGGCACTGGCGAGGGCACAAAGCCCACGAACTCCCATGTGCCGAATCCCTGCGAAGTGATACGGTATCTTTCATTTGCAAGGGGACTAATCGCCTCTATGTAAGACTTCCCGACATAGGCATAACCCCCTCTTCACTGTAGCTCATAAATGCACTCAAAATACGGCCGCCGGCGTTGGTCTGTAAGTAAAAAGAAGTACCCAAGCTCGAACCAGGGTAGGGGAAGCTTAAGATCTCAGGAGGAGGACCACCAACACCGTCATACCACTTCCCCGAGATGTCAACGTTGGCCAAGCTGTCAAGTTCAAGCACAACGCTTCTCGAAAAAGGCCCGCCGATAATTGATTTGGTTCCTGTGAACTGCAGCGTGTAGGTCGCCGCCTCCGCAATCCCTGCCAATCCCATCACCGCCGCCAGCGCCGCGCCAAGCATCCATCCACGCATACCAGACTCCTCGTTAACCGACATTCCCAAGTAGCCTGCGGCACGATGGAAAGGTCGCTCGATCTCGCGCTGCGGTCAAGGCCCATTGCACCTACAGCGAGGTGTTGCGGTCAGGCGCTGCGCCGAATGCGCTGGACGGCCCCGAACTTCATGACCGGCGGGGTGCGCCCGGATGCGACCAGCTTTTGCCAAAAGGCGCGGCTGACCCCCGTGTCCTCGACGGTCTCTGTAACCGTCATCAGCTTGTCGTCCTGTCCCATAGGGGCCTCCTGTTTCAATGCAGGGGTATAGGGAGCAAGGTTTCAAAAAACCGCCAATGCACGCAGGTTCGCAGGCCAGAAACGCCGGATGGCATTGGGTGGCTGGCCGACATTCCGCAGGACAACTTTGGGCGGGGTCTGGGCCATCGGTAAAGGTGTTGGGAACATAGCGGGAACTGCCGTCAAAGAATACCTCTGCAAGAGATAGTCAAACAGTTAGCCGGTTTTGATCGCTGGGAATTATGTTTTGGTGCCAATACTTTACGCGTCCATTTGCCAAGCTCTGGACAGGTGATACCCCGAGTGACCGCAGCGCCAGAGCGCCGAACCGGCGCCGGCTGAAACGGTCCCGGGGGCGGATCACCCCCCGCATGGCTCAGGTCAGGCCCTGTTCGGCCAGATGGCTTTCCATGGCATCGGCGGTCAGAAAACGGCCGTAGGGCCCGACCTCGATACCCTCGCACAGGATACGGGCCGGGTTGCCCGCCACCAGCGAGCGCGGCGGCACCGATTTCGTCACCACCGAACCTGCGCCCACCACCGAACCCGCGCCGACCTCGACCCCCGGCAGGATCAGGCTGCGCCCGCCGATAAAGCAGTCAGCCCCGATCCGGGTGTGCAGATAAAGGCCGCGGGTCATGTCGTGGGTCAGGATGCGGGCCTCGAAGGCGACATAACTGCGCGGGCCGACATGCACGCCGACCGGAAAGGTGCGGTCAAGCTTGGCCGACAGCGACATCTGCGCCGTGGGGTCGATATCCATGCCCCAGACACGGGTCAGCCAGAGCCGTCGCAGGCTGGCCAGCAGATTGCGCACGCCCTTCAAGCGGTTGAACCCGCGGCGGCGGGCCTTGCGGTAGACCGGGGTCGCTGGTGTGGGGGCGGCGGACCCCGGGGGGCTGGTCATAGCGCGATCTCCGTAATGTCATGCCGCACGGCAGAATATCGGTTGGCGAAGCCTAGCCTTTGGGTCAGAATGGCACAAGCCTTGCAGCACGGCTGCCATGAGGCCGTCCGTTTCCGCGAGATTGTCTCTCAATACCCGGTCGTGCCCCATGCTTTCCGTTCCGCACCTTTATTGCGCCCCCATCGTAGCGGTCCGCCGCGCGGTTCTGGACATGATCCTGTTCGGGCTTGTGATTGTTGCCCTGGCAGCAGGAGCGTTACGGGCCGAGGAACCGCAGCGGGTGGCCTCGCTCGATGCGCTTTACGCGGC
>Ga0105047_10001349_pt1 | contig 43777 bp, 40 predicted proteins | sample MAT04_FD_78384 | JGI IMG/M metagenome (GOLD analysis project Ga0105047, IMG submission 78384) | Freshwater microbial communities from Lake Fryxell liftoff mats and glacier meltwater in Antarctica - MAT-04 (megahit assembly) | ecosystem: Environmental > Aquatic > Freshwater > Ice > Liftoff... | reverse complement strand
ACCTTTCTGATAGCTTTAGCTTTAGTACGCCAAGTGATTACACTGCCGATTCCGGGGCCGAAGTTACTGGTGGTGTAGCTCGTTTGAAAGCACAAAATTATGCCAGTGATGCCAATACAGCCGGCTTGTATCACTTTGATGAGTCAAACGGCAGTTCATTCAACGATAGTTCTAGTAATAACAGTAGTGGTACGACCACGGGTTCGCCAACTTTCGGTGCAGGTAGCCTAAACAATGCACTGAGCTTGAACGGCACAACTCAATATGGATCGGTCCCTGATAGCGCTGCTAATTCAGTAGATTATTATAATTCCATAGAATCCTGGGTAAAATTTGGTACTAGCTTTAACTCCAGTAGTAGCCAAGATCAAACGATTGTCGATAAGGGTAGCTACAAACTGTCATACGATCATACCACTGGAAAAATTACATACGAGTTGGCAAAGAACGGTGCGTCATCATGGTCTCGGCAAGCCGGTGCGGCATCTGATACTTGGTATAAATCAGCCAAATCCTCAATAGCCAGTCAAATAGTTATCGGTGGAAACATTTATATGGGAGTGAGCGGTAGCACTGCTGGGGTATGGAAGTGGGACGGGTCAACACTAACAAAACTTGGCGGCGATGGGTTGAACAGTAGCTGGACAACTGCAACCAGGGTTGTCCTGGCTAATAATGGCAACACACTTTATGCAGGTCTTCAAGATGGTACGGGTCGAGCAAACGTATGGAGCTGTGATGTTTCAACTGGCTGTTCATCATGGACGCAACTAACAAGTATCGGATTTACTTTCGGTACGGATATTAGCGCCATGTACTACCAGGGCGGCTATCTTTATGTAGCGAATGACGGCAGTCTAGGGACAGTACTGCGTTGGAATGGCACATCCTGGACTGGGATTGGCGGTTTAACAGAAAACGGCAGCTGGAATTCATACCAATCCCCGACTTATACTACTCAGGCTATGACTGGCGACGGCACAAATATCTACGTAGCGCTTAAATATCCGGGGGCGTCCGGCGGACAGGTATGGCGCTGGAATGGTTCAACTTGGGCACAGATTGGCGGGAGTAGTCTTTACAGCGGTTGGACAGCCGCATCAACCCAGTCGGTGCAGAGCCTGAACTATTATGGTGGCAATTTGTATGCTGGGGTCGGAGATATTAACAGTACTTCGCTACAGGTATGGCGATGGAATGGCAGTAGCTGGACCAAGATTGGTGGCGATGGTGTTAATAGTAGCTGGAACGTTACAAGCTCTATGGGCGGAATATATGCTCTAACTAACGACGGCACAAACCTTTATGCTAGTGTCTCCTATAATTATGGCGGCATTGAGAGTGGTGAATCGACATATCGCTGGAATGGCAGTGCGTGGACGAGTCTGGGTAACTTCACAAACGGAGGTGGTTATAGCGGCTCAGTAAAAGCCATGAACTATAGTGCCGGAACTTTGTACGCGGCATCAACAGACAACGGTATTGCTGAAGGTTGGTCATACGCTGCTGGTAGCTGGACGAGGTACACAAGCGCTAATCCAAGCTGGTCGGCTAGTAAGAATAGTTCGGTCTCGGCGAGCGCTAACTATCAAGGCAAGCAGTATGTAGGTGTTTCTAGTGGCATTCGTGGCGAAACCTCAGTCTGGGAAAATAGTGGTGGTTTATGGACCCAGGTTGGCGGTCGCGGCATCAACTCCGCTGCATTTAAAGGGAATACTATTAAAACACTGATTGTTTACAACGGCCAATTATTTGCAAGTTTACAAGGTTCCATAGGTCAAGGCGATGGAGAGGTTTGGCGCTATAACGGCAGCACCTGGACGCAAGTAGGAAGCAGTATCCAATGGGGCGTTAACGCCAACGGCGTGTATTCCATGAGCGTATACAATGGAAATTTATACGTGGGTGTCGGATATAATGGAAATTATGGCACTTCTGATGTCTGGCGCTATAACGGCAGCACCTGGACGCAAATAGGTGGCGACGGTCTAAATAGCGGTTGGAATGGCACTGACGCCGCTATGTGGGTCGGTTCCATGACAGTGTTCAAAAATGAACTATATGTCGGTCTGGGTGGCACTGCGACCACCACGGGCAAAATCTATAAGTATAATGGCACTTCGTGGACTCAAGTTGCGGGCGACAATGTTAATAGTAGTTGGAATACTATGCATGATGTATTGTCGTTAGCCGTTTACAACGGTAATTTATATGCCGGTACTGGGTACTTATATGGCGGCAATGCTTCGGACAGAGTGTGGTCATATAACAGCAGTAGTTGGACTCAGGTAGGGGGAAGTGGTCTTAATAGTGGCTGGGCTAATAACACGTATAGTGGCCTAGGTACCTTAGCTATTTATAATGGAAAGCTATACGCGGGTACATACTCCTGGAGTGGAGCGACTGGCGCGGTCTGGACATATGATGGTTCGGCGTGGGCAAAAGTAGCCGGCAGTGGCGTTAACAGTTCATGGGATATCTCAGCATCCACCATAGAAAGCGTGCCTGTCTTAAGTACTTATAACGGAAAGCTATATGCAGGCCTCGGCTCTACAGCAGGAACGGATGCACAACTATGGTCGGTAGGCGATAACATTATTGTGCAATCAGCTGCAACTTCTCAAGATACCGGCTGGCACCACATAGCGGCCACATACAATGGAACTACGGCCAAGATTTATATTGATGGCACACAAAATGCATCAGTTGCGGCTAATGGCACTATTATCGATAACAATCTACCGCTGCTAATTGGCGCCACACACGGCACTAGCTATAACGGCGATACGAGCATGCTTAGTGGTCAAATTGACGAATTACGTATTAGTAACATTGCTCGAACCTCATTTACGACACTGCCCTACCCCACTGCAGCACAAGCGGTGACCCTCAATAATTCTATCCGCCCAACAGGCGTCTGGCACTGGGATAGCTTGAGTCATAGCGCTACACTTAATGGAGGCACGATTAATTACCGCTTATCAGCCGATAACGGTACTACTTGGTTGTATTGGAATGGCAGTAGCTGGGCAACCTCCAGTAGTTACGCCCAAGCAAACGACACCACGACGATCACCGCTAATATGAGCACCATGCCAGTTACTTTTAACGGTATGAAATGGCAGGCAATTTTGCAGGGTAACGGCACGCAGCAAGTAACTCTCAATAGTGTAGCCGACACCGCTACTGCCGACTTTACTGCGCCCGCAACTAACGCCACTGCTATTACCGCCACGAAAGCCAATGGTGGCGCTACTTTGAACGCTGGCGCCTGGACAAACGGCAGTTCACCATCCTTTAGCTGGACGGCCGGTACTGATACGCAATCGGGCGTGAAAGGCTACTGTGCTTACCTAGGAACAGACAACACTGCCGATCCAGTAACTACTAAAGGCTTGTTGGGTACTAGCCCGGTAACTACCGGCAATAATTGCCAGTTTATTGTTAGTGGCAACAGTCTAGATACAGGCACGGCTGGCTACCTGGCTACAGCTCTCTCGACTAGCAACTCGTCATATTATCTACGGCTAAAGGCTATCGATAATGCAGGCAATATCATTGGCTCTGCCCAGCAATTCTCATTCAAGTTTGATAATACTGTGCCGACAAACCCAGGTTATATCACGGCGCCTGCCGGCTTCGTATCGACCAAGCAGATTACTCTTACCTGGCCAACCACCGGCGTTGGCGCGGCGAGTGATGCTAATTCAGGCACTGTAGGTTTACAATATAAGATTAATAATTCCAGCTGGTACGGTGACAGCCACAGCGGCACCGGTGACATAAATGACTTACTAGCTGATGACGGTAGTTATACTACTGCCGATCCGCCAGATTATGACAATCTCAATGAAGGCGTTAACACAGTTTACTTCCGGACATGGGATGCAGCCGGGAATGTCACCACCACATATGCTACTGCTGCCATACGTATCAACACTGCAAATGCGCCGTCAGCTCCTGTGGGCGTTACCGCTACGCCACCTACTAATACCAGCAACAGCTTCGCTTTTAACTGGTTCTCTCCAAGCAGCTTTGTAGGTAACGAAAATAATCTTACCTATTGTTACTCTATAAATGCCCTACCCACCATAGGCAACTGTACTTTCGCTCCAACTGGCGTTACGAACTTAGCTGCTGGCGCCTATGCCACTCAGCCGGACGACAACACCTTCTACGTGGTCGCCCGTGATGAATCAGGCCAAATTAACTACTCCAATTACGGTACGGTTATCTTTACCGCTAACACACCGGCACCTGGAATTCCGCTTAATGTTGATGTAGCAGACGTTTCGATCAAACCAACCAGTAACTGGCGATTGGCGCTGACCTGGGACACGCCTTCCAATGTTGGATCTGGTGTTTCGCAGTACAAAGTTTACCGCTCGGCCAATAACGTAAACTTTAGCTTAGTAGGAACCAGCGCCAGCACTAGCTTCATTGATACCGGCTTGAGCCAGCAAGTGTATTACTACCGTGTCATATCATGCGACAGCGCCAATAAATGTGGTGCCAATAGCGCCGTTGTTAGCGCTACGCCAACTGGTAAATTCACTGCCCCTGCCGCTCTAGTGAGTGACCCGGCGGCCAGTGAAATCACAACTAAAAAAGCTACGATAAAATGGAGCACCGATCGCACCAGTGATTCCGTAATAGCTCTTGGCACCAAGAGCGGCGTCTATAGTCCAGCCCAAACAGCTGTTTCAGCCCAAGTTACCTCACACGAAGTAAATCTTGATAATCTAAGCGCTGGGACTACCTACTACTACGTGGCTAAATGGACAGACGAAGACGGCAACATCGGCCAAAGCCAAGAAATGAGCTTCCGCACCTCGCCTGCTCCAGTTCTAAAAGAGATCGAAACCCAACAAATCGTACTTTCCGGTGGTACAGTTCAGTTTACTAGCGTCGGCGCCAGTAAAGTGTCTATCTTCTACGGTCCTACCGATGCCTTCGGTGGCGTTAAGAACATTAATACAGCCAGTAGCGAATCCACCTACAACTTAAGCCTAGATGGCTTAAACGACGGCACCAAGTACTACTACCAACTAGTTGCCTACGACAGCGAAGGCAACGCTTACCCAGGCAGCATCTTCTCGTTCACCACTCCACCGCGCCCACGAATTAATAACCTGCAGTTCCAGCCATTACCAGGACCGCCAACCAGCACTCAAGTTGTTACATGGAACACTAACGTACCAGCGAATTCGACAATAGTTTACGGAAAAGTTGGCACCAACGGAACTCAAATTGTTGATCCAAAGATGACCACAGAACATAGCATTACGCTTAGCGACCTTGACGATGATAGCGAATACTTCCTGGTGGCTCAATCCCGCGATGCCGATGGTAACCTGGCAGTTTCCGACAGGCAGCAATTCCGCACAGCGCTCGATACTCGTCCGCCAAAAATCTACGACGTCGAAATCGAAACAACAATTCGTGGCACTGGTGCCCAAGCCCGCGGCCAAGTGGTAATCTCCTGGAAAACCGACGAATTAGCTACAAGCCAAGTGGCTTATGCTACGGGTACGACTAATACCATTTACAACAACAAGACCGCAGAAGACGGCGCTTACTCACTAGAGCACATCGTGATTATCTCCGACCTGCCAACTTCACAGGTCTACAGTATGCAGCCGCTGTCCAAAGACCGTTCCGGCAACCAATCATTCGGCGAAGCCCAAACCGCAATTGTGGGCCGTGGCTCCGACGACGTCCTAACCATTGTGCTCTTAACCTTACAGAAAGTATTCGGGTTCTAGACCATGGCAGATAAGGTAATGATCCAGTTCAGTAATGTCTCTCAATCTTTCCAGGCCGGCGAAGAAAGTGTATCTGTCATCAAAAAGGCCGAATTCCAGCTCAAAGATAATAGTTTTAACATTATTTATGGCCCATCTGGTAGCGGTAAATCCACCCTGCTTAACATCATGTCTGGCTTGCAAGCTCCCACCTCTGGAGCTGTCCAGGTTGAAGGCCAAGACATATATAAATATACCGCCGATGAGCTGGCCAACTTCCGCGCCAATCGCCTAGGAATTGTATACCAGACTAATCACTGGGTGAGCAGCCTAAATACTATCGAAAATGTGGCTTTGCCGCTAAACTTTTTGGGGTATTCCCGTGGTACCGCCGAAAAGATCGCCAAAATGAGCTTGGAACGCTTGGGAATGGGCGCCTACGCCAAAAAGAGTCCACTAGTGTTGTCTGGTGGTGAGCAACAACGTATTGCTATGGCCCGAGCGATTGCTAACACACCGTTATTTATAATTGCCGATGAGCCAACGGGTAATCTGGATGTTACTAACGGTGATAAAATTATTGACTTACTAGAGCAATGCAAACGAGAATTCCGTTGTACGATTGTGCTAGTTACTCACAACATCGAATACTTGCCTCTAGGTGATATTACTCTGCACATCGAAGATGGCGTGGTGATTCAGACCGAGGCCGCCACCGATTCCAAAGCCACTACTAGACAACTGTTAGCCGGCCTAGAGGCACGCCTCAATAAGATGGAAAAGGTGCATAGATCATGAGTTTATTCGCTAAAGGCAAAAACAACAAGTTTCGCTCGGTGCCAACCAAAGTTTTGTTATACATCGCCTGGCGCAACCTAACCAGCAAAAAGCTGCGAACCGGTTTAACCTTGCTGGGTATCGTGATTGGCGTCGGTGCCATTTATTTCTTACTGTCTTTTGGAATTGGTCTGCGCGACATCGTCACTAAAGAAGTTTTAGGCAGCCAATCGGTGCGAGCGGTGTCCATCAGCACACCAAACACCAAGATCATTAAGCTCGATGCCGACACAGCCCAGCGCATCAAGCGTTTGCCGCATGTCGACGAAGTCAGCACCTCGTTTACCTACCCTGGCAGCATGATTTTTAAAGGTAGCGAAGTAGAAGGTATCGTTTACGGCATCGATGAAGCTTACCAAAAAATGACATCTCTGGATGTTGTCCAAGGACGTCTATTAAATAAAGATGACGTCAAAAGTGCCATTGTGAACGTGTCTACGCTTAAATCAATCGGCGTGACAGATCAAAAATCAATTATTGGCAAAACCGTAAGCCTAAAAATACCGCTTACCAATGCCGATGCCAAAGAAAAATCGATCGAACAAAAACTCAAAGTTGTCGGCGTGATAGATTCCGGATCAGGTACGGAAATATTTATCCCTAAGTTTAACTTTGAGGCTGCCGGAGTACCAGTATATTCTGATATGAAGTTACTGACCAGCGACACAAAATTCCTGCCCAATTTGCGAAAACAAATTGAGAGCCTGGGCTATCAGACCAGCTCACCAATCGACACTGTCGATCAGATTAATCAAATTTTCCGCTTCTTTACATTTATTCTGCTTGGATTTGGCATGATTGGTATGATTGTTGCGGTTTTGGGCATGTTTAACACTCTTACTATTTCGCTGTTGGAGCGCACCAAAGAAATTGGACTAATGATCGCACTGGGTAGTCGGCCTAAGGACATGCGCAAGCTGTTTATATTTGAAGCGATTTTATTGTCGATTATTGGCGCAATAATTGGTATTGTTATCGCTAGTACGATGGGCTTGATAATTAACCTTCTCATGAACGCCTTGGCTGGTAGTCGCGGTGTGACCGACAATTTCGTGTTGTTCGCCAATCCATTTTGGCTAATTATCGGTACCATTGGCTTTATGCTGGCCGTCGGCTTATTGGTGGTTTACTTCCCCGCTCGCCGCGCCCAGCGCATTAACCCCATTGACGCTCTGCGCCGAGAGTAAATCTAATTTTGCTTGAACTGTTGCTTGGCAACATTCCATAGGCTTGGCTCATCTAGAATTATTAAACGGTAGTACCAATATTCGGCGCCCCACATATTAATTTGTTTCATCCCAGTGTCTTTACCGAATTCAAAATTATCATTTAGTCGTTCAGCATTTATTGATTTGTTTTGTTCGGCCAAACTGGTGTCTGAGATGGGCTGGCCATTGGCTGGCCAGGCCTCGGCCTGTAATTCGGCGATCATCATGTTTCTGTCTAAAAATATTTGCTGTGTGCCAGCCAAAAAGCCGTAGAACCAAGCTGGGAATGGGTACTGGAGGTAACGCTTAGTGACGCCCTGGTCCCAAACTCGTTTATATATTGAGATACTAAATTCATCAGGTAGTGGTTCGCCGATTGGGAAACCAAGTGCATTATTGCTACGAGGCACGATTATTGGCGTGCTCGGATCTATTTTTTTGATTAAATTATATTCGCTAATCAGTCGGTCGCGGCTAAAATCAGTGCAAATACCAAAACCTTGCAAAAAATATTCATTTTCTAATTGGTAACCAGCCAAACTTGGCGAATTTTTATAGCGCTCCACGGTTTTGGCCATAAAAGCTTCCAGCTGTGGCTGCCAGACACTTTTCGGTTCCTTGCTGGCCCAATCCGGCATGTGACACTCTGGCCACCGCGGCTGGCGCAGCCCTAGCGTTAAGATGATTTTGGCGTCTGCGGCTTCGGCTTTCTGGAATTGCCAATCCAGCTCACTAAAGTTGTATTCACCAGGGCTCGGCTCAGTTTCGTTCCAGTAGCTCACTAAACGAAAGTTCTTAACATTAATGTCTAGCAATCCGTCCATGGTGTCCTTGGGATCAAGGCCTAAACTGCGGGCATATGACGGTATAAAGCTAACTCCCAGCTGCAATGGTTTGTTGGCTTGCGAATGAATGTACCACTGAGCGATGCCGTACATAATGCCCACGGTGACCACTAAAAATATCAAGACGACCGTAATAACTTTGTGCCACCAATTAGCCTGCCAGAACTTGGCGGCTTTAGTCTTTAAGGTTTTTACCAGTTTAAATGGGTAGTATGTTAATGGTTTTGTCATATAATGGTAGTAACGAACATGAATCAAAAATTACGCGTAAGCATTGTTATTCCAGTATACAACGAAGAGCGGTATTTGCCGGCTTGCTTGGAGGCCATTGCTGCGCAAACAGTCATTCCTTATGAAGTTATAGTTGTAGATAACAACTCTTCCGACAATACCGCGAAAATCGCTCAGCGACACTCTTTCGTGAAGCTTTTACGTCAGAAAAAACAAGGTGTGGTCTTTGCCCGCGACACGGGTTTTAATGCCGCTAAGGGCGAGATTATTGGTCGAATTGATGCCGACTCTGTGATTGACTCCGACTGGGTAGCCAGTGTGCAGACTGTATTTGAAGATAATCGCGTCGGAGCTGCTACTGGCAAAGTCCACTACCAAGATGTCGTTGCCAGCCAATTTGTTAGCCAAGTTGATCTGTTCTGGCGCCGCCGCATGGCCCGCTTACTGGGCCGTGATGTAGCTCTCCAAGGTGCCAATATGGCAATCCGCCGTTCAGTATGGCAGCAGGTTCGATATAAAGTTTGCCACAAAACCGGACAACATGAGGATTTTGACCTAGCAATCCATGCCAATCAAGCAGAAAACTTAGTCGTTTTTGACGAGCGATTAGTGGCTGATGTGCATTGCCGCCAGGTGGCATACAATTTTCGCGCCTTTAGCCACTATGTCTTCATAAGCCCTCGGACTTACAGTCAGCATGGCCTAAAGTCTGGCCGTCATATGTATCAGGTTGTTCTGTTCGTGCTAGCTTTTTATTGGCCAATAAAACTGTTGCATCGTGGCTATTCGTCTACCGGACGTAAATTTTCATGGCTGCAACTATTTTCTCCAATCGCTCCAGCCCGGGTCAATCCGGCTACATTTGTGGAATGAGTAAATCATTAGAAATGTAACCGCCTTCATCTGTTGCTGTCGGTGTACAACTTCTCCATAAACCTTGCTTGTTTTCGCGAGCATGCTTGCCGGCCTGCGAAAATGCAGTGGATTTGGTGAATGGGAAATATGGGTAGTAAAACCCGTAACCGCCCTGAATTATTTCTTGATTAATATTCGTGCCGTCGGGCAAGTAAACGTAGCGGAGTAAACGCTTGTAGCGGTCGCGATTGGTGCTTAGGCTGTCCGCTTCCAGTCGCACCCGTTGAGTGCCTATCTGTTTTTTGGTGTAAGCTGACGCTTCTGGCCCGTAGCATTGTACCGGTGCATTTGGCTTGTGAGTTTCTGGCGTATCGACGCCTATAAAACGTATTCTTTCCGGTGTGCCATTCATGTCTACCTGTATGGTGTCACCGTCCACAAACTTAGTTACCTGGTACAAGCCAGGTTGATTCGTCATTGCAACGTTACCACTGTAATACAGCCAGCCCTGCTGCTGCCCAAACCACAATAAAACCGTAATAATTATGAGCAAAAGTGTCACCCAAGGCCGGTATTTACGAGGGATATATGAGCGTAGCATCACATGTTAAGATGGCGCATCAGCTCGTCCTGGTCAAGTTTGGTACCATCAATTTTAATAACTTTTTCATCTTTATCAGGAATTTCTAACTTATCGGCGATAGTATCAAACTCTTGTTTCGTCATGCTACCGAGTATACGGTTGTGTGTATTGTCAGGGATCGTCACCGCTCGTGCCTCTGCCGTTGAGCGCGGCGTAGTCACCCAGATAATAATTGTTTCCACATTCTCGCTAGCTGCAATTTGCCGTAAATTTTCACGATCATTAAAAAAATTAAAATTAGTGTCGAAAATAACACTTTTACCCTCGCTTAAAAGTTTACGAGTAATCTTATTTAAGTGATTATAAAGCGCGATACTTTCATCCAGGGTGTGTTGAGGTTTACCGAACATTTGCTGCCGTTCGTGATCAGCCCATAAATGTTTAGCGCCAGTCTCTTGGCTAATAGCCTGGGCAACGGTGGTTTTGCCAGCGCCCGGGTAACCTATTAATAAATAAAGTGTCTGTTTTGGCATGTTTTTATTGTACGGTTATAGCGCCGCGCTGCCTAGCTAAAAATCAATCCCCTTGTTTGCCAAGTATTTGTCGTCGAAATGATGTTTAATTTTGTGCATTTCAGTAGCAATATCGGTGTATTTAATTAATTTTTCAGGAAAATCTCTTCCAGTTAGGCACAGGCTAGTTTTGGCCGCCCGTTTGGTGATTAATTTCTTGATTTGATCTTCTGTAAGTAGCCCATCGTGTACGGCATTGTTGATTTCATCGCAGATAACTACCTGGTATTCACCACTGGTCGCGGCCTTGTAAGCTTCGTCGTAGGTTGCCTGAGCTGCAGCTTTGTGTTGCTCCGGGCTAATGTGCTGTTCGCTCAGATCGCCGGCATTGTAAAAACCCTTGCCGCCCTTGTAAAAATAAAGCTGATCTTTGTAAATGGGCTGAATGTCTCGTATAAAAACGTGCTCGCCGACACCCCAATACTTAATAAATTGAATAAAAGCTACCCGAGAACGATTGCCGAGCGCCCGTGTCATCAAGCCCAACGAAGCGCTGGTTTTACCTTTGCTTTCGCCGGTGTAGACAATTACTACTGAATCTTTACTTTTATAGTTGTCGAATGCCATAGAAACTAGTATGGCTTAAACTAAAGTTAAATAACAAGTTGTTTATTGTTGTGGTGGTTATTCTGAGAAATTGGAAATTAATAAGGCAGAAGCACGTTGCATAAGAATGAGGTCTTCTCGCTCTCTTGAGCCCATCATTTGTGCAGCATTAATTAAAATATCTAATGTTGGGTGAGTCATGAGATCTTCTGTCACAAGCTTTCTTTGTTCATTAGGTTCCATTTGCTGTACAGAGTCTTCAGCTTTAACATACTCAACCCTAAATCGTAGTAACTGCCAAGTATCACCGTCGTCATTATTTGAAGTGTCGGGTTCAACTTGTCCTAACTCTTTTACTTTGGGAATCATTTCTAACTCACCGAGTAGCCACTCCATATTGTTCGTGCGTGCTGCTCTTCCAAGCATTTTACCTCGTATTTTGTTCGTCAGCTTAATAGCAAGACCCGTTACTCTGACCTCATTGTGTACACCAGTCTTAGGTGAACTCAATAAAAGTACCTCATTAAGATCTTCGGGATTAGTCGCAGGAAAGTTTTCTGAGCTCATTGGCGCTATTATAACCTAAATACAAAATCTATGCAATTAATTATGAAACAATCTGTTTGCTTTTCAAGGCCGCATCAATAGCAGGCTTGTCGAAACCGACGATTATAGTACCGGCGATGTCTATGACAGGTATGCCACGCTGATCAGATTTTTCTACTGCTTCCATGCCGGCGCTGGGATCGGCGTCTACGTCTTTGTCGGTGTATTTAACGCCTAATTTGTCGAAGTATTCTTTAGCGGCGTGGCAAAAAGCACACCAGGTAGCGCTATAAACTGTAATTTGTGGTTCATTCATACCAATAATTATAGCACTATACATTGTAAAGTAAAACATATCGATCTTTCTCTATAATAGTCTTGAGTAACAGATAAGGAACTGCTATAATGTCCAAGAATGAGTAAATCTGAAAAGCCAGCAACTAAGCCGACTTCTAATAAGCGTGAATCCCCCAAAGATACAGAGCTCCAAAAAGTTACCCAAGCCCGCCGCCAGTTTTTTGTGGCTGGGCTTAATATGAGCTGGCAGCTAGCAATAGTCGTGCTGGTACCTGTTATCGGTGGCCACAAATTAGATGAACGTTTCAGCAGCACGCCACTTTGGACATTTATTGGACTTGGCTTAGCATTATTATTGATGTTTTTTATACTTAAGCGACAGTTACAGCTCGTATCGCCAGATATTGCTGCCCCAGCAAAAGGTCCAAAACAATGATCAACTCTTTAATCACTAAATTTGCTGCTGGCGAAAGCGGTCCGAGTATTCATGTAGCTCCAGGAGAGCTGTTTACTGTCGGCGGTGTAACGATCACGAACTCCATGTTTTATGGTTGGATCAGTGCAGTAGCTATCATAGCTCTTCTATGTTGGGTTGCTCGCAAAGTTACATTAATGCCTAAGGGCGGTATCGTTCAATACATAGAAGTTGGCGTGGAATTTATTACTAAATTAGTGACCTCTAGCTTTGACGATCCAAAACGGGGCCGTAAATACGTGCCTTTCTTTGTAACTCTATTCTTCTTCCTATTGCTTAATAACTGGCTAGGACTGCTGCCTGGAGTTGGTGAAGCCTTTCGTATCGGTGACACGCCATTATTTCGTGGCTCTACCGCCGATCTTAACGCTACATTAGCAGCCGGTATTGTTACGATGCTATTTGTCTACACCGCTTCTATCCGTGAATCTGGTGGAATCGCCAAATACACCCGCCATTTCTTCGTGGGTAGCCCATGGAATCCGCTTTATCTAATTATTGGCTTGCTAGAAATCTTAACTGACCTTACTCGGGTACTTAGTTTGTCGCTTCGGCTTTTCCTCAACGTCGCCATTGGCGAAATCGTGATCGCTGTTTTTGCTTACCTAGGTAGCATAGCTGCTCCGTTAACTGCTCTGCCATTCACGCTTGCCGAACTGTTTGTCGGTGCTTTACAGGCTTACATATTCACGACACTTGCTGTAATGTACCTGGCTATTGCCGCCAATCATTCCCACGACCACTCTGATGCCGAAGAAGAAGGCTTGATCAATGACCATACACCTGAAATAATAAGCTTACAGACAAAGGAAGCCTAACGGGTGTTATGTTATATAAAATTAAGTATGCGAATACATTAGAATAGTAATTAATAAGGAGCAACACATGTTATTTTTCGCAGAAGCAGTCAACACAGTAAACTTGGACATCATTGGTAAAGGTCTTATGATCGCCTTTGGTTTTATTGGTCCAGCAATTGGTATCGGTATTATCGGCGGTAGTTACCTAAAAGCCGTTGGTCGTAACCCAGAAGCAGCCAAATTTTTTGGTCAGGCGTTAGTATTCGTAGCTATTGTTGAGCTATTTGGTCTTTTGGCCTTTGCCTCAACATTCATTGTTAAATAGAGGATTAAGGAATTACAGTGCAATCATCATTAATATATTTTGGCGAAACTACCACATCGGGCATCGGTGCTCTTGGCTTTAGCGGTCAGGCATTGTTGATCCAATTGGTAACCTTTTTGCTTGTTTTTGCCGTACTGCGCAAATGGGCGTTCAAGCCAATCACCAAAGTAATGAATGAACGCCGCGAAACTATCGAGAGCGGCGTAAAACTTGGTGAAAAAATGCAGAAAGATCAAGCTGAGCTAGAAGCCAACATTGCTGCCGAACTAAACAAAGCTCGTTTGGAAGCCGACGGCATCGTGGTATCTGCCCAGGATAACGCTCGTGACTTGGTGCGCGAGGCCGAAACTAAAGCCCGTGTTAAAGCCGATAGTATTATCGAACAAGCCAAAGAGCGAACTGCCCAAGATGTCGCCCGAGCTCGCAAAAAGCTTGAAGGCGAATTGGTTGGTCTGATTTCTGATGCTACCGAAGCTATCATTGATGAGAAAGTCGATGCCAAAAAAGATGCCGCTCTTATAGACAAGGCACTCAAGGAACACGCATCAGCATGAAAACCTCTCGCATTCGCCTTGCAACTACTATCGCCCAACGTTCATTAAGGTCTGGCGTATCTAGCAAAGATCTCAGTAAAGAGATTGCCGCCTACTTGTTAACTGAGGGTCGCACTGGAGAGCTGGGTTCAATTATTCGAGATGTAATGCAATACAGAGCCGATCATGGCGTCGTGGAAGTGGTGGCGCATAGTGCCTTTCCTTTAAGCGACAAGGTCCGTGCCGAAATCAAATCTGTCATTCTTGAGCTCTACCCAGATGTTAAGCAGACTATTATTAGTGAGCGGCATGACGAAGCAGTTGTCGCCGGTGTTAAGATTGAGCTTGCCAACCAGCAGCTCGACCTAAGCATTCGCGCCAAATTAAACCGATTCAAACAATTAACTGCCACCACAGGAGGAGTATAGTCCGTGAGTGAATTATCCATTAAAGAATTATCAGATGATATCCGTTCAGCCATAGCTGATCTTAAAACTCGCCCCGAAATCGAAGAAGTCGGTGTTGTTACCCGTGTCGGTGACGGCATCGCTTGGATCTACGGTTTGCGCCGCTGTGGTTACAACGAAATGCTAGAAATTGAAGGCTCAAATGGCCAAACAATCACTGCCTTTGCCTTCAACCTCGGCGAAGACGAAATTGGTGCGGTGCTTTTAGGTGACGACGTGGCTGTTAAAGCTGGCGCCACTGCTCGCTTGAGCGGTAAAGTCCTAGAAGTACCGGTAGGCCCGGAGCTAGTTGGTCGCGTTGTCGATCCACTTGGTAATGTGCTTGATGGTGGCGAACCGCTCAAAACCAAGCAGATGAGCCGTGTAGAACGCCCTGCTCCAGGTGTTTTGGACCGCAAAAGTGTCCATGAACCACTAATGACTGGTCTAATCGCGATTGACGCCATGGTGCCAATCGGCCGTGGCCAGCGTGAGCTATTGATTGGTGACCGCCAGACTGGTAAGACTGCCATCGCTGTAGATACTATGGTTAACCAAGCTCGTCAGAAAACTGGTGTGATTAACATCTACGTAGCAATTGGTCAAAAACTTTCTAAAGTTGCCGCTCTGCAAGAGCGCTTGAAGCGTGAAGGCGTGATGGATCAGACGATTATTATCGCTACCTCACCTGCCGACCCAGCCGCAATGCTCTACCTCGCCCCATATGCAGGCGTAACAATGGCCGAATACTTCCGCGACAATGGCAAACACGCTTTGATTATTTATGATGATCTTACCAAGCATGCTGCCGCTTACCGCCAGATGTCGTTATTACTTCGCCGCCCACCAGGTCGCGAAGCTTACCCAGGTGATGTTTTCTACTTGCATTCTCGTTTACTAGAACGCGCCGCAAAGCTCAGTGACAAACTTGGTGCTGGTTCGTTGACGGCTTTGCCGATCATCGAAACTCAAGCTGGTGATATTAGCGCCTACATTCCTACCAACGTGATTTCGATTACCGATGGCCAGATCTTCCTAGAAACTAACCTGTTCTACCAGGGTGTGCGTCCAGCTATCTCTGTCGGTTTGTCGGTTTCTCGTGTTGGTGGTTCGGCTCAAACCAAGGCCATTAAGAGTGTTGGTGGTGGTCTAAAGCTGGCATTAGCTCAGTTCCGGGAGCTAGCCGCTTTTAGCCAGTTCTCGACAGATCTTGATCCAGAAACCCGCCACACTATCGAGCGTGGCCAGCGCTTAACAGAACTACTTAAGCAGCCTCAATACAGCCCCTACGCTATCTGGGAGATGTACTCCATCCTGTACGCCGCTACCAACGGCGCCTTCGACATCGTGCCACTCGAAAAAATCGAAGCTGCTCAGACGGCTCTGCTGCGCGAACTCAAGAGCAAACACATCAAAGTCATCGATGCTGTTAACACCGGCGACAAGCCGACCGACGCTCAAAACGACGCTATCTTGAAAGTCGCTAAAACTATTGCCGCTAGCTATGTAGATAAAGCCGCAAAGAAGGAAACGGCTGTCGAATAGGCTAAACACATGGCAAGCACGATTACCCTCAAGCGACGGATTACGTCCATCAAGAACACTCGCCAGATTACTAAAGCCATGCAATTAGTATCGGCTAGTAAGCTGCGCCGGGCTCAAGATTACGCTCTGCGTAGCCGTGCTTACAGAGATTTGGCTTACGAGCTATTAACCAAGCTAAATGCCATGCCAGAAGTTGAGCAACAACCATTGTTTACTAAGCGTGAAGTCAAAAATCGTTTGTATATTGTAGTTACGAGTAATAGCGGATTGGCTGGCGCCTATAATGCCAATATCCTGAAGCTTCTCGCTAAAGGCCTAAAAGCCGACCGAGATGCCAAGATCAAAAGCCATGTCATTACTATCGGCAGCAAAGGTTCGCAATTCGTGCGCCGCTTAAGCGATGTCGATCTATTATCTGTCTACCCTGCTTTTGGCGACAAGCCAAGCGCTAATGATGTCCGCCCAGTACTTAACACTATCATCGAGCAATACAAAGACGAAGCTGTAGACGATGTCCAGTTGCTCTACACTGTCTTTAAATCGACAGTCGTCCAAGAGGTTAAAACCTTGCAACTCTTGCCTGCCGAAGTAATACCTACCGAAAACAGCAACGTGGCAATAAGCAACTTCGAACCAGATGTCGAAACCGTCATTGATGAAGTGGCTACTCGCTTAATTGAGGCTCAAGTCTGGCAAGCCACCCTAGAAAGCCTAGCCAGTGAACACGCAATGCGCATGATTGCCATGAAGAACGCCACAGATAACGCCAAAGATCTAATAGATGATTATACCCTCGAGCTCAACACAGCTCGCCAAGCAAGCATTACTCAAGAATTAGCAGAAATAACTGGTGGGGCGGAGGCATTAAAATGACAATAGCACCAACAAACCCAGAGGCGCAAGCAGCTGATCCAGTATGGCCAGAAGGCCCAGAAGTACTACCGGTAGAATTAGTTGAAGCGATGATAGTGGAAGCCCGTGATTGCACCCTGTCAAACATCAAGGAAGCCTACCGAACGCCAATTGTTCGCACAGCAGCAGCTACGGCAGCGCGAATTACTTTTAGTAGATTTGCTGGGCTAAACGGCATACATAAAGTGGGTAAGGATATTGATGCTTACGTACAGCCACAGTCAGAAACAGTGTCCGATACAGACGTAGAGGGTATGATCATTACTGTCAGGTGTCTTACACTAGAAACCATACCAGAAGCATATATAACGCCTTTTGTCCGTGATGCCGCAGCTATGTCAGCACGTATCGCATTGGGCGGATTAGGTTTTGAGGGCAGGATTGAAAGCGAAACCTTAATACCAGCAGCAGTAAAACAGTAAGTTAGGAGAAATAATGACAACAGCAACCAAGCAAAAAACTAAAGACGGTACAATCACCCAGATTGTGGGTGTTGTCGTCGATATTGAATTCTCAAGCGATTCATTGCCGGCGATCTTTAACGCTCTAAAAGTACAGTTAGAAGATCGTGAACTAACTCTAGAAGTTGCGCAGCACCTCAGCGAATCAAGTGTCCGCGCCGTATCGCTCGGCTCGACTGATGGTTTACAGCGTGGTGCAATCGTCAGTGATACTGGTGCAGCTATTAGCGTGCCAACAGGCGATAAAACACTTGGTCGTATGTTCAACGTCATTGGCGAACCAATTGACGGTAAAGGTGGTGATTTTAAAGACCGTTCACCTATCCACCGCGCGCCTCCGCCACTGGTTGATCAATCTGGTAGTATCGAAATCCTCGAAACAGGGATTAAAGTCATCGATCTGATTTGCCCTATGACTAAAGGCGGTAAGGCAGGTCTGTTTGGTGGTGCTGGTGTCGGTAAGACCGTTCTTATCCAGGAACTTATCAACAACATTGCTAAATTCCACAGCGGGTACTCGGTATTCGCCGGTGTCGGTGAGCGTACTCGCGAAGGCAACGACTTATACTACGAAATGGAAGAGTCAGGCGTGCTCAAGAACACTTCCCTGGTCTTTGGGCAGATGAATGAGCCGCCAGGCGCTCGTTTGCGCGTGGCTTTGAGCGGGCTAACCATTGCTGAAGGTTTCCGTGACAAAGGTAACGATGTGTTACTTTTCGTCGACAACATTTTCCGCTTTACCCAAGCCGGTGCTGAGGTTTCAGCTCTGCTTGGCCGTTTGCCGTCGGCAGCGGGTTATCAGCCAAACTTGGCGCAAGAAATGGGCCAACTACAGGAGCGTATTACTTCTACCAAAGAGGGCTCAATTACCTCTGTGCAGGCGGTTTACGTGCCTGCTGACGATATGACCGATCCAGCTCCAGCGACAACTTTTGCTCACTTGGACTCAACCATCGTACTTAACCGTGCTTTAACCGAGATTGGTATTTACCCAGCGGTTGACCCACTCGACAGTAGTTCAACCATCCTTGACCCAGAAATCGTAGGTGAAGAGCACTACAACGTGGCCCGTGAAGTTCAACGTGTCTTGCAACGCTACAAAGACCTACAGGACATTATCGCCATTCTTGGTATGGAAGAACTTTCCGACGAAGATAAGCAGACTGTGGCTCGTGCTCGTCGTATTCAGCGCTTTATGAGCCAACCATTCTTCGTAGCCGAGCAGTTCACCAACAACCCCGGCCAGTACGTAAAACTTACTGATACTATCCAAGGTTTCAAAGAAATTCTTGCTGGTAAACACGACGACAAGCCAGAAAGCGCCTTCTACCTGAAGGGCGCGATTAGCGATGTTAAAGCCACTAAAGTTGAGGCTAAGAAATAGTGTTTCACTTTCAGTTGGTCGCCTTGAGCGGCAAGAAATTTGACGAAGATGTTCACGAGGTTATAGTGCCTACACTTGAAGGCGAAATCGGCATTTTACAACACCATATGCCGCTAGTAAGCGTCGCGACTAACGGTGTAATTATGATCCGCCGCGACCCTAAAGACGGTGACACTAAACGGGATTTTTTCGCCACCAATGGCGGTGTAATCGAAGTTTCAGATAACGTCTTGCGTATACTCGTTGACGAGGCCGATCATGCCGATGACATCAACGAAGCCGAAGTAGAAGCCGCCATTGAGCGTGCAAAGAAAATGAAAGCCGAAGCCAAAGATCAAATTAGCCTAGAGCACGCCCAGACTTTGGTAGATCGTCATACTGTGCGTCTGCAAGTCGCCGGCCTTAAAAGACGCCATCAAAAGCACTAGAAAATATGACTATAGCGCTTACTCTTTACAAACGTCTCAGTACAGGTTACGATTATGACATTAATTAAGTGGAGGTTCCAATAATGTTTGGAAAACGTAATTTAGCTGCTTTGGCGGCGGAGTTCCTGGGTGCGGGAATATTAACTGTATTAGTGCTAAGTGTGCAACGCTCAACTATTGGCGTACCATTCTTTGTAGCGGCTGCGGCCGGTTTGACTGTGGCAATGCTAGTGTTTGTCTTTGCAAATACATCTGGCGCTCATTTTAACCCTGCTGTCACCATCAGCCAGTGGACTACTCGACGCATCACAACCGTTCGAGCCATCTTGTACGTAGCCGCTCAACTGCTTGGCGCATTTGTTGCCTACTATCTGTACACTTACTTCGTGAATAACAAACTTCAGTCAATCGGTGGTGAGTTTACCGCTCGCATCATGTTTGCCGAAGCTGCCGGTGCATTAGTACTAGGCTTTGCCTGGGCTGCCGCTGTTTACCAGCGCTTTAGCATTGGTACTACCGCTGCTGTAGTTGGTATTGGTTACATGATCGCTATTGTGGCTGCTTCTGCCGCCTCAATCGGCCTGGTTAACCCAGCACTAGCACTTGGTGTTAAGGCTTGGGTATGGGGCACATACGTAGCAGGACCAATCATTGGTGCTGTTGTTGGCTTCAACCTTTACGCTTACCTGTTCGCTAATGAAAACATTAAGACGACATTTGCAGGTGCTACTGCCGCTTTAACCGGCAAAAAACCTGTGGCTAAAAAATCAGCCAGCAAAAAGAAGAAATAAAATTTAAACAGTTTGATGAGAAGAGCCTCATAACGGGGCTCTTTTTTTAATCTCCTAGCAAATCGTCTTCAAATGCCAAAATACCTTTTAGGTCTTGGCTGTATTTGCTAGTGTCAGGCAAATCTAGGTTCTTGATTCTGTCGTAAACAGCTTTCATTAGTTGCTCGGTTCGCTGTAATTCTTCTGGATCAAAGCTATCGATTCTAAGCGTGACGAAAGCGTCTTCGGTTGGACTATCTAGGCTTGGCTCCACAAAAACCAGCTCGACAGCGCTAACCGCTTGCTTACCGTTGTACATAGCACTGTTGTCAAGTAGCAGCTTATAAAACAGAAGCTGCTGTCTGTAGAAGTGCAAACTCACTTGCTTACTGGGAGCTAGGCCCTTAGTTTGCCAGTCCGGCAGCGGCGGTTTGCCGGTTTTGTAATCGACAACTTCCAGAATCGTTTTAGATTCCCGTAAGGCATCGACTTGTCCGCCAATAGGTATGCTATATGTTGCGGTCGTAGATTTAAAGTGCTTTTCGGTAGCACTTAGCTCACTAATACCAAACTGTTTTACGAATTGAGGTAAGAATTGGTGTCCATGCTGGCGCACACTTCTTAATTCGGCAGAATTTAAGCCGGAGCGATCTAGCTCTTTATCAAATGTCGTTAATAATTGTTTCTTGGTGAAGGGCTTGCCGGCAACGATAGCAGTATGTGCTGCATGCAATGCTTGGTGGGCAGCAACGCCCATTGCACTACGAACGCTGTATGCCGATGGAAATTTTAATACATGCTGCTCAATGGTTATCGCGGGACCACTATAGCGAATGTCTAAAAAGCTTTTTAGAGCGCTAGCGCTTAAACGGTAGTCTTTAAGGATTGGCTGCAATATTTCTTTGAGCGCTATAGAGTTATCCAGACTAGCTGGCTGCCAAGCCGTTTCCAGTACTGAGATTTGCTGGCTATCATCAAGCTCTTCAGGTTTTGCCAGCCACCATCCATCTTCATCATCACCTAATTGTAAATATGAAAGACCCAGAGTAGCCTTGCCGGCATCAGTGCTAGCATAGCTCGTAAGTAGTACATGCGACCTAGCTCTAGTCATCGCTACATATAAAAGGCGTAATTTGTCACTCTCATTATCGCCTGCCGGGTATAGTGGTAAATTCTCTGGTAAACGGATCTGGCTGCTAGAACCTCTGGCACGTGGACCCCAAACATTATCTAAGGCCGACAAAATAATTACGTGTTCAAATTCACGGCCTTTGGCACGGTGAGCGCTCATTACCTGGATATTGTCTTGGTTGCCGCGAAGTACTGGGTTATCGTCGAGTAATTGTGTGGCGCTTCGTTTGTATTCTTGAACGACGTCGAGTAAATCTTGTAATCCGCGAGCTGTTGGTCGGTTTTTTAATACCGTTTCGCGCAAACAAATTAGGTGAGACAATAGTGTTATATAGGCTTCATCAGATTCTTGTTTTATGTAGTTCACAAATGGCAAAACAAGTAGTTTAGTGCCACTAACTTCGCTGCGGCCGATCATCATATCGAATAGCTGCGTAAAATTATCGATTTTACTGGCACTACTGACGGCGATCAACCATTCGGCTATAGCAGATAATTGATCATCGCTACTGGCCAGCATAGTGTCCAGCCAAGTGGTTTTGTTTTCGCGGGCACTTATGGCTAGCCGATAACTTGCAAGTGGTGGTAATTGCCAATAAGGTGCCGCTAGGACTTTTGGTAGCAATGCTTCAGATCGCTTCGGATGATCGCTTAAAGCGACTATATAGCTGGCCAGGTCGATTAACTGTGATATATGTGAAGCTTCCAGAACATTTTCTCGCTTGTCGTAGGCGATTGATATCCCTTTGCTATATAAATGTGGCACACACTGTTTGAGCTCTGGATGTTTGCGCCCGATGATGGCGATTTCTTTGGCGGGAACACCAGACTTCAATAAAGCGTCAACATAATCAGCCACGGCGGCGTATTCTGCAGCCGGACTTTCGTAACTACGATGTTCTATTTTGCTTTTTATAATTGGTTTTTGAGCGTTCAAAATTTTACTAAAATTTAGCTCGGGCAACATAACTTCTAGGCGCTCATCCGTTTGAGTAATAATTTGACGGGCGGCATCCAGAATAGCTTGCGACGAACGGTAGTTATCAGTCAAAGGAATAATAAGCGGTTGGTATTGCTTTATAAACTGCAACATACCAGAAACTTCAGCACCCTGGAAACGCATAATCGCTTGATCGTCATCTCCGACAACCAGCACGTTTGGGCTGTCCAAGGGGTTGGCCTTTAGTAAAGTGTCCAGTAGCCTGTTTTGACCGCCATTCGTATCCTGATACTCGTCCACCATGATGTACTGAAAGCGCTCGGCCAGATCGAGGCAAATGTCATTTTGCGCTTGCAAAACGTCCGCCGCCTGGAAAATCATATCTTCGTAATCAAACTTGCCCTCTTCCAATAAACGAGTTTGGTACTTTTCGTATAGATCTATAGTATCGCTAAATTCTTGGATGCGGGCGCTGCTTTTTAGAATTCGCACGCCATTTTGGTTGGTGGTATGACTATCGCGCCATTTACCAAGCGGCACGGTTTTACCAAGTTCGGTTGATGCTTGTATGGCTTGCGAAAGAGTCGTGAGTAAGACTGTCTGGTAGCTGTCTGGTTCAGCTTTATCTAGTTCAGTATCCACGAGTTCGTTAATCTCGGGCAAGCGTTTAGCGTTTAGCTTCGTCCCAAAGATGTCGTTCAATAATGGCTGTAAGTGCTTGTAGGCTTTTTGGTTGCTAAAAAGCACCGCTCGTAAATCATCAGGATGCATACCCGCTTGTTTGAAAGCTTGTACGGCAGCCGCGACATCGCGCTGGCGAGCAAATTGTTCGTTATCGCCGCGCACAGTAAACGGATGACGGAATGGCATTTCGCTCAGTAATGACTCAAGGATACGGTAACGACCTAAATCATCCAGCGGACTGCGGACTTTTAGTAGACTAAATTGCTCCGGATATTGGCTCATCAGCCACGTACCAAAACTGTGAAAAGTATGGACGGTAACTTCGCTGCCCATCGCACCCATGATGCGGGCTAAACGATCACGCATTTCGTGGGCGCCACTATCTGTAAATGTTAAGCATAATATGTTGCCAGGGCCGACTACACCTTGACGGACAATATTTGCCGCTCTAGTGCCCAGGAGCTGAGTTTTACCGGTGCCAGGCCCGGCCAACACCAAAACTGGACCATCAATAGTGTCGACAGCTTTTTTTTGTGCAGCGTTGAGCTGTTTGTAGGCAGCTTGAAACTCCGAAGGCATGTATCTATTGTAACCTGAAAGCTAAGAAGTTGCCCTAGCTTGGCTCGGCAATTGTACAGACTACACAGTCGTCTTGTCGGTCAAACTCGCTAAACCACTGTGGGATTGCCCGGTGCCAGGGCTCCAAATCGTGAAAGCCCATCAAGTCAGCTCCTTCTCGCAAAACATAACCTAGCCAGCCGTAAATCCGCACTTTGCCCCAGCAAACAGCTGCCCAGCGCGGTCCGGCTGGTATAACGGTAACTGGTTTTTTTACGTCGTAACTTATAAAATCTTTGCCGACAGCTCTTCGTTTGAGATTCCTAGCGATAAACTCTCCATCGTGTAATGCGGTTTGGGCCATGCCGCTAAATGGCGTGTTGGCATTATCACCAATCACATAGATGTTTTCCTCGGCTTGCAAATAAACATCAACCAATACTTTGCCCCTATTTGTAAGCGAAAAATTGTTGTCACTAAAGAATGGATTATTAGTAACGCCCGCAGTCCAAACTACGGTGTGGCTGCGAATCGGCTTACCATTGATTGTTAGCTCATCGGCAGTTTGGCCTTGAACCACGCTGTTTAGGTAAAGCCTTATGCCTAAATGCTTCAGCCGGCGACGGACAGCCCGCGAAGTATCCTTTGGTAAACGCGGCAGCAAACGCGGCGCAGCTTCAATTAGATCGATATGTATTTTACGCTGCGGTAGGCCATGATGTTCTATAATCCTTCGCAGATAATCGGGCAAAGCGCCAGACAGTTCAATCCCGGTTGGACCAGCACCAATAATTACATAATTGAGATCGGGGCGATTATCGGCAACTAATTGCTTATGTAAGTGGGCTTTGAAACGGGCAACTTCATCTTGATTTTTTATGGTGTAAGAATGCTCTTTTATGCCTTCGATTCCAAAGTAATTAGTCACAACGCCTAAACTCAAAATAAGACTGTCGTATTCAAATGCCTGTCCGTCACTTGTTGTAATTGTTTTGGCTTTGCGATCAAGTTTGGTAGCGATAGCTTTTACGACTCTTACCGGTTTATCTTCGAATAACCGCGATAAAGGAATGCTGGAATTAGCTCGTTTGCCGCCAGTTGCCGTTTTGTACAGAGTGGGATAGTAGCGCATTTCGGTGTCGTCACTTAGCAATGTAACTTGTAAATGCGGGCTACTCGCCAGTTCCAATGCGGCCTTAACGCCACCAAAACCACCACCCACAATCAAAACCTGTTCTTTTTTTGTCATTCTGCTTGTGATTATATCATTTTATCTCGCTCATTCTTTTGTAATAAAAATTTAATCTGTACAATAATCGACATGCGACTTTTGTTTATAACACGAAAATACCCACCTAGTATTGGTGGCATGGAATTATTTGCTTACGACCTGAGCAGTTCGTTAAAGGAAAAAATTGATCTATCTCTTATCCAGTGGGGAGGTTCTAATAAAGCCTTACCAATTATTTTGCCTCTTTTATTACTGAAAGGTTCATCGCAACTATTAACAAATAAAATCGATGTTATCCATATGCAAGACTGCATGATCGCACCCATTGGCTATGTATTGTCAAGGGTATTTAGAAAGCCTTTTACGGTCGTTGTACATGGGCTAGACATTACCTTCAAAAACCCTGTTTATCAAGCAGCTATTCCTTGGGCAGTAAGAAAGGCAGATAAAGTTTTTTGTATAAGCCAAGCAGCTGCCGATGCCGCGATTGAGCGCGGAGTGCCGCAATCCAAAATACAAATATTAACCTTAGCTGTAGCCGATAAATTACACGGCACAGCTGATAAAAATAGCTTGCGACAAAAGCTTGAGCTTTCTGATGATTCAAAAATACTCGTAACAGTCGGTCGCCTGGTAAAACGAAAAGGTGTGGCTTGGTTTATAGATGAAGTTCTGCCCGGACTTGTAAGGCGTTATCCCGAACTCATATATGTTGTGGTCGGTGAAGGTTCCCAACGTCCAATAATTGAAGCGGTTATAGAAAAGAATGAGTTGCATAAAAATGTAAAAATGCTGGGTAGACTTGACGATGATTTGTACAAAGCCGCTTATAATGGCTCGGATATTTTTGTAATGCCCAACATTAATGTGCCGGGAGATATAGAAGGTTTCGGCATAGTATTACTTGAAGCCTCTCTGTGCGAGATGCCAGTAGTAGCGTCAAACACTGAAGGCATTCGTGACGCGGTAAAGGACGGTAGCAATGGCGTACTAGTACCAGTTATGGATAAAGCAGCGTTCGCGAGAGCAATTTATGAGTTCTTGGACAGGCCAAATGAGGCACTTAAGTTCGGGAAGAAAAGTCGTAATTATAGCCTAGAAAATTATCAGTGGTCAAAAATCGCTGATCGATATATTTCGAACTACAAAGAAATTGTAAAAGCAAAAAAATAATTAATTCGAATTCGCACTTGCTTTGAGTCCTATAAAACACTTAAGCTTAAGTTATGGATGAAATTACTAGTAGTCTGAAACAGGCTGGCTTTAAGGGCGAGCTTGATGCTACGCCGGAGACACTTGATTTTTATAGTCATGACGCTTCGATGTTCGAGATGCGGCCACAACTGGTTGTGGCGCCCCAGGATGCCGAGGATATTGAACGACTCGTTAAACTCGTTGCCAGTAGTAAAAAGGCTAACCCCAAACTTAGCGTCACCGCTCGTTCGGCCGGAACCGATATGTCTGGGGGCGCCATAAACGAATCGATTATCGTTGATTTTTGTAAGCATTTTACTAGTATTAAAGCAGTTACGGCAACAACAGCACATGCTCAGCCAGGTGTTTTGTACCGAGATTTTGAATTAGAAACACTAAAAAATAGCGCCTTTTTACCCACCTACCCCGCCTCACGTGATCTTGCTAGTATCGGCGGCATGGTAAACAACAACTCCGGAGGTGAAAAATCGCTTGAATATGGCAAGACCGAAGATTTTGTAACAGAACTTAAATTCGTATTCGCCGATGGCGTTGAGCGCACAGTTAGGCCGCTGAACAAGACTGAATTAGACCAAAAAATGAAGCAAAATGACTTCGAGGGTAAAGTTTATCGTGATATATACGAGCTGGTCGACAAACATTACGATCAGATCAAGCAAGCCAAACCCAAAGTTAGCAAAAACTCTACTGGTTACAACCTGTGGGATGTCTGGGACCGACAAACAGGCATATTTGATCTCACCAAGCTGATTATTGGTGCTCAAGGAACGCTTGGCTTTGTGACTGATATTCACTTTCGCTTGGTGCCCCACCCCGAGCATTCCGGCTTATTGATACTGTTCATGCGTGACACAAAAGCCCTAGGCGAAGTAGTCAATAAAGTACTAGAGTATAAGCCCGCATCTTTCGAGTGCTTTGACGACAATACCTTGTTTTTTATTATAAAATTTATGCCATATTTTTCTAAAACACTAGGATATTGGGGCTTAATCAAGCTTGCATTAAGTTTAATCCCAGAAGGCTTGCAGCTACTAAGGGGCGTACCAAAGATGATACTCATGATCGAGTTTAATGGCCAAACTGAGGATGAAGTAAGAGCCAAGATCCGCGTACTTCACAAAGAGCTATCCCATCACAAGGCCCGTTATGAAATTAATGGCATGGAAGAAACTCCCACGGAAGGCAAAAGTGAAAAATTCTGGATTATGCGACGTCAAGCGTTCAATTTGTTACGCCAAAAGGTCAAAGATAAACACACCGCTCCATTTATTGATGATCTAGTAGTAAATCCACCACATTTACCGGCTTTCCTGCCTCAATTAAGAAAAATTATAAAAAAATATAAACTTTTAGCCACTGTTCAGGGTCATGTAGGCGACGGTAATTTCCATGTTATTCCTCTAATGAAACTCGAAGATCCTAAAGAAAGGGCAAAATTATTGCCTGCTATGAAAGCTGTTAATAAATTAGTCTTAAAATACGGTGGTTCTTTGTCTGGCGAGCATAACGACGGTTTGGTGCGCGGTCCTTGGTTGGAGCAAATGTACGGTAAAGACGTTTTAAAACTATTTAAGCAAGCCAAACACATTATGGATCCGCAAAATATATTCAACCCTCACAAAAAATCAGATGCGGAGTGGGATTATTCCTTTAGCCGCATACGCGATCATTTCTAGACACTAGACTTGCGATGATCTCGTTTAGTTACAAACATAAGCTGCGTGATGATTTCCTTTCAAAATGATATGATAGTAGTGAAAAGCATGAGGGTTAACTAACGAAAAACGTTTAATGTCGAAAAAATACAAAATAGCATATCTGTTTACGGCGGTTGCTGGGTTGATAGCACTGACTGTTTGGTATTTATCAAAACATACAGTTGCGGTGTTGCAGCCTAGAGGAGCTATCGGCGAACGCGAATATCAATTAATGATCATGCTACTGTTTTTGTCGTTGATTGTGGTCGTGCCGGTGTTTATTATGCTTTTTGCTTTTTCTTGGCGTTACCGCGAAGGTAATAAAAAAGCCAAGTATAGTCCAGAATTCGATCATAGCCGGATTTTGGAAACAATCTGGTGGCTGGTGCCAGCCAGTCTTATATTGGTACTGAGCGTAATTATCTGGAGGACGTCTTACGAGCTCGATCCTTATAAGCCAATTGCTTCAGCTACCAAGCCGTTAACTATTCAAGTTGTGGCAATGGAGTGGAAGTGGTTGTTCATCTATCCAGAACAAGGTATCGCCAGTGTTAATTACCTTGAAATTCCCGAAAAAACACCGATTACCTTTCATATTACTGCCGACGCGCCAATGAACTCCTTTTGGATTCCGCAATTAGGCGGCCAAATGTACGCCATGCCGGGCATGATAACCCGGCTCAATCTAGTAGCCGACCAAACTGGTACTTACATTGGCTCCTCAGCCAATATTAGTGGACGAGGCTTTTCAGACATGAATTTTAAAGCAGCGGCAAAATCAGAAACTGATTTTCAGAAATGGGCTATCAATACAAAAATAAATTCGTTGCCGCTCGATTCGAAGTCATACGCAGCTCTAGCTAAACCGGCTATCCAGAAAAAACCAAGCACTTACAATCTAGCTCAAGATGGACTGTATTATGGTGTAGTCATGAAGTATATGCATAATCATTCTACGAGTAGTATCGATAGCTCATCATTGCGCAATGAAAAACCGAAAGCGGAAAAGCCCTTTATGCCGAGTTCTCACGAAAGTATGGATCACTCGTCAATTCACGACATGATGGAGATGCATCAATGATGTTAGCTAACTTTTTAGGAAGGCTTACTTGGGACGCTTTGCCTCAAGACCCGTTCGCAATTGGTGGTAGTTTGATGATTATTTTTGCCAGTCTTACCATCGTCGGTCTGCTTACCTACTTCAAGAAATGGAAATGGCTGTGGTCGGAATGGTTGACTTCTCTTGATCCTAAAAAGATTGGCGTCATGTATATAATCGTGGCGTTGGCCATGCTGGTACGCGGCTTCGCTGATGTGTTAATGATGCGCGCCCAGCAGGCTCTGGCCTCTGGTTCTAACACTGGCATTTTGGACGCTAATCATTTCCAGCAAGTTTTCTCGGCTCACGGTACGATTATGATTTTCTTTGTGGCTATGGGACTAATGTTTGGGATCATAAACCTGATTTTACCTCTGCAGATTGGCTCTCGCGACGTAGCTTTTCCATTCTTGAACGCTACTAGCTTCTGGTTGTTTGCTGCCGGTATGTTACTGATAAACGCTTCGCTGATGTTGGGTGAATTTTCGGCCGCCGGCTGGTTAGCTTACCCACCACTTTCCGAAACCCAATTTAGTCCTGGCGTCGGAGTCGATTACTGGATATGGAGTCTACAGATCGCCGGCATCGGCAGTTTGCTGTCGGGCGTAAACTTTATTGTGACAATTTTAAAAATGCGGGCTCCCGGTATGAATATGATGAAAATGCCAATGTTCGCCTGGAGTGTTCTATGTAGCATGAGCTTAGTGGTCTTTGCCTTCCCAATCCTGACTGTAACCTTGACTTTGCTTTTCCTAGATAGATATCTAGGCATGCATTTCTTTACGGCCGGTATGGGTGGCAATGCCATGATGTACGTTAACTTAATATGGGCCTGGGGTCATCCTGAAGTATATATTTTAGCTTTACCGGCCTTTGGAATTTACTCGGAAATAGTAGCTACTTTTTCCCGCAAACGATTATTCGGTTACACTTCAATGGTCTGGGCTTTGATAGCAATTACGGTGCTGTCATTTAGTGTATGGCTACACCACTTCTTTACTATGGGTGCCAGTGCCAACGTTAATGCCTTTTTCGGCATAATGACGGCAGTTATTGCCGTGCCAACCGGAGTAAAAATATTCAACTGGTTATTTACTATGTTCCGCGGACGCATTTATTTTGCCTCGCCAATGCTGTGGTTTATTGGCTTCGTAATTATATTTACGGTTGGCGGTGTAGCAGGTGTGATGATGTCAGTGCCGGCTATTGATTATCAAGTCCATAACAGCTTATTCTTGGTAGCTCATTTCCATATGATGATCGTTGGCGGCGTAGTTTTTGGTTTCTTCGCCGGTCTCACCTACTGGTTCCCAAAGATTTTCGGCTTTAGGCTGAACGAACGACTTGGCAAATATGCCTTTTACTGCTGGTTTGTCGGCTTCTTACTAGCCTTCATACCGCTTTATATTTTAGGATTAATGGGCGCTACTAGGCGCTTGGACCATTATGATAGTTCGCTTGGTTGGCAGCCGCTGTTTATTGTGGCTGGTATCGGCGCCTTAACTATTGCGTTGGGTGTGGCTTTTCAGGTGCTACAGCTCATCGTCAGCATTGTGCAACGCGAAAAAAACCGGGATGTTACTGGTGATCCATGGAATGCCAGAACACTAGAGTGGTCGACCACTTCCCCGGCACCAGTTTATAATTTTGCTGTTTTGCCGGAAGTGCATGATCGGGATGCTTTTTGGGCAACCAAGCAATCAGATATCAAGCCGACAGCAATTCGTTATCACGACATTATGATGCCCAAAAATAGTTCGCTGGGCATTATCATTGCTGGCTTCGCCTTTATTTGTGGTTTTGCGTTGATTTGGCATATTGTTTGGCTGGCGGCGATCGGTTTAATTGGAGCGATTATCAGCGTAATTATTAGAACCACGGACGACGACACCGAATATCGGATTACTGCCAAAGAAATAGAAAAAATCGAGTTAGCGGCTGCCGCGACCAGAAAGATTGCAGTATGAGTCAAGCTAAAACTACAATCATAAAGCGTCACCTTCCCGAAGAAGACGGAGACAGCAAAACAATATTTGGTTTTTGGCTATACCTAATGACGGATTGTGTGGTGTTCGCCAGCTTATTTGCAGTTTACGCAGTACAACGTAATAGTACAGTTGGCGGTCCCTCGGGCGTCGAATTATTTAGCCTGCCATTTGTTTTAATTGAAACTCTAATATTATTAACCAGCAGTTTTGTTTGTGGTCTCGCGTTGCTAGCGGCCCGCCGCGGCAACAAGCAGCAAACCTTAATTTTATTCTCTGTAACCTTTTTGCTTGGTCTCGCCTTCCTAGGCATGGAGCTTAGTGAGTTCCGGCACTTAGTTCTCGAGGGTGACAGTTGGCGGCGTAGTGGCTTCTTGTCGGCCTTCTTTACGTTGGTAGGGACCCATGGGATTCATATTGCAGTCGGCTTGCTGTGGATAGGGGTAATGATAATCAAAGTCGCTCGAACCGAGCTTAATAAAGCTAATTTGCGCCGGCTAACTATGCTAAGTATGTTTTGGCATTTCCTGGACATTATTTGGATATTTATCTTCACAATTGTTTATCTGCTCGGAGCCTTAGCTATATGAGCCACAAAACGAACATCACCGTTTCTAAGCCAGATCAAGGCGCCAGCCTCAAAAACTATATTACCGGATTCATAGCCTCACTTGGCTTGACGCTCATGGCATACCTGGCTGTCACGCAGGAAGCATTTTCCAGAAATATTCTAATTGCATTCATTACCGGTTTAGCCTTGGTGCAGTTTATAGTCCAAATGGTCTTTTTCATGCATATAGGTAACGAAACCAAGCCACGATGGAAGTTATTAGTATTTTTATTTATGATTTTGGTCGTATTTATACTAGTGGCCGGTTCGTTATGGATAATGAACAACCTAAACTATCGTATGTCGCCCGAAGATATGGACAGTTACATGCGCAGCCAACAGGGTTTCTAATTTGCTAAAAGATTATTACTACCTTACAAAACCAGGAATTATATATGGCAATGTTTTAACCGCTATAGCCGGTTTTTTGCTGGCCGCAAATACTTCGATTGATTTGAAGCTATTAGTCGCAACTATTATAGGCACGGCGTTGGTAATTGCCTGTGGCTGCGTGATTAATAATTACTTTGATCGCGACATAGATAGAATCATGGCTCGCACCAAGAAACGGGCTTTGGTAAGTGGTAAAATTTCAGTCGCTAACGCTCTATTATATTCCACAATTTTAGGAATACTGGGCTTTACTGTCTTGCTATTATTTGTCAATGATCTCACGGCTTTAATCGGCCTGATTGCTCTTGTAAACTATGCCCTTGTCTATACTTTTTCTAAACGACACACTCACTATTCAACTTTGATTGGCACAATCGCTGGGTCGGCTTCTATTGTCGCTGGATATACGGCGGTTACTGGCCAGATCGACAGCGCCGCGATAATACTGTTCTTGATTATGTTTTGTTTTCAGATGCCGCATTTTTATGCGATCGCCATCTACCGCTTGAAAGATTATAGGGCTGCAAAACTCCCGGTTTTATCAGTAGTTAAAGGCGTAAGAACTGCCAAAATTCGTATTGTTCTGTACGTGCTGACCTTCATGTTAGTTAGTAGCTTGCTCAGTGTTTACGGATACGCGGGCTATATTTACCTGGCTGCTATGGTTATTCTAGGTCTCGGTTGGTTGAAAGTTGCTTTAACTGGTTTCAATAGCACCGATGATACTATTTGGGCAAAGCATGTCTTTAGATACTCGTTGATTGTCATCCTAGGAATTTCAATTATCATTCCGCTCGGCGGGTTACTGCCCTAGCCTACCTATTTATTTATGGTTGTTTGCTTGCCGCCGGCAATCTAGGCAAACTTACTTCCACTGTAGTCCCTTTACCGGAACTACTACTGATAATAATCGTGCCGTCATGAAGATCAGAAATCATTTTGGCAATACTCAGGCCAAGTCCAAATCCATCAACTCCGGAGGCTTTAGTCCTAGAGTTATCGGCGCGGTAAAAACGATCAAAAACATGATCTAAGGCGGCTTTTTTAATGCCAATGCCTTGATCAGTAACAATTAGCTGGCTCAGACCACCCTTATGTTGGCTAGAAATATTTACTTGATTACCCTCGTGACTATATTTAATAGCATTGTCTATAATGATTACTAGTAATTGCACTAAACTGTCTCGGTCGCCTTCTACTAAATCGCCAACAACCAAATTATTGATTTCTATATGCTTTTGAGAGGCTTGTTTAAGAGTTTGTTCAACAGCATTTTTTACAATATCACTAGTGTCTACGGGCATGAAATGCTGCTTTAGCTCGTCGGCTTCCAGCCTGGTGAGGCGTAGTAGGTTATTGATTAGTGTCTCTAGCTTGGCCGTCTCTTCCAAATTACTTTCTAGAGTATTCTTCAAGTCTTGCTTGGAAATATCTTGATTCATAAGCGCTACCTCACTTTCCATACGGATGGCTGTCAGCGGTGTACGGAGTTCGTGGCTAACATCGGCCGTAAAGCGCTTTTGTTGTTCGTGAGCCTCTTCGATAGGCCCTAATGTTCGTTTTGCTAACCAATAACTCGCCCAGCCGGAGGTCACTAAGACGATGAAGTTAAATGCGATCAAGCGCACAAGTATCTGATGTGATGCGTCCTCTAAACTGTCAGATTTTTTAAAAAATGGATTAGTATTAAAATCCGGATATTTATTAAATATACGTTGGGTTTCTTTGCGCAAACCTCGTTCTACTTCATGAGTAGTAACTTGGTATAGTACGACACTGAACATTAGGCTTATAGCCATGACAAGCGCTAAATACCACATAGTCAGCTTAAAGGTCGCCGAACGAAACATGATCTATTCGCTCAATTCGTAACCAAAGCCGCGTTTGGTCTTGATCAGCGCTTTAGAATTTGGGAAAGGGCGATCGATCTTGTTGCGCAGGTAACCGATGTAAACTTCTATGGTATTCGGCAATATATCGGAATCCTCATCCCAGACATGGGTGGTAATCATATCTTTGGTGATTACCTGTCCAGGGTGATGCATGAAGTATTCCAGAAGCGTGAACTCCTTATGAGACAACGAAATAATAGTTGAGCCGCGCTTTACAACGTAGCTGTTGCTGTCCAGAGTAAGATTGCCAACTTTAAGTTCTGTGCCAACATGTTTAGGCGGTCGGCGCAGTAAGGCTCGAACCCTAGCCGTTAACTCATCAAATGAAAATGGTTTTACTAAATAATCGTCTGCGCCACTGTTGAGGCCGGTTACGCGGTCGCCAATAGTGCCGCGAGCCGTCAGCATAATTATAGGAGTGTTAATTTGCTCGGCACGTAGTTTTTGGCACAAGGCTACGCCATCCATGCTGCCTGGTAGCATCCGATCGAGTACAATAGCGTCGTAATCATCTGCCAAAGCGTACGACAGGCCACTATCGGCATCATACACGGCGTCTACAGCGAAACCTTTTAGCTCCAAGCCTTTTTTGACCGCATGAGCGATTTTGGGCTCATCTTCTATAACTAGTATGCGCATATACAAATATTATAAGGTTAAATTTGAAAAATAGCTGTAGAAATAGAACTTAGGCTATTTGGTAGTTGATTTGAGGCTAATTTTACGGCTGGCGTGTGTGCCAAAGATAACTACACTGAGTATTAGCAGCAAGACAATATACATACTACGATCGATAACGTTAGCCGCGATAATAGTCTGGTAGCTTATATTGTGTAAATGCTCAGAAAATACTAGAAATGCTTCTCGGAAGCCAATTGCTCCTGGTGTTATTGACACAAAAAGTGCAAAATTTGCCGCGCCAGTATAAACGGCGACTTGACCAAAACTAATGCTTGAATCGATCGAGCGAAGTTCTACGAAATAAATAATAGACATTATCACTACCTGCAACAAGGTGGCCAGTGCTAAATAGCCGAACGCCTTTAGACTAAAGCGCTGTAACCGACTGAATAGATTGGGGCTAGTTCTAAGAGCTAGCACAACAAGTACTATCCCTAAAGCCGACAACGGCAACATCCACCAGCCCAATAGGCCGGAGACCAAAAATAGGCCACTAAAACCGCCGAATAAGAAGTAATAAACAAACGTAGCCAGGGTGTAGTCTTTGATTTTTAAGTTGTGTTTTTTCTTGAAATAAACTGCCCGAAAAGCTGGTCCACTCTGTAATGGACCAAAAAAGTTAATAATGGACGAGTACATCGTTACCAGAATGCTTTCATGTGGTCCCAAGCTAATATTACATAGTTTGATGGTGGCCATGAGTACAAAGCCAAGTGCTATAACTACACAAAAATTCAACAAGAGCACAGTTATGAATACGCCGCGAGGAATGCTTTGGAGCTGAGTCCATAATTCTGGATGGGTCGAAAAGTAGTATGTAAATAGAGCGGCTGTTACAAGCAAAATAGTAATTGAAGCGATTTGCTTGAGTCGTTTACTACGTTGCATAACCTTAATAGTAGCCAATAACAGTTTATTTGCCTAGTATGGATGACTATATTCGGCCAAGATATGCCGTGAAAGGTTATAATAAGTGACAGTTATGAAAAACAAGAAGCAAACTTTCTCTAGACGTGTCATTGCGGTCATCGCAAATCCTAAGTTTTTTTGGGGCGTCATGGCACTGTTTGTATTCCAGGCAATGTGGATAGCCTTAACCGCCCGCTACCCGATGGCTTTCGATGAGGACTTTCATCTAGGCGTTATTAGAGTTTACGCCCAGCAGCTGAGTCCTTTTTTGAGTAATCAACCGCCAGGTAGTGAAACTTTTGGCGCCCTCACAAGTGATCCATCATATTTTTATCATTATGTTATGAGTTTCCCCTACCGTTTGATTAGCCATTTTACGGCTAACCAGACTACTCAAGTTTTGCTGCTACGTATGATTAATATAACTTTTTTCTCGGTTGGACTGATTCTTTTTCGCAAAGTACTACTTGCCACCGGTGCTTCTCGGGCATTGGCACACGCAAGCCTGCTGATATTTGTGCTATTCCCGATTGTGCCATTAGTAGCCGGGCAGATTAACTACGATAATGTTTTGTTGCCTTTATTCGCCGGAACATTATTACTCACTATTCGTGTTTCCAACCAGCTCACAAGACATAAGCAAATAAGTATTGCTGATTCCATCTGGCTTGTGGTTCTGATGCTGATGGTCAGCATCGTTAAGTACGCCTTTTTGCCGATTTTATTGGCAATTTCGCTTTATCTGATCATTGTATGCTTTAAAACTTTTCCTAATTGGAAAACATTCAGCGTGAGTTTACGAAAAAGCTATCGGAATACCAGTAAAAAGGCTGGCTGGTTATTAATATCGTGTTTAATAGTCGCTAGCAGCTTATTCGCTCAGCGCTATGTTGTTAATATTGCCCGTTACCATACACCGGTGCCAGATTGCAGCCAAGTACTTACCATTGAGCAGTGCAGTAACTACGGGCCGTGGGCCAGAGATTATAATCATAGTCAGAACAAGCTGAGCGTTTCGCATAGCCCGTTCAATTACGCTGGAGAATGGTTTTATGGTATGTGGCTAAGAACATTCTTTAGCGTCGATGGCCCCAGCAGTCTTTTCCAAACGCGCGGCCCATTATTGTTACCCGCCATTATAAGTATTGCCTTGCCTTTACTAACTGTTGTGGCGGCCTTATTTAGCCTGGAATCAGTATTTCGCCGTTATAATGCTTCGGTTTTATGGCTATTTTTCCTGATTAGCGCCTTCTATATTGCGGCGTTATGGCTAAATGGCTACAAATCGTTCATAGAAACAGACCGGCCGGTAGCCATAAATGGCCGCTATTTGCTGATCGTTTATCCATTGATAATTTTAATAGCCGGGCTGGTTTACTCAGAAATATTCAGACGTCGTTCCGAAGCGCTGAAACTTGGTTTTGCGACGGTAATTGTAATTTGCTTAATCTGGGGAGGCGGTGTGTTGACCTATATTCTAAGGAGTAATGAAACTTGGTATTGGCCGAACAGCACTGTCGTAAACGTCAACAAAACCTTGCAGCGCAATATTGGCCCATTTGTACCCGGATATAACCAACCCACCCAGTTCTTGAGATAAAATTAAGAGCGCGGATAACGCAGACGCTTAGATTCTTCGAGATTATTTTCTATTAAAACGCGGTTAATGCGAATCAAATCAGCAATAATATTTAGCACGAGACACAAAAAGGCGGCGATCATAAACAATGATCCAACTAATAATGATTGGATGTGCCCGGCACTGTCACCGTCTCGCAAGCTAAAGAACACGAAACGTGCGAATGGTACCAAACTTAACAGGAACAAAAAGCCCCCCATCAAACCAAAAATAATGTAGGGTTTGTACATAATGTAAGCCCGGGTAATCGTGATTGCCGATTTACGAACATGTTCCCAGTCTGATTTAAAAAGTCTAGATTCTCGAAGCTTAGGGTTGGTAACGATTGGCACACTGACAATAGCCAAGCCTTTGTTACCGGCTTGGATAATGGTTTCGGTGCAGTAACTAAAGCGACTAATGGTGTTGAGCCGGATTAATGATTCGCGGCTATAAGCGCGGAAACCACTAGCGGCGTCTGGAAGCGTGGTGCCGGCAGCTTTATTGACCACTGAGCTGCCGAGTTTTTGCAAAAACTTCTTTTTGGTGGAAAAATGAGCGATTTGCTGTGTCTGGCGATCGCCTATCGTAATATCTGCCTTGCCGTCCAAAATTGGTTGGACCAATTCATCGATAGCTGCTTGAGGGTATTGATTGTCGCCGTCGGTGTTAACTACAATGTCGGCTCCTAGTTCTAGCGCCCTAGTAATGCCATCGTGAAACGAACGGCCCAAACCTTCGTTGCGAGCGTGCCGCACAAAATGTTCCACGCCATGCTTTTTAGCTACTTCAATCGTTCGGTCAGTCGAACCATCGTCGATAATTAGAACAGTTATGTTATCAATGCCTGGAATCTTTTTAGGGATGCTTTGCAGAACCAAACCTAAGGTTCCCTCTTCGTTGAGGCACGGTATTTGGACAATTAACTTCATACGTTTAAGTAGTATACAATATCGGATATTGAATGAGCTAATATCAGCGGTGGGCCGAAGCTAAATGCGCATAAGCTCAGGTAACGCCAAAAAGACTCGCCAGTATGTGCTTAAGCCGCTATAATGTCATAACGTCGATGATAGATAAAAAGCCCCAACAACCAATTAACCGTTCTTCGCCTCGCTTGCGTCCTGGGCAGGATATCGTTGTTCGTAAGCAGGCTGCTCAATTCCCGAATGTCGGTCAAACCTTTAGCTCTTATAAGCACGATCCGATAACTAAAGGCCAACATACAGCTAGCCCTCGGGGAGCCGTCGCCAAAACTGGCAGGTTTAAACGTATACGGCAAAAAATCACTCTCAAAAGAGCTGTAATCACAATGTTAGTACTCATTTTGCTAATTGTGGGTGTTTTAGCCGGTAAATTTATATATAATGCTCAGCGAATATTTGGTGGAAACATTCTAGGCGTCCTTCAAACAACAAAGCTTAAAGGTGAAGACGTCGGACGGGTTAATATTTTGCTGGCCGGAAACTCCGCCGATGATGTTGGCCATGATGGCGGCGAATTAACCGACTCGATCATGATTATTAGTATCGATACCAAAAATAATAGTGCTTACCTGCTAAGTGTGCCCAGGGATTTATGGATAATGGTTGGTGATTACAGCCATCAGAAGATTAACGAAGCTTATGTGACCGGTGAAGGTAATGACTTCAGCAAATCTGGCTATCCAGAGGGTGGTATGGGTCAGCTAGAAGAAGTTATAGAAGACAACATGGGCATTGACATCAACTATTACGCCCTTGTTAACTATCAAGCGCTCAAACAATCAGTTGATGCTGTTGGCGGCATCGATTTTAACGTCAAAAGTAGTAGTTCGTATGGCTTATATGATCCTAGTATCGATTATGTCACCAAAGGACCACTCGTAAAACTAACCAACGGCACACACAAACTCAACGGCCAACAAGCCCTCAACTTGAGCCGAGCCAGAGGTGATGCCTACGGATCGTATGGTTTCGAGCAGAGCGACTTTACACGGACCGAGAACCAGCGCAAAATCCTGATTGCTTTAAAATCCAAAGCCGTCAGCGCAGGTGTCTTGTCTAACCCAGCCAAATTAAGCAGCCTGTCTGACGCAATAGGCGGTAACGTAAAAAGTGATTTTACTCTGAGTGAGTTAAGGCGTTTGTATGATGTTACGAAGTCCATAAGCGGTAACAGGATTAAGTCGCTCAGCCTCAATGACGCAAATGGCATAAATCTGCTCGATAGCTATACAACACCGCTTGGCCAGAGCGCGCTTATACCTGCCGCTGGTCTTGATGATTTTAGCGCTATAAAATCATTCATCGCCCAGCAGACATCTTCAAACCCAGTTGTACGTGAGGCTGCACGGCTGGTGGTCCTTAATGCCACCGATATGTCAGGTATAGCTACCAAGGAAAAGACTACTTTAACCGACAAAAAGCTGGCAGTATTAGATATTGGTGATGCCAATACTACCCAAGCCACAACTAGTATTATTGATAATTCTAAAGGCAAAAAACCATCTACCAAGAAGTACTTACTGGAACGTTATGGTAATCATTTTACGACCGTAAACCCCTACGCTAACATCTATGAAGCCGACTTTATAATCATTATTGGCCAGGACCGTCTGCCGGCTAGCCCGACTACTAATCAATAACTACTACCCTCTAGCTGACACCAGTGGTACTATAGCTGTACGTATGACAAATGCCGGAGCTATCAACGAACTGCGCGCCTTCCTAAGTAAGTACCCAACTAAGGACTTCCGTAAAGGTGAGATTATTATTTTTCAAGGTGAAGCGCCAAGAACTGCCTATGTAGTCATGCAAGGTGTTGTTAAGGCATACAACCTAAGTATGGATGGTAACGAAAAACCTGTGGCGTTCTATATGCCTGACACCGTCTTCCCTGGCCCATGGGTTTACGGCAAAACACCTAGCGCTATATACTATCACGAGGCCTTTACCCCCAAAGTCCGCTTGGCGATTGTCCCGCGTGAAGAATATGTAGAGTTTATTAAAAGCAAGCCAGAGCTACTCTATATGCAGTTAGAACACTATCTGGTGGACCAACTAGGCAAATCAATACGGCTAAACGCCTTACAGCACTCCCGGGCCAGCGACAAATTACTCTACACCTTGCATTATTTAGCACTTAGCTACGGTGAAACAGTCGCCCCTCAGCAAATTAAAATAACTCTGGAGTTAACGCACCAGGATTTCGCAAACCTTACGGGATTAACGCGCGAAACGGCCGCCACCGAACTTAACAAGCTTAAGCATAGCGGTGTCATTGACTACGGCAAAGGTCGTCCTTATTTGCTTAATTTGGCAAAGCTCATGAACATGCTCAACGATCAGTACATCAGTGATTTGCAGATCAAAATCTAAACTATTTGGATTTTTTAGCAGGGATAGATGGAGCTTGTAAGCTGTCATTAACTACGCGAGCTAAATTGTGTGGCGCTGTCCATGATTTAATAATGCAACGCTGTGCGCCAAGCCGATATGCTTCGGCTACCTCTGGCGAGTTTTCCATATTCGTGAATATCAATACCTTAACATCTGGATGCAGTTTGATTAGTTTGTAGGCTTGCAGGAACTCCAAGCCTCCCATAATTGGCATGAGAAGATCGAGTAAAATAAGGTCTGGACTAAATATTTTAGCTTTTCGCAAAGCTTCTTCACCGTTAAAGGCGGTCTCTACAGTGTGACCTTCACTATTAAGAATGATGCTGTAAGCATTGTTGAGATCACGATCATCTTCAACTATTAGAATATTTGCCACTCGTAAAACACCTTTCAAACATAATGTTCATCTTTATTTATAGCACAGACCAGGATTTGATGTATTGGATAATTCACAATTTATTAACTTTCGGATCATACTCATCTGTTTTGGGCCCGGTATAATTTCTAGGTAGCGTAAAGTGAAAGTCGCTGCCCTCACCCTCTTTGCTGGTGAACCAGATGTTGCCACCGAGTTCTTCAAGCAGCCCTTTTACTAAATACAGCCCTAATCCCGTGCCAGTAGTCTCAAGCTTTGAAACGTTTGGAGCCCGAAAAAATTTACTAAAAATTTGATCGTGGTCATGCTTGGGTATACCCCACCCCGTATCTGTAACTGTAATCATAATGTCGTTTGGCCTGGCATTAATTTTGGCGCTGACATTTCCGCCCTCAGGCGTGTACTTGATGGCATTAGAAAGCAAATTGGTTATAATCTCCTTTAGTATTAAGCCATCTGTTTTAAGTCTTGTACTACCCTTACCTGTACAGCGCAATGATAATGTAATCTTTTTATCACTGGCATGTAGCGACAATTCCGTTAACACCTCATCAGTCAGCCGTTTAGTATCGAGCATTTTTACTGAAACAGCGATTGCACCACTTTCTATCCGAGTAATATTCAACAAGGTGCTAATTAATTCGTTCATACGGTTTGAGGCGAATATTATAGTTTTTAAGGATTTCTTTTGGGCCGAAGTAAGATCACCCATATAGCCGTCCACCAGCATATGAGAGTATGTTTTTATACTAGATAAAGGCGTGCGTAGCTGATGGGATGCTAATGATATAAATTCACTCTTCATGCGATCAATCCCTTCTTCGGTAGTTATATCACGAAATATCTCTATTGCTCCTTGAGGCCTGTTGTTGAGCAATATCGGCGAGACACTTATGTGGACAGGTATAACTCGTCCGTCAGCAACGCGATAATAAGACTTCTCTGATATAGATTTTCCCGTTAAATAGGCTTTGGCCATAGGGCGGTCAATTAAAGGAATTGCTTTATCCTGAGGATTAACCGCAATAATTTTTTGAGGGAACCATTGCCCTAACAATTCATCTTCTTTATGCCCCAAAATTCGTAATGCTTGTGGATTAACACGCGTAATTTTACCAAACTCATCAGTAACGATGACGCCGTCGCCAATACTCATAAATACAGCCTCTGTTTCGGCGCGCTGTTCTAATAGCGATTTGTGTTTGCTAACACTGATAAAATTATTCTTTACCATTGGCTACGGCCCATTTTTACCTGATTCAGGTGTACTGACAGTTAATTGTTCTAGTCGTGCAGTATATTCTTCGATAAGATCGGTGTCGTCCGTCAATAATGCCACTGACACCCGTATCCAGTCAATAAGCTTTACGAGGTCACTCGTCAAAAGTTCCTGGGGCGGCTTGTGTAAGTGATTTTGCACTTGACGGCTTATAAAACGGTCGGCCGCTGGGCCCAAGTAGACCTTGGTTACGCGTACGACTTTATCGTACAGGGCGCTATCAGTAGAAGAAGCCATCATTAGATGTCCTCCATTCTTTTGAGGCGGCTAGCCCCTAAGCTAATCATTATGAAGCCAAACATCATAATTATGAAGATGAGGTAAGTTGTCACTAACGTCATACTAAGCGAAAAGTGACCAGTGCGTGGGACAACACTCCGCAAATACTGGACGCTAATTAAGCTAACGATCACTAAAGTCGCGCCTCTAGAAAGCAAACTAAGCGCTTGCCGGTACAGTACGCCTTTGGCGCGTTTGGACAAGCGATGCAGGTCATATGCAGCTAAAAGCCCTACGAACCAAGCGTATAAATATGGTATAACGATCGTAGTTATGATTAACCATACGGGAATCATGTAGGGATTATTCGAATCTGTTAAGCCGTGTCCGTCGATATGTTTGAATACCAGATAGCAGTAAGCTACACCCAAAACTATAAATAAGATCATAATTAACTTATTTGCTGACAGGGTTGTATCCTCGCCTCTACGACTAACCAGCCGGTGACTGGCGTTATTGATGATCGAAAAGGCAATCAATGGAAAGATTAGACTAATGTAATTACTAATTATTATAGCCGACGCATTAAAATTTGGATTTTGCCCACTTATCGCATGAAGAACTATGGTTATAGTCACTGGCACCAAAAGACCCCAAGATAGCCATGTAAAGCCCCGTGCTAGTCCTTCATAGCCTAAACCTTCAGGCGTTTCGCGGACTGAACGCGCGTACTGTTTGAGCTTATTATAACCGTAAAAGGCAGTAAACCATATAATGGCCAGAGGCAAATATATCAAGAAAAGTAACATTCGATACTCCGTAGGGTCCAAATTATATGTAGCCATGACTTTACCACTAGGAGGTAGCAGTATAACCAGTAAATAAAATGTGAGAGTAAGAGCTATGTAATAAAAAAATGGGTTTTTGGATGCTCTCAAATACTTCATCAGTACCTCACAAGTTCTTGATTTTGTAATTATACTATTAAAAACTTCTATAAACCTAAGAAATAAGCATACCCTAAAAGTTGATAATTATGTGTAAGATTTTCAACTTTAGATCGAATATTCAGGATTAAGCTTGTGCTATCAGATCGGATCGCTAATAATAACTTTATGCAGCGCATCTTTCAAAATAAATTTGGCCTAAGACAGTGGCTATTTATATTACTTACTGTAACTGCGATCTACGTTTTATTACCGCAAGCCGGAATATTGAAGCAAAGCCTCAACGCGTTAAAAAACGTCGATATTATATTTTTGGCATCTGCCGTATTGCTCACCATTCTTACTTATCCTGTAGCTGCCCTAACTTATTATTTATTAGCACGCAAACGATTGCAGTACGGACGCACTGTTTTAGTGCAATTTGCCAGCATGTTCGCTAACCGCTTATTGCCTGCTGGTATCGGCGGCATGGGCGTCAACTATGCTTATTTACGTAAGTCAAAACATAACCGTGACCAAGCAATAAGCGTTGTGGCGGCAAACAATATTTTGGGCGCTGTTGCCCATATAATGTTAGTCGCATTGCTTTT